>Ga0187784_10001666_pt1 | contig 17675 bp, 17 predicted proteins | sample 1015_SJ02_MP15_2_FD_132964 | JGI IMG/M metagenome (GOLD analysis project Ga0187784, IMG submission 132964) | Tropical peat soil microbial communities from peatlands in Department of Meta, Colombia - 1015_SJ02_MP15_20_MG | ecosystem: Environmental > Terrestrial > Soil > Wetlands > Peat | place...
CCCTTGAGCGTGTTCGGAACGATCGGGACGATCACGATCGCCTCGTCCCCGACGAGCCCTCCGCTCGTGGTGCTTAACGGACGATGCGTCGGGGCGACCCAACGATAGTACGGGATCTCGATGAGCGCCGCGACGATCGCGACGACGATGATCCCGATCGGACCGATGTAGCTGTCGAGGAGGACGTTCGGGAGGAAGAGGTAGAGGAAACCGGCGACGAGGAGGATGGAGCCGGGAATGAGCAGCAGCGCGCCGGGGTGGATCAGCTCGAACGCGAGCAGGACGATCCCGACGATCACGAGGGCGATGCCGATCGTAGGGTCGATAGCCGACACGTTCCTCGCCGAAGGGAATGAACGGATGGAGATTAAAGGTGAAGGGGTCCTATCGGATGTAACGGTCCGTCGTGTCGAGGTCGAACTTGGTGACGACCTTGAGCCGGCGACCGTTCCCTCCGGGGGCGTACGCCAGGAACGGATAGAGGCGCCACAGGTCGCCCTCCGCCATACGGGTCGCGGGGTGGCCGGGGCCGAAGGCGGTTCGGGTCACTCGCGCCGTGACCTCCCGGACCGAGCGTTCGTCGAGGTAGCCGAGCGAGTGGAGGTACTCGTGCGCGAGGATCACGTAAAGGAACGAGTTGAGCTCGGTCGGCGTGCGAGCGTTCGCGCGCATCGCGTTCACCAGTCCCTCGTTCATCACGATCAGATTGCCGGTGACCTGCCAGTACGCGCCCAGCTGGGGGGGAAGGTTCGAGAGGCCGAGCCCGAGACCGGGTCGCTCGATACCGAGCACGTCGCGCACCGCGCCCCGGACGACCCGGAAGACCGCGTCATAGTCCGCGGGGCCGTCGAGCAATCGGGCGAGCGGACTCAGTCGTTCGGGGGCTTCCTCCGGAGCGGAGTCCTTCCGCGGCCGGGCCGGTACACCGGCGGACTGCAACGGCAGTCGCATACGAGGGGGAACGTCGCGCGCGGGATATAGAGTCGGTTACCGTGAGGAAACGAACCTACCCTCGTCGTCCGGCCGACCACCCCGGACCGGCTCGGGTCGCGCCCGAGAGCCTAAGAGCGGACGACCGCATCCTTCCTGCCAATGCCTCGCCCCCAGGACGTGGTCTTCCCGCGGCGCCGCGAGCGCACCGAGGACCGAAGGAAGGAGGGAGAGCACCGAAAGCTCCTCGACGAGTTCTTCGACCACTCGACCCTGCTCGCGGTATCGAGGTTGGTGAACCGCGGTCAGTTCGACGCGGTCGACTACCCGATCTCGACCGGGAAGGAAGGCGGAGTATTTCGGGCCACCAAGGGCGCCGAGTACCGGGCGGTGAAGATCTACCGCATCGGAAACACGGTCTTCCGCCACCTTCCGCCCTACGCGCTCGACGCGCTGCGTCGGGAGACGAGCGTACGGAACTTCGGCGGCCTCATCTTCGCCTGGACCCGACGGGAGCACACCATCCTCGGTCGTCTGACCGAGGCGGGAGTGCGGGTCCCTCGTCCGTACGGACACTTTCGCAACGTGCTGGTGATGGAGTTCATCGGGAGCCCGGACGGCGTGGCGGCTCCGCGGCTCGTGGACGTGACGGTCGATGACCCGGCGGCCCTCTACGAGGACCTGGTCACCCAGATCGGTCGGATGGCCCGCGATGCGCGTCTCGTGCACGGGGACCTCTCCCCGTACAACATCCTCTGGCACGAGGGCCATACGGTCCTGATCGACGTCGCCCAGGCGGTGCCGGCCGAGCACCCCGAGGCGCCTCGCCTGATGGAGCGCGACATCGGCAATTTCGCGAAGTTCCTCGGTCGACTCGGCTTCGAGGTCGAACCGGCCGAATTTCTCGAGGCGGCCGGCGGGAAGACGCTGGGTCCGCCCGCCGCGGAGGCGTAGCCGATGCCGACCCTCTACGCACGGATCCCCGAGGACCGGGTCGGAGTGCTCATCGGACCGGGGGGCCGGACGAAGCGTTCGATCGCGAGCTCGACCGCAACCGAGATCGAGGTGGATGCGGAGGAAGGCGAGGTCCGTCTCGAGAGCCCCGACACCGACCCGATGGGAGCGGTCAAAGCGCGCGACATCGTACTCGCCATCGGCCGCGGCTTTTCTCCCGAACGGGCGATGCGTCTCCTCAAGGAGAACACGTTCTTCGGAGTCCTCGACATCAAGCTGACGACGGGTCATCGGGAGAAAGCGGCCCTGCGCCGCATCCGCTCCCGTCTCATCGGGACCCACGGCCGGGCCCGTTCGCGGATCGAAGAGCTCTCGGGGTGCTCCGTGAGCGTCTACGGGTCGACGGTCGCCCTCATTGGAGAGGAAGAGCAGCTCGAGCGCGCGACGCGCGCGGTCGAGCTCTTGATGAAAGGGAGCGAGCACTCGACCGTGTTCCACCTCCTCGCCCGATTGAAGCAGGACGACGCGCTCAAAGAGGCGACCTCGCTCGACGAGGTCGAAAGCCCAGGAGACTAGCTCCGTGGGGAAGACCGTCAGCCTCGAGGGAGCGACTCTCGACTGGGCGCGCCAGAAGTTCGCCGAATACTACCGCCGCGCACGGGTCCCGGTGCCGCATCGGCTCGCCCGGCGCGAGTTCGCGGCGTTCCCGTTCTCCTCCGAAACGATGATGCGTCGGCACGCGACCCTGCGCACGCCCGAGGAGTTCGCCGAGTTCCTCCGGCGCGAATCCCCGCGTCATGTCTACTACTCGTCCGCCTACTACCGGAGTCCCGCCGCGCCGACGATGTCCGAGAAGGGGTGGCTCGGCGCGGACCTCGTCTTTGACCTCGATTCGGACCATCTCCGCGGCGCGGAGCAGCTCGACTACGCCGGCCAGCTCGCGCTCGTGAAGACGCGGCTCATCGACCTCGTCGACGACTTCCTCTTCGGCGACTTCGGCGTCGACCCCGCGTCCACGTCGTTCGTCTTCTCGGGCGGACGCGGCTACCACGTCCACATCCGGGACGAGCGATTCCTGCCCCTCACGAGCCCCGAGCGCCGCGAACTGGTCGATTACATCCTCGGGACCGGCTTCGAGCCGATGATGGTCGTCGAGGGCCATCGGACGGACGTCCGCTCGGGCCGGACCGCTGCGGTCGCGGACGACGACGGTGACCTCGCCCCGAGCGGGGGGCGGGCTCCGCGGACCCGGAGGCTCGCGCCCCCCGATGCCCCGGGCTGGAGGGGCCGGACCACGCGGGCGCTGCTCGAGGTCCTCCGGAGGTGGGAGGAGAAGGGGTCCGCGTTCGCCGTGGCGGAGATGAAGGAGTATGGGCTCTCCCCGGCGAAGGCCCGCCACTACGCGAAGCTACTGATCGACCAGGGCGGCGCGGGGAAGATCCGCAGCCACCTCTCGCTCGACGTCTTCCGCACGGACCTCGGCGCCGACTTCCTCGAGGCGGTCGTGCCTCGTGCCGCGGTCGAGGTGCAGGGGGAGACCGATGCCCCGGTCACGACCGACATCCACCGGCTGATCCGATTGCCGGATTCGCTCCACGGGGGGACCGGGTTCCGGGTCGTGCCGCTCCGGCGGGACGACCTCGCACCGTTCGACCCGTTCCGCGAGGCCCCGGTCGCGGTGAAGGACGACCCTCGGACCCCGCTCACGTACCTCGAGGAGGCCCGGTACCCGTTCCCGGGCGGCGAGGTCCACGCCGTCCCCGGTGCGACGGACGAACTGCCTACGCCGGTCGCGCTTTTTCTGGTCCTGCGGGGGGAGGCGGCGCTTCGGCCTTCACCGGGATGACGATCCGGCCGATCTTCGCGATCGACCCCTCGACCTGGTCGCCCGGCTTCAACTTTCGCGACTCGTTGCCGAACTCGAACCCCGGGACCCCGCCGAGGCTCCCGAGCGAGAGGATGTCGCCGGGCTCGAACGTGATCCCCTGGGAGAAGTGCGCGAGGATCTCGGGGATCCGGAAGATGTAGTCGGACGTGTCCCCGCGCTGTCGCACCGTGCCGTTCACCTTCAGCTCCATCGCAAGCGGGTACGGGTCGCCGACCTCCTCCTTCGGCACGACCCACGGTCCGACGGCCATGGTCGCGTCGAACCCCTTCCCCATCACCCAGTCGACCTGCCCGTCGGAAGGGTACTGCAGGTCCCGGTAGCCCATGTCGAGCGCGATGGTGTAGCCGGCCACGAAATCTATCGCCTTCGCCGCGGGGATGTGCTTCCCGTGCTGCCCGATCACCGCGGCGAGCTCGAGCTCGACGTCGGGGAACGCCCCCGCCGGGTTGAGCATGAGGCTCTCGCTGGGACCGACGAGGCTGTTGAAGTACCGGGAGAACACGTGCGGTTGCGTCGGGGGCGGCGTCTTCTTCTCCGCGACGTGGCTGCGGGAGTTCATCGCGAGGCAGTAGACCTTGCTGCCCCGCACGACCGGGGCGAGGAGCTTCACCCCCTCTTCGGGTTTGAAGAGGAAGCGAGCCCCGGTCGCGGCCCGCGGGGTCCAACCGGCCTGGCGGCGCCGGTCGACGTACTGGATGATCTTGTTGGTGAGGGCGACGGAATCGGCGCCCCCGCCGAAGAACGCCTGCATGTCGCGGAACCGGCTCGGGTCGGCGCCCTTCACCGGGTTAACCCCGTAGTAGTCCCGGCAGGCCGTGTCGAGGTCGATGAATTCGTTTGCGTCCGTGATCATGCCGAAATGGAACTGGTCCTGGAGCGTGAAGTGGACGAGCTTCATCCGTATTCCTCGAGGTCGAGGAGCCGCCCGGGTTGATAACAGGTGCGCGGCCCGGGGGGGCGCGCGGCTCCGCCCACGGAGCGACGCATCCGTGCGCGAACCGCGGGCCTAGCGGAAGTGGCGGTGCACCGCGAGCAGATAGACGAAGAGGATGAGCGCGAAGATGAACCCGAAGGTGACGAACGCGCCGACGAGTCCGTACGAGACGAGCTCGAAGATGAGGAAGAGGAGCGTCAGCACGAGGGCCCACATCCTCAAGTGCCAGAGCCCGACGGCCAACGCGAGGATGATCAGCCCGACGATGAGAATGATCGCCCCGAACGTGACCCCGCCGAGACCCGCGAAGCCGGACGGGACGCCGAAGTACGAGAGGGCGGCGGCTCCCGCGATGACGAGCGCGCCACCGAGGATCAAGAGGAATCCGTAGATGCCGACCAGGACCGAGAGGATCGCGACCCCGAGCGGCCGCGAGGGGCGGGCTTCGTAACTGGGTTGATACTGGGCCGGAGCGGACAACGAACCCTCGGGTCGGACGGAGCCGACTGCCAGTACAGGTTTCCTCCCGGGTTATGAACTTGAGTCCCGAACTGAATCGGGAGACGAAACGACCGGGACGCCCGCCGCCCGCGCTCCGGGAGGGACGTACGTGGCGAGATATCCTGCCCCGACCCGCTCGACCCCGACGAGGACAAGCGTCAGGGCCTCGTCCGCGTTCCGGCTCTCCGGTCCGCTCACGAGGGCCGGGGCGCTGGCGCCCCCGATGACGACGGGCGCGTAGTAGACCGTGAACCGGTCGAAGAGGCCCGACCGCAGGACGCTCGCGAGGATCTCCGCGCCCCCTTCGACCATCAGCCGGCGGACACCGAGGTCGAAGAGCATCGCGAACAGTTTCGGGAGGTCGACCCGCGTTTTCCCCGCCACGACCGTTCGAACGTGCGGCGGGAAGGCCCGGGTCGACCGCTCCGACGTCGCGACGATCGTCGGAGTCGACCCATCGAGCACCCGAGCGTCGACGGGGGTTCGGCCGCTCGCGTCGACCACGACCCGGGTCGGATTCTTGCCGGGCGGTAGGCCGAGAAGCTCCCAGTGCACGCGCAGCGACGGGTCGTCCTTCACGACCGTGCCGACTCCCACGAGGATCGCGTCGGACTGGGCGCGGATCCGCTGCACCCGCGCGAGGTCCTCAGGCCCCGAGAGGTGCGCGCGCTTCCCTCCGGCCAGGGCGAGGCGACCGTCGAGCGACGCCGCGCAATTCACCCAGACGTGGGGACGGCGATCTCCGAGGGGGTCCGGTCCCGCCATCCGGTCGTCCTCAGTGCGCGGGCCGCAGGCGGGCGACCTCGGCTTCGAGGGCGTCGATCGACTGGCCGGCCGCTTTCAGGTCCTCGAGATTGATCGCGACGTTCGCGAGAGCCCCTTCCGTGGCGGCGCGGAAGAGCGCGAGCGAGGTGACGAGGTCGCTCGCCAGCGCCGCCCGCGTGCGGGTACGAACGCTGTCGAGACGATTCGCGAGCTCCACCGCCCGTCGCGCGGTCTCGAGCGGCACCTCCGCCGCCCCGCGGACCGCCCGGAGGTACGCCTCTTGGGTGGTCGGGTCCGTAGGTCGCTCCTTACGCGCCCTCTTCGACTGTCGGACCGCGTCGTAGGAGAGGGCGTCCTCGTCCGCGAGCTCGAGGAATCGGTGACGGCCCTCCTTGAGCGCCGTATCCACGGCGACGAGGTCGTCCGCGGGTTTCGCGGGGTCGATCGAATAGGCGAGCACCATCTCTCCCAGCGCCGAGGCGAGCGCAGCGACCACGCCGGCAGCCGCACCGCCTCCGGGCGTCGGGGTGCGCGCCGCGAGGCGAGACGCGAACGAGGCGATCGACTCGTGGCCCGGGCCCGCGCTCTCGACCGACCGGACCTTGCGTTCGAGCACCGCAGCGCGGTCGAACGAGTGCAGCTGAAGGTAGTACTCGGCCGCATCGAACAGAGCGTCCTCGGGCACGAGTCCGACGATCTCGGACTCCTCGACCGCGACCCCGAACCGGGCCGCCTCGCGGCGGACGGCTTCGAGGGCGCGATGGACCGGAGTGACCCGATAGTCGGTGAGGTTCATCGACACCTGGGCCCGGTTCCTCTCGCGGATCTCGAACCCCAGCGCCTTCACCTCGGGAAGCCCTCCGTCGCGGGACCGGACCGCCTTCGCGACCCGCTTCGCGACCGTCACGTCCGGGGTGGTGAGGTAGGCGTTGTACGCGATCAGCACGGGGCGCGCCCCGATCGCGATCGCCCCGGCCGTCGGGTGGAGCTTGGGCTCGCCGAAGTCGGGGGCGCGGCTCGGGTCGGTCGCGATGACCTCTCGAAGTCCTTCGAACTGCCCCTCGCGCACGACCGCGAGGTCCGCGCGCTCCGGCCGCTTCGCCGCGGCGGCGTAGAGGTAGACGGGGATGCCAAGCTCCTTCGCAACCCGAGCTCCGAGCTTCTCGGCGAGCCGGACGGCGTCGGGCATCGTGGAGGCCCCGAGGGGGACGAACGGTACCACGTCCGTAGCCCCCATCCGGGGGTGCTCGCCGCGCTGCACGTTGAGGTCGATGAGCTCCGCCGCGACCCGGATCATCCGGAACGCGGCCTCGACGAGGGCGTCTCCTTCCCCGACGAGGCTCACGACGCAGCGATTGTGGTCGGCGTTCCGTTCCACGTCGAGCACGGTCACGCTCGCCACGTCGCGCGCCGGCGCGACGATCCTCTCGATTCGTTCGGCGTCTCGGCCTTCCGAGAAATTGGGCACACATTCGAACAGCGTCATGGATTGGCAGAACCCCCGAAGGTCTCGAGCAGCGTCTGATGGCCGCGGGCCTCCTGGGGCGTCGAGCTGGCCGGAGGACGTTGGCGCGCCCGCGCGATCGCCGCCCGGACCCGCTCCTCCGAGAAGCCGTGTTCGTCGATGAGGATCGTCCGGACGGCCGTCTCGTCCACCGGCCCGAAGGTCGGAGCCGTCACGTCGACCGAGGGGGGATGGCGAAAGATCTCGGCCACCTCCTCCGCCTCGGTGGGGTCGAGCCCCACTTTCTCCACGGTCGCCCGGAACCCCAGGTGTTCCTGGACAAGCTTCAGCGACTTCTTGGGGCCGTAGCCCCGGACTCCGTCGTTGAAATCGGTCCCCATCACGATTCCGAGCAGGATCAGCTCCTCGTCGCTGATCCCGAGGCTCGAGAGGAGCTCGGAACGGTCGATCAGCTGGGCGCCCGGCGTCGCTCCACCGCGGCCCCGCGCCGCGAGGCCCCGGACGAGACGGGGAGAGCCGAACAGCAGCGAGTCGTAATCCTCGGAGCCCGTCGCCCAGACCGTTCCCCGCGCGGCCATCACGGCCGCCTGGGCCTCTCCCTCTCCCGGAGCCTGGACGAACGGGACGCCGAGCGCCTGGAGCAACTGCCGAAGCTCCTCGACCATGGGGCGAGTGAGCCGCGACGTCTGCGCGGCCCGCCGTCGGGCCGTTTCGAGGTCGCCGGCCGCGAGCGCCTCCTGCCACTGCTCCTCCGCCTTCTCCTTCGCGACGATCCTCTGTCGGATCGTTCCGATCTTCCGTTCGGGGGGTTTCCCGTCGAAGACCCACACCGGAAGGACCCCCTCCCGGAGAAGGGAGGTCGTTCGGTAGAAGACCCCCATCAGGTGGCTCGTGACCCGTCCTTCCGGGTCCGAGAACAGCTGACCGTCGCGCTGACGCAGGGTCGCGAGGAACTGGTAGACCGCGTTGTAGCCGTCGACCGCGAGCGTCCGGCCGGCGAGGGCGTCCCACGGAAGCTCTTGAGCGCTGACCAGGTCTTTGAGCGGGAGCCCCACACGTCGCTCGAGCGGGCCCGAGTACTTGGGGTTGACGTGAACGAAGTTCCGTCAGGCTCTATAGGGTCGGCGGTTTTGGTCCGGACGGAGCGTCGACCATGGAATTCAACTGGCAGGAGGAAGCCCCGGCGGGTTCGAACTTTGGGGAAGGCTCGGTTCTGATCTCGGCGTTCCCGAGCGCCGGGCTTGCGACCACCGTTGCCGCTCATTATATGATCCGGGCCTTGAGCCTCCCCCGGGTCGGCCGTTTCGAGTCGCCGGATCTCTCCCCGATCGCGGTCGTCCAGGGCGGTCTGGTGAATCCGACCATTCGCGTCTACGGGCGCCCCGACCTCGGACTCGTCCTCTCCGAGTTCCCTCCGAGCCCCTCCCAAGCGAACGCGATCGCGCGCTCGATCCTGGACGCGGGGGTCCGACACAAGGCGCGGATGATCGTCGGGCTCGAAGGGGTCGTCCCGCATCCTCCCGGCTCCGAGGAGGAGGAAGGGGAGAGCGCGGTCGCCGAGGAGCAGTCCGCGGAACAGGTCTGGGTCGCCTACTCCCGCAAGGAACCCGCCATCGTGAAGGCGTTCGCCCCGTCGAAAGCGAGACTGCTGGACGATGGGGTCATCGGAGGCGTGTCGGGCGCCCTCCTCGTCCAGGGGATCGGCAAGACGATCCCGGTCGCCGTCCTGCTCGTGAGCGCCCGGGCCGACGAGGGCCTTCCGGACCACCGGGCGGGGGCCGCGCTGATCGAGACCCTGGACCGCCTCCTTCCCGAGGTGAACATCGACACGGGACCGCTCCGGGCCCAGGCGGAACAGATCGAGAAGGCGATCCGGGCGGTGATGAAATCCCAGCAGGGTTCCCAGACCCCGGCGGAGGCTCAACGTCCGCCCACGACTCCCGGAATGTACGGATAGGTCGGAAGTCAGCTTTCCGGGCCGGTCGCGGCTCTTACGCGAACGACTCGGTGTAGGAGAGCAGATAGAACGACCCGGCGATCATGATGGCGATCAGCGCGAGTATCGACACCGGGTTCGAGCTGAACTCGAGCACCGTCACCCCGATGAGCGCCGCGGGGAGGACGAGGAGCACGAGGACCGTGAAGAGCCGACCGTCCATCGAGAGTCACCGAGACGGAGCCTCTCATAAAGCTAAGTGGGCGGGGAGCCAAGGGGGATCGGCTCCCCGCCAGAATCGGTTACTGAGCCGCCGGGGGTCTCGATTCCTCGTCGACCTCGAACGTCAGCTCCACGTCCGCGGCGTTCGCGCGGAGCGCCGGCATCGGTGCCGGTAGGTCCGGGACGGGACCCCGGACCGGCGGGACGATCTCGAGCTCGGGAGTCTCCGCGTCGTCCGCGCGGACCGGTGCGGCCATCTCGGCGCGGGCGGCCTGGGTCGCGCCGAGGATCGCCTCCGTCGGGGCGAGGAACGATCGCTCGATGTGGTCCTCGATGACGGACGCCCAGTGCTCCGCGATCCGGGTGAACGCAAGACGACCGCAGGTGCGGACGAGGCTCTCGTTGTCGAGGGTCTGCAGGGTCGCAACTCCCCGTTCGCGCTTTTCCACGAACGAATCCACGAAGTGGAGACGCCCGATCGCCCGGTCGGCGAGTGCGCGCCGGTCACCTTCGCAGCGGAACGGCTTGATCACGAACGCGCTCACCACTTCCGCGTTCCGGGACGCCACCTCGAGGACGTAGGGGAACGCTCCGCTCCCCGCGCCCCCTCCGAGGCTCCCGATGACGATGACGAACGTAACGCCGTGGAATATCCGCTGGAGGGCGGGTTCCGCGGCCCGCGCGAGCACGCCGCCCACGAACGCGGACCCTCCGGTGTCGGTGTCCGCACCCGAGTCCGGCCCGAGGTAGACGCGCCGGTCGAATTCGTCGAATCCCTGAACCTTGGGGTCGCAGTTGATCGCGACGGTCTCGAGGTGACGAACGTGGTGGCGGGCGATCTCCCCGGCGACTCGGATCGCGCCACCTCCCACCGCCGCGAGAACGAATCGGACGTCCTGTCCGAGCCGCAGGGAAGTATCCCAACTCCCCTCGATCGGTTCTCCGCTTCCCGGCGTGAGCGCTCGCTCGTCCCCGTCTAACCCGGCCTCGTATCTCCCCACAACCCCCCCTCGACCACGCTCTCGACCATCGCTCGCTCGCCTATCGGCCGACGACCCCCTTTCGTTCCAGGTCCTTCGCGCTCTCACCGAGCGCCCCGACCTGGCTCCGGGTCTCCACCGCCTCGCGCACCGTTGCGCGAGCCCGTTGAACGAGCTCGTGGACCTTCATCTCCATCTCGCCCCGGCGGACGATCTCGGCGAGGATGTCCCTCACCGATCGGCCGTTCGCGACGTGCTGGGCGTAGGTCTCGAGGGCGGCGTATTCCTCGGGCCGCAGCCGCACGGGGACCTCGACGAGACCCTCGGCGTCCACGGCAGGGGTCGGCGCGGCCGACATCGCGCGGGAGCGGAGGAACGCATGCAGCGCCGCCCGCATGAGCTCCGAGCGGGTCGAGAACTCGCCGTTGGCAACGAACGAGTCGACCAGCTGGAGCTCCTTGCGGTTGCACCGTAGGGCGATGCGCGCGTCCTCGAGCTCGTCCGAACGGGCCGCCGGCTCTCCAGAAACCCCGGATGCCCGTTTGGATGCGTTGTCGAACACAGTCGAGCAGAGGGATGGAAACTCCTTCTACTTAAACACAAGCACACTTTATCGATGAGCGCTCGCTTGGTTGTGACATTACCCATTTTACTGACGTGTCGAACAAAGAGAAAACGTGGTCGAACGAGCTCGTTGAGCGCGACCCGGTCAGTATAACCAATCCCGCGCGGGAGTTTGGTCGCGATCCGTTGCCCGAGTGCGCGCCAGAAGGAGGCCAAAAGCCGCCGTACCAAGGCCCCGCTAAAGGAAAATCGCCGGGAAGCGCTCCCAAAGTCCATGGGTCGCTCTGACGTGCCGCGGTGTGGCATTATGCGCATCAGTGTGTATTACGTCAAAGGTCGATTTCAAAATCGTCTTATGTCGTTTCCAGTGCCCCGTACATTCAAATACCAGGTGCCGGCCATACCGAAACCCACGGGTCAGTCGGCCCAAATCGGAGGAACGAAAGCGAATGAACGTCTTTGGGAAGAACGAGCGAAGCTGGAGAAAGGCGCGGAAGCGCGGAGTGTCGCCGATCATCGCGACGATCTTGCTGGTCGCGATCACGGTCGTGCTGGCCGCCGTGCTGTACGTGCTGATCACCGGTCTGACGGGCGGCGGTGTAGGTTCGAAGCCGATCGGAACCGCGTTTACCGTGGGTCCAAACCCGAGCCCCGCGGCGGCAAAGTGCCCCACGGGGGACACGTTTGCGGCCAACGGATGCCTCGCGGGAGACTACACGTACACGCTGACGATCGAGTCCTCGAGCGTGAACTTTGGTAACGTTCTCTTCGAGGTCAAGACCGGCGGAGGGGCCATCTATTCCGCCACCGGTTCGGGCGGATTCTCGATCCTCAACGTCTCGGGTAAGGTTGCAGCTCAGATCGTTGCGCCGGGCCTCGCCTTGGCGATGCCCAGCAGCGGTTGGACCGTCTTCAGCGCGACCACCGGCGCCTGCGGGATCACCGGGGTACTCTGCTCGGCGACCTCCTCGCTGACCAACCTGTACACCATCATCATCGACATGGGCACCGCGAACCCGTCGGGCCAGGGCTACAGCTTCACGACGCTGGGCAACAGCGGGTTCACCGGCACGACCGGCGTGCTCACTCTCTCGTAGAGCGTTGGTGAACAGGTAGGCTAACCCTTTCCCCCCACGCACGGTGGCGGCGTCGCTGCCACCGTGCCTACTGTTTTTGGACGCGGAGTTGCGGCCCGCGCGGGAACGTCTAAATATGGGCCGCTGGCCTCTATTACACCGCTGAGAGGACGAACGCGTGCGCGGCCACCGATTTTCAAGTGAAATTCAACGGAAGCTAACCTCCCGGGCACGGTCCTCGGGCATGCGCCGGCGCCGACCGGGTCGCCGCGGTGTGTCCGATGTGGTGGCGACGATCCTTCTCCTCGCGTTGACGGTAACCCTCTTTGCGGCGATCTTCGCGTGGGTCGTGGCGTTCCCCGCACCGACTCCCCAGAACAACAACCAGTTCCGCGCGTCGTTGACCTACACCAGCAACGGACTCAACATCTCGTCCGTCCAGATCACTCACCTCGCGGGCCCGTCGATTTCGGGAACCGCCCAGATCTACCTCAAATCCGCCATCCAGCCGAGTGCCCCCGAATTCTCCACGCCGTATACCGTCGCTTCTCAAACCCTCAGTTACGCGACGGTCTCCGGGTTTTCGAGTTGGAACCTCGGACAAACATGGGTCGTGACGTTCACCAACACGCCCGCGGACCTTCCGAGTTCCCTCGGTAACATCACGGTCTACGTCGTGTCGTCCCAGAACCTGCTCTTTAGCGTCATTCTCCCCGGAGCCGCCATCTCGGTCGCGCCCACGGTCGTTTCGACATGGGCCACGCCCGCAACACCCACCATCGGTGGGGCGTTTACGGTGAACGCGACGCTCGCGGGCGGCTACAATCCGGCCTGGGTGTACGTCAACCTGGCGAGCATCCCCGGCGCCTCGGGCAAGGTCGAGGCGAAGATGACCGAGAACTCCCAGGGGGTTTGGGGCTTCAAGGTCAACGCGGGCAACACCTCCTCCGCCACCGCCGGGACCTACTACGGTTTCGTGAACACGACCAGCTCGACCGGGCAGGGGGCCACCGGGGCGGTCGTGATCACGATCATTTCCTCCGGCGGCGTGGTCTCGCCCGCCTCGCTCACAGTTTCGCCGGCGTCCGGCGTTCCGGGCGGCACGGTGACGCCGGGAGCGGCCGGCACCAACTTCGGGCCTGTTTCCGGGGTCTCGAGCGTGACGCTCTCGCTGGGCGGCTTCATCGTGACCCCGACGTTCACCGGCACCACGACCGGTGCCTGTCCCGGTTCGGGCACTACCATCCAGATCCAGTCCGGGTCGACATCGTTCACGTGCGTGTTCACGGTCCCCTCGGGGGTCTCGTACGGCTCCCTGGCGCTGGTCGCCTACGACTCGACCTCGGGTCAGACCGCCGCGGTCTCCTTCACGGCCAGCCCACCGCTGGCGACCGCCAGCGCCCCGACGGTTTCGACGCCGTTTATCGACCGCGGACAAACGCCGGTCGCGGCGACCGACACCTTGCCCGCCACGCTCGGCGGCGTAAGCCCCGTGACGTATACGTGGCTCGTTTCCTATGATTCGGGCGCGTACGCGGCGGCCACCGCGACCCAGTGCGCAACCCCGAGCGGTACGGCCTCGAACGGCGAGGTGGTGAACTGCGTGCCGGCAACGACCGTCGCCACCGGGACCTACTCGTACGAGATGCAGTTGACCGACTCCGAAACGCCCGCGGTGACGACGACGTCGGCCGCCAGCGGGACGGTAACGGTGAACACCGCCCTGACGGCGCCGGCTGCGCCCACCGTAAGTGCGACGAAGCTGGATGTCGACCAGACGCTGACGGTGACGGTGACCATCCCGTCGACCGGGACGCCGACCTACTCCTGGCAGTGGCTGGTCTCGATCAACGGTGGCGCCTACGCGGCCGCGACGCAGTGCGCCTCCAGCAGCGGCGGCGGGGCGGCCGCGGGCGCCACCGAGACGTGCTCCATTGCCGGGAACACGCTGACGGCGGGCGACAACTACGCGTTTGAGGTCCGCGTGACCGACAGCGCGACGACCGCTGAAACGACGACGTCGGCGGCCTCTGCGACCGTGACGGTGAGTACCAAGCTGACGGCCCCCGCCACCCCGACGGTGGTGACCTCGGGCACGACGCAAACCGTAACGGGCACAATTCCCTCGACGGGAACCGCCACCTACTCTTGGACCTGGCTGGTTTCCATCAACGGTGCTGCGTTCGCAACCGCGACCCAGTGCACCCACAACAGTGGGAGTGGGGCTGCTGCGGGGGCCACCGAGACGTGTGCGGCCAGCGGACTCAGCACCACGAAGACGTATTCCTGGGAGCTCCAGGTGACCGACAGCGCGACCACCCCCGAGACGGCCACTTCGGCGGCCTCAGCGGCGACCGATGGGAACCCCGCGTCGTCGCCGATTCCGACCGATCTCCTCTCGGGCGCTCCGTTGGCGGGGTCGGGCCTGTTCGCCAACGTGCCCATGACATCGATCGTCTGGGAGAGAACGACCGCGGCGATCGCCCCGTCTACCGTGCCGCGCCTTTTCCGGTAGTTCCCCGGCGAAACAACGCCCTAGCCCCCATTCGCCCGATGCCGGGTGCGTGGGCTGGGTTCCCTCGACCGACCTCTCTCAGCCCGCCGAAACTTGTCGGCGGGGTCGCGGGGAGGACGCTTCGGCCGGACTCCTCGGGAGCCTCGAGCCGGACCGGTGGCGCTGCGGGCCCGGCAGACCCCCCGGCAAGGAGCATGGAGCCACGGACCCTTCGGGACCGACAGTCGTCCAGTTCTGGACGGCGACCTCAGCTACTCTGCCGGGTCGATGGGCTCGCGGTCGAAGAGAGATCCGCCCCGCACTTCCAGCAGGTCTTTTCGCCAGTGTAGACGACGGCGTTGCACTTGGGACAGTTGAGCTCCTGCACCGCGGGCGCCGCGCTGGCCGTGGTTCCGCCCGGTCCCGGCGGGTTCTGAGACGATGGGAGCGGTGGTCCCTTGGATCCCGGTCCGGACGATGGCGCAGCGGTGCTCTCGTCGCCCGTCGTGACGGGGCCCATCACGCGCTGCTGAGCCTCCTTGCGGCGACGTTCGCGGTTCTTGAAGAGCATGTAGATGAGCAGCGAGAAGTAGAACGGGGCACCGAGGAACAAGAGGTCCTGGAAGAAGATCGTGAGGATGAGCTCGCCGTAGATGACGTAGAAGCCCCCGATCACCGGGCCCTCGATACCGTTGTACGTCGGGTCGCCGACCAGGAGCTGGAAGTACGGCTTCCCCGTGGTCGTGTTCTTCGTGTAGATTCCCATCTGCCAGTCCCAGATCCCCGTGGCGCCGACCCGGTAGTGGAACGAGACCGTGTACGGCGAGGAGGTGCTGGGCAGGGTATGGCCGCCCGACGCGTTCGTGTAGTTCAGGATGACCAGCGGATACGGGGCGGAGCAGTACGGCGAATTGTTGCCGGTCGCACCCGGACACGTACTGATGAAGAGGTTCAGCCAGACGGGGGTCGTGTTGCCGACCGAGACGTTCGCCGGATTGATCGTGACCTGCCAGGTGAAGTTCGTGCTCGTTCCACCGTTGAACGGGCGCACGGCCGCGTTCTCCATGACCGGAATGCCGTGGGAATACGGGCTCCCCGCCCCGGAGCTCGCCGGCAAAACGGGCGACATGATCTCCTGAGTGAAGACAATCGTCGCGAGGGGGGCCACGGCGACCACGACCACGAGGCCTAGGACCGCGAGGAATCGCGGTCGCTTGACGCCGGACCAGATCGGCAGGGCGAGGCCGAAGAGGAGGAGCGCCGGGATGGCAATGATCACGGAGACGTAGACGTAGGTCAGGAAGACGAGCGCGAGCGCGACGGCGACGAGGAGTACGAGACCCAGAGGGGTCGAGAGAAAACGCCTAATGCCGCCCTTCGGTTGTTGCGCCACGGAACGGGAGGGCAGGTCGACCTCCCTTTATTAGGTGATGGCAACGACGGCGACTCCTGCGGAGGCGACACCGATTCCGCGCGCGCTGATCGTGCTCGACGGACTCGGAGACCGACCCCATCCGGCCACCCAAGGCCGGAGTCCGGTGGAGGCGGCCGCAACTCCGAATCTGGACCGGCTCGCGGGGGCCGGAGAGCTCGGGGAGGTCGTGGTCGTGGGGACCGGCGTCGCCCCCGAGTCCGACGCCGGCGTCTTCGCCTTGCTCGGGTACGACCCCGTGCACGACTCTCCCGGCCGCGGCGTCCTGGAGGCGCTCGGGGTCGACATCCCCCTCGCTCGGGGGGACGTCGCCCTACGCCTCAACTTCGCGACCGTGGACGGGGACGGTACCGTGCTCGATTCGCGGGTCGGACGTTCCCTCGGGACCAGCGAGTCGGTCGAGCTCGCTCGGGGTCTCACCGGCGCCGACCTCCTTGCTTCGGAAGGGATCCGGGCGGAGGTGCGAGCGACGGTCGGACATCGCGGCGTCCTCTGGCTGCATCCGGTGAGCGGCGGCTGGCTGTCGCCGGAGATCTCGAACGCGGACCCGTTCTACGAGAAGGTCGGCGGGTTGGGTCAGGCTCGTCGGCCCGAGGCGCCGAAGGTCCTCGAAGTGACCGCGACGGACGGGTCTTCGGAGGCCGCTCGCACGGCGCACGCGGTGAATCTCTTCCTCGCCAAGGCGAGTGAGTACCTTGCGGGACACCGAGTGAACGCGCGCCGAGCGCTCGGTGGGAAGAAGGTGGCGAACGGGCTGCTCGTAAGGAACGCCGGCGCCCTTCCAACGAGCCCCCTCGTCACGTTCGAGCAAAAGTACGGAGTGCGAGGAGCGGCCGTGACCGAAATGCCCGTCGAACGGGGGATCGCACGCGCGCTCGGGTTGGAGGACCGGTACCTCGGACCGATGGGGCCGGATCGTGACGCGGGCTACCGGGAACGGGCGCGGGTCACCCGAGAGATGATGGAGCGCTGGCCGTTCGTCTACGTTCACCTCAAGGGACCCGACGAACCCGGTCACGACGGGAACGCCTCCGTGAAGAAGGAGGTCGTGGAGACGATCGACCGGTCGTTCTTCGGTCCGTTCGTGGAAGGCCTCGACCGGTCCCGCGTCCGCTTGGCCGTGACCGCCGACCACGCCACTCCGTGCGTGCTGAAAGGTCACTCCGACGACCCCGTCCCGCTCCTCCTGTGCGGCGAGGGGATTCCGGCGCGGGGAGGGCCCGCGCCGGTGAAGTTCGGCGAGACCGCGGCATCGAAAGGCGCGCTCGGCCGTCTCGCCGGGAAGGACGTTCTGCCCCTCTTGTTCGGGCGCCCCGCCCCACCGAGATGAAGGCGCGGGGGCTCTCGGTGCCTCGTTCACGGGGCGAAGAGGTCCGCCGGGACCTTGCCGGAGCCGGACTTCTTCGCTCCGACCTCGGGATCCTTCGAGAGGGTGAGTCGGTGATCTTTCCGGTCTCGGCTCACCCGGACGAGCTCCCCCGGACGTGGGGAGAGTTCGTGGAGCGGGAGTTTCCCGAGCATCCCCGCTCCGCAC
>Ga0187784_10001668_pt1 | contig 17661 bp, 30 predicted proteins | sample 1015_SJ02_MP15_2_FD_132964 | JGI IMG/M metagenome (GOLD analysis project Ga0187784, IMG submission 132964) | Tropical peat soil microbial communities from peatlands in Department of Meta, Colombia - 1015_SJ02_MP15_20_MG | ecosystem: Environmental > Terrestrial > Soil > Wetlands > Peat | place...
AAACGGCTTTGTTGGTACTCTGTTCGGGGGGGCGCAACCGTACACCATCAGCAATGTAACCGGGTTGCCTTCCGGTTTGACGTTGGCGCTATATTCTGATGGCGTGAGTGTGCGCGTGACGGGCACTCCCGCCGTGGGATCGGCGGGCAACTACAACGTAAGTTTTAACGCAAGCAGTTCATAACATCCAAAAACTAAGGCCCCCTGCGTGTCCAGGGAGCCTCGAACCAGCCAACAAAAAGTAACAACAAAGTGACTCTATCAGATCACAACCCGCGGCGAATTGCAAGCGCTCTTTCCTTACGGGCTCTGCCGGCAAGGTTTCTCAGAGTGGGCAATGTTGAGGGTGACGCCGCTAACAACCCACGACTTAGACGCATACTTTGCCGGCAGACCCTCCCTTCCCCAAGTCACAGAATTCAATTCTTTCAGTCTACAGAGAAAGTACCGACCGGAATGTCTAGCAGGTTGCTCGGGTTTTCACCGATCGGCGAAAACCCGAGCAACCTGCTAGACATTCCCGAAGATGAGATCTGGGACGTGCCCCTCCCCCCATGCGGTAAGGATATAAAGTTGGCGTCCGGGGGTGTGGGGGCAGAGCCCCCACGCTCTTTCCGCGCGGTGTTTGTCCCGCGCGTGATACCTGCGGGGGGCGGGGGCGGCATAGCCCCCGCGGTCTTGGTGTGCCGGCGAAGCCGGTTTTACTTGTTTCGCCGAATAAGTGTGTTTTCAAAAGGGGGACAAGATGAAGTGTTTCACGCTTTCGATTCGCAAGATTCTCACAGCTCTTCCCGATGATTTGGTGTTCCCGTGTGCGGCTTTGAGTAAGCGGAGAAATCCGAACCCTTTGGTACCGGCTTCCTGTGGGCTTCCTAGCCTCGTTTATACTGTGCGGGGATCACTTTCCACGATTAATATCCCGCTCTGCTCGCGGCACCGCCTTAAGGCAAGCCGTGAAGGCAAATCTATCAATCTGGAGCTGGGAGCAATTCCGCCGGCATCGCTTCATGCTCTAACCAGCCTAATTGAAGCTCTGGAGCTGATCGCTCGCTTGGAACGCTCCAAAAAGTCCAATTCACCCAAAACAAGGCCGGCGATTGTATGAAGCGCGCCCCTTTTCATCTCCCTCAGTCTGGAATCGTTTTCGAGTGGGCTTATCCTCGCGGTTCTGACACTCTGCATCGGCTCGCCGGCTATCGGCAAGTGGATGGGCAATTCATCGCCGCGGAAGAGTGCTGTTGTCAAAAAAAGAATCCTTTTTCTTGCCCCATCGATGAGCACGCGATCCGAGCTCGAATGCAAGATGTGACTGGGGGTGAAATATGAGTTCTTTTGTGATGCCCCAGGGCGATCAATGGAAAAACATCGCTTTCGTCCAACAATGGAAAGACATTCGCCGGCAGCAACTAGAAGATCGTTACCGGCGTAATGCTCCGTTTGTGGCGGTGAATCCTACTCCATTGTTGACCGGAATTCCTCTTGCTGCGATTCGCAATTTTGAGCCCTTAGCCGATCCTGAGTACATAAAAGCTCGGGAACTGATCCAATGGGAAAATGAGAGTTTGACTCACCGCGCGCGACGTGTTGACTCGAATAAAAAATATTCTAGAAAAAATGGCCGTAATTCTCACGCGGTACCGGCTTTGTTCGCTCGTGACGGTGCCGGATGGATTCTCACTTCCGCGGCCCATCGCGCTACGGCCGGCAAACTAGAAAAAGCTCAACGCATGTATGTAGCCGGCTTAGAACGCAAAGCGCAACGGGAATTAAGTTGCGGCATTCTCGGCGGTGAGACGCATTGCCGCTCGGGGCATTCCTTCCGCGTCGCTTACGAATGCGGAAACCGTTACTGCGTAACTTGTGGCCCACGCGCCGCTCGCCGGCTTTTCGCTCACCATCGGGATCGGCTCTTATTTGTGGCAACCGGTCTGATGTTCTGCGATCAGGAAGAGTGCCTCGAATGTTCTCGCGCTATCGAAGCGAAAGAGCTTCCGCACTGGCCCCCACCCCGCGGCCACAAGCCAAAAGTGGTATGCGCGAAAATAGATTTCACCCTGAAAAATCCCGGCTCGCTTCCTGCCCCTGAGCAAATGCGCGAATTGAATCAGTTTATAAAACGCTTCTGCCGCGCCATCGAACGCCGATTCAAAATCTCCCGTAAACAATATGGGCTCGCTTACTGCGATGAGCTGGGCGGCAACAATTCCAACCCGCACGCTCACGGCATTTATGTGGGACCCTGGCTTCCGCAGAGCAAGGAAAGAAAAGAGATCTCTCAGCTCTGGGCGGAAATCACAGGGGGCTCATTCATCATTTCGATTAAATACGCGCGGAGCTTCACCGAAGCGTTATATCATGCGGTCAAGTATCCGGCCAAGTTCGCGGAGCGTTCAACGCCGGCCCGCCTAGCCGATTTGGAGCTCGTGTTTCATCGCGTTCGGCGGTTTCACACTCTCGCCGCTTTCTATAATCCCGAGACTCCGAAGGAAGAGAAACCCCCGCGGCGGAAGTGCCCTGTATGCGGTGAGCCGTTGTCCGAGCCTTCGGGATGGAAAACGATCAGCGAGCTCGAATCTCAAGGGCTCCGCGACGTGGAGGAAGTACGATCAGAAGTTGCTCGGCTCCGTGGCTTAGGCGGGCTCGCTCCTCCTTGATATACGGATAACTGTGTTCTCCGATGGTTGCACCGAAATCAGTGCAATCGGCCTGATGCGTTGTTGACAAAACAAAGACTCGAATTGACGGGCGTCTTTTCTCCACAGGCATGATGTTTTAATCGGCCTGAAGCGCACGCCGCGGGAATTGCCTGATCTAAAAAGGCAAAGGATCAGACTTCATCCTCAATGCATCGCCGGCCACGCGCTCTAGCTCTATCGAAAAGGCTATGGCGTTTTCCGCAGACATGGCCAATGAAACGTCGAATTCGGGGAGTCGGATGGTCACGCTTGCGCCAAACTGTTTTGTAATCTCTGGACTGAGCGAAATTCTGGTATCACCCCAACTCGTGCGAATGTGGACCATTAAACGTTATCCTCGCCTTTCTTTCAAAATGCCGCGTCTCTTCCGCTGGCTCTTTCTTGCATGGGCTCGGTGTCGAAGTAAGTGTTGGGTGCAAAACACTTGAGATAGGGGGTCACGCTCTGCTCCGCAATCCCGACACAGTGCAGCGTCAAGCCATATCTGCCGTGTCTTGTTCAGATCGAATGCTCGGCTGGGATGTTCCTTTCGTGTGTGCGATGTAGGGCTTACATAGTCACGGCAAGAACTGATCGGAGCCCGCGCCAAAATCCGCGCGGTTTCTGGAAACACACGAGCAATTGCGCGGATGCAGGCTTCCCGTTGTTGAATGGTTAGAGTCATGAAAACAAAAATGGGCCACGGCAACAATGCGACGGCTTGTCGCCCTGGGAGTTACCGCGGCCCGCGGTCTGACGGTCTAGAAAGGAATATCATCATCGGTGATCGGCCCGCCAGTGACGGGAGCACTCGGAGTACCCTTGAAATGTACCGAAAACATTTTCATGGGTTGATTGTTGGGCCCGCCTTTGATGTTTTCATCTTCCCCCAGATACTTAATGCGGAATTGGCATCCAACGTGAGCTGCGGTGATCTTTTGGCGTAGATCGTAAGTGGCAAGACATTTGAACGTCTTCTCGCCCAAGGTGAATGTGAATTGCTCGACCGACTTGTTTTCAATCTTCACCCTGCCCACGGAGAGCAGAACGCCGGCGATTTGTTGCCCTGGCTTATCCCATTTGATGAGCTCAGGTGCTGGTATGTCTTTCCAGCCTTCCTCTTGTGTTAAGGCTTTTTCGAGTGGCATTGTTGAGTCCTCCCCAGGGTTGTGCGGTCTCCGGCGTCGCGTTCGATGTGCTCTTTCTTTCTTCCTGATTCTCCATTCAGGAAGCGGAACACAGAATTCCGCGCCGTCCATGCCGGCGCTAGAACGCCGGCAGCATCGGTACCCCCTAGAGACCGCATAACCCAGGGCAGGACTTAAACCGCCCCCCCTCCTCCCACCGCCGGCTCGTTTCTCGCTCAAGCCACATCTTGCACCGTGACCGTCACGATGACAGTATCGGGCACAGAGCGGGCCTTCGGTGGAAGTGGGTGAAAATAGACGCTGACTTTCTCATATGCGAGATTGGCGTCTGTGAGCCCTGCCTCTATTGCGGCTTGTTGTTGGGGGAGTGTTGGCCCAGGAGTGTCAAAGACTGTGGAAACCCTCCAGCCAACAACCGAATTGTTTTCGTTCTCTTCCGTCCCATACCAAGCGGTGCACGTGAAAAACACGATTTTATTCTTATCCATCCCGGCAATCGCGGCGGCTGCCAGAGTCGCAACCGTCACCTGGATACTCGGCTTGAAAGTGATAATCGCGTGTATGTCGATTTGCGTTCGCACAGTGGTAATCAAGCGTTCCCTCCCTGGGTCAAATAAATGGCGTACCAAGTGCCGGCCATGCCCACGAGTGAGAGCACAATTAAAATCGAGTGCATGCCGGCGAGATAGCCGGAATAGCCGGCAGCTCCCAAAACCGCAAACATTGATTTCGCCGCTTCATAAGCTCGCCGGCGTTCCAAACTGCGGCCCCAGGCGATAGACGAAGTGAGCAAACGGCGGAGCCGGCCCCGAGTCTGGGGGTTGGGATTGTTGCGAATGCGTTCTAAGCGTTCTGCGGTTTCCACATCAAATTGAGTGCTAGTCATTGTTGGCCCCTGTCTGCAAGTTTTAATTCCTGAGCGCGACGCAATACCCAGCCCTGCAAGGCGTTCGGCAAAAAATGAAAATCAACTCTATCATTCAGCCCTTGCCGGCCTAGATCAGCGATCAATTCGCCCATCGCTAGTTCAAAGTATTGAGTATCGCTCATGACAACATTAGATCATTGTTGGGCCGGTTGTTGCTAGATCACGAAAGTAACATTACCAGCCGGCTCCAGCAAGCCGCAAAGCTTCCTCTTTATCATGCGTTGTGACCCCGACCGGGAGTCATGGCCTGAGCAACCATTCGGTCGATCAATTCTCGGATGCGGGCTATCACTTCCGGCCCCATTTGTTGCAAATCCTGTTCGCAGAGATATATATTGCCGGCTTTTGAGCGTTGCCGCGGTCGGGTGCCTAAAGTGGAAGCAAATAAGGTGACACTCACCACACCATGCTCACCACAGGGGCAAGTTTGCACATGCCAAGGGATTCTCATATATATAAAGAAAGAGCGACAACAATCAGCGCAACAATTGGGAATGGTATCACAGTGCCGGCAAATCGCAACAACAAAAAGAAAACGCAACAATCTACTTGAAATGCTTCATCGATAGTTCTAGGTTGTTTCTATGACACACATACAAACTCGGCCCCGTAAAAAACGTCTCGATAGTTTCCAGACAAATCAACGGAAGAAAGTCACGCTCAGTTATCTCTCTCGGCGCGATTGGACAACCCCGATGGTGCTAATCCGCGATTTGAAACCGCATAGTCCGAATTCCACTTGGTTCTATTTGCAGCATCTTTACAAACAACGACTCGTGAGGCGTGGCCGCAATGTTCAGGGGAATCTCGTTTATCGGCTATCACCCAAGGGTGCAAAATGGCTTTTGCGGAATCGTGACCTAAAGGTGTAGACTGCGGGGCATGAAAAAGACTCTTTCCGAGCGCAAACGAAACCGAGTCATCGAAGATCGGCCCGTGACGGCTCCCGAACCGGCTCCCAAGTTTACCCCACGTGGGGCGAGCGACAAGAGCCGCATTCTTGTTGCTGTGACTGACAACCGCATCGATTTTAAGGCCATGAGCCCCGAAGCGGCGAAGATGCTCAACGAATTGTTGCACACTCCCGATGTGCAAGCTCAATTCGGAATCGGCCCACTCTCCGATCACTTTGACCCTGCCCATTGCAAGCGTTTCTACGATGCCCTGGGCCGGATGTTGCAAACCGTGGGCCGTTTCGCTTTCAAATGGCCCAAGGAAGCTCTAGAGCCATTGCTCTACAGCGATCAGGAAAAAGAAGAGCTCGCCGAACCCACGGCGAAGGCTCTCGATGAACTGGCCCCGCGATGGTTGAAAGAGAATCAAGCCATCGCCACATTGTTGCTTGTCTTCGCCGCGATCACGCAGCGTAAATTGCAGGAAGCCGCGCTCATTGCGCACGTCGCCAAATTGCGGCAACAAAAAACCGACACCGCGGAGCCGATTCGGGTGCGAGTGCCAGTGAAGAACATTGTTGAGCCTCAGAACGATGCCGCTTGATTTGGAACGCGGGGAAGAACGCCGGCTATGTCGCCGGAGCAAATTTGCCAACCGGCTCATTGTTCCCGGTTCTCTCCCTGAGCAACAAAATCGGATTGTTGCCATCGCCGGCCGGAAAGGATCGGGCAAGAGCACACTCACGCGCGAAATCCTGATCCATACTCGCCGGCGTTTCATCTTCGACACGGTTGCGGATCATACCTGGGTGCCGGATCAATTCTCCAACGTCGCCGAAGCTCATTCCTACATTTTCGAGCGCGGCCATTCTCCAGGCGACTTCGCCGGCTCGTTCATCCCTGAAGATGCCGGCGAAAAATCTTTAGACATTGATTTCGGAGAAATCTCGATTGCTGTTTTCGATGCCGGCAACATGACCTTTGCCGTTGAAGAGCTGCCCATGATGAGCGAGCCCAACTATGTTCCGCCGGCTTTCAATCGTCTCGTGCGCCTGGGCCGGCACCGTTCGGTGAATATTCTCTATACTGGGCAACGGCTCTCGGAGTGTCCCCGGAGGGTGACGGCAGCCACCGATGTGTTCGTTTTGTTCTCGCATACCGAGCCCCGCGACTTGGATGCGATAGCGGAGCGCACATCGCCGGAAGTGGCTGATTTGACGGCCAAACTCGACCATCACGAATTCATTGTCTATGACGTTCGCAGCCGGTCACTGATTTTAGTTGACAAGCAGTGGTATGATTCTGTGCTGAATTCGGAAGAACGTTGGACCCCAGCCATAGGCGGAAAATTTGGGCGATCAGCCCTTTGGAGTTTGAACGATGGCCAATAGACAAGAAACCCGCGAAGAGCGCGAAGAGCGCGAACGCCGTGAACGCGAAGAATGGACGCCGGCAGACCCTTTACCCAACGATGAAGATGAAGCGGAAGTGGATCAGGAAGCGCGGGCTCGTGCGCGTCTCGATTTTCTCCGCGAACAATACGGCCAGAAAAAGGCGAAGCCGCGGCGCAAGGGTGGAGGCGGATTGTTCCGTGATCGTGACTGAGGCTTGAGCATGGCCGGCAGTGGCCACAAAGTTCGTTTCCATGGTGCCTTCGGCAGCAAGGCAAAGGCACGGCGCAAAGAAAAGCTAGTGAAGCATTCCTATATCGAGCGAAAAAGATTCAAGAGGCTTGGCCTTCGCTACTTGGTTCTGACTCGCCGGAAGGGAAAATGAAAAAATGGAGCCGGATACTTTCCGCGGCATGTTGTTTTGGATGTTGTTGGGGGCTGGAGCCGGCATGACGGCATTGCTTGCCGCTTCGCTTTTTCCCAACATCATTCCCGCGCGGGCCCAGGGGGTTAACCTGTGAACCGCACTCTTGAGGATTTGGTTTTAGCAACCATCTGGCTAGCGATTGGGTTTGTGGGAGCGTTCACGCTTTACGCGACGTTCTCACCCCGCATTCAAAAGCCTCAACAACAACCCGCCATTCCACAGGCATAACCAAACCGGGAGTAAGTGCCCGTCAAAAAGGGAGAATCATTTTATGGCAGTCACCACGCAAACCGCCCCCGCAGCATCTTCCGTTGTTTCCGCCCAGGCAACCGTGCAACGTCCCAACATGCGAGCGCTTATGTCACGCATTACGCGCGATCAGGGCCCGGAATTCGAGCAAACGCTGCCTTTCATCAATACCACCCAACAGGTGACTCCCACGTCCCTCAAAACCGACCGCAAAATTTCGCTCTATCAGATCCACGTCAAAGGCAGAATCACCGTGGGGGCTTCTCCGGTAACGTTCCGTTCCGGCCCGCCATTGTTGGGGACGCCGCTTTTCTCGCTGATTCAAAATTTCTTTTTCAATGGGCAGCATCAACGCTACGGAGCGCAAACCCCGATCAACATGCGGGGTGAGAGCGCGGCGGAAATGTTTACCCTCATGACATCGGATTATGAGCCCTTCTATCGTGTCTCGGTGAACGGAGCGACACCGGTACAACAAGGGGCTCTATCGGGAGCGGCGAACGCGACCAACGATTTTGAATTCATCATTCCGGTGCCTATGTTCCCAATGGGGATCAATCCCGCGGAACAATCGTTCTGGGCTTTGCACGGTCCTGACTGGCCGGGGAACTGGTTTTTCACCGTTCTGCCGGCTGATCCTACAGCTCTCGGTGTCACCCTCGCTTCTCTCGCCAACGGCGGTGCAGTGACCGCTTACGGCTCCAGCTCTGGCAATGGCACAATCGACATTTTGAGCGAGCGTCCCTTGCTCGGGAAAACCCTTGCCGGCAACGTTCGCCCTGGGATCACCTTCCGTACAACCAACTCCCAACAACCGACTGCGGTTGCTAACGGCTCCAGCCAAGCCGGATCCGGAGCAGATATTTTTGATGCCAACGTGGGCAAGGACACGACTCGCTTTTTCGTAAAGGCTGGGACTCAGCTCGCTTCGACTTCCAGCGGGGTGATCGTGTACGGCACCCTGAGCGATGGCATTTTCACGCAAACCTTTTTCTCCCTCGATTCGCGGGCTTTGCGATTTCAGGGAGCGAATCGTGATGCTTGTTTGCAAGATTACATGGCCCGAGCGTATGGCCGCGCGGTGCCCATCGGCTACAAGGCGATTGATTTTGTGATGAACCGAGCGGGCGGGCCAGCCAATCCCAAAGCGGCTTTCCCGTCAACCAAGCTTACCGCGGCTCGCAAATTTCAAGTCAATGCAGACACCGTTTCGGCCTCAAATCAGATTGCCGAAGTGGTACAGGAGTACACTTTGGGCCGGCCTGGATTTTCCGGCACGACTCCCGCGGCTTCGACGCCGGCGGCTTAGGTTCCTACACGGGGGAAAGGGGGCTGATGGCTTTCACAGATCGGCCCCCGTAGGTAAAACGTTTATGGCTGTTGTTGCAATCCCGTTAGAGGATCAAGAGCTGCACACCGATGAGTTCTATCCGCTCTCCGATGACGCGGAAGGACTCACGGGGCAGTTTGATGATCCCAACCAATCCGAGCCCGATCTGGGCTCGCCGGTCGAGCTGGGCGGTCAAGACACCGATGACGATACTTTGACCGTCGCCCGTTCTGGCGTTCCGGGTGTGGTCACCCAGAATTTGACCGGACAAAGCGACTCTCCGCCGGCAACATCGGGGCAACTTTCCGCCGGCACCATAGCCGGCTCTGGCACCGCGGCGGGCACCGTCGATACCGGAACCCACGAAGGCAGCACGGTGGTACTCTCCGCCATGAATTCGTTGGGCCCATCTCTCGCCGAAGGCGTTCTCACTCAAGTAGCCCAGCAACCGACTTCGCCGCAAAGTGGAGCGGCGGGCAAGGTTGTGTTAGTGAAAAGTTCGCAATCTGGCTTGTCGCTGGGAGCGAAAATCCTTCTCGTGGGGATTCTCGCGTTCATGGGCTATTTCATCGTCGAAGGATTTGTGAATGCAGGATAATTCAGGAATCTCGCTTTCCACGTCCGATCCCGACAACAACAATCAGCCCGAACAATTGGGCGATGGCGGGGCCGCGGATGCCGAAGATTACTGCTCTGCCGAATTGTTCCATGGCGACACGATCACCTGTTTATTGCAATCGGCTGGCAGTTCGCCGGCAGCAACAACCGGTAGCGGAAAGCAAATATTAGGGCGACGCAAGGGTAAGGGCGGAAAGCCATATCTGGTGTTGTTGGGTGTAGTGGCCGCGGTGTTTGTTGGGCTCGTGATCTTGAATGGAGGGTAATCGCATGAAACTGTGGCATTGGGCTTTGATTGCGGTAGCAGCGTATGAAGTCGTGGGCGGTTTCTTGTATCTTTCCGCCAGTTCACTTCAGATTCCGACAGTGGGAAGTCTGGTGGAGAGCGCGGCCTCTGGCGCGATACCGGCAAATGTGGTCGCGGGGGCGGACATTGCCATTGGAGCGGCGATCTTCTGGTTTCCGCTTCATCACAGGCTGAGTTAAACGATTCCAGAAAGGCGGTTGGGAGCAGCCCGTTAAATCGCACCACGCGGGGCCGTCTTTCTGGTTGTTATTACAGGTTATGCCACAATCGCACATATCCGCGGAAGTGAATTGGCCGCTTGTGGTCGGCGTTGTTGTCATTGCCGGCGTTGCCGTCTATGTGCTCTATTCGGTAAATGAGCTTTTGCAAAACGTCGAATCGGTAACCACAAGCCCGCTCGCCGGTCTGGAGAGCGGCCTGGGCCAATTCCTGAATTTCATCAATCCGGCAAACTGGTTTTCGTCCAACAACGCAACCCAGGGGGAATGAATGGCTGATTTGGAAAAACAACCTGACTGGAGCGAAGAACTTCGCCCTGACTGGAGCGAAGAACTTCGCCGGCATGAAGATAACCGTTATGATGCTCTAGAGCGGCGCATCCGCAAACTCGAAAAGCGCGGTCAATTTCTCGAATCGGCAAGCGATGAGCGGCTGTATCTGTGGCTCTTCGGCGCTTATGTCTTTTTCGGTTTCATCGTGCCCACTCTGAGAGATTTTCTCGGGGAGAAAAAAACGAACATAGTGTGATCTATTTCCTCTCCATCGCCGCGGCTTTGTTGATTGTTGGCGTGATCGTGTCCGAATCCCAGATCAATGCGAGTTCGGCTCCCGCCAATCAACCGAATCCGCCCAACGCCGTTGTTGGGGCGATTGCGAACGCTATCGCCACGGCGGAAGGCTTTTTCACGGGGGCGGGCTCGGTGCCCTTCGATCAAAACAATCCAGGGGACTTGAGCGACTATGCCGATCTTTACGGAGCGAACGCCAACGGGATCACGATTTTCCCGACCATCGAAGCCGGCTGGAATGCCCTTTACGAAAAAATTGAAAATATTCTTTCGGGTGCTTCTAGCACGTATTCGGCAGACTCGCCGCTATCGGTCTTAGGCAGCATCTGGAGCGGCGGTGATCCCAACTGGGCGAGTAACGTCGCTTCCGAGCTGGGCATTTCCAGCGATCAGAGTTTGAATGATTACGCATCTTCTGCCGGCGACGCCGGCGATGGGGGCTCAGATTGAAAATCTTCGAGCTCAAACCGATTCTTGTAGCCGCGATCATTGGAGCTGTAGCGCTCGCTGTGATCGATCTCACGATGGCCGGCAGCGAGCAATCCTCAACGATGGGAGCGGCGATTGCCGGCGGGCTGACGGGGGCACTGGTACAGATCGGTGTGCGAGCCTTCCGAGTGAGTTGACTATGCGAGCCTTCGGATTTGCGTTGTTGTTGGCCGGCGGGGTGCTTGCCCTGGGCGATTACGTAGTTACGAATGGGGCAAACCCTCCCGGCGCTCTGGGCCAAGTCATCACCAATGTGGATGATCTTAACGGAGCGCTCGCCGGCGTCGCTCCCTATCTCGGAGTAGGATCATTGTTGGCACTGGCCGGCGTGGTTGTCATGGTGACCGCATGAAAACTGGTTATCTACTGATCGGGCTGGGAGTAGCGATTGCGGTTGTACTCTATTTATGGCGCAACCCTTCCAGCGGGCCAAAAGTTCCGACCGGGCAAAATCCCGGCAGCAACAATCCGGCGGGGGGCACAGGGCCGGCGAGCAGTTGCGGAGCCACGGTGTGCTTAGGGGCAAGCCTCGATGGCAGTTCCGATCCTGTCTCGGTTGCGCCCCAGGCTCAAACCGAAGCGGCTTACAACGTGGATCCCACTGACACTGCGGATGCCTTCGGCCCCGCGGAAAATGATACTGGCGACGATGATCTGACCAACGTCTAGGGGGGAAGGGAAAATGGAATCAAAGAGCGTTAAAACTATCGCAATCGTGGTTGTGGTCGGAGTTGCGCTCTATGCGCTCTATGATGTTTTCAAAGGCAGTTCCCTTCTGGGCGGGATGGGCTCTCCCGGTTCGGTGACTGGAAATTTGAGCTCGATTCCCGGTGTACCGCAATACCCTCTGAGCGCTCCCACGTCCGCGACTCCGCAAACTCTGGCCTCGGTTGCTAGCTCGACGCTTTCTCAGTATGTGCCAGCGTTCAATGATAGTGATGCCAGTGATGGCGGAAGCACCGATTACACGGACATGGATTATTCGGACGACAGCGATTCTTAGAAGGGGGGAGGGAGTGTGAGCGATCTTGCCAAAGTTGTATTGATTTTGGCTGCGATTTCTGGCGGGCTTTATCTGGCAACCCGTTCCGGCAAACGCCGGCATTCGGCCTGGAGCAAAGTACAGCCGGGCGACGAAGAGCCCGCGGGCACAGGGGTTGATTTCAACCCCGCGTATGTATCGACCGCGGCCACATCCAACGTGCTGGTAACCGGCGAACCGGAAAGCGGCAACATCGTGACCGGCTCGATTTGCCCAGGTGCTCACGCATCGCGGCCCAAATCTCGGGGAGGCTGTTGCTGAAATGGCGTGGATTCTATTAGCCGCGGGGGCCGTATTCGTTTTATTGATTGTTGAAGCCCACAAAACCGGGGGCATTGCCCTGCCCGTGATGTTGCGTTCGACCGGCCCAGGGGGATCGGGAGAAACGGCATTACAGCAAGAAAGTCAAGGGGCAGAAGAAACCGGAGCGGCAGTTGCGGGCGATGTTGCAACCGGGAATTTTGGGGGAGCGGCAGCGGCGGCTGTGGGCGGCTTAATTTCGCAGATCACGCAACATTCCGCGCGGCTAGCCGCGGCCAAGGCGGAAAACTCCGCCATCCCGCCGGCAGTGCAAGCCTTCGATGCCGATTTGCAAGCCATCGCCGCGGCCTATGCCCAGGGCAAAGCGACGCCGATTCAAGTTGTGCTTGCGGTGACTCAGCTCGCTTACAACGTTTATGGCAATTTGCACGGGCTAGTTGGCAAGCCTGGGACTGCATGGCCGGCTAACGCTCCCGCCCCAACCCCAACATCGTTAGCCGGCCTGGGGCCGGGAATTCCATGCAACACAAAGTGCACCGCGGCCTGTTGTTTGTTTTATAACGATCTAGCCCCGCCCCTCGTGGTTGTGTCGCAAGCCATGCAAGGCGTGACGCCGGGAATTGATTTTCAGGCTGTGGCCGGCGGTTTTGTGGTCACAGTCCCAAAAGTATATCCGCCGGATGATCCGGCTTATGGTTCATTCACGCGGCCTTCATATCAACTGGCTTTTGTTCGGCAGCAATCTTCGCCGGCATCATTGTTGGCGTCGATAATTTAGGGAAAAGGGAGAATTTAGCGATGGCAGATTTGCGGTGTCCTTACCATGACGTTGTTTTTGAGGCTCTCACCGACTCTCGCAAGCCGGGAGCGCGGGCGATTGACAATGAGGGCAAACCGACCGGGGAGCTGGTCCATCCCAGCTATCAAGTAGGATCGGGCTACGTCTCCGGTCATCCTGACTGTCCCCTCTGCCAGCGCGCGGAGAAGCAAGGCGATCCGGCCCTGATCTTGGTTCCGCGTACGATCACTCCAGGGGTCAGAACAGCAATCCGCTGAGAAGCGGTAGAAAGCAAAAAGTGCGTTACATACTCTTGTTGGAAGGGGAAACAATGGCAGAAGAGACCATCAATTTTTCAATCACAGTCAACCCAGCGACGCCGGCTCTTGTTGTTGTCGATGGCAACGGCAATCCGCTTGCGAACGGGGCCCAGGTGACGCTCCAGCCGGAAACGGTAGGGGTTGACGATCCGGGGCAAACTCTTTTCACCGTATCCGGGGGCGTTCCGCCCTATAGTTACACGGTTGCCGGCACGGTGCCGGCGGGTGACTCCATTTCATCGGTGCAAAACACCAATGGTTCGGAAACCGTGGAAATTTCCGGCACTCCAACAACGGCGGGCTCCGATACATTCTCGGTGACCGTGAGCGACAGTGCCGGCCAATCTGTGACGGTCGGAACTGGAGCCGTGGCGGCGGCTCGCAAGCACATCGGCTAAACTGCGATTGCGGGGCGGATTGTTCGGGCTGGGAAGGGAGGTTTTACCGCCCCGCGTTTTCCCAATCGGAAAGGGATTGTTTATGATTGCGAATGCTCCTTACAATCAACAACAACGGCCCGTACGGTTGTTGGTGCTTCCGAAAAATGGGCCCATCTTCGGCTATTGGCTCGTAATGATTCAAGTTCTCGGGCCGAACACCATTTTCATCGGTTCCAACCAAAGCGAAGCCGGCGACAATCAACAAGGTACCGCAATAGATGGGCTGCAACTCACACAAGCCAATTCCTCAACCGTTTCTCCCTTTGCCATGTTTCTGTGGCACGGGGAGCTCTGGGTCTCGGGATCGGCTCCCAACACCCAATTCGTGATTGTTGTCCCAGGGCAGGAAAAAGAAAATCTGCCCATCCCCGAATGTGAGGCTGACGATCAATGAAACGTTTTCTAATGTTCACTCTGTTATCGGCTCTTTTGTTGCCGGCTCGCCTTGCCTCGCAGATTGATATTCAGATCACGGCATCGGGGCCGATCCGCAATTTCTTCCGTAACTACAAATGGAACACCGCGGGGCAGGGCGGCATTGCCAACAATTTCATTTTCACCCCGCTCTACACCAACGAAGGCGCGTGTTTCCAACTCACCAACGGTGATCCTACGAATACGCAGCAAGCGATTGTCACATTTTTCGGAACGGCCGATCAGACGGTTTCGACCTATGAAAACAACACGCAAGCCTGGAGCGCTCTAGGTCCCACATCGAACACGCCACTATACAGCGCGGCAGCGAATCTTGCCCCGCAAACGAGCCGTACATTTTTTGTGCAGATAGCCGGCCAAGCCCGCGTTGCCGTTGTTTTCCAGCTCCTATCCGGCACCGCAACTGCAACCGCCACGTTCAATCTAGTTGAGACGCAGCTCTCCAACGGTTGCGGCAACGTGAGCACGATTCCGGTTGTCTGCCCTTATGCCGGCTTTGTCTCGATTCTGACCGGCAACACGGGCTCACTCGTTCCGGCTCCCTCCGCTTCGCAGACCACTTACATTTGCAACTTGATAGTGCTCTCGAATGGCACCGCAACGGCATCGGCTACGGGTATCGAGCTCGGGACTGAGACGGTCTCCAATTGTGGTGGTTCGCTCAATGAAGTATTTCAATTTCCCACGACAGCGGCTCCGGTCAACATCAACGTGAGCGGTCAACCGTTGTTGGGGCGCTTCAAGGCCAATGGAAACGATCTCGCCGGCACTCTGACGTGTCTGACCAACAATTCCGGGGTTACGGTGCAAGTCAATTTCACGTTTGCGCAATACTGAAAGGCGGCAACAATGAACGCGCTACTTTCCTATGTCGGGGCGCACTGGCAAGCCACGGCGATGATCTTTTGGGCGCTATGGTCGGTCTTCTGGAGCTTTGCTCCTACTCCCACGCCAAACACATGGTACGCGGCAATCTTCCACACTGCGCAGTATCTGGCGATGAATTGGGGCCGCTCTTCGGCGATTTTGAAAAATCAAAATGGCCCGCCCAACATCAAACGGATCTTTCCTTCCTCCGGCGGAGTGAAAGTGTTGTTGCTCTTGCTGATTCTGACTGCGTGCACGGTAAACGAAGTCTTGGACACGATCAATGTTGCTTCGCAAGTGGCCGGCGAGATTGGCGCGGCCCTGGGCCCCCTCAATGCGGCCGATGCGGCGATTGTGGAAAACATTTCTGGCATCGCTTCTGCCGGCGTGATCGTAATCCAAAACGTGTACCAACAATACGAGCAGAGCGGGGCGCAAAGCGATTTACAGAAAGTGCTCGCCGCGGTCGGAGCCGCGAAGGCCAACTTGTCGCAAGCTCTCGCCGCGGCTCACATCACCGATCCGCAGAGTCAAGCCACGGTGACGAAATGGGCAAATCTGTTGTTTACCTGTATTGACGCCATCGCGGATGCACTCCAGGCGGCTCCAGCAACCAATGTCGAAGCTCTCGCGCGGCCTTCCTCACGTTCGGTGATAATGCCGCTCGGTCCTCAGCAGATAGTTGCGGCCTGGAGCTCGCAAGTTTGCGGCGGGGAAGCGCGTTGCTCCAAACTTGTTCACGTTCCGAAGCATGGGCTGGCAAAGCTCTTTTAGCCGATGAAAACGGAAACTTTCATAGCCGGCATAGTGGCCGGCGTGGTTGGGTTGCTCGTTCTCAAGTACGGGATTGTGGGGCTTGACGCCTGGAATTCGGCCTTTCACGCCAACACGCGAACCGATGCCCCAGGACCATTCTCTAAACCATTGTTGGGGGTGTTATGCGGCCATTGAAAAGACTTCTGGGCACGGTTTCGTGCCTTCTGATGTTTGCCGGCGTTCTCTCTGCCCAGATTTATGAATTGCCCTGTATCGCCGGCAGTTCTCCACTCCCCATCGGCACAACCTACAATCCTTCAACCAACAAATATCGAGCCTGGGTCTGTGCTGATAATACAGGGCACGTAAACTCTCCCGTGTTTTCGACCAGCGGCGGGGGCGTTACGAGCGTCTTCGGACGCACGGGTGCGGTTGTTGCGAACGCTCTCGATTATTCGGCTGTCAATGGTTTAACTCTGGGTGATGGGGCAAGCGATACGATTGTTTTTAACGGAAACGGGATTTTACTGACCGGCCTTGACGATTCGACGATTGGGATTGATTATGAGGGAACTGCCGGCCTTGAAATGACCGGGAGCGGCGGTGCTAGCTTTGCGCTTGATGGGCTAGGGAATCTAATTGGCGTCACGGGCTCGTTCGCCGGCGTTGTTGAGCTGGAGAACGGCGTGAGCTCGGCAGAAATCACGCTTGACACTTCCGGCAATGTGAATCTTCTCTATGCTGGAAGCGGAGCAATCACAACCGGCACACTCATAAAAATAAAAGACTCGACCGGGAGCAGCATTGTCAGTGCAGCAGGACCGCAACTAATAACCAGCGTAAACACAGGCGCCCAAACGGTGTTGTCGGCGCATACGTACACCATGGCACTGGCATCGTTTACGCAACTGGAATTGTCCGACAGTTCCCCGAACATTACCAGCAACGCGCCATTCTTAGCTCCTGGTTATATAAGCAACGGTACCACGTTTACTGCGACCGGATGCGGCACACCTACCTCGTTAACCGGCGGCGCTACAGCGGGGTCGTTTCTCGCTCAAGCCACATCTTGCACCGTAGTCATTACGATGGGAACCGTATCTGGAACGGCGGTGACTGCGGCTCACGGCTGGCCCTGTTCGGTGTGGGATACAACAACAACCGCGGATACATTGAAAGAAACCACTACCACAACAACCACTGCAACCTTTAGCGGTACGGTTGTTGTGGGCGATAAAATCATTTTCGGCTGTGGCCCAGGCTTCTAATTTTCTTCGGAGGGAAACGCGATGCCAACATTTCAGATGACCATCAACCCCGCTCCAGCTCCAACCTTTACCCCCAACGCAACCATTGACCCTGGACAGGAAACGGTTCCATATCAAAGCGGACCGCAAAACGGCTTTGTTGGTACTCTGTTCGGGGGGGCGCAACCGTACACCATCAGCAATGTAACCGGGTTGCCTTCCGGTTTGACGTTGGCGCTATATTCTGATGGCGTGAGTGTGCGCGTGACGGG
>Ga0187784_10001669_pt1 | contig 17653 bp, 10 predicted proteins | sample 1015_SJ02_MP15_2_FD_132964 | JGI IMG/M metagenome (GOLD analysis project Ga0187784, IMG submission 132964) | Tropical peat soil microbial communities from peatlands in Department of Meta, Colombia - 1015_SJ02_MP15_20_MG | ecosystem: Environmental > Terrestrial > Soil > Wetlands > Peat | place...
CCGCAAGCGCATGATGGAGGACCTCGACCAGGATATCCGCGACTTCATCGAGCGGGAAACTCAGGACAATATCGAGCGCGGCATGCCGCCCGAGGAAGCGCGTTATGCGGCCCTGCGCAAGTTTGGCAACGTGACGCGGGTCAGGGAGGAGACGTGGCAAGTGTGGAGCTTCGTCTGGCTCGAGCAACTCTGGCAGGACATTCGCTACGGGGTCCGGACGCTCCTGACGAATCTTGGTTTTACGGCACTCGCAGTCCCCGCACTTGCCCTCGCGATTTGCGCCAGCCTGACCATATTTGCGTTCGTCGACGCGGCGCTCATTGTCCCCTTACCTTACTCGAACCCGGCTGGCCTTGTTGACGTGACTGAGAGTATTGCCCAGATTCCGCGCGCTGCCCTTTCGTACCAGGACTATCTCGACTGGAAGAGATTCAACAAAGTTTTCAGTTCGTTGGACGTGTACGCCGGGTCGGGCTACCTGCTGAAGACGTCCGCCGGAGCGAAACCGGTGAGGGGCGCCCGTGTGAGTGATGGATTGTTTCGAACCCTGGGCATCACTCCCATAATAGGACGCGATTTCTCCTCTGGCGGGGACTTGGCGACTGAAGCCGGCACCGTAGTGCTGAGCTTCCCGGCCTGGCAGCGGTGGTTCGGCGGCAAGAGGGAGGTGGTGGGCCAATCGGTGACTCTGAGCGGCGCCACTTACACTGTCATAGGAGTGTTGCAGGCGAATTTTCAGTTTGCGCCCTTGGGAGGCGTAGATTTCTGGACGGCGCTCGAACCTTTGAATTCCTGCGAAAAGCGACGAAGCTGCCACAATCTCAACGGGGTGGCACGCCTGAAAGAAGGTGTCACCGTGCAGGCTGCGCTGGCCGAGATGACGTCGATTGCAGCGCAGTTGGAGAAGCAGTATCCGGATTCGAACCGTGGCCAGGGCGCGAGCGTGGTGCCGCTCAGCGAAGCCATTGTGGGAAACATCCGTACCATCCTTTGGGTGCTGTTGGGCGGAGCCGGACTGCTGCTGTTGATCGCATGTGTCAATGTCACTAGCCTGCTCCTGGTACGCTCCGAGAGCCGGACGCGCGAGATCGCAGTGCGTCGGGCGATGGGAGCGTCAGGGCATAGACTGGTCCGTCAATTCGCTACTGAAGCCGTAGTGCTGGTGGCGGCCGCGACGGTTATTGGGCTGCTTTCAGCCCAATGGACCGCGCAACTTTTGGTCAAGCTTATCCCGGCCGACATGAAGGCGGGAATGCCGTACCTGGTCAGTCTCGGTTTGAATCGCCGCGTCCTGGCCCTCGCTGCCGCAATCGCGCTCATCACAACAGCGCTGTTCGTCCTCACTCCTACGTTGCGCTTGTGGTTCTCCGACCTGCGGGAGAGCCTCGCGCAAGGTGGCCGCAGTTCGGCGGGAATCCTGTGGAGGCGCTGCGGAGCTAACCTGGTGGTGATGGAGCTAGGCATCGCAGTGGTGCTCCTGGTGGGCGCGGGATTGCTCGGCACGAGCCTCTACCACCTGCTTCACGTGGACCTGGGATTCCAGCCCGATCACCTGGCAATGTTGGAGATTGCCGCGCCACCCTCGACGTATGCGAAGGACTCGCAGGTCATCATACTCGGCCAGCAGATCACCAGCCGCATCGCAAGCCTGCCCGGCGTTAGGTCCGTGGCCATCACGACCCGCCAACTTCCCCTGAGCTTCAACGGCAACACCGATTGGATCCGATTGGTGGGGCGGCCGTACAACGGCCAGCACAACGAGGTGAACGAGCGGGACGTGAGCGCCGCCTACTTCACCACCTTGCAGGCCCGCCTCCTGCGCGGGCGTTACTTCACCGATGCGGAAGACGAATCGAAGCCGAGAGTAGCGATCATTAATCGGGCTCTGGCGGAAAAATACTTCGCCGGCGAAGACCCCATCGGGCAGAAGCTCGGCGACACCCGACTGTCGCCTCAGTCAATTAAGGAGATTGTCGGAGTTGTGGATGACGTTCGGGAAGGCCCGCTCGACGCCGCCATCTGGCCGACCGTATATTTGCCTTTCAACCAGACCCCCGAGACTTACATTGGCATTCTGGTCCGCACGGCTCAGGCGCCGGAGTCGATGCTGCCCACGCTCGAAACCGTCCTGCGTCAAATCGATCGCGACATTGGGGTTGTCAATGAGACCACGATGGCGGACAGGATCAATGACTCTCCCACCTCATATCTCCACCGATCGGCAATGTGGCTGCTAAGCGGCTTCGCCGCCCTGGCGTTGCTGCTCGGAGTCATTGGACTCTATGGTGTTGTGGCATACTCGGTGAGCCAAAGGACGCGCGAGATCGGCATCCGGATGGCGCTGGGCGCACAACGTCGTGACGTGATGCGAGACGTGGTCCGGCAAGGCGGATTTCTCGTAGCAGCCGGCCTTACCACCGGACTCGTCGCAGCCCTCGCACTCACCCGTTTCTTGACGACCCTGCTTTATGGCGTCAGGCCCGTCGACCCAACTGTCTTTGCGGCCGTTTCCGCAATCCTGACTGGTGCGGGGCTTTTGGCCAGCTACGTCCCCGCTCGCCGGGCGACCAAGGTCGATCCGATTGTGACCCTGCGATACGAGTGACGGGGGAAAGCCATGAGCCCACTATTCAGCCGCCGCAAGCGCATGATGGAGGACCTCGACCAGGATATTCGCGACTTCATCGAGCGTGAAACCCAGGACAACATCGAGCGCGGCATGCCGCCGGAAGAAGCGCGCTATGCGGCGTTGCGCAAGTTCGGCAACGTGACACGAGTGAAGGAAGAAACGCGGGAGGTGTGGAGCATGGTTTGGCTTGAGCAGCTCTGGCAGGACATCCGCTTCGGGCTGCGGGGGCTGGTGAAGAACCCCGGTTTCGCAGCCGTCGCGGTATTGACGCTTGGTCTGGGCATTGGTGTGAACAGCACCATCTTCAGCGTGGTCAGCACCATGCTGCTGCGCAAGCCGCCTGTCCACGACCCGGACCGGCTGACAATGCTTTTCAGTTGGAAGCTCGGGGCCACGGGAGGCAGCTTCGATGCCAGCCGCTTTCCCGTGTCACCTCCCGACTTCCTAGACTGGCGGGCGCAGGTAACCGCGTATTCCGGAATCGCCGCCGCCACGCCCTTTGAAAACGGCAGCCAGGTTACTCTGAGTGGCGGCAGTGAGCCGGAACGCGTGCCGAGCGGCGAAGTTTCCGCGAACTATTTTGAAGTGCTGGGTGTTTCCCCGGTGCTCGGACGCAGCTTCCTGCCCGGGGAGGACCAGCCCGGCCACGACCGCGTTGCCCTTTTGCGCGCTGACCTGTGGAACCGCCGCTTTGGCGCCGATCCCCACATCCTGGGCCGCACGGTCAAAGTGAACGGGGATGCCTACACGGTGATCGGCGTGATGCCCGACACGTTCCGGCAACTCTGGATGTTCCCCGAGCAGCTCTGGATTCCGCTGGCTTTCACTCCGGCGCAATTGACCCCTGCCGCGCGCGCAGTGCGCAGCCTCAGCGTCTTCGGCCGCCTGAAGACGCGCGCCAGCGAGGCCCAGGCGCGCTCCGAGCTTGAAACCATTGCGCGGCGCATCGCCGCAGCCCACCCCGATACGGACAAAAACTGGGGCGCCAACGTTCTGACCGTTCAGCAGTACGCCATCCGGGAAAGCAACTCGGGTACAGCACTGGCTTTCCTGATGGCCGCCGTGGGATTTGTTCTGATGATCGCTTGCGCCAATCTCGCCAATCTCGTGCTGGCGCGCAATGCCAACCGTCAGCGCGAATTCGCCATTCGCGCGGCTCTGGGCGCCGGGCGTCTGCGTGTAGCGCGCCAACTTCTGGCCGAATGCCTGCTGCTGGGGCTGCTCGGTGGCGGCCTGGGTCTGCTGTTTGCCGTCTGGGGCTTGCACCTGCTGCGCGGCGCCCTCAACTGGAATGAGTGGTCCATCCTGCTAGCTCAACAATTGTCCCTTGACCGCAACGTGCTGTGGTTCACGCTGGCGGTCTCTGTGGCGACGGCCATGATCTTCGGCCTCGCGCCCGCCCTCCAGACTTCCCGCCGCGACCCGAACGCCGGCCTGAAGGAAAGCTCCCGCTCGGCGACCGTGGGGCGCGAACATCATCGCCTGCAAAGCCTGCTGGTGGCGGGCCAGCTTGCGTTGTCGCTGGTCCTGCTGGTGGGTGCAGGACTGTTCGTGGAGAATTTCATCGAGGAGATGCAGGCCAGACCCGGTATGAATCCGCACCACGTGCTGACGGCATCGGTGGCGCTGGCGGGCGCGGCCTACAAAACTCCGGCGAGCCAAGCGGAATTCTTTGAGAGCGTGCTTCGCAACCTGGCGAAGTCTTCGGAGGTAGAGTCGGCGGCGGTAACGAACAACCTGCCGTATACATTTCCGGGCCGCGCGCAATTCGTCGTTGAGGGACAAGCGCCGCCCCCGGCCGGTGAAAAAGATTGGAGGCTGACCTGGGCGGGGTATTTCGCCGTCAGTCCGGACTACTTCCGCGTGGCGCAGATTCGCTTGCGCGAGGGGCGGGAGTTTACGCGCGCGGACGACAAGAATTCCGCCCCAGTCGTGATTGTGAACGAGGCGTTCGCGCGGAAATTCTTTCCCAACCAAAACCCCCTGGGGCACTATCTCCGCGTCAGCCCCGAAGGCGCGCCTGGGGCGACAGCGGAAGGTTCGGGATCGACTCTGCTGCCCTGGCGGGAGATCGTCGGCGTGGTGGGCGACGTGGACGAGTACTTGGGGCAGTCCACCCGGCGGCCGCACGTTTTCGTCCCTTTCCGGCAACAGCCCGAAGGCTCGATGAGCCTGGTGGTGCGGCTGAGGACTGAACCCAACTCTTTCGCCGCGACACTACGGCAAGCGGTGTGGAGTGTGGACAAAGACCAGCCACTCACCAACCTGCGGACCATGGATCGCGTTGTGCACGACTCCGCGCAGGGAGACGATATTATGGCGGAACTGATGGGCGCGTTTGCCGCCATTGCATTGGTGATGGCGGCGGTCGGCATCTACGGACTCATCGCTTACCTGGTGGGCCGCCGCACGCACGAGGTGGGCGTGCGCATGGCCCTGGGCGCGCGCAGCCGGGAGGTGCTGCTGCTGATCCTGTGCGGTTCGATGCGCATGGCATTGGCAGGCGTGGGGTTGGGTTTTCTCATCTGTCTCGCCATGCCGCGCCTGGTGATGTCGAACTTTCACGACCTCCACATGAGCCATAGCAACTGGATCCTGGCCGGGACGCCGTTAGCCGTGATCCTGGTGGCGCTGGTGGCGTGCTACTTCCCCGCCCGGCGAGCGTCGAAGGTTGACCCCATGGTCGCGTTGAGACATGAGTGAGGGGGGAGCAGGGGTGAGGGGCACCAACAGAGGAGGGGATCATGAGCCGCCGCAAACGCATGATGGAAGATCTCGATCAGGACATCCGCGACTTCATCGAGCGGGAGACTCAGGACAATATCGAGCGCGGCATGCCGCCCGAGGAAGCGCGTTATGCGGCCCTGCGCAAGTTCGGCAACGTGACACGGGTGAAGGAAGAAACGCGGGAGGTTTGGAGTGTCGTCTGGCTCGAGCAACTCTGGCAAGACCTGCGCTTCGGCCTGCGCGTAGTGCGCAGATCGCCAGGCGTAACGGCGGTAGTGGCGATTGCGTTGGCGCTGGGCGTCGGCGTGAACACCGCGATTTTCAGCATTGTGAATGAATTTCTCCTGCGCCCGCTTCCCGTTCCCTCCCCCGAACAAATCACCGTACTAGCCATTCAGCAGAAAGATGCGCCCCTCGGCTCGGGAGGGTTCTCGTACCCGGAATTCGTCGATTTCCGCCAGCAAGCAACGACGTTTTCCGACATCTTTGGATTGGTGTTGAGCCCGGTGCAACTCACCGTTGATGACCGGTCCGAGCAGTGTTTCGTGAACTACGTCTCCGGGAACTTTTTCTCTTTCCTGGGTGTTAAGCCGGCGCGCGGCCGGGTGATTCTACCGAGCGATGGAGAAACTCCTGGCCGGCCTTCCGTGGTGGTCCTGGACTACTCCTACTGGCAGAAACAATTCCACGGCGACCCCAATGTGGTGGGCAGGCAAGTTCGCATCAACGGCCAATCCACGCTCATCTTGGGGGTGGCTCCGCGGCAATTCCACGGCATGTTTTCGATCTTCCAGACTGACGCCTACCTGCCGATGAGCGCGATCGGGTGGGAAGAATCCGGCAAGCTTTTTTGGACCAGCCGCGACCTTCGAAGGATTCTCGCGTTTGGACGGCTAAAACCGGGGATGACCCTGCGCGAGGCTCAAAGTTCTCTGGACGTAATCACCGCCCGCCTGGCGAATTTGTATCCTGCCTCGGACCGCTGGTATACGGTGCGCGCCGTGCCGGAAAGGTCGGCGCGGCCGATTCCTTACGCGAACTCGTCCTTTGTGGCCATCGCCGGCCTTTTTCTAACCCTCGCGGGGTTTGTCCTGCTGCTCGCCGCCATGAATGTGGAGAACATCCTGCTGGCGCGCGGCGCCGTGCGACAGCGCGAAATGGGAATCCGCGCCGCCCTGGGCGCCGGACGCGCGCGATTGCTGCGTCAGACCCTCGCCGAAAGCCTTCTCCTCGCCCCGCTAGGCGGAGGCGCAGGCTTCGCTCTCGCTGGACTGGCGAATTATTGCCTGGGCTCGATTCGGCTTCGAAATATTCCCCTTCAATTCAACGCCACTCTCGATTGGCACGTATTGACGTTTGGCGTGGCTTCCGTGTTGGCCGTCGGAATTCTGGTGGGCTTGCTTCCCGCACAGCGTGCTTCCGGCGCGGATGTGAATTCACTATTGCATGACGGCGCGCGGTGGGATGCGCGACTGTTCGCTCACTCCGGACTTCGCAGCCTGCTGGTTGTCGGGCAAGTGGCGGGCTCGGTCGTACTGTTGGTTGCCGCCGGACTGTTCGTTCGAAGCCTATGGAAGGTCCAAGGTTTGGATTTGGGCTTCGATCCCAATCGCGTCCTCAATGTCATCGTCGACCCGCACGAGCTCGGATACGACGAGGTAAGGACCGAAGCTTTTTACCGGGAGATAGAAACCCGGTCTCGCGCCCTTCCCGGTGTCGAGTCCGTGAGCCTGGCCTCTTATGTGCCGATGGGAGGATTTCCCAGCAAGGCTCCGATTGTGCTGGAGAGCCGTCCGCTCTCTCCCGGCCAGCAGGCGCCGCAGGTGCTCTTCAATCGCATTGATCCGTCTTACTTCCAGACCATGCGCGTTCCCCTCCTTCGCGGCCGCGCTTTCACGGACTCCGACGATGCCGCGGCGCCACGAGTCGCCATCATCAACCAAACTATGGCGCAACACTTTTGGCCTCGCGAAAACTGCCTAGGGAAACGCTTCAGCATGAATGGCGACGCGGGACCCTTCGCGGAAGTCGTGGGGGTGACGGGCGACGGCAAATACGTGACTCTTGGTGAAGACCCCCAGCCATTCTTTTATGTCCCGTTGGCCCAAAACTTTGTGTCGAAGCGCGCGTTGCAAGTTCGCACGCGCACCCCGCCCGATTCGCTGGCCGCGCCCATCAAGGAGCTGCTTGCGGACCTCGCGCCGGACCTTTCGGCCGTGGATATTGAGACCATGAAACAATTCCTGGAAGGAGCCCTGGGCTTTTTTGCCTTTCGCCTGGCTGCGACTCTGGCCGCCGCATTGGGAATGATCGGATTGATTCTTGCGGTCGTGGGCGTGTACGGCGTCGTGTCGTTTACCGTAAGCCAGCGCACTCGCGACATTGGCATCCGCAGGGCTCTGGGGGCGAGTTCCCGCCATATTCTCAACCTGGTTTGGCGGCAAGGAATGCAACTGGTGACCGTGGGAGTGGCGCTGGGAACTGTGGCAGCATGGGTGCTGACGCGCGCTATGATGCATATGCTAGCCGGAATCAGTACGAGCGATCCCGCCACTTACATCACGGTAGCGCTTCTTCTTGGCGGCGTGTCGCTCCTGGCCTGCTGGGTTCCGGCGCGTCGCGCCATGAAAGTCGAACCGCTGGTTGCACTGCGACACGAATGAACCAATCTCTGTCTAAGCGAGGAGAATGCATGAGTCTATGGGGCAGATTGCCGGGCCGCCGCAAGCGCATGATGGAGCACCTCGAGCAAGACATCCGCGACTTCATCGAGCGCGAGACCCAGGACAACATCGAGTGTGGCACGGCGGTGGAAGAGGCCCTTACGCAGCGCGGCGCAAGTTCAGCGATGCGGCCCGGCAGCGGTTGGCGGTACGTCAAAGGTTAGAAAGCGGTCGCTCGTGTTTGTCGGCTGATAGGCACCCGGAAACCACGAAAGTGCACAAACCGCCTTATAGAGGCGCCTCTCGTGGGCGCCCTCGGCGGCCACAGGGGCCGCCCCTACCACGGACATTTTCAAAGCAGTCAGGCGGTATCCAGGGGGTTGAAGAATTCCAAGCCGGGAAAACGCGCGAAGTCCCGGTCGGTGGTGGCGAGGGCGGCGCCATGCTCGATGGCCAAGGCGGCCAGATGAGCGTCCGTAATCAGGGGACCACGGGCCTGCCCCTTGATCATCATCGCACCGAGGATTTCCCAATGCCTTTCGCCCGGATTCAAGAGAGAAACGTTGGGGCGTTCAAGCCAGCCCGCGACGATGGCGGCGGCTTCCGCAAGAGTGGGGGCGTCTTTGCGAAGTCGTGGGTTTGTGGCTACACGCAAGAAAGCCAGCACTGCCACCCAGGCCAGCCCTATCGTTTCATTACCGGAAAGGGTGTATTCCAGCCAGCGGTGGGCCGCCGAATGATGGGCCGAACCTGCATCATGAGCGTAGAGGAGGAGATTAGCATCGACGACAATCATCGGTGGTAGGGACCTTCGGCCTCTTCCAGGATCTCCCAAACCTTGTCGTAGTTGAAGCCCGGACTGCCCCAGGATCGCGCCTTGATCCTGTAGGGTGGAAGCGCAGCGGCTTTCACTCGAACGTTCAAGCCCGTGCGCAAAATGCGGTTGACGACTTGCTTGAAGGGCTCTCCAGACTTGCGCGCTTCGGCGCGTAGCTTGGCCGCCACATCATCGTCGAGGGTCAAGGTGGTTCTCACATCTTGATGCTATGCCATGCACATCAAGATGTCAAGCACTTCGGAACGAAAGAACGAACGCCGCGCACAGGGTTAGCAAGAGGATAGAGACGTGGCGAGAATTGATTCCATGGTGGCGCTGAGATACGAGTGACGTAGCGGTTTGTGGTCAACGACCCTGGAGGCGAAGGGGTAGGGGCGGTTCACGAACCGCCCCTACGGAGGGGAATATGAGCTGGACACAATTCTTCCGGCGCAAGCGCATGATGGAAGACCTCGACAAAGACATCCGCGACTTCATTGAGCGGGAGACTCAGGACAACATCGAGCGCGGCATGTCGCCGGAGGAAGCGCGCTATGCGGCACTGCGGAAGTTTGGCAACGTGACACGCGTCAAGGAAGAAACGTGGGAGTTGTGGAGCCTCGTGTGGCTCGAGCAACTCTGGCAGGACGTTCGCTTCGGTGTTCGCATGCTAGCCAAGAATCCCGGCTTCACGGCCGTGGCGGTGTTGACCCTGGCGCTCGGCATCGGCGCGAACACGGCGGTGTTCACGGTGGTGGACGCCGTGGCCTTGCGCCCTCTTCCCGCCCCCACCCCCGACCGGCTGGTACGGCTCTACGTAAAGAGTCCGCAAGGGGTCGAGCGCTATTTCTCGTATCCCGACTACGAAGACATCCGCCGGCAGGTCAGGTCCTTCTCGGGAGTCGCTGCCTGCTACCGGTCGGGCAAGTTTCTGAATTCCCTGGACGAATCCAGCGAAGTCCTGATCGACGACGTCTCGCCGGATTACTTCACCGTTTTGGGGGTCAAGCCGCTTCTCGGTCGAACGTTCTCTCGAGAGCTGGATGGTGGGGTGCAATCTGAGACCGGCGTAGTCATCAGCTATCGTCTCTGGCAAAGCCGTCTGGCAGGAGATCCAGCGATTATCGGGAAGGAAATCAAGCTTAACGGCGAAACGGCGACGGTGATCGGCGTGACGCCACCTCACTTCCAGGGGCTAGAGCGGCTCGTCCCCACGGACATGTGGCTGCTGATTGGGCGGGCCAGCGAATTCAATCATGCCTACCCTGCGGGACGGAACGACCGTGAGTTTGAAACTGTGGCGCGCCTCAGCGAGGGCGTGACGATCGAGCAAGCCAGATCGGAGCTTGACGCTTTCAGCCACCGCTTGGCCGCGGCCTACCCGGAAGCGAATCGCGGTATAACTTTCCAGCTTGTTCCCGAAACGAAGCAGGAGGGCAGAATGCTGCCCATCGGTCTGCTGCTGATGGCGGTGGTGGGCCTGGTCCTGGTGATTGCGTGTGCGAACGTCGCGGGATTGTTGCTAGCTCGGGCTGAGGCCCGCCGCCGGGAATTGGCCCTGCGTGTGGCGCTCGGCGCCGGCAGACGGCGACTGGCGAGGCAGGCGCTAACCGAAGGACTTCTGCTTTCCACACTGGGCGGCGCTCTTGGCTTCGCACTCAGTTGCTGGCTCATCAGCTTTCAGAGGGTGCTGATGCCGCCTGCCTTTGCCTTCCTGGGGCCGGACATGCAGGTGGACCTGCGTGAGGTGGCTTTCACCGCCGGCGTTACCCTCGCTGCTACACTCCTGTCCACGCTGGCTTCCGCCTTCCGTGCCTGGAGAGTTGGGCTGGCAGGCGTGCTCAAAGGAGAGGAAGCGGCGCTCGTTCACCGCGGTCACCGCTTCACGGCGCGCAATCTGATGGTCGCCGGCCAAATAGCCCTTTCGGTCATCCTGATGACGACGTCCCTGCTTTTCCTTCGCAGCTTATACAGGGCACGGAATCTGCCCGTGGGCTTCGATACGCACAAAAAACTGGCTGTGGTGAAGCTGTTCGCGTTGGAGGGATCGAGACTGCGGCCGCAGCAGTTCCTTCCGCTTCTCGCGGAGCGCGCTGCCGGCCTGCCGGGAGTCAAACGGGCCGCTTACGCTTTCCGAATCCCGCTCAGCGATTCAGGCTCAGGAATGAACGCGCCGGTTTCCATACCCGGCTATCAACTTCCGGAAAGCCAGTCGAACATCCCTATCTATCTCAATGCGGTCAGCCCGGAATATTTCCAGACCGTGGGGACGCGCATCCTTCAGGGACGCGCATTCACTTCGGCGGACGGCCCGGAATCTCTAAGGGTCGTCATCATTAGCGAGACCATGGCACGCCGCTTCTGGCCGCACGGCGACGCAGTGGGCCAATCCATCAAGGTCGGTGAAAGAAACACGCTGATTGTCGGCATCGCGGAAGACGTGAAGATCGGCGAGACGCGTGAATTGCCTCTGCCTTACATGTATCTTCCCTATTCACAAACGACTTATGGCGAGGGCTCGGTCATCGTGGAGGCCGCTAGCGACCCTGCGACGGTAATTTCCCTGCTGCGGCGTGAAATCCATAGCTACAGTCAAGGGTTGGTGATCAGGCACGTGGACACCGTGCAGAGTCTATTAGACCTGTCCACCTATGACCTGATGCTCGAGTTCCGCCTGATTGGGATTCTGAGCTTGGTGGGGGTCTTCCTTGCCGTGGTCGGTCTTTACGGGGTGGTCGCGTTCATCGTGGGCAGCCGCACGCGTGAAATCGGAATCCGATTGGCGCTGGGCGCGGGTCCCCGGCAAGTGAAAGGTGTGTTTTTGCTTCAAGGGCTCAGATTGGCGTTGACTGGTGTGTGCGTTGGCGTCTTGGCCGCTTTCGCCGCCGGCCGCCTGGTGGCTGGGCTCATCTATAGCGTCAAACCGTATGACCCGGTCAGCATGGCGGCAAGCGCCGCCGCTGTTACGGGGATTGCATTGCTAGCGTGCTACCTCCCCGCACGCCGCGCGACCAAGGTCGATCCCATGGTGGCGCTGAGATACGAATAGTGGCCTAATTCCCTGCCTTCTCGCCCGCACGTACAACGCTCCTGCCTCCCTACGGGTTTATGACCACCTTGTTACGCTGGGCCGTGCCCATGACTTCCACGGCCTTCTCAATCTGCGCGAGCGGGAAACGGTGCGAAATCACTTTCTCGGGATCTACCAAACCTCGTGCCATGAGCCGGATGGAATTCTCCATGGCAAGTGGGTTGGTGCTGAAGCTGGAGTCCATCCGAGCCTCCAAGAAGTGCATCCAGCCGCCATCGAGCTGGAACTCTTCGTGGGTGGTAATGCCGAAGATGTTCCAGCGTGTGCCGCGCCGGAGGAGACTGACCATGAGCTTTACCGCCTCGATCGGTCCCGCGGCCTCGACCACCAGATCGGGTCCCTCCGGCAGGATGCCATAGATGGCTGCCTTCGCATCCCTTTGGGTGGGATTGACCGTATGGGTAGCGCCCAGGCTTCTTGCGGTTTCGAGCGCATAATCGCTGATGTCCACCGCAATCAGGCGGCCCGCGCCCGCGGCCTTCGCCACCATCAGGCAATACATGCCGATGCCGCCTGTGCCGATCACCACGACGTCGTCACCGAGGCGCATTTGCGAATAATGAATCAACCCTTTCCAGGCTCCGCTGACCGGTTCTGCCTGGCAGGCCGCGTCGAAGCTGAGTTCCGCTGGTTTGTGGTAGACGGCGTTTGCTCCAGTCACCGTATACTCGGCGAAGCTTCCCGGCCACACTTCGGCGCCGTCACCCCCGGTGGTGTAAGCTCGTTCGCAATAATGTGTCAGCCCCAGCCGGCAATTCCGGCACACTCCACAAAAGCCGCTGGGCTGCAACAGAACTTCGTCGCCTTCTTTGACGTTCGTGACGAATGGACCCACACCGGCGATAACGCCTGCCGGTTCGTGGCCGGGAATGAGGGGGAAGGTCACGTTTCGCCGGATTCCCTTAATGGCCTTGTAATCGGTGGCGCAGAAACCGCATGACTTGATTCCCACCAGCACCTCACCCGCACCGGGCTCCGGCCTGGGAACGTCTTCCAGTTCGAGTTGGTTGAAATCCCTTAAGACTGCTGCAAGCATAAGCTAAGCTCCTCGACAGACCTGGCTCGCCCGCTGAAGACCGAAGCAAGGACGAGCAGCCCAAACAGTGTGTCCTCGATGAAAGGGGTAAGCCGGTAGTTTGTTCCGAATCTCTTCTGAATGGTTTCCCGCAACACCTCGAGCTTGCAGGCGAGCCCTCCTGAAAAAACCAGGTTCTTCCACGACCTCTCAGGCCACAGCCGGAGCGCGCAAGCATAATACTTTTCCGCCATGTTCTTGAAAGCCGCGCGAAAGAGGTGACCTACCGTGAGATTATCTCCACGGATATTCGAGATCATGCCTCGGCCCCCGTCTGTCCCGGCAAAGAAACTGAGATCAACCTCGAGGTCAGTGTCAACAACCTGTTTTGCAGCCTCCGCAATAAGCGTCCAGGGATCCTGCAATTCGTTGTTGTGGGCTGAGGGCAATTCGCTCAGCAAATCGACGAGCACGTTCAGCGCGCGCCCTGCTGGAGCGCCGGTGAACGTGTTAAGAAATTTCCCGCCAAAAAAGGGCCGGGATTGATAATCGCCCAGGGTCAACCCTGTCGTCAGGCGGCTGACCTGTGCGCCGGTGGCGATGTTTAACGAGAGTTCGTCGGCGCCGAGCAATGCGCCGACGAGCGCACACTGATAATCCCCAACGGGCGCGTAGCATGGCGCCGGCCGGCCACCAAGGTTCATGTAGCCAACCACCTCACCCTGCCGGCGCAGCGCCGGCCAGCGGAGACGCTCCAGCCCCAATTCTTCAATCACTTCGTAATGCCAGTCGAGGGTCTCGAGGTTGAATGCCCCATAAGCTCCGGCATTGGTGACTTCCACCCCCGGCGACGAACCGCACAAGACGCTGAGCACGAAGTCGGGAATCGAAACAGGGATAAGACCCGGCTCGAGCCTCCCCTGTTCGGCGAGCCAAAACAGAAAGCAAATCGGCCTTCCGGGGTCCAGCTCGCGTCCAAGTTGCCGAACCTGCTCGGGGCTTATTCGCTGGGCTAGTACGTCAAAATAGGACCCCGAGCCAGACGGATGCGGCATCATGACACGCTGGTCGCGCCATGTCACGCAATTCGACATCGCCTTGCCGCGGCTGTCCATCAAGACCATCCCATGCATTTGTGAACACATGACGAGGCCTTCACAATCGGGCGCATGAGGGGCCAGTTCGTCGATAAACGCTCCGACGGCAGCCACAATTTCATAGGGATCAAACTCGCACAGAAGCGAATTTGCGCCCGGAAGCTGCTCCGGAAAAGGTATGCGCCGAACATGCGCCAGTTGCCGCGCCTCCAAGTTCAGCACGGCGCCCTTGATGAACGAGGTGCCCAGATCGACGCCTAGGAAAGACATGCGAGCTCCAGTATTTCGCTATTCGGTTCGGTGGAGTGAAGTGCCCCGGGCCGTATCAAACAGGGCGAGGATATTCTCCGGAGCGATTCCCCCCTGGATGTTGTGCACGGCGGCGCAGACATAACCTCCGCCGCGCGCCAGGGTCTTCACGTTGGCTTCCACTTCGCGGGCAACGTCCTCCGGCTTCCCGAAAGGGAGCGTCTGCTGGCAGTCCACGGCGCCACCCCAAAAAGCGATTTTCCCGCCGTATTTCTGCTTGAGTCGCCGCGGTTCCATTCCCTTAGCGCTGACCTGAACCGGATTCAGAATGTCCACACCCATTTCAATCAAGGAAGGGATCAAAGTGAAAAGAGCTCCATCCGAGTGCAACATAACCTTCATTTTCGTATTCTGATGAACCCAGTCGAAGCCGCTCTTGTAGTAAGGCATGATGAGTTCCCGAAACATCTGGATCGAAAGCAGCAGCGATTCCTGCGTTCCGAAATCATCCGTGACTTGGAAGATCTGCACCTTGTCGCCCACCGCCCGGGCGAATCGCTCCAGGGTCTTCATCCAGACGCGGGTGGCCTTCTCGAACAAGGCCCGCGCGTAGTCGGGTTCGCTCGCCAAAGTCGCCCACCATGCCTCAAAATCACCCGTGCCCATGCCGGTGAAAAGCTCCTGGGGAGGATTCACGCAACACACCAGGGCATATTCGGTATTCTCATCCAGCCATTCCGCTTGGGCATGCACAAATTCGAGTTCTTCGTTTGTCCATTCCTGCGGCTGCCACCGGTCGGGGTCCACGTGCGCCGCGCCAGGCTGCTTCTCTATGCGCTCGAAATAGAAACCATCCTTCGGCATGCGCGCAATCAAGGTGTTGTCACGCCACAACGCATAGCTTCCATCCGGCGCCAGCCTGGGATTGAATCCGCCGGGAACCTCAACGGGAGTGCCATCGAACAGTCGCCACGGTTTCCAGTTCTCTTTGCGGATGCCGAGCCCCGGATTGGTTTCCGGCCGAAATACGCCGATCGCGTCAACGCCCAGGCGCTCCAAGATAGGATGTTCAACCTCGGCGAGGAACTGAATCAGATCCACCACCCGCGTTGGCGTCCGGAGGCCGAGATGCATCTTCAACCGATGGTAGGCAGAGGCGGCAATCCCCGACTGCCGCGTGGCGCCCAAATCAATAGGCACGCGGTCGGGCTCTTGATGATTCATGGCGCGCAAAACTCGCTCGCGGGATGTCATGCGAGGCTCCCCTGGCCCGACCAAGACTCTTAGCTTACCCATTTTGACTTTGTCAAGCACGGAATGCATAATCCCGGTGGTGTCCTGATTTCGCTGTCATTCCGAGCGCAGCGAGGAATCTCGCTCTGGTTTTAGCTTGTACTGGGAAGAATCAAGACGAGATTCCTCGCTGCGCTCGGAATGACAATGCGAAGAGAATTCGGCCGTCGGAGCCTTTCCGCACATCAGGCGGCGGAGCCGCTCTGGTTGGAGGCAGGCATGAGCGAATTTGCGGGAAAAGTGATCGTGATTACCGGTGGCGGGTCCGGCATTGGTCGTGGCACAGCCCTCCTTTTCGGTCGCGAGAAATCGCAGGTGGCGGTGATCGATTGGAACGACTCGAATAGCCAGGAAACTGTGAACCTGATCGAAGGTGCTGGTGGTCGGGGCTTATTCATCAAGGCCGACGTGAGTAACTCGACTGAAGTGCAACAAGCCGTGCAGATGATTGTGGAGCGTTGGGGAAGAATCGATGTCTTGTTCGCCAATGCGGCCGTACAGATTAACCGCCCTCTGGGCGAAACGTCGGAGGAAGACTGGGATCAGATGATGGCGGTCAATTTGAAGGGCACGTTCCTCTGCTGTAAGCATGTCATTCCCGTCATGCGGAAACAGAAGCAAGGCTGCATTGTGATCTGTTCCTCCGGACACGCTTTTCACACTTATCCAAACTATACGGCCTACGCCGCCACCAAGGGAGGTCTTCTGGCGTTTATGCGCGCCGCGGCCTTGGACTGCGCCCCGGATGGAATCCGAGTCAACTGCATCATTCCAGGCGCCACCGATACGCCTCTCTTGCGATATCACTTGCGCATTTGCCCGGAGGATGAGCAGCGCATCCTCTCGAAGATCCCACTCGGCCGTTTCGCCACGCCCGAGGACGTTGCCAAAGGGGTGCGCTTCCTGGCCTCCTGCGATGCTTCCTACGTCACCGGAACCTGGCTTTCAATCGATGGCGGTCTGCTGGCCCAGGGTTGAGCGAAATGACCGGCAGTCATTCCCGCGAAAAGCTTGCCCTGAGCTTGCCGAAGGGCGGGAATCCAGCCCGTAAACAGCAGATTTCCGCAGGTTTGCGCAGTGGATTCAACTTTCGCGGGAATGACCGCGCAAGGAGCGACAACCATGAAATCCTGTCTCTACGCAGCACTGTTGCTACTGTTCCCTCTGTTTCTCAGGGCACAGATTCCCCTCGATGGCCTGGCGCGCCTGAATGATTATGAGTCGCAGCGGGCCAGTAGTTACGATCGCAGCGGTGGCAACGCCGACTATCGCAGCCTGAAAGCCGGGGAGACCCTCGAAATCTTCAACGAAGACGGCCCCGGAGAAATCCGCCACATTTGGACCACCATGCCCCCTTGGTCCGAAGCCTATAGCCTGAAGAAGGTCGTGCTCCGCATGTACTGGGACGACGAGAAACAACCCAGCGTGCAAGCTCCCATTGGCGACTTCTTCGGTTTGGGGCTGGGAACCTACACCACTTTCCAATCCGCATTGTTGGTGGTTGCCCCCGATCAAGCCCTGAATGCTTACTTCCCCATGCCTTTTCGCAAACATGGGCGCATCACGGTAACGAACGAAGGCTCCAAGGAGATCTCGGACTACTATTGGAACATCGACTGGGTCAGGCCGGCCTCCCTCGATTCGAGCCTCGCTTATTTCCACGCTCAATACCGCCAATGCTCCCCGTGTCATGGGTGGTACACCGGCAACTTCTATGGCAACGACTTCTCGGAAGCGCGCAAGGACCCACGTTGGTTCAACACGTCCGGCGAAGGCAACTACGTCTTTCTGGATGCCGCAGGTGACGGGCAGTTCGTGGGCGTGACGCTCTCAATCTTTGAGAACCAGTGGGGCGGCTGGAACGAAGGCGATGAGATGATTTGGGTGGATGGCGAAAAGGAACCTCGCATCCACGGCACTGGGGGAGAGGATTACTTCAACGGCGCCTGGGGATTCTCCAAACTGTACTCATTTCCGCTGGTGGGCCTGACGGAGTTCCACGGTTGGGAGCCAGGTGCACGCTTCTCCCTTTACCGCTGGCACCTCGAGTCTCCTATCCGGTTCCGAAAGTC
>Ga0187784_10001670_pt1 | contig 17653 bp, 15 predicted proteins | sample 1015_SJ02_MP15_2_FD_132964 | JGI IMG/M metagenome (GOLD analysis project Ga0187784, IMG submission 132964) | Tropical peat soil microbial communities from peatlands in Department of Meta, Colombia - 1015_SJ02_MP15_20_MG | ecosystem: Environmental > Terrestrial > Soil > Wetlands > Peat | place...
CCACGCCTCGACGCAGCGATGCCGGTAGACGCGGTCTTCGAGCGGACGCAGCTTGAGCAGCGCGTCGATATCGAAGGTGAGCGGCTTGGCCACCAGGCCTTCGACTTTCACCGTCCAGGGGCGCGTGGGCAGGCCGCCAGCGTTTTTCACGGGCTCGCCTTTATCCACGCCGAACTCGTAGAAGTTGTTGTAGTGCGTGATGTCGTCGAAGGACGTGAGCTGCTCGCCGGTCGTGGTCAGCGAGCTCTTGACGGTGTCGAGCTTGGTTCCCGCAAGGGCCGCGCCCGGCGAAACGATTCGCGCAATGCGCTCGACACCCACGGCCGCTGCGCCGGTGGCTGCCGCGCCTTTCAAGAACCGGCGCCGGCTGAGATAGCGAAAGTAGTCGTCCCGCGAAGTGATCTCGGACGATGGAATGTCGGGCAGTTTGCCGATGTGCATCTACGACCTCGCTCGGGGGAGGGGCTCCTCTTCTCATTAGACACCCTGCCGGGCGCCGGCGTTACAGGGATACGCAAGACGGCGGATTCGATGCGGGGTTGGAGTGGTTTTAGACGGCGCCGGAAAAGACTCTTGCTTCAAGGCGCGATAAACGGCTCTCATGGTCTTTGCGCACTTCGTCTTCGATGCGGTCGAAGCGCACTTCCAGGCGGTCGAGGCGCCCGTTAACGGATTCGAATCCAGCCCTCATTTCTGCACGGAGGTCGTCAATTCGTTGCGTCAGACTCTTGCCTTGATCCTCGATGCGTTGAGCAAGATTCTTACCCTGATCCTCAATGCGTTGAGCAAGATTCCTGCCTTGATCCTCGATGCGTTGAGCAAGATTCCTGCCTTGATCCTCGATCCTCTGGCCCAATGCGGCTATCGCGCGGGTATTGACAATGGTCGTTCCCAGCCACACGATCAGAATCGAGAGAATCGGCAAACCAAGAGCGAAATAGAACTGGACGTTCGTCATAGGTTGACCCATTGTAACGTGATTTCATCACGAAACAAAGAGGTCTAGCCTGTTCGTATTCTTGCGGCAAACGGCCATTGCCCGAGACGCCGGGCTCGAAGCACGTACACCACGGTCCCCGAAACCGCGATCCCGGCCGCTACCAATATTTCGCCGAGCGCATGGACTCGATAGACCAACAAAAAAACAAAACCGGCCATGGCGGCGAGCGGCGGCAGCGGGTAGAGCGGCATGCGGAAGGGCCGCGGCAGATTTGGCTGGCGCGCGCGCGAAAACATGACGCCGAATTGCTGCGGGAAGAATTGCAGCACGATGCGCGTAATGACCAGCATGGTGATGACCTGGGTAAGAGTGAAGAAGCAAAAGAACGCCCCGACAAGGCCCAGCGCCACCAGCGAGCGGTGGGGAATCCCGTGCCTTGGGTGCACGGCGGCGAGGAATCGAAAGTAGTTGCCGTCGCATGCCGCCGCGTATGGCACGCGGGAGTAGCCGAGGAGCAGCGAGAAAACTGACGCGAATGCCGTCCAAACGATGAGGGCCGCGATAGCGTACCCAGCACAGTTCCCAAACGCCGACCGGGCGATGTCGGCGACAAGCTGCACGCGGAGCGCTGCGCTCTTAGCCCCGTGAGCGGCATTGCGCAGCGACGGCAGTGCGGCAACGTTCATGAGGACGTAAAACGCAGAGACAAGCATCACCGAGATCACAATGGCCGGCGGAATCGTGCGCTCGGGCTTGCGGACTTCGCCGCCGAGAAAACAGATGTTGTAATAGCCCCAGTAGCAATAGGTCGCAAGCAGCGTGCCTTGCGCCAGGCCGCCGAGGGCCAGCGCTGTTGGCAGCGGCGGCGGCGCGGGCATGTGCCATCCGCCTGTGGCCGCTGCATTGGCGAAGCCCGAGACAATCACGCCGGCGATCGCGGCCACGACCCCGGCAAAGAGCACCCAAGCCATGCGTGCTACCGCGCCGATGTTGCGGTAGAGCAGCGACGTCACCAGCAGACACGTGGTGGCGGCCGCAAAGTTCGCAAAATGCAAACCCGGTAGCGCGGCAATCGGCGCGGATTGTATGCCGGGCCAAAACACGGCGAGGAACCCCGAGAGACCGATGCATCCGGAAGCGATGGAAAGCGGCGCGGTGAACGAAAGCTGCCAGACAAAGAGAAAGCTCAGCCAGTTTCCCTCGCGCTCGGGCCCATAGATCTCGCGGAGAAACGCGTACGAACCGCCGGCGCGCGGGAAGGCCGCGCCGAGTTCGGCCCAAACCAGGCCGTCGGCGACGGCGATGGCTGCGCCCAGTACCCAAGCCCACATTGAGAGCCGGTAGCCCGCGGCGGCGATCACCAGCGGAAGCGTCACGAAGGGGCCGACGCCGATCATCTCCAACAGGTTGAAAAGCACGCCCGCGCGCAGGCCGATGCGGCGTTCGAGCGTACCGATCGTTGAGCCGGTCTGGAGCACTGATGACCAGCTTATCGTGTGGGCCGGCTCACGCCATGTGAGGGTGGCTGATTTACCAGGAGAAGTAAAGAATCACAGCGCCAATCATCGTTAGGTTGCAAGCCGCGTGCGTAACCATGGATGCAAAGAGCGAGCCGGACCGCTGTCGGCGCCAGGTGAACAATGCGGCCAGAAGCAGGCCCATCACCATCGTGGCCGTGCCTGCAATCCAGCGGAAATGGAATCCCCCCGCGTCGCGAAAAAGAGCGACGAGTTGTAGATGAACGATGCCAAAGGCAACGCCCTGAACCAGCGTCGCAGCGATTGCGCCGAAGCGTTGAGCCAATGCTTGCTGCATGATTCCCCGAAAAAGGATCTCCTCGCCAACGGGCGTGAGAATCAACGCTCCCACGCCGACGGTTGCGACGATCGCACCGATCGGCATCACGGCGCGCATCTGCTCCAGTTGCAGGCCATGATGGACGCTAACGAGAAGATTGCCGGGTGAGCTCCGAGGCGTCGCCCAGCCAAGAGCGAAACACGCCAAACCAGCAATAAACCCGGCAACTCCGCTCGGAGCCAACGGCAAAAAGCCTCCACGCGGCTTACAAAGGCCAATCTCGCGGCGGCCCTGCGCACTGAGAAAGATCCATGGCAGAGCCCACATTGCCAGCACTTGCAGCAGGAACAGGAATTGAAGTTGAGGCGGACCGAAGAAAGCGCAAAACCTGGCAGCGGCAAGAAGAGCGAACAGCGCCAAAGACAGGACCCAGGACGCTATGCCCAGTTGGCCCCAGAAAGGCCGAAGGAAGTCCGGGTCTCCACGATGTTGAGGATGCATGTTGTCCGCGTCAGGCGATAGAGATGCTTGCAACTGATCATCCGTCTCCTGGCGCCTTCCGACAGTGCGCGAGGTCACGAAGCTGCGTTCATCCTTCACGGAGCGTGGACGACTATCGGATAATGGCTAGTTCTCAAACATCGTCATTATGGGGTCGTCATGAGCGGAAAGAAGCTTCGTGTCGGAATCATCGGCGCAGGGCGCATCGGGCGCGTCCATGCAGAATCGGCGGCTTTCCGCGTCCCGGGAGCCGAAATCGCGTCCATCACCGACGTCAAACGCGAGGCCGCCGAGGCGCTGGCCGCGCATTGCGGAATTCCCAAGGTTGCCGCCTCGGCCGGCGAGATTCTCGACGATAAGTCGATTGGAGCAGTGTTGATTTGCACATCGACCGATGCGCACGCCGAACTGATTATTCGCGCAGCGGCGGCCGGTAAGCATATCTTCTGCGAGAAACCGATCGCGCTCGAGCTGGACAAGATCGACGCCGCGCTGGCCGCGGCGGATGCGGCCGGAGTGAAACTGCAGGTGGGGTTCAATCGCCGCTTTGACTCGAATTACATGCGTGTGCGCCAGGCGGTCGAGACGGGCGAGATCGGCATCCCCAACCTGCTCCACATCGTCAGCCGCGATCCCCTGCCGCCAACCATGAGCTTTGTCCACACCTCCGGCGGCATCTTTCGCGACATGATGATTCACGACTTCGATATGGCCCGCTTCCTCATGGGCGAAGAGGTCGACGAAATTTACGCCGCGGGCGGAGTTTTGGTTGAGCCTGCATTCAAGAGCGAAGACGATCTGGATACTGCGGTGGCGTTGCTGCACTTCCAAAGCGGCGCCATCGGCACCATCGACAACAGCCGCAAAGCCGTTTTCGGCTACGATCAGCGTGTGGAAATTCTCGGCAGCAAGGGCAAGATCGCCAGCGAGAATCGCTTCCCCAACGAGGTTGTCGTCAGCGGCGAAAGAGCGGTCTATTCCGATCCGCCGCTGAACTACTTCATGCAGCGCTACCCCGAGAGCTTTGCTCGGGAATTGCAGCTCTTTGTGCACGCAGTGCTCGAAGATAAGCCAACTCCTGTTTCCGGCGCCGACGCCCGGGTTCCGGTGGCCATGGCGCTGGCGGCGCGCAAATCATATGACGAGCATCGTCCGGTCAAGCTCACCGAAATCTCTGCCTGAAACGTCGCGCATATCCCCCCAAGTCGTTGAAAACAGGCTTCTTTGTTCGCAGGTGGAAGCGTGAACCGGATCACATCGGGATCGGCATGCCGAAGCATAGAATGACCTCGATGAAGCCAAGTTCAAGTGTGCCTTTTCGCGCCGGGGGATGGCTGCGCAAGCGGACACTCGCTCAGGTTCAGGAGCCTGAATGATCACGGAAGGAGAGACCGCGAAAAAGCGGACGATCGGCGACAAGATCGCTGACTTGGAAGCCAAGCGCGCCGAGCTCGAGCTGGGAGGCGGTGATGAGCGCATCGAGCGCCAGCATGCGTCAGGCAAACTGACGGCGCGCGAGCGCGTGGAAAAGCTCGTCGACCGGGAAAGCTTCGAGGAGATCGGGCTCTTTTGCCAGCACCGCGCGACCTACTTCGGAATGGCAGGCAGAGAGCTGCCCGCCGACGGCGTGGTCACGGGATGCGCCACCATCGACGGCCGGCTGGTGCATTTGGCGAGCCAAGACTTTACCGTGGCCGGCGGGGCCGCGGGCGAGACGCACTGCAACAAAGTGGCCGACATGATGGCCATGAGCCTGAAGACGGGAAGCCCCTTCATCTTCATTAACGACTCGGGAGGGGCGCGCGTGCAGGAAGGCATCGACAGCCTCGCCGGCTACGCGCGCGTCTTCCACCACAACGTGATGCTCTCGGGAACGGTGCCGCAGATATCGCTGATTCTAGGGCCCTGCGCCGGCGGGGCCGCGTACAGCCCGGCGCTTACGGATTTCGTCATTCAGAGCCAGCAGGCGCGGATGTTTATCACAGGACCGCAGGTCATCAAGCAGGTCACGGGCGAAGAGGTTAGCGCAGAGGAGCTGGGCGGCCCGCAGGCTCAGATGCGTTACTCCGGCGTGGTGCATCTCATCGCGCGCGACGATGACGAGGCGATTGCGCTTTGCCGGCGTTTGTTGAGTTACCTGCCGGCAAACAATCTGGAGGACCCGCCGCGAATTTCCTTCACCGCACGCTTGAAAGCCGAGGCTAGCCTGAACGACAGGGTTCCCGTAGATCCCAAAGTCGCCTACGATGTCCGCGACGTGATCGCTCGCGTGGTGGACAACGACGACTTTCTCGAGATTCAACCGGAATTCGCCGCCAACGTTGTCATCGGATTTGGGCGGCTGGCGGGTAGGCCGGTAGGCATCGTTGCCAACCAGCCCTGCGTCCTGGCCGGCGCGCTCGACATCGATGCCTCCGTCAAGTCGGCGCGCTTCGTGCGCTTTTGCAACGCCTTCAACATCCCGCTTCTCACCTTCGTCGATGTGCCGGGATTCCTGCCGGGCGTCGAACAGGAGCGCGGCGGGATTATCCGCCATGGCGCGAAACTTCTCTTCGCCTACTCGGCGGCGACCGTTCCCAAGATCACGGTGGTTCTGCGCAAGGCTTACGGCGGCGCTTACATTGCCATGTGCTCGAAAGGATTGGGCGCGGATCGCGTGGTGGCATGGCCCACGGCTGAGATTGCCGTGATGGGTGCGGAGGGCGCCGCCGAAGTCGTTTTCCGAAAGGAGATCGACGCGGCCGAGGATCGGGCAGTGCGGCGCAAGGAAATGGTGGACGAGTACCGCGAGACGTTCTCCAACCCCTATGTTGCGGCAGGCCGGCGCTTGGTCGACGACATCATCGCGCCTGCCGACACGCGGTGGTATTTGGCGCGCGCTCTCGAAGCGCTGCACGGCAAGCGCGAGTTGCGTCCACAGAAGAAACACGGATTGATCCCGTTGTAAGAGGAGCGCCTGGTGAAAGTAAATTGGTTCGACGTTGCCGTCGCGTCGGGTTTGACCGCAGCCGGTTGTGCGGCGGTCTATGGGCTCACGGTACGTGCATTGCGCCGCGCGATTGCCGAGCGGCAGCAAGCCGCCGACCGGCAATTGAACGCGCTCGCGACGACGGTCAAAGCCCTGCAGTGGCGTGTCGCGGAGTTCGGCGCGCAGGAGACGCCGCGGGCACAAGCGAGCGAGGCCGAAGCGCCTGCCCGCGCCGCGGAAAACCCGGCCGGCGAAGAAAGCGAACCACTGAAACCGGAAACGCTGGCGGCAGTATCGGCGGCCGCAACGGCATTCCTCGGCAGAAGAGCGCGCGTTCGCTCGGTGCGCTCCCTCCCCGTGGCGCCGGAGGCCGTTGGCGCATGGGCTCAGCAGGGACGCATGATCGTGCAGACGTCTCACAATCTGCGTCCAAGGAGATGAATCCACCGCGAGGTTTTACGAAAGGAATCGTCCGTTGAAGCTTCAGATCACAATCGATGGAAAATCCTACGCGGTCGATGTAGAGGTTCTGGAAGACGACGAAAGCTTTGAGACGCCGAAATACCCGCCCAGCCACGCCGGGCCGCTGCCCGCTGCCTCGCATCCGCAAAGCCACGGGGGCTCGTGGGATGCCGAAGGGAAGGTGTGCCGCAGTCCCCTCATGGGCCTCGTCATCAAGGTCCATGTCGAACCCCAGCAGGCCGTCGCTGCCGGTCAACTTTTGATGCTGCTGGAAGCGATGAAGATGGAAACCAACATAACAGCGCCGCGTGCGGGAGCGGTGAAGAGCGTGCACGTGAAAGCGGGCGACTCCATCAAGGTGAATCAGATGTTGATTGAGGTCGAATAGCCGCGGGCCCGGTTCTATGTGCAACGAGGTTTGCGGCTTTCTCAGCTCAAGAAACCGCGTTGAGCCGACGAAGATGCGGCGAGGCGGAAACGAAGGTCAGGGAAAACGAACAGATGCCGGTTCCGGAAATCAGGAATATCGATCACGTGGCGATTGCGGTAAAGCAAGGCGAGCTGGAGGGCCAGGTCAAGGCCTACGAATCGCTCGGATTCAAGGAGGTCGACCGCGAGGAGGTGCTTGGAACAGATCAGGTGCGCGAGGTCCTGCTCCAGATCGGCGATGGGCCGAGTTTGATTCAGTTGCTCGAGCCGCTCTCGCCGGAGTCGCCGGTCCAAAAACTGATCGAGAAAAACGGCGGGCGCGGCGGATTGGCGCACGTGGCATTTCGCGTGGAGAACGCGCAACGCGCCTTCGATGCTATGCGTGCCGAGGGTTTCCAGCTTATCGACTCGGCCCCGCGCCCAGGCTCGCGCGGAACGACAGTCTTCTTCGTGCATCCCAAATCGAAAGCCTTCTGCCCGTTCGGAGTGCTTTTCGAAATGGTCGAAACATCCCAAGGCGAGTGAACAGCCATGGCAACCGAACGCCTGCTTAACGATTTTCCGCCGGTCGGCGCCGCGGATTGGGAAGCGGCGATCGCGCGCGACCTGAAGGGTGGCGACTACCGGAAGCTGCTGATCTGGCGAGCCGAGGACGGTGTCGAGGTCAAGCCCTACTACAGGGCCGGCGATTTGAAAGGCTTGGCGGCCTTGACCTCGCTTCCCGGAGAGTTTCCATTCCGCCGCGGTGCGCGCCCGAGTGGCGATTGGGTGATCCGGGAGGAAATCGATGCGGCCGATGCGCAAGAAGCGAATCGTGCCGCCTGCGCTGCTGTGACTGCGGGAGCAGAAGGCATCGCATTCACAAGGCTCTCCGTCAGGAACAACGCCGAACTGGAGGCAGCGCTCGCTGGTTTGATTGAGGTTCCTGTGCATTTTCAGCTCGCCGATGACGGCTTGATCCGCCTGCTCGTCGAGCGCTTGCGATCGCAGCAGAATGGAGCGGATCGTTCTACCGGTTGCGATCCCTTGGCCAACACGGAATTTGCCGCGGAAATCGTGCGCACCGCGCCCACTGGGTTCGTGCCCTTCACGATTTCTGCCGCCGCATTCGAGGAAAACGGAGCTGCGGTCATCGAAGAAATCGGATTCGCCCTCGCCTCCGGTATCGATTTTCTTGCCGCGCTCACGGAGTGCGGAGCCGCTGCGAACCGCGCCGCACTGGCTCTGGAGTTTAACTTTGCCATCGGCGCAAATTACTTTTTCCAAATCGCGAAATTGCGCGCCTTTCGCATGCTTTGGGCGCGCGCTGCCGAGCGCTTCGGAGTGTCGCCTCATGCCTCGCGTGCGCGCATGACCGCCCGCACCTCGCGATGGAACAAGACAGTCTACGACCCGCATGTGAATGTCCTGCGCGCAACCACTGAAGCCATGGCCGCGATCTTCGGCGGGGCCGACGCCGTCGCTGTTGCGCCTTTCGACGAATGTTCTAAGGCGCCGGATGAGGCCAGCCGGCGGTTGGCGCGAAACACGCAGTTGCTGCTCAAACACGAAGCGGGGCTGGGACGCGTCGCCGACCCCGGCGGCGGATCGTATTACATCGAGGCGCTTACCGACATTCTTGCTCGTGAAGGCTGGAAGAAGATGCAGGAAATCGAGGCGCGTGGCGGTTTCCGCAAGGCGCAGGCGGAGGGAACGATCGCCCAGGCGCTTCGGCGCTCTCTCCAGGCCCGCGAGACGGCGGTTCAAAAACGGCGCCGCGTGTTGATCGGCACCAATCAATTCGCCAACCCCGCGGAGCATGCCTTGGAGCGCGTCGACGTGAGCTGCATGAATGGCATCCACCGCGGCGCACGCGGATATGAAGACCTGCGTCTGCGCACCGAATCGCATGCGGCGGATACCGGCAGGCGGCCTCGCGTTCTCCTCGCGAAGTTCGGCGATGCCAGAATGCGCACTACGAGAGCGAACTTTGCGACGAGTTTTTTCGCTTGCGCAGGCTTCTCGATTGCCGAGAAACGATTCAGCAATGCTGCCGCGATTGCGGCGGCAAACGCCGACCTGATCGTTTTGTGCGGTGCCGATGCGGAATATGCGGAGGCCGCAGCCAAGCTTATGCCGGAATTGAAAGCGCTCGGCCGTGCCACGCCGGTGATCGTCGCCGGCGACCCGCCCAACGCAGAGGAACTGGAGGCCGCGGGAATCGCAGATTTCGTCGACGCGCGCAGCAACCCTGTGGAGGTACTGGCGGAGTGGCAGAAGCGCTTGGGGATCGGAGACTGACGATGCGCCCCGACTTTACGAAAATCGCTTGGAAGCCGGTGGCCGAAAAGCGCCCCGCTCCCACCGCAGAAGAGTGGCTCTCGCCGGAGCACATCGCCGTCAAGAGCTACTACGCCCAACACGACTTGGCGGAACTCGAACATCTCGATTATGCCGCCGGCATCCCTCCTTTCCTGCGCGGCCCTTACAGCACCATGTATGCCTTGCAGCCGTGGACCATCCGGCAGTATGCGGGATTCTCGACGGCGGAGGAGTCGAACGCATTCTATCGCCGCAATCTTGCCGCCGGGCAGCGCGGTCTCTCCGTGGCCTTCGATCTGGCCACGCATCGCGGATACGACTCCGATCATGAGCGCGTCGTGGGCGATGTGGGAAAGGCCGGCGTGGCCATCGATTCGATTCTCGATATGCGCATTCTGTTCCGCAAAATTCCCCTCGACCAGATGTCGGTCTCCATGACCATGAACGGCGCTGTGCTGCCCATCATGGCGTTTTACATTGTGGCTGCCGAGGAGCAGGGCGTAAAGCCCGAGCAGTTGAGCGGCACCATCCAGAACGACATTCTGAAAGAGTTCATGGTCCGCAACACCTACATCTATCCGCCGGCGGCATCAATGCGCATTATTGGCGACATCTTCCGGTATTGCTCCGAAAAAATGCCCCGCTTCAACTGCATCAGCGTAAGCGGCTATCACATGCAGGAGGCGGGAGCGACGGCGGACCTCGAGCTGGCCTGCACGCTGGCCGACGGCATGGAGTACTTGCGCGCCGGCGTCGCGGCGGGCCTCGACGTCGATGCGTTTGCGCCGCGCATCTCGTTCTTTTGGGGCGTGGGCATGAACCACTTCATGGAGATCGCCAAGATGCGCGCGGCCCGCCTGCTCTGGGCCAAAATCGTGAAAAAATTCGGCGCCAAAAATCCACGGTCGCTCGCGCTGCGGGCGCACTCGCAGACCTCGGGATGGAGCCTGACCGCGCACGATCCTTACAACAACATCGTCCGCACGTGCGTGGAAGCGCTGGCCGCTGCCTTCGGACACACCCAGTCGCTGCACACCAACGCTCTCGACGAAGCTCTGGCCCTGCCTACGGATTTCTCGGCGCGGATCGCGCGCAATACGCAATTAGTCCTCCAGACCGAGACCGGCATCACCCACGTCGTCGACCCCTGGGCGGGTTCGTACTACGTCGAGCGCCTGACTCACGAGCTCATGCACGCCGCGTGGAAGCTCATCGAGGAAATCGAAGACCTCGGTGGCATGGCCAAGGCAATCGAAACCGGGCTGCCCAAAATGCGCATCGAGGAAGCCGCGGCTCGCCGTCAGGCCGGGATCGACTCCGGGCGCGACGTGATCGTCGGCGTCAACCGCTACATCGCGGCGCAAGAGCCGGAGATTCCTATCCTGGATATCGACAATGACGCGGTGCGAAAGGCTCAGATCGAGCGGCTGGAACAATTGAAGCGCGAGCGCGACGCCAATGCGGCGAAGCAGTCTTTGTCGCGGTTGGAGCAGTCGGCAAGAACCGGCGAAGGAAACCTGCTCGAGCTCGCGGTCCAGGCCGCGCGCAATCGCGCTACGCTCGGCGAAATCTCGTTGGCGCTCGAAAATGTGTGGGGCCGCTATAAGGCGGCGGCGCGAACCATTTCCGGCATCTACTCCGCCGCCATCGCCAATGGGGAAGACTTCAAGAAGGCGCGGCGCATGGTTGAGGCTTTCGAGCGCGAGGAGGGCCGCCGGCCGCGCATTCTGGTCGCCAAGATGGGCCAAGATGGGCACGATCGCGGCGCCAAAGTCATTGCCACCGGCTTCGCCGACATGGGATTCGACGTCGACATCGCCCCGCTCTTCCAAACCCCCCGCGAAGTGGCGCGGTTCGCCGTGGATAGCGACGTCCATGTCGTCGGCGTGTCGAGCCTGGCCGCCGGGCACAAGACGTTAGTGCCGCAGTTGCTTGAAGAATTGCGGGCGCTCGGACGCGACGATATTCTCGTTGTCGCGGGCGGCGTGATTCCCCCGCAGGATCATGCATTCCTTTACCACGCTGGCGTGGCCGGCATCTTCGGGCCCGGCACCGTCATCCCCGTCGCGGCGCAAAGAATCTTGGAATTGTTAAGCGCCAGCGTGACGGGATGAAAACGGCAAAAGGCGGACACCATGAAGTGCGCGCCGCGCGAAATCCCCGGAAGCAAAACCCCGCAGGCGCCGTCCGCGGCCAAGCGCCGCGCCCCGCTCCCGCGCGAGCAATACCTCGAGGGGATTCTGCGCGGCGACCGCATCGTGCTGGCGCGCGCCGTCACCCTCATTGAGAGCGCGCTCGCCGCCGATCGTGAGCTGGCCGAGCAGATTGTCGAGGACTGCCTGCCGCACAGCGGCCGCTCGATTCGCGTCGGCATCACCGGCGTTCCCGGCGCGGGCAAAAGCAGCCTGATCGAGTCGCTCGGCAAATACTTGATCGAAGAACAGAAGCAGAAGATCGCCGTGTTGGCCATCGATCCCAGCAGCCGGCTCTCCGGGGGCAGCATTCTGGGCGACAAAACGCGCATGGCCGCGCTCGCCGCCAGCGACAACGCATTCATCCGGCCTTCCCCTACGCGCGGAGTCTCCGGCGGCGTCGCGCAGCGCACGCGCGAGGTCATGCTTCTCTGCGAGGCGGCAGGATACTCTAACATCCTGGTGGAAACCGTCGGTGTGGGGCAATCGGAAACCGCCGTCCACGAGATGGTGGATTTTTTTCTCCTGGTCACGCTGGCCGGGGCGGGCGACGAGCTGCAGGGCATCAAGCGCGGTGTCATGGAGCTCGTCGACCTGATCGCCGTCAACAAGGCCGATGGAGAAAACGCCGCCCCGGCGGAGCGGGCCCGGGCCGAGGCCGAGCACGCCTTGCACTATTTCCCCGCCGCGGAATCGGGTTGGACGCCGCGAGCCGTCGCCTGCTCCGCGCTGACCGATGCCGGCATTCCCGAGCTTTGGGAGTGCGTGCTTCAATATGTCGAGCTGACCAGAGCCAACGGATGGCTGGAGCGTGCGCGATGCGCACAACAGAAACGCTGGATGCACGAAATCGTCGAGCAGGCCCTCGAGCAGCGGTTCGCCGCACACCCCGCCGTGCGCCACAGCCTCGCGGCGCTCGAGCGCGACGTTGCCGAAGGCCGAACTACCTCGTTTCGCGCCGCGCGCATGCTGCTGGAAATGTACGGCCGTGGAATCGCCGAATGACCAGGCCGCCACTCAGACCTTGGCCGTATCCGCCGTTGGCTCCAGCGAAGAGGCCGCGCAGCGCGCCGGCTTGCGGAACGTGATCGCGTAGAAGTGCCCCTCTTTGAGCAAAGCGAGCCGCGTGTCTTCCATATCGGCTGGCACCAGTTCCATCGGCGCGCTTACTGCTTCCTTTCGGTTCCGGAACTGACTCCCCGGCATCTTTTCATACACTTCCTTCACGTGTTTTTCCGTTTCGTCGGCGATGAGCAGTTGGCCGCCGGGCTTGCAGACGCGAATCATCTCGCGGATGGCGCCGGCGCGGTCCGAGAAGAAATTGATGCCGCCGACGTGAAAGACGACGTCGAAGCTGGCATCGGCGAAGGGCAGATGCTCGGCGTTGCCGAGGATAAGATCGGCTTCGAGCTTCCAGCGGCGCAGGTTCTCCACGCAATTGGCCAGCATCTCGGGCGAGAGATCGAGCCCCGTCAGGCTCGCTTCGCGCGGCAGGTACTGGAAGTTGAGTCCGGTGCCCACCGAGGTCTCCAGCACCGTGTCGCCGGGCTTCACATCCAGCAGTCGCATGTAACTGAGGAAGTAGGAATCGCGGTGGAAGCCGCGGAGCGCGCAGTACATGCGCTGCGTGTCATCGTAAAAGCCGCCGATGGTCTCGTAGAGGTGGTTATATTTGCCGTTGTCGCCGGCAAGGTCCTCCGGGCGCAGAAAGACAGGAATGCCCTTGCATATTGCGAAATGTTCGCCGGACGCGCTCACGAGCTCCTCGCGTCCCCCCTCGCCGGCCACCTTCAGTGGATTGCCGGTGTAGGGGCTCCGCAAGCGCGCGACCGCTTCCGTCCGCAACGCCCAGGATTGAGGACGGCTTGTGTTCGCCAGGGCCCAGGCGCCGAGGCCGAGGAACCCGGCGAAACAGGCCCAGCTGGCGGCGTGCCCGATGGGAATTGCCTGCGGGGCACTGCTGAAATCAAGGCAGATGCCGAGGCCAGCGGTGAGGAAGAAGACCGTGCCGGTATACAGTGGACGGAACTCCTGGCGCCACATCCAAACAACGACCGCGGCAAACCAGAAGAAGAGGAAGTGAGCGGCGGTCGCGGGCGCATCGGTCTTGAGATGCAGGCCCAGCAAAAGGGCAGGAATCGCCGCGCCGGCCAGCGGCAGCGTGAGAGTAGAGATCGATCCCGGCAGGCGCGGGGCGACGAGGCGATAGAGCGTGAAGGGCAGGACCGAGAAGACAGCGGCAACGACCATCCAGGCCAGCGCCCGAGCCGCCCCGAGCGGATCGGCAAGCGGAATCTGCCGCCAGCTCCCGAGGAGCGCGAAGAAGAGCGAGAAAGCCATCATCCAAAGAAAGCCGCGGAGGAGCTTTTGCGTGCGGACGAACCACGCGCCGAGCACGGTTCCGGTATACGCTCCCACAGCCGGGATAAACCAGCCAGCCACAAAGGTGAGTGCGGCGGCCCAAGCGGCAATCTGCAACGGCCGGCTGCAACGCTCATTCCTTGACGGGCTCTCCACAGTCGAATCGCTCTTCCCCTTGATCCCTTCAATTCCGCTCATGGTCTTACTCCTTCGTTCCTTTCCGTTGCTCCGGTTTTCCTGGCTGACGTCTGGGCCGCCGGCACTTCGTCTCCTGCACGATTCGCAACGCCCTCCAGCTCGGCGAGCGCCGCGTTGCACCAATCCAGGGCAGTCTGAGTCAGCACGATCCCCAGATTCAGCGTCAGCATCCAATACCGCCGATGCGGTTCCTGCCAAGCATTCTTTCCAGCGTCAGCCTCAATTTCGTGCAGCGTGTCGAGCATCTGCCGATTCCGCCGCTGCACCTCGCGAATGTGCCCGATCGAAACCTGTGGGCCTGCCTCGCCGCCAAAAAACAGTTTGAGAAGAAACTCGTTGCGCGGCGGATCGTTCTGGAACGGCAGCCGCAGCCATTCGCGAAAGAAGGCGCGGCCGGATTCGGTGATTGCGTATTCCTGGCGGCGCTTGCTCGGCTTGGCGGCCGGCGATTTCCTTTCCGCCAGCCCCTCGGCGCTGAGGCGGCGCAGGCTGGGATAGATTTGGCCGTAACTCTCTCCCCAGAAACTGCCGACACTCTGCTCGATGGCCTTCCGAATCTCGTAACCGGATTGCCCGCCGCCGAGCGAGAGCATGCCGAGGACGACATAGTCTGTTCTGTTGGAGGGCATGTATCTTGAAGATATATCTTCCAGATATATGTGTCAAGCGGCTGGCTTTTGTTTTATTAACTTGCTTTGAATCAAAGTGTTATGGAATTGACGACTTCGTCGAGAGCCAGTTCCCACTCGGCAAGTTGGACGGCAAACCGCGCATGAAGCTTGGCGTTCGACAAGACCGAATTGCGCGGACGGGTGGCTGGGGCGGGATAGTCTTTGGAGGAAATCGGTTTTAGGGCTGGCGCCTTTACGCCGAGCAGCGTGCCGGGGCGGGAGAAAATCGCCTGCGCAAATCCGAACCACGAGGTCGAACCGCCGCACGACATGTGGTAGATCCCGGAGCACTCCTGGAGGCTGCCGAAGCGGTCGACGAGCAGGCCCGTAACGATCATCCGTGTTGCGCGGGCAAGTTCGATGGAAGTGGTCGGCGCGCCAATTTGGTCATCGACGATGGAGAGGCTGCTCCGCTCTCGCGCCAGGCGAAGCATGGTGAGCAGAAAGTTGTTCCCGTGCGGACCGTAGACCCAGCTGGTGCGAAAAATCAGATAGTTCCCGCCCGCTTCCGCGACGCCCCGCTCGCCGGCCAGCTTGCTGGCGCCGTAGATATTCAACGGCAATGGCTTGTCGGTTTCCGTCCACGGCTTCGCTTTCTTGCCGTCGAAAACATAATCCGTGGAGTAGTGGACGAAGAGGGCGTTGCGCCGGGCGGCCTCTTCGGCGAGGACTCTTGGCGCCCGTGCGTTGACGGCAAACGCCAGGTCGCTCTCCTCCTCCGCGCGGTCCACGGCGGTGTATGCGGCGGCGTTCAAAATCACATCGGGAGATTCCCGGCGCACCAGCGCGCGAATCTGCTCAGGGTCGGCCAGATCGATCGACTCGCGGTCGACCCCGACCATGGAACCAAATCCTGCGAAAAAGCGCTCGAGCTCACGGCCGAGCTGTCCCGCATTGCCCACGACCAGGATGCGCGGCGATTCCGCCGGCCGGGCAGCCGGCGGTTCGGTTCCATCGTCTTTCATCTTGGGTGGGCTCCCGGCCATTTCGCGGGTACTGTTGGCATTCTATAGCGATTCCAATCAAGCCGCATCCAGAACCCGCTAACCTGCCAACTTGCCAACGTGCGCGCAGCACACGCGAACTCGCTGTCTTTTTCCCAACAGATTCGCCGCGTGACCTGGGCGCAGCATCACAAGAACCGCCGTAACGTCTTTCCCATGGCGCGTTGCGGTCCCGGTCAATTCGCGCCGCCTCGCAAGAATCCGTACAATTTAACTTGGGGGTCGATTCATAGTGTACCGGGTTTACTGCGATGCCAATGCCACCACGCCTTTGCTTCCCGAGGTGCTGGAGGCGATGCGTCCGTATTGGATCGAGCACTTCGGCAACGCCTCGTCGATTCATCTCGAGGGTCAGCGCGCGCGCAAGGCCGTGGACGCGGCCCGTGAGACGCTGGCGCGGTTCTTCCATTGCCGCGAGGCGGAGGTGGTCTTCAACTCCGGCGGCACCGAGGGCGATAACACAGCGATCACCGGCCTGATCCGCCCCGGCGACCACCTCATCACGACTTCGATCGAGCATTCCGCTGTAATGCAGGCAGCGCAAAGGGCTGCGGAGCGGGGCGCGCAGGTGACGTTTGTTGCGCCGACACGAACCGGCTTGATCGATCCCGAAGGAATTCGCCGGGCCACTCGGCCGGAGACGCGCTTGATCAGCGTGATGCTGGCCAACAACGAGACCGGCGTCCTGCAGCCGGTGGAGGAGATCGGCAGGATCGCCGCGGACTCGGGGGCATACTTTCATATCGACGCGGTGCAGGGCGCCGGAAAGGTTCCGTTCGATGTGCGGCGCTTCGGCTGCCATCTGTGCTCCATCAGCGCGCACAAGATGCACGGGCCAAAGGGCGTGGGCGCGATATTTGTGCGACGTGGAACGCCCCTGGAGCCGCTTCTTTTGGGCGGAAGCCACGAGCGGCGGCGGCGCGCGGGAACGGAGAACGTGCCCGGCATCGTGGGACTTGGCAAGGCGGCCGAGCTGGCCATGCTGAGCCTCGAAGATGGAGCCATGGAGCGCGTCGCGGCATCGCGCGACCGGCTCGAGGAGGGAATCCTGGAGATTGCCGGCACCGCCGTGAATGGCGCGGGTGCGCCGCGCGTGGTGAACACTACGAACATTCATTTCGAGCAGTTGGAGGGCGAGGCGCTGGTGATTGCGCTCGACTTGAAGGGCGTGGCCGTCAGTGGCGGGTCGGCCTGCCACTCCGGCTCGACGGAGCCGAGCCACGTGTTGATGGCCATGGGGCTCGATAAGAATGCGGCGCGCGCCAGTTTGCGCTTTAGTTTGTTGAAGACCGCTACGGACGCCGATGTGGACCATGTGTTGCGCGTGGTTCCGCAGGCGGTGGAACGTTTGCGGACGCTTGCCCCGGAAGTTGCGGGAACGCGGGGATAAAGCAGCTTCCAGCTTCTATTCCCTGGTTGCGAAGGCTCGTGCGCGGTGTCTTGGAATGTTCCTGGAGCGCGGTGCACGCATTCCATGCGAACGGATGGGTGCGTGGTTGTAGTCGGCAAATGAACCGGCCCTTTGGACCCGTCTGGCATGAAGAGAAACGGCGGACGTTGGGCGCTCCCCGTCTTCGAATCGAATATTGGGTTCACCCCAGAACTGACCGCATCCTTTCTCATTGGCGCCAACGGCGGTTGACCGCCTGGTATCCTTGATGCGTGAACCACCGCACAAGTGCCAAGGGCTGCGTCGTCTTTTCCGCGCTTCTGGCTGTTTGTCTGGCGGCCTGCCACAAGGAAGAGCAGGCTGTCGAGGGCGTCGCGCGGAATGCCGCAAAAGTCGAGCACCAGGCGCAGGCGATCGAAACCGAGCTGGATAGCGAGCG
>Ga0187784_10001672_pt1 | contig 17634 bp, 16 predicted proteins | sample 1015_SJ02_MP15_2_FD_132964 | JGI IMG/M metagenome (GOLD analysis project Ga0187784, IMG submission 132964) | Tropical peat soil microbial communities from peatlands in Department of Meta, Colombia - 1015_SJ02_MP15_20_MG | ecosystem: Environmental > Terrestrial > Soil > Wetlands > Peat | place...
GTACAACTACGACCCGATCGGGCTCATCAACGACATGGAGATCGATATCCTCGGCAACGACGACGGCGACACGACCGCGTTCCTCGCGGCCGACGCGACCGTCTCGCTCCAATTCTGGAACGCGACCGCGGGCCACCTCGAAGAGGTTCCGTCGGCGTACAGCGCAGGCCAGGAGACCGGCGAGACCTGCGTCGGTCTCTTGGTGACTTCAAGCGGAGGAACCAATCCGATCGGCATCGTCCGGAATGGTCCGGGCGTGGTCGAGGGTCTCTGGAACTACTCCGGACAGGTCGGCTCGGTCGGCGACACCGTCACGGTCCACCCGGTCGCGGCGTACGCCTTCCTGTTCGTGAACCCCGGAACAACCGAGGACGATGGCACCGCGGAATGGGTCCCCACATCGACGACCGGCACGACCACGTTCTACCTGCCGACCGGCGGCACGTACTTCCTCGATTTCCTGGAGAGCGAGCGGGCGCCGGCGACCCAGGTCGTCACCGCCACCGCTCCCGTAACTCTGCCGGCGGTCCATCTCGCGGCCGACGCCGCGCTCGGAGTCTATACGCCACTCTTCGCGTTCACGAACGGGCAACTCGCCGCCATTTCGACCGCGGGCGCCGGCACAGCGGTCGACCCGTACGTCATCGAGGATAACCAGGTCGGCTCGCTCGCTCCCGAATTCGGCCAATGGGACGACTACCTATTCCCGGTGTTCCCGGGTCTATTGTTCGCGGGCACGACCGCGTACGTGGACGTCACACCTCCCTCGTTCGAGATCAACCTGCCCTCGTGGGACTTCTCCTCCCCCATGGTGACGGCGCTCGGACTCCCCTCGACCAACGACCTTCAGGTCCAGTTCTATGACGCGTCCAACATCGCCCTCGTCCACGCGGCGGGGATCTCCGGCTGGCTCAGCAACTTCCAGCACGGATTCCCCGAGAGCGAAGTGATGATCTGGGACTGCACGGACATCCTGGTGGCGTCCAACACGTTCGACGACGAGGGGAAAGGCCTCCTCCTCTACGGGGGCTCCGGCAATACCATCTGGGGCAACACGTTCGTTCCCACGACCGTGGTCGCCCTCAACCCCTATTCGGTCGACGCCGCGGGCGCGCTCACCACCGCGGTCAACGAGACCGAGTCGGGAGACCTGGTCTACAACAACTTCTTCGAGGTCGGGATCCCCGCGATCACCCCTACGGTCGACCCCTTCCCCTGCGACCAGTACGACATCTGCGTGCCGACCGCCTACACCGACACGTGGAACGTGACGGACGAGCCCGCGACCGACTCCGTGACTGTGCTCGGCTTTGCGCTCACGGGCAGCATCATCGGGACCTCGTACCAGGGCGGAAGCTACTGGTCGAACTACGGCACCACGGGAAACCCCTACGGGGTCCTCCCGTACAACAACAGCGGAGCGATCACCGTCGCGGGCGACTACGTTCCGTTGGTGCCGTTCACGCTCTACCCGGTAACGTTCACGGAAACGGGCCTCGCTACGGGCGTCACCTGGAATGTCACCGAGGGAGGCGTCTTCCTAGGGTCCTCCTCGACGACGATTTCCGTGGAGGCACCGAACGGCACGTTCTCGCTCAGCGTCGTGCCGCCCGGGGGCTACGCGGTGACCGGTGCACCCCCGGCTTTTCAGGTGAACGGCGGCCCGGTCACGGTCGACATCTCCTTCGGAGCGCTCCTCCCGTTGACGGTCAAGGCGACCGGCTTCCCCTCGGGCGCGGACATCGTGTGGTCGGCCGTCGTGAACGGTACCGGCACCGGCAACACGCCCTTCGTCCAGACCGGCTCAAGTTACCCCACGTCCGAGATCGTCTTCGAGCTCCTCGCGGGCAAGTACAACGTGTCGGCGGCGGCCCAGGAGTATACGGTCTCGCCGGCGTACACGACCGTCACACTCGCCTCACCGGGTTCGGACACCTCGTTCGCGTTCTCGCCGACCCCCGGAACGCTCAACCTGACGGTCAGCCCCTCGAGCGCCTCGGTCTGGGTCAACGGCAAGCCCGTGACCCTGGCGTTCGGGAACGCCTCCTTGACCGTCCCCGCCGGAATGACCTCGATCGAGGCGACCGAGGCCGGTTACGAGCCGTACTTCAGCAACGTGACGGTGAACTCCTCCTCGGTCAGGACCGTTACGATCGCCCTCCATTCGATCATCCCCGGAACGCTCAGCATCACGGTTTCGCCCGGCACGGCAACGCTCCGGGTCGACGGAAATGTCGATACCCTCTCCGATGGGGCCTACAGCGCGATGCTCGCCCCCGGCGTGTATTCCCTTGAGGTTACGGCACCCGGCTACTACACCTACTACAACAACGTCACCGTGACGAGCGGCGCGACCTCGACGGTGCCGATCGCTCTCCACGCGGAGAGTTCGGGCTCGAGCTCCTCCGGCACGGGCGGCATCAGCAACACCGGCTGGGCGATCATCGCGGCCGTCGCCGTCCTCGCCGTGATCTTCCTCATCGGGATGGTCTACTTCGCCCGGCGACCGCCGAAGGCAACGACTTCGGCCCAACCGTGGCAGGAGAGCAAGTCGGGTGGTTCGCCGCCCCCGAGCTCTCCGCCACCTTCGAACTGACCGGGCCGCGATGGTCCGGCCATCGCCGCGGGATACCGGGGACGGAGCAGAACCGCGGTCTTTTCACTTCGGGCCAGAGCTCGGGAGCGAAGCGGCGGCCCGTCCTGCGTCGGGCGTTCCCGGAAGTGGGACACCGCACTTACGGCAGAACCCGGAGCTCGAGAGGTTCGACTGACCGCAGTTCCGACACGACCGATAGGCGAGCCGGTTGAACGCCTGGCGTCGAAGGAAGAGGCCCACCACCGCGACCGCAAGTCCGGCGACCATGACGACGAGGAACAGGAAGACCAGGGCGGTAAAGCCGAGCGCGCCGCTCGTCGCTTGAACAAAGAGGCCGATCTGGCCCAGGATCATCGTCCCCAGTCCCCCGAAGACGAGGACGTGGGTCTTCCACATCGGCTGCGACCACCACTCGGAGTAGATCTCCGCCTTCTCCTCCGGCGAGAGCGACCCGTCCATGGCCGTGGGAGGAGCGGATGGGCGGGTCGGGTATTGATGATTCTGGTGACCGACCCACCCTCGACCGGTGGAGCTTCGGGGCCTAGACGGTCGGCCCGTCGAGGGGTCCGAGGCTGCTGCCGAAGAACGTGACCACCCGCTTCCAGGCGTCCTCGGCACTCGGCGCGTGATAGTTCGGGCGCGTATCGTTGAAGAACGCGTGCTTAGCGCCGGGATAGACTTGGTGGCTGAACTGCTTGCCCGCCTTCTTCATCGCCTCCGCCAACTGGGGAACGGTGGCGGTGATCCCCGGGTCCTCCCCGCCGTACAGCCCGAGGATCGACGCGCGGACCCGTGGCACGTCCTCGAGGGGAGGGTTCTGCCCGTAGAAGATGACCGCCGCGCGCAGGTCGGGGTCCACCGTCGCGAGTCGGGCGGACATCGCTCCGCCGAAGCAGAAGCCGACCGACCCGACCCGAGCCGGGTCCACCTCCGGAAGGGAGCGGAGGTACCGCGTCACCGTGAGCAGGTCCTCTGCGAACCCTGCCTGCACCGTGGGGTTCGAGACCTTTCCGAACGCGGTGAGGATCGGACGGCGCTCAGGGGGCTGGGTCTGCGCGAACGCGGCCAGCTTGGCCGGGTCGCGGCGGAGGTCGGGAGGCGCTTCGGCGAACGACTGCATCGCCAAGGCGATGTTCGCGGGCGTCAGAATCTCCTGTATCTCACCCGTGAACAGGTTGGGAGCCGCCGAGACGTACCCGAGAGCCGCAAATCTCCGGGTTACGTCCTGGATATGTTCTCCCACACCGAAGATCTCGTGGACCACGACGACCGCCGGGCAGCGACCGGGAGCCCTCGTCGGTTCGGCGAGGTAGCAATCGATCTCGCGGGTGGGGGTTCGGACCTTGATCTCCCGACTGCTAACGGCCATACGATCGACCGACCGGCCAGCACCGGGAGCCATATAATCCGTCGAGCGAGGACGAAAGGCGATGACACTACTCTTCGGGTCGGCCCCTTGGCGACTCGGTCGCCGGGCCCGTGGCCGCGCGGAGCGGCAGCGCGGCTCGCGGTAGGACGACGGGCTTCGGTGGAGGTCGGTGAGTCCGGGACCGGTGGGCGAAGAGGAGGAGCAGCAGCATCACCCCGACGGCGGCGAGGAACCCGATGGCCGCCCAGACGACCGAATCCACGGACGCGCTCGGGCGCCTCCTTCCTTATCCGTTTGCCGGTCGACAGGATGCTCCGACCGAGTCGTCCCCGGGATCGGGACGAGATGGCTGGGCGCCGCTCCCGCGCAAACCCTTTAGCCGCCCGCGCCCGAACGGGCCCCGTGATCCAGGAAGGGCTCGACCCAATTCTCATCCAGGTGACGGTCCCCCTTCCGGTCCCGATGATCTACGCCGCGTTCACCGACCCGGCGCAGCTCGCTCACTGGCTCGCTGACGAGGCGGACGTGAAGGCCGAAGTCGGCGGTACCTACCGCCTCTCCTTCCGGGGAGAGTCGCCCCCGTTCGAGAGCCCCGGAAAGATCCTTCGGATGACGTCCGACGTCGACATCGGCTTCAGCTGGTTCGCGCCCCCGCCGTTCGACCGACTGATGAACCATCCCGCGGCGAAGACCCAGGTCTACGTGCGTCTCCAGGAGTCCCCGGAGGGGGTCGATGTCACGCTCGAGCACGAAGGTTGGGGCGCGACCGAGGCATGGGAGGACGCACGGTCCTGGCACTTCCACTTCTGGGAAGCGCGCCTCGAACGCCTGAAGGACTACCTCATCAAGGCCGCGTACGGCTGAGGCGGGGCTCCGGTCGACCCGGTCAGGCGCCGCCCGGGGTGTAGTGACGGCAGACCGCTTCTCCGCAGAGGACGCACGGGCCGTTCGGGACGAGTCGGAAGCTCGCGCTCGAGCCGATCGGCACGACCTCCATGTGGTGCGTGGGAAGATGACCGCAGCGGCATCGAGCACTTCCCGCGGGCCGTACGCTTTCCCCGGGCGCGGCGGCCACTCTCATCGGTCCTTCAGTCTCTCGATGCCCCAAAAAGGTTGGCGTTCGGGAAGCCCTAAGACCTTTTGCGAACGTCCTCACGACATGGAGCTCGGGGGCTGTTCGCTTCCGGAGGACCGCCTCTACGACCTCGAGAACGACGTCTGGTGGGCGCCGGAGTCCGAGGGAGGGGTGGCTCGGGTCGGAGTGCTGTCGACCCTGAGCGCCTTCGCAGGCCCGTTCCGGTCGTTCGCGTTCCGGCCGGTCGAGGGGGCCGTCGGCCGCGGACGGAGCGTGGCGACGGTCGAGAGCTACCGGTACACGGGAGCCGTCCGGATGCCCGTCGACGTGGTCCTGGTCGAGCGCAACGAGGAGCTCGTCCGCCGCCCTCGCCTGCTCAACGACGCCCCGTACGCGGACGGCTGGGTCGTCCGGGTGCGAGCCGCCCGGCCCGAGGACCCGGTACAGCTCCTAGAGAGCGCCGGGGCGATCGCCCGGCGGCTCGAGGAGCGGATCCGGACCCAGCGCATCCGCTGCTGGCCCGTGACCCCGGACCTCGAACTCTACGAGATCGGTATCGAGTGCTCGGCGGTCCTCACGAAGTTGAACGAAGAGCTCGCTGCCCGACCCCCGGGAGAGTCGATCCTGCTCGTCACGGACGACCCGACGAGCCCGATCGAGATGGTCCGATGGTCGGACCAGACCGGCCATCCCGTGCTGGCGCACCGCGCGGAGGGGACGCTCCACCAGTTCCTCGTCCGCAAGGAGGCGGCGCCGAAACCCCGGCGCCGACCGGCCTAGGACGGGCGCTGGCCTACTTCTCGATCGGGGTCCGGACGAGGTTGCCCCACTCGGTCCACGAGCCGTCGTAGTTGCGGACGTCCGGGTAACCGAGGAGATAGGTGAGGACGAACCAGGTGTGGCTCGACCGCTCCCCGATACGGCAGTACGTGATCACCGGCGCGTTCGGGGTCACCCCCTTCGAGGTGTAGAGCGCCTCGAGCTCCTCCCGGGACTTGAACGTCCCATCGTCCTTCACCGCCTGGGCCCACGGGATGTTCTTCGCGCCAGGGATGTGGCCGCCGCGCTGCGCGTGCTCGGTCGGGTACTCCGGCGGCGCGGTGATCTCGCCGGAGAACTCCTTCGGTCCGCGAACGTCGACGAGCGAGAACTTGCCGGCCTTCACTTCGGGGAGCACCTTACGGACGTCGTCCAGGAACGAGCGCAGGCGAGCGTTCGGGGGGTGCGCCTTCGAGGTCCCCGTGGGGTGCTTCGCGACCGCCTTCGTGAGCGGGCGGTCCTCGGCGATCCACTTCTTGCGGCCGCCGTTGAGGAGCTTCACGTTCTTCGCGCCGTAGTAGGAGAAGACCCAGAACGCGAACGCGGCGAACCAGTTGTTGAAGTCGCCGTAGAGGACGAGGGTCGAGTCGTCGTTCACGCCGCCCCGCGCGAAGAGGGCGGTGAGCGCATCCCCCGAGAGGATGTCCCGGGCGACCGGGTCGTTGATGTCCTTGCGCCAGTCGAAGAGGACGGCGCCGGGGATATGCCCCATGTCGAAGTTGGCCGCCGCGTCGTAGTCGACCTCGGCGATGCGAACCTTCGGGTCGTTCAGGTGGGTCGCGAGCCAGTCGTTCTCGACCAGGACCTCGGGATGTGCGTACTCTGCCATCGGCGGAAACTCCTCGCGCCCCTTACCGCTTGGGGATATACCTTCGATGACGTGCACAATTCGCGTCGGACGCTCGGAAATTCGCGCGGCGCCCGTCCGCGAGCGAGGGGGCTACCCGCGTCGTCCGCGCTTCGGAAGGGCGGTGTCCGAGATCTCGATCGTCTCGGGGTCGAACCCGAGCCGGGCGAGCTCCTCTCGGATGCGCCCGCGGTGGTCGCCCTGGAGGTAGACCTCGCCGTCCACGACCGAGCCACCAGTGGCGAGGCGATTCTTGAGCGAGCGTGTCGTCTCCGCGAGGTCGACCCCCGGGGGAAACCCGGAGATCACGGTCGCCGGCTTGTTGTACCGTCGCGGCTCCGCCCGGACCCGGATGCGCGCGGTCTCTCGGTCGAGCGCGGAGAGGATCTCGTCGAACTCGTCGTCGCTCATTTCACGTTCCCCGGCCGCCGGCAGGACCCGAGCGGAAGGAGCGGGACGGGAAGAAAACCAGAGATACGGTCGGGACGGACGATGGATCGGAAGCGGCTTTCGGTGAAGGCACCGAATTCTAGAAGACGCCACTCCGCATGAACGTTTCCCATCCCTCTAGCCCTCGCCCCAGCGGTAGAGACGGAGGACCAGGACGAGGCCCACCGAGGCGCAGGCCACGAGGAGCACTCCGTAGAAGACCATCTCGGCGGGGGTCGCCGGCGTGATCCCGAGCGCTCCCTGGACGAGCAGGGCGGCGTAGGTCGTGGGGAGGAAGCGGGCAGCGTCCTGCCAGAGCGGGGGGAGCGCGGAGAGCGGGTAGTAGAGCGGCGACAGCATCCCGAGGATCGTGAACGTGAGGTTGCCGATCGGCCAGATCTCTCGCTGGGTGCGGATCCGGCTCGAGATGCCAATCCCGATCGACGAGAAGAGGACCCACATCACGGCGAGGCTCGCGAAGATCACCAGGCCGGCGTAGGGGGTGAGCGGGGTCCCCTCGCGCCCGCCGGCCCAGGCGAGGAGGACGGTGAGGATGGCGAGCGCCGGCAGCATCGCGATGAGGTTCGAGAACGCGATCCCGAAGAGGTAGCGGATCCGGCTCAACGGGCTCGCGACGAACATGTCCTGGAGGGAGCACTCGATCCTCCAGAACGCGCTGTCGCCGAGGACCCACGAGCCGATGTTCTGCATCGTGAACAGCATCGCCCCGACGATCTCGAGCGGCAGGAGCGACGGAGGGGAGATCAGCGAGAGGAAGTAGAGAAAGATGAACGGGAGCAGGATCGGGGTGATCGCGACCGCCGGGTTCCGGCTGATCCAGCGCCACCCGACGATGAGGAACGCGGGGAGCGCGCGCCCGGTCGTCGGGACGTTCGGAAAGTCGGTCTCGACCGTCGCCATCTAGGTCCCTCGCACGGTCCGACGTGCCCAGTACATCGCGAACAGGAACACCGCGAGCGTCTCCACGACGAGCCCGCCCACGGCGAGCGCGACCTCGCCGGTCGACAGCTGCGTGATGCCGAGGCTCATCTGGGCGAGAGCGGCCGCCGCGCTCGGGGGCATGAGGAGCGCGACGGGGGCGAGCGCGGACGGCCACAGGTGGAACGGGTAGAAGACCGGCGGCAGCACCCCGAAGGCGTTGAAGAAGAGGCTCGAGTACGCCCAGATCGCGCGGTTGTCGCGGAAGAACGTGGAGAACACGTACCCGATCGACGCCGAGAAGACCCAGACGACGGTCGCGAGGGCGAAGAGGAGGAGCGCTTCCGCGACCGTGAAGTGGATCACCGCTTCAGCGAGGACTCCCAGGACCACCACGGGCGGCATGTAGACGATGAGGATCCCCGCCGCCATCCCCACGAAATACGACTCCGGGGACATCGGGCCGGCGAGGTAGAGGTCGTTCGCTTTGTGGTCGATCCGAACGTAGGCGGCCTCGTTGAGGACGCGCTGGCCCATCGTGAACGTCGAGTAGAGGATCGCCCCGACCAGGGCCACACCGATCAGCCCGGGGGCCAGGATCCATACGAAGACGAGCAGGACCGCCTGGACGAGCATCGAGGTCGCCATCGCGAGCTCCTCGTGCGCCTGGACGAGGACCTCGGTCCAGAGGAACGCACCCAGCCCGCGGAACGCTCGGGTCGAGGGGGGAAGCTCGCTAGTTCTCATCGATCGACCTCCCGACGACCCGCAGGAACGCCTCTTCGAGCGTGACCGGTCCGACGGTCGCGAGCAGTTTGGACCGGAGCGCGACCTCCATGATCTCGCCGATCCGCTCGGGCCCGGCGACGATCGTAACGGCCTCCCCGTCGACCACGCACGAGCCGAACGACCGGAACGCGTCCACCTGAGCGGCCCCACCGGGGAGGAGGACCTTCACCGTCCCGCCCACGGACCGTTTCAGGTCGTCCGCCGTCCCCGAGACCAGCACACGCCCGCGTTCGATCACGTAGAGACGGTGGCTGAGTGCTTCGGCCTCATCGAGATAGTGCGTCGTGAGGAGGATGGTCGAGCCTTTGCGGGTGAGGTCCCGGATCGCGTCCCAGACCGCTCGGCGGGCAAACGGGTCCATCCCGATCGTCGGTTCGTCCAGGAAGAGCAGCGGCGCCTCGGTCGCGATCACCGTCGCGACCATCGCGCGCTGTCGCTGCCCTCCCGACAGCGTGATCGAAAGGCGGTTCGCGACCTCGGTGAGACCCATCTTGCCGAGCGCTTCCTCCGTGCGCGCTTTCGCGCTCTCCCGACCCAGTCCGCGCGCCCGAAGGTAGGTGTAGACCTGTTCGCGCGGCGAGAGATGGAAGAACGGCTTCCCCTCCTGGGGGACGACCGCGATGTACGGACGGGCCTTCTCCGGCGATACGTCCGCGTCGTATCCGAAGACCTGGATTCGACCCGAAGTCGGTCGGAGGAGGGTCGAGGCGATCCGTAGGAACGTCGTCTTGCCTGCGCCGTTGCGGCCCAAGAGGGCGACCCGCTCCCCGCGACGGACTTCGAGCGAGACGCCGGCGAGGGCCTCGGTGGCCGGCGCTCCCTTGCTCCGGTAGACCTTTCGGAGGTCTTCGCTGCGCAACGCGAGGTCCGTCATCGAGACCCCCGGCGGACCGTGCGGCGAGCGGGAAGGAGGGAGGAGAGGCGTCGGGGGTTGGCCGGCGGGGCGCTTCGATAGAACCCTAGCCGGATCCGCACGCGCACCCGCCGCCGTGGCAAGGCCCCTGCTCGTTCGGGCGCTCGCCTCCCGCCTGGCTCTCCGCGTCGGGTCCGGAGAGCACGGGATCCGACAATCCGAAACCCGACTCGCTCAGACTCCCATCAGATTCGTTGACCGCGCGGCTGCCGGTGGGAAAGCGCGTCCGCTCGACCACCGCCGGTCGAGCCTCGAAGATGGGCATGCTGATTCACTCCGACCGCTCGACCCGGCCCCGACCCTTAAGCTCTGCGTCACCGAGGTCCGGACCGGTGTGCCGAGGCGCGGCTGGTGCGGCGGCTCACGGTTTTTCGGGCGGGGGAGGGGGCTCGGTGGGGAGCGGCGTCATCTGGGGAAGCTCGGTCGCGCCGACGAACGTTTCGGGGAGCTCGGTCGGGCGGAGGCCGCGAGCACGGCTCAGGTCGATGGGAAGGAGACCGGGAGCGCTCTCCCGCCAGCAGATGCGGGCGAACGCGTTGTAGAACCACGGCGGAAAGCCGATGGAGGAACCGAGCTGCCGGACGTCCTGTCGGGTGAGTTCCCCGATCGCGATGAGGAGGGCGAAGTAGACCACGAACCCGAGGACGACCCCGAGGGCGAGCTGGGAGTAGCGGTTGTGCGGGAGGAAGTGGTTGAACTGCGACATCACAAAGAATCCGCCGGCCGCGCTGATGACGATCCCGAGGATCGACCGGGGCTGGATGTGGACGCGGATCAGGGTCTCCATGAAGTAGGTGTTCAGGGCGAGCGCAGCGATCGAGGACGCGAGGACCGCGATCGAGCCGGCGATGAGCCCGTTGCTCATGTGGAGCGGGCCCCACGACGGCATCAGTAGGAAGACCGAGACGAACAGGACGATGACCTGGGTGGAGGTGATGTACAGCTCGAGGCGCTGGCGACCGATCGCGTTGATCGACGACTGCATGATCTGGCTCAGCGCGAGCGGGATGGCGCCGATGACGAGGAGCGCGAGCGGGATCGACCCCGCTGCGGCGTACGCCGCGTTCTGAAACACGTTCAGGAAAACCGTCCGATAGGTGACGAGCGCCACGACCCCGGGGACGAGCAGCATCGCCGAGTACCGTAACGCCTGCCAGGTTCCCCGTCGTATCCGCTCGTACTCTTCCTTCCGGTGGAGACCCGCGAGGTACGGGAAGAGGGGAGTGGTCACCGCGGCGGGCAAGGAGAGGGCGAGGATCCTCCAGCCGTTCGCCGCGAGAAAGATGGAGAGAGCGATCGCGCCGAGGAAGGCGTTGACGATGAGAGGGATCATGTTGGTGACCATGTAGCTCAGCATCAGGCTGCCCATGAGCGGCCAGGAAAACCGGAACATCTGGATCGCTTCGGACCAGCGGAACCGACGGAGCAGGCGGAGGATCGCCGGCAGGCAGTAGAGGGTGGACGCGGCCGCACCGATCGCGTACGCCGCCGTGATCCCGAGGATCGTCGGGAAGTAGAGCGCGACGACGATGATCGCCGGTAGCCGAGCGATCGCCTCGACGAGCGAGGGGTATTGCGCCTTGACCGAGTCTCCGAGGCCGATGTAGAGGGCGTTGTAGACGGTCGAGAACGACCAGAGCAACGGAAGGGAGAGGAAGACCCCGATCGAGAGGAGCTCCGGCCCGCCCGACGCGATCTGAGAACCGCCGATCGATATCGGAGCGATCACGAACAGGACGAGCCCCGCCGCGGCCACCATCAGCATTCGGACGAGCAGGTAGGCCGACGTGTTGTCGGTCGCGGGTTTCCCCCGGGCGAGAAAGTAGGTGTACGCGGTGCCGAGTCGCAGGTCTCCCACGCCGTTGATGGACGAGCCGATCAGGAGGAACAGCTGCGCGGTCCCGAGGAGAGCTCGGCCCTCCATCGAGAGCCCGATCGTCTTGTAGAACGCGATGCTCGCGAAGAACCCGATCAGTTGGGTGGCGAGGCTCGCGGCGAAGACCGCGCCCGAGCTCAGGGTGAGCGAGTAGGCCGCCTTCGGCACGGCCGTGGACCCGGCCGGAGGCGTCGACGGCGTGTTCTCGGGTTCCACGGACAACCGGCGGGGAATGGCGGGCTCCGCTTCTTATCCCCGTCGCTCGAGCGCTCTCGTCAGCTTCCGGGCCGAGAGGTCGGGGGTTCCTCTCCCGAGCGTCGCTCGTACAGCTCGACCCAGATCCCGTCGGGGTCCGAGAGGAACACGAGGCGCATCTCGCCCTCCTCGAACGACGGGATCTCGACACGGGCGCCGAGTCGGACCAATCGCTCCACGACCGAATCGAGGTCCGTCACCCGGAACCCGAGATGGTCGAGCTCGTCGCCCCGGTGAAACGGTGGGTCGCCCGGATAGTAGTTCAACTCGAGGATCGCCTTCGACTCCGGGTCGTGGAGCTCTTGCCAGATTCCCCCGGCGGCCATCCGCCCCTGCGGACCCAGCTTGAGGCCGAGGCCCTCCGTGAAAAACCGGATCGACCGGGTCATATCCCGCACGCGGACGCCAGTGTATTCGAGCGGCATTTCCGTCAGCCGGCTCCCCAGCCGAAGCCGAGCCCATGAGAGTTTCGCCCTTCGCCTTCTCGTCGCGCGTGGATCGAAATCACCTAGTGACGAGGGGATCATCCCACCGAGCGATGTGGGCGGCTTCGACTCCCTTCGGAGTCGCGCTCGACCCGCTATCGATTTCGAGCGCAGGTGTCACGCGTCTTCCAGACAGCAGATTCTTCACCGTCCTCGACGTGAACGAATTCAGGACGTGACCTTCGGATGCACCGTTTGTCACCTTCCGCCCGGGCGGGACTTGGGATCGTTGTGTTCTTGTGCGTCGTAGCTGGCCTCGTAAATGTGTCGATCGCTCCGACCCACGGACCATCCCGCGGGCCGCGTCCAGCGGACGCGTTCTCCATCGCCCCCACGATTCCCGCTACGCCAATCCATCTCTACCTTTACAACAGCTCGGTAGAGGTGGGCACCCCGGCTCTGTTCCAGCTCGTCATCAACGTCGCGAACTGCAGCTCGGGAGCCCCCCCGAGCGAAACGGTCACCCAAATCGTCTTCCGGTTCGGCGACGGTTTCAACTTGCAGGAACATGGGCTACCCGCCGCGAGCTGCCATCCCTCCACCGGTACCGCGTCGACCAACCTCACCTATGCCTACCGCAGTTCGGGTACGTACACCATCTCCGCCGTGGTGTCGTACGCCGCCGGTTACAACCTCAGTTCGGACCCCGCGATCCTGATCGTGACCGGTCGGTCGCCCGCCGCCGCTCTGGCGATCCAGCTGTGGCTGTGGGGCGGGAGCGCGACGTTGGCGACTAGCGTAGTCGGGTGGATCGTCGTACGCCGGTTCCTCCCTCTTCCGCCCTCTCTCCCGCCCGGAGCTGTGTAGCCTCGAGGAGAAGATCGTGCTCACGAGAAAGAGAGTGAGAGGGCTCGTCACCTCCATCACGGGCTGGGTTCTCGTGGTGATCGGCTCGACCTCGGTACTCTTCGCGCTTGGAGAAGCATCGTCGCTGATCGCCCAGATCCAGTCGACTTGGGTGCCGCTGCCGTCGGCCGACCTCTCGGATGAGCTCGTGCTGACGGTGGTCTCGATCGTCGCCGCCTGCGGAGGAGTACTCCTGATCGGCCTCGGGCGTCAGGAACGCCATCGGGAGGAGGAGTTTCGCCTCGACCCTCTCGACTACGCTCCCTGGCGTCATCCGCTGCGGAAAGTGATACCGGAGGTCGCGATCCTCGCGGCAGTCCTGATCGTTCCGGGTTTGTTCATCCTCCCGGTCGCGCACTCGTTCAGTTTCGACTTTGAAGTGACCGATTGCGCTCCGGGTGCGACCGGCTTGGTCCACGACGTGAACCTTCCCGCCGGCGCAATCCTCGCGTACTCCTGGCACTCTTCGGCCGGGGAACCCATCGGGGAGGTCTGGGCTCCGACGGGGCCCCGTATCGGGTCGAACTGGGCTCCGACCTACGCATTCTACAATAGCTCCTCGGGCTATTCGGTGCTTCAGAGCAACGGCACGTCGATTCCGTTCTGGGCATGCAATTTCCCGTATAACGGCGCGAGCGCGAGCTCGGTCACCCTTTCCGGTACGTACTATCTACCGGCGCTGTAATCCGATGGCGAGAACGGGGTAAGTGCTTCACCGGCGGGCCGCCGAACCGAGCGTTGGCGCGGGGGGAGGTGGGAGCACGGGGATTTGAACCCCGATATGCGGGTCTCTCCGCGCGCTCCAGTCAATCGTCACGGGGGCGAGACGCCCCTCCGCAGACCCTTCTCACAGGACGACCGAAGGTCGCCCTGACTGGAGCCCGCTGGTCTGCCAGATTAGCCTATGCTCCCTCCGCGGAACCCGGGAACCCCCGAAGAGATATCCTTTGTCGTCCCGGCTGCCGATGCTCGCCCGCAGGTCCCACCACCTCGGGAAATGCTTATGATAAAGCTTGTTTGTTCGGATTCCAATGTCGTTGAATCCTTCTTCCCCCGATCGCCCCGCGCGCCGTACCGTCACGCTCTCCTGGCTCGTGGTGGCGCTCCTCGTGACCGCGGGCGCGGCCATCGCCGGAACGGCCGTCTACTACACCGTCCGTACCGCGACCGCGTCGAACGGCCCCGTTCCTCCCGGCCACCTCTCGGTGACCGACGACCTGGGTCGCAAGGTAATCGTCCCCTACGACCCGGCTCGGGTGGTCGTGCTCTCGCCGAGCATCATGGACATCATGTACCGCCTCGGGCTTCGAAGTCACGTCGTCGGCGTAGATTGTTACGCTGCCGTCGACGGCGGCCTTTCGGACGACTACTCCCCGGACCAGGTCGCCAACTGGAGCCTCTCTTCGTCGATGTGCGTCCAGATCGGGCCGGCCTTCGCTCCCGACACGCTCGCCAACCTGACGCCGGAGCTCGTCCTCGCGTCCACGATCGTCTCCGTGGCCGACGTCGAAACGATCAGCACCACGCTCGGCATTCCGGTCGTGATGCTGCAGCCACCGACGCTGAGCGGAATTCTCGTGGACGTGAGCCTGGTCGGTGAGATCTTCGGGGTCGGGAGCGTCGCGACCACGCTCAACGGCGAGCTCTCGGCCGAGCTGTACAACGCGACGCAGATCGACAACAGCCTCCTCTCGCTACCGACGGTGCTGGTGACCTATTCGGTCGATTCGAACGGCTACTGGACGTTCGGCCCCGGCACGTTCGGCGAGTCGCTGATCGAGTTTGCTGGAGCGACGAGCATCGGGGCGAACTCGACCACTCCGTACCCCGAGCTCTCGCCGGCGCAGGTGCTGGTCGCGAATCCTTCCATCATCGTCTACGGCACCGGTTTCGGCCTCAACGAAAGCACGTACACCGGGGGTCCGTTCTGGTCCTCGTTCAACGCGGTCAAGGACGGGAACGTGAGCGGGATCGACTCGAACTGGCTTACCGAGCCGGACCCGACGATGATCCTTTCGGGAATCCCAGCGCTGCTCGCAATCTTCCACCCCTCGCCCGTCTAGGCCGGGGCGCTCACCCGGACGGACGACCGTGACGACCCGGTGGCTGGAGGTCCGCCGGACCGGACCGCGCGGGACTCGGCGGAGGTGGCTCGCCGCGGTCGCCCTCCTCGTGGGAAGTGTCGGGCTCGTCGCCGGTTCGACCCTGCTGGGCACGGTTGCGATCCCGCCGCAGCTCGTCTTCCAGATCCTCCTACACCAGGTCTCCAACGGAGGGCTCTACCCAGCGCCGTGTGCGGGAGTGACCGTCTCCCAACCGCTCTGTGGGGCGTACGTCGTGATCATCTGGCAGCTCTACGTTCCGGAGATCCTCCTCGCCCTCATCGTGGGCGCGGCGCTCGGAATCTCGGGCGGGGCGCTGCAAGGGATCTTTCGGAACCCGCTCGCGGACCCGTTTCTCCTCGGGATCTCGAGCGGCGGCACGATCGGGGCCGCGGTCATCTACGTGTACCGGTTCCAGGAGGCGAACGCGGACCTCTTCCTGCCGCTGTTCGCCTTCATCGGGTCGGTCGGGACCGGCCTCTTGATCTTGGGAATCGCGCGGGGTCGGTTCAGCTCGGTCGAAACGCTCCTGCTCACCGGTGTGGCGCTCGCGAACCTCCTCTCCGCGATCCTTTCGTTGATTCTCCTCTACAACCCCGCGGGAAGCGACCAGGTCACCTTCTGGCTGCTGGGGGGCCTCGGACTCGCGACCTGGCAGGTCGACGGGATCGCGTGCGGCGCGGTCCTGATCCTCGCGACCGCGCTCGCGCTGCACGGCCGAGAGCTCAATCTCATCCAGCTCGGCCACGACGTGGCCCAGAGCGCCGGCGTCGACGCCCGCAGGGTCCGCGTCCGCGTCATCCTCCTCGCTTCCCTGACGACGGCCGTTGCGGTCGCGTTCACAGGGATCATCGGATTCGTGGGCCTCGTCTCGCCGCACATCGTCCGACGCGTCTGGGGAACGGACTATCGGGTCGTCCTGCCGGGGGCGGCGGCCGTCGGGGCCGTCTTTCTCCTCGCGGCCCGGGATGTGAACTACCTCCTCTTCCCCGGTTCGCTGCTGCCGCTCGGGATCTTCACCGCGTTCGCGGGCGTGCCGTTCTTCCTCTACCTTCTCTATCGGCAGCGCACCGCGTCCACGATGGGGGCCCCGTGAACGCCGCCGCGATGCCCCTCCGCCTCTCGGGAGTGACCGTACGCTTCGGCGCTCGCACCGCGCTCGCCGACGTCCACCTGGAGGCTCGCCCGGGAGAGTTCGTCGCCCTCGCCGGACCGAACGGGTCCGGCAAGACGACACTTCTCCGGGCGGTCCTCGGATTCCTCGCTCCGGACCAAGGCGCGGTCGAGCTCTTTGGTCGGCCGGTATCGTCCCTAACGGTCCTGGAGCGGGCGCGGTCCGTCGCCTGGGTCCCTCAGGGAGAGAGCCCGCGCGACGACGTGCGGCTCTTCGATTACGTGCTGTACGGCCGCTACCCCTACCACGGGCCGCTGGATGCCGAGACCGCGGACGACCGCGCGATCGCGTCGCGTGTCCTCGAGGAAGTCGGGCTCGCGGACCGGGCGGAGGACGGGATCCTCTCGCTGAGCGGAGGCGAACGCCAGCGCGCGATCCTCGGTCGAGCCCTCGCCCAGACCAGCCCGCTCCTCCTCTTGGACGAGCCGACCTCCCACCTCGATATCGGCCATCAACTGGACCTGCTCGACCGGGTCCGTCGACTGACCGAGGGGGGGAAGGTCACCGTCATCGCCGCGCTCCACGACCTCAACCTCGCCGCGCGGTTCGCGGACCGTATCGTCGTTCTTTCTCGCGGGCGGCGGGTCGCCGACGGTCCCCCGTCGGCCGTGATCTCGGAGGAGCTTCTCGCCGAGGTATGGGGAGTCGTCGCCGACCTCCGCCGGGACCCCCGGAGCGGGTCGCCCTACCTGCTTCCCCACCATCTCGTCTCGGCGCATCCTTCCCCTCCCGGGGCGAGGATCGGCAGAGGTCCCGTTCACGTGGTCGGTGGGGGCGGGTCCGGAGGGCCGTACCTCCGGGCGCTCTCGGAAGCGGGCTATCGGCTCACCGCGGGAGCGCTCAACCTGCTCGATTCGGACCTCGAAACCGCCGAAAGCCTCGGCGCGCTCACCGCGGTCGAAGTGCCGTTCGCTCCCCTCGGCGCCGAGGTACGACAACGACTGAGGACGCTGCTCGACGCCGCGGCCGCGATCGTCGTCGCCCCGTTCCCGGTCGGGCCCTCCAACTTGCCGAATCTCGAGGAAGTGCGCGGCTACCTCGCCCGGACCCCGGTCCTCTTCGTTCGTCGTCCGCCCGGAGAAGAGTGGGATTTCGTGGGCGGGCGCGCTCGGGCTCTCGA
>Ga0187784_10001673_pt1 | contig 17634 bp, 20 predicted proteins | sample 1015_SJ02_MP15_2_FD_132964 | JGI IMG/M metagenome (GOLD analysis project Ga0187784, IMG submission 132964) | Tropical peat soil microbial communities from peatlands in Department of Meta, Colombia - 1015_SJ02_MP15_20_MG | ecosystem: Environmental > Terrestrial > Soil > Wetlands > Peat | place...
CGAATGAGGCTTGCTCGAGATAGAGAATCCCTTCGACGACGTCGCTGATCCGGCCGACTCGGCCCAGCGGATGGAGCTGAGCGAGTCCCTCATATGAGGATGGGTCGTAGACGGGGTTCTCTATGACTCCGAGTGCAACTGCGTTGACCCGCAGACGGCGTGACGCGTATTCGATAGCCAATGAGCGCGTCACGGCCGCCAGTCCACCCTTAGTGAGCGATACGAGGGCAGACGGGTACTGGCTCTCGGCATGATCGACCAGACTGGTGGTGATGTTGACGATGTGACCGCCAGTACCTTGAGTGAGCATCTGCCGGATGACCGCCTGGGTCATATGGAAGAACCCGGTCAGATTGACGGCAGTAATCGCCAGATAGTCCTCAAATGTGTAGTTGGTGAACGGCTTGCTGATGAAGATGCCTGCGTTGTTGATCAGGGTGTCGATGCGTCCGAATCGGTTCACCGCCTGTTCCACGACAAACTGCGCAGTCGCAACCTCTGAGGTGTCACCCCTTACCGCCAGGAAGTCGGATGCGTCCGAGGCGCTGATCGAGCGCGACATGACGACCACCGCATATCCGGCGCCCCGGAACCGCTGTGCTATTCCCGCGCCGATACCTTGGGAGGCCCCGGTGACGATGGCGACTCGGGGCGAGGCGTCGGGGTCGCTCATGGCAGGCCTCGCTGATGGCTCAAGGGGGTCGAGGGGAGTGCTCATCTGACGAGATAGACCTCGTAGATCACACCTCCCGGCTGTCGACCGCCGACGCCGATGAAGATGCCTCTGTTCAACCAGTCGAGGTCGTCGGCTCCGGTCTCGACTGTGACGGAAGTGCGGAAGGTGTACTCACCTGCGTCGACGTCTTCTCCGCGTCCGAGACGTTCGAGTACACCCGGAGATCCGTGACGTACACCCTGTGATTTGACATAGAGCAAGTCGCCGCGGTGGGTTTGCAGCGTGTAGCGGACATCGCCGAGAGTGGTGTCGTCCGGAAGAATGACCTGCCAATCGGCGCTGGCCGCGGGAAGCAGTGTTCCGCGCAGATCCGGACCGTTGAAGGTCCCACCGGTCAGGGGAACGATCCGCCGATGACCAGCGGAAATCCGGCCGACGTCTTGGGGATCGCCGACGGTGGCTTCAAGGCGGTAGATCAGGTCCAGGCGAGGATCGGGGAGACGAATATTCACGGTATTACTCCCGGTATGGTCTCGGTCGCCTTAAGAACCGCCAAGCAGTCTCGGTGTTGGTGTGTTCCGAGGTGGCCACTAAATCGTGGTCGGGCCGGTCTGGGCGAAGGCTTGACCGCAGAGCCAGCTCGGCGAGAGGGGGCAATGTTCAACCTCCAGCGATGAGGGATCGTGCTTCGGCGGCGCCTACTACGAGATCGTGAAGGTCGCCGCCCACCTAGTCGGCTCGAGTGTTTGATGCCGCCGACCTTCATCGGCTCAAAGCCGGCCGTCCGGATCAACCGCTCGACCTCGTCACTACCGTAGTTGTCGTCGGTGACGTAGAACAGAACGGCCGGCTCAGGTGACCGGTTGCTCGAGGACTCGAATAGACCGGCCGACATGGTGCCGAATGCCATGGCCAACCGTGTCCCTGCCCGCAGCCATCCGGCGATGGTCTCGCCTGATGATCGCCCTTCGGGTAGGAGCCGTATAACCTGACCTTGCGCGTCGAGGCCGACAGGGTTGCTCGGCACGACGAGGGATTTGTCGGCCAGAGTGTCGGCGATCTCGTCGATGACGTCCTTCGGTACAGAGAACCGCAGCGCCAGGATGACGGCATCGGCCCCCTGCAACGGGCTTCGATTGTCGACAGCGACCACAGCAGCGTCGCCGATCGCCTCAGCCAGCCTTCGTGCTGACTCATTGTCGGCGCTCGAGAGCTGCAGGGCATCTCCGCCGGAGGCGAGCCGGCGGGCGATGGCCGATCCGAGCCCGCCGGTGCCGATGATGGCGGTGGTCATGAGTCCTCGACGGGAGTACTCGATGGCCAGTGGGGGGGTACCCAATCACCTTCTGGGTCCGTGGTTTGGCCCACTTCGATGAGATGACCGTCGGGATCGCGGATGTAGCAGCGGATCTCGTACTGGTGTTGTTTCGGCGGCGTCAGGAATTGGGCACCGCGGGCGCTCCACTCGGCGTACACGGACTTGATGTCTTTGACCCGGATATTGAGGAAGCTGCTGACCCGGTCGGGTTCGGTGGGCGTCTCCAGGGTGACCTCCGGCTTGTCGTCGGTCGGGCCTCCGCCGACGTTGATGATGATCCAGCTATTGGCTAGTGCGACGTAGGTCAGCCCTCCGGGGCCGGTGAAGGCCACCCTGCCTCCGAGCACTTCGGTGTAGAAGCGCCGAGAGCGCTCGACATCGTCGGAGACGATGAAGTGGGCGAGCACAATTCCCTCTGGGGGCGGCGGGAGCTCGGCCATCGGCTACCTCCACCGGTTGGGTCGCACACCGCTGGGGGCGGGTCTGATCACGTCAACGACCGGGTCACGGTCGGGCCATCTGCGCCTGCATCGGTGGCGCGGGCGGGAGCATGCTGGCGATCTGCATGCGGAGTGCCTTGAAGGCCGAGTCGAAGATCCCCGAGAAGCTCGGGAACGGCTGGATGGTGTCGCTGAGCACCTCGAGCGGGACTCGGGCGCGTATGGCAAGCGTCGCCTGCTGGAGCCACTCACCTGCTTCGGGTCCGAGGGCGTAGGCACCGGTCAACCGGGTGCCGTCACTGAGTAACGTCAAGAACCCATTCGACGCGGCGTAGGCGTGGCTGTAGGTCGCGGTCTTGGGCACGTCCGACAGAAGCGTGGTGGCGCTATAGGGCGCCTCGGCGGCCCCGACCGCGGCCGCCTGTGGGTCGGTGTAGGTCACACGCGGCACCGCTTCGTAGTTCGCCGCATGGTTCTCTCCGGCGATGTTCGCGGTGACCACGTCGCCCTCGTACTCGCCGACGTGGGTCAGAGGCCAGATCCCGTTGACATCGCCGATGGCCCACGTCCGCTCCCCGGCCCGGAGGTACTCGTCGACCCGGATTCCGTGTCGGTCGGCCTCGATACCGACGGTCTCGAGGCCAATCCCTTCGACCCGAGGGCGGCGACCGGTCGCCACGAGCAGCCGCTCACCTCGCACTTCGGTGCCGTCCGAGAGCCTCAACACGTAGTCGTCGCCGTCGCGCAGGGCCTCGGCCGCGAGGACCCCGAGGCGTAGCTCGATGCCGTCTCGGTGCAATGCCTCGGCGAGCGCTACACCGAGTGGGGCGGGCTCCCGCGGGATCAGCCGGTCGGCGCCCTCGACCACCACCGCTTCGCCGCCGAACCGTCGTACCACCTGGGCGATCTCCACACCGGCCGAGCCGCCGCCCAACACGATCAGGCGGCGAGGGACCGCCTTCATGGCCGTCGCCTCCCGGGTGCCCCATACCCCTTTGAGACCGTCGAGCCCCGGGACGGGAGGCACGACCGGGTCCGAGCCCGTTGCCACGACGACGTGCTCCGCGGTGTGGCCAGTGCCGTCCACCTCGACCACGCCCGGTCCGGCCAGTCGGCCGACGCCGCGGATGAGCGCGATGCCCCGATCCGCCAGCCACTTTTCCTGTCCGGCATCCGAGTAGTTGGAGACCATGTAGTCGCGCCAGTCCAGCGCTGCCGTTACGTTCACCTCGGCGCTGGCGCCGACGTCGCGGGCGCCTTGGACCGCCTCGCCCGGGCGCAAGAGCGACTTGGAGGGGATGCACGCCCAGTAGGAGCATTCGCCGCCGACCAGTTCCCGCTCGACCACTGCGACCCGCAGCCCTCTGGCCGCGATGGCCCCGGCGCAGTGCTCGCCCGGCGCTCCACCGCCGAGGACGATGACGTCGAAGTCGCTCACGTGGGTAGCTCCTGACCGGTCTGCTCGCGGACCATGTAGTCGGCGTACCAGTCGGGCCAATCCGGATCGGCCCGGCCGATGCGCTTCTCGTGCTCGCCGTGGGCTGACGCGGCGCGGCTTAGGGCCCCAGCCAGGTCCCCGGCAGAGCTGAACGAGGTGGTCCCTAGACTGAGGCGACCCGGGAGACGGTCGGTCACCTCCTGGAGCAGCCAGCTGTTGCCGTCGGGGTCCTCGAACGTGGCGAAGGAGTCGTAGCTTTCGTGAGCGGGATCCGGCGCGCCGACCCGTTCGCTCGCCCCGCCGGGATCGAGTTGCGCTCCTGACGCCCCGGCGTGGAACACCTCGCTGACCTTGGCCCCCCGGTTCGCGAGCTCGTCACGCCCGGCGTCGATGTCGGACACGATCAGGTAGAGGCCATGGGCGGACCCAGGCGGGGCAGCGGTGATCTTGGTGCCGAACTACACCGAGCACGGCGACCCGGGCGGTGTGAACTGCACGACCCGTAAGCCGTTGTCGAAGGAGAAATCGGCATCGAGCCTCCACCCTAGGCCGGCGTAGAACTCCTTGGACCGGTCGGGGTCGGTCACGGGGAGGACGACCGCCTCCAGCTTCAGGTCGACGCCTACCGTCCCACCGGTTTCGCCACTCTGTGCGTCGACGGTGCTCATCGGTACCTCCTCGGGTCGGCTCTAGCCGCATTGTCGCGCCGGAGTAACCCCTTTGCACCAGGCCGGCCGTCCCCAGGGGACGAGCGGTCTAAGGGACTCAGATGCCCTGGTTTTCGCTACGCGAACTTGTGGACTCTCCGCCAATGGAAGTCTGGACAGTGGAAAGCGCCCGCCACGCTACGGCGGTCAGCGCTTGACGCCGATGCTCTTACCTTCGGTGTAACGGATGGGCTCTTCGAGAGTGTCGACCAGGAATCGGTCGCGGTCTCCCCGCTCCCAGGCCTCCCTCAGTCCCGGTGATGCCAGGTCGAAGTCCGGTCGAATCTTCTGAAATACAGCCCGCAGATCCACATGCAGCTCTGTCATCGTGGGGCGCCCCCAGTACCAGTAGCCGTTGTAGATCTTGAAGATCTTGAGCCCGGGCTCGAGGATGAACGTGTGGGGGATCATCGGATCGTGTGGCTCGTCGGTGAACTCTTTGATGTCCAGATCCTGCTGGATGATCCGATCGGGGTCTGACAGGAACGGCCACGTGGCGCCTAGAGCGTCCCTGAACTCGTTGATGTTCAGCTGGTTGTCGGTCGAGATGAGGACCAGCCGCGTGTAGGCATTCCGAAACTCGGGGTAGGCGTCAACCGAGTGTCGGACGAACTGGTGCTCCTTCGGATCGAAGCCGCCTCGGGAGAGATGAAGGACCATCGGGTTGCCGCCTTGAAGTCCCGACAGCGATCGTCGCATGCCGGAATGATCGGCCAGCTCATAGTCGGGGAATGTCCCGCCTTCACAGATGTCGCTGCGCATGAAGCCTCCAATCTTGAATACCTGGTTGAAGAGTCCTATGAAAGACCGATGGGGTTCCGAGCGCACGCCGGGGTTCGTCGGATCCGGTTCGACGCGCTCGCCGTTCGTCGGTGTGCTCGGTCGACGTGCCTATTTGTGCGCCTCTATTCAGAGGTGGATTGGACAGCTACGGGGCGCTGGTGCAGCTTCAATCCGGTGGCGTTGGGCGGAGTTCGCTCTCAGAGATGGCCCAGGCTGCGTTGACAAGCCCGATGTGACTGAACGCCTGCGGAAAGTTGCCGAGAAGCTCCCCGTTCATGGGGTCGACCTCCTCTGCGAGAAGGCCGACGTCGTTGACGAAGGCGATGGCGCGTTCGAAGACGGTGCGGGCCCGAGCCGGCTGTCCAGCCTGGGCCAATGCCTGGGCCAGCCAGAAGGTGCAGAGAAGGAACGTGCCTTCGTTGCCGTCGAGCCCGTCGTGGGACCGGTAGCGATATACCAGTCCCCGCCCGTCGGTAAGGCGTTCTTCGGTCGCGTCGATGGTGGCGAGCACGCGTCGATCGCCGGCGGGAAGGAATCCCACCAGGGGCAACATCAGGTTGGGGGCGTCAAGGTCGTCCGAATCGAACGACTGGGTGAAGGCGTTGGCCCGGTGGCTCCAGCCCCTGGTCAGGATCGCTTCTCTGATTTGGGATTGCGTCTCCTTCCAGGTCTCGACTCGGGCCTGGGCGTCGAGACGGTCGGCCATGGCTATCGCCCGGTCGAGGGCTACCCAACACATCAGTTTGGAGTACAAGAAGTGGCGCGCCTCGCCTCGGACCTCCCAGACCGATGCTTGGATTGGCGATGGAACGATGGCGTTCGCAGCACCCGGAGATTGGCATCGAGATGGAAGGCCCGAGTCTCGGCCTGTGAAGCCTCGCGACTGTCAACTGGTCCGCTTGGGTATGTGCCGGCGCACCCGGACGAGCATCCGCACTAGTTCCTCGCCGATCTCCCCGGATTCGGCGCGAGGGTTGTTGTAGACGACGTATTCCTTCGCCACGAGCGTGGCCAGGTAGTCGAGCAGCATCGGCTCCGCGTCCTTCACCAACAGGTAGTCCGAATGGGTGTCGTTGAAGAAGACGATGCCTGCGTCCGGATCGAAACGGCTCCTTGCCTCGCCCGGTTCCGGGTCCGGCAGGACGGTCGGGAGCCTGCTGTTCCCGGAACCGGCCGATTGCCCGGTGTCGGATCCAGTGGCTGGAGGGACCGGATCTGACGGTGGGGGCAGGAGCTGTCCGAGGTCCGGCGGGGACTCGCCGGCGCTTCCGTTCGAAGGACCGGCCCCGTTCGACTCGACGCTTTCTGGCAACGGGCCTTCGCCCTGTCCGCGACCTCCACCCGCAGACCGCATCGGGTTGTCGAGGTCCTCGAGCTCTTTGAGCACGCGTCCGAAGATCTTGCGAATGACATCCGAGAGCCGGTCGGCCGTCTCCGCGTCCACCTCTCGAGCGACCCGTTCGATCGTCTGTGCGACTGCAGGCTCAATCGCCTTGACAGCTTCGACGAACAGAGGGAACGCGCCGCGGTCCCGCAGGATGGCCCGCCGTCCCGCTGTCTGCTGCAAAGGAGCGAACACGATCCGGCCAGAGACTTGATCGGTGTCCCACGGAGGACCCGCGAACTCCTCCAGCTCGGCAAGGTCGTCGAGGATGCTCGTTCCGGCTCGACCCACAACCGACACTTGACGACGTCGTCCGTCGGCGGGCGAGACATAGAGCGCGAACTCGATTCGGCCCCACAGGGTGTGACGCGATGGGATCGAGAGCTTGACGCCATCGGGTTTTTCGGGCAGGACGAGCTCGGAGGAACGGCCCTCGATCACCTCGATCTCGTAGTCCCCACCCGCCAAGGCGGCGCCACGTCGGGTGCGGAGATAGTCGACCATCCGCCGCTGCGTGAGCACCCGGAGGACGTCTGGATCGAGATCGCTCAGGTACACGGTGGTCCCCGGCTCCTGCCGCACCCGGCGCTTTTCCCGCTCCAGCGTGGCGGTCGCCTTGCCCCGCTCGAGGCGAAGCACCCAGGTGTCCGGATTCGAGGCAGCGCGGGATACGACGTCGCACTTACCACCAAGCTGCTGGAAGGCGAGGATGCCGATGGCCTTTTCCCCGAGCGTCCGGTCGTCGCCGACTTTGGCGGATTCGAAGAGGTTGCGCGCCACCTCGCGCAACCGCTCCTGGCTCATGCCTCGCCCAGAGTCGTCGACGGCAATGACCGGGTACCGGCCCTTTCGCCGAAGGAGGATCCTGATCCGTTCGCCTCGCCTCCCCGCCTCGACGTACTCGTCGGCGGCGTTCGAGACGAACTCGTTCAGGGCATCCTTGGGGTCCTGGTAGGCCTGGCCACTGACGAGGACGGCCTTGGTCAGGTTCCCGATGCGAAGGCGGACCCGCTCGGCCGGCACGCCCGAGATGGTAGAGGCCTCCTGCAACTCGCCTCCAACATCTGAGTTTCGGAACGTCCAGTGGGTCGTCGCCGAATCAGCGGCCTAATGGAGAACGTCCCGGGCCAGGGGGCTGAGATCGGAGCTTGACCGTCCATGTGCGACCCAGGGTTCACGTAGGCTTGTCCGGCACAGGATTTCGCGGGCGAATTATGGACAGCGTTCCGGACCGCGCACGCGAAATCCCTGGGAGAGGTGCGAGAGCGGCCGAATCGGACTCACTGCTAACCAGAGTTAGCACGTCCATACCGGACCCCTCGCTCTATGAGATGGTCTCTGAACTGGTCGTTCGTCCACCTGCTTCGACATCGTGCCGGTCGTTTCGCTGGCGTTTATGGACAGGATTATGGACAAGCGACGTAGCCAGAGTTTCGCTTCCGGTTCCGAAGTCGCTCGTCACATGTTGTGCCAATGAGCGTTGCGAGACTCGACGGCTTCAATGCTCGCTAGGACGCGAGCGGACCCGGCGCCTCGCGCAGTTCGACTTCAATCTGACCGTCGGTCTTCTCCATCGCAATCGGTTCGGTTCTCTCTGGGAGCCAGTCGTACACAACAACTGTCCCAAAGATCACGTCCTCCAGGCCTTGATTGCGACGATGGATGAAGGCAAGAAGAAGGGCCGGAAAGAAGGTGGCGCAGAGCACCGCTCGCAAGAATGCCCGTGGAAACCGAAGTCGTGTTCCATCCCCACCCACAACCCTCAAACCCATCATCTGCTTCCCCAGTGTGCGACCTTCAAATCGCCAGCCGGATGCCAAGTACAGGACCAATACGCACCACACAATGAAGAAACTGAGCCACTGCGGAGGCACGGAAATAGCAATCGACTTCGAAAAGAAGAGGTCCCATGCGATGCTTGCCAATGCAACCCCAACGACGTACGCGCAGATTACGAGCATGACATCAGTACCGCTCGAAATGGCCCTCGAAATGAAGCCAGCCCGTAGGCCTTGGAGCAGCTTTGCCCGCTCGCTTCGGATGTCGCGATCTCGGTTCATTTGATCACCTCAGGTGACGACGCTTCTCGCGGCTCAGTTCGATTCCAACTTGTCGACAAGTCTCGTGGTTCCCTCCGCCGGAGGATCTTGTCGACCAGTCCGGCGCTCCACTGATCCATCGCCATCAGACCAACACGGGCGCTGTCGAGCGTTTCGCCGCCGAGTCCTTTCGTGCCTTCTCGGATAATTCCAGAGAGGTCGATCTCATCGACGACTGCTGGCAGATCGACCCTGGCCACGACCCTGTTGATCGGCACATGATCGATCAACTGCTCCATGTCCAACAGATCGATGATTTCTACGACGACCCGATTGAGCACTGATTCGGCGGCTTCGGTCATGTCGTCAAGACTCTGCTGTTGATTCCTGCGCGCTTCGTGTTGCCGCCGCGCCACCTGCCGATCGATTGCTTCAAGCGGCCCCTCCGCGACTGCAGGCAGGACCGATCGGGCGAGGTTGACCGTTCTGCTGGTCATCTCGCTAGCGACGAGCGCCGAGATCTGTACGCCTACTCTGGCTGTGCCAGCGACGAGGTCGAGGACTCGCGAAGCATGATTCGGGGTAAGACCCTGCGCTTGCGGGGTGCGGGCTCGGGGTACTTCAGGTTGCGAGACGACCGATTCCAGCGATTCCAGCTGCTTGGAATTGACCGAACTTGCCGCAGGAACAGGGCCGCTGATCACCGAGAGCCAAACCGTTTAGACCAGGTCTCGACGCTCGTCCCGACGCTCGTCCCGACGCTCCTCCCGACGCTCTCGGCGACGACGATTGGGCATGAGGTACGCCACGATCAGTGCAGGAATGAACAGGAACAGGCTGAAAATGAAGAACAACAGCCAACTGTGCCCTTTCCGGCGGGCGACCCGAGCCGGCCAAAAGGCCAGCGCCACCAAGATGATGAGACCGACGATGCCGATGGCAGCCCAACCCGCGGAGGACGTTGCAAACATGTGTGACTCTCCTCCTTACGAGCCCGTCGAACGGGACTACCTTTTACCGTACGGACCTATGCCGGGGGCTTCATCACACGATCGGGGTGATTTCGAAATCACCTTCGCTCTGACGCTCTCGCAACCCGACTCGCCCGTACGGCGCCTTGTCAGCTGACCGTCGGCGCGGGAGCTCAGGCGAATGCGGTGTCCGCCCGCCTCGCGATGAAATCCAGGCGATCAGGAGGACGTTCGGCGAGCCTTCGGGTGCTTTCGGCGCCAGGAACGGCGCGCAGTCCGGGGTCGAGTCCCGCATGTCGAGCGCCACCTTGCCGCGAAGATTCGTTGCCACGAGACCTCCCGTCATACGAGTCTCGTCAAAGTCCAGAGAGTCCGAGCGTGCATAGACATGCTCGGGGCGAAGATGACTCTGGTTGCCTCTCACGTCATCACCCGGACCGGGTGGTGACCGGGTGTCGACTACATTCCCACGAGACCGAGGGCCGTTGCTCGCGAGACGGCGTCACGTCGCGACATCACGTCCAATTTGCGGTACACCGCTTTGGCCTGGGATTTCACGGTGTTCACCGACACGCAGAGCTCGTCGGCAATCTGTCCGAACGTGAGATGAGTCGGGAGGAATGACAGCAAGCGGATCTCGGCCGTGGTCAACGCCTCCGCAGGTACGTGTCCAGTACCGAGAACGTCCTCGAACGCCCCCAGATTCGACCGTAGCGACAGGGCATCTGGGATGCTGGCGAGGGCGCCGCGAGCTTCGTCGGCCAGTTGGGCGGCATCGGAGTGCCGACCCAAGCGTTGTTCGAGTCGACCGAGGATCAGATATGTCTCCGCGGCCAACCAGGGGGCCATCTCGACGATCCGTCCGATGAGGACGCGGCCCCGTCTCGCGAACACCGCCGCCTGGTCGGGCTCTCCGTCATGTGCCGCCACCATTCCGGCGATGGCCGGAAAAGGCGCCTGGCTCGGGACGTTCTCTAGTCGAAAGTGATCGAAGACCTCCCGAGCCTGTCGCACCAGCCGTCGTGCGTCCAACCAATTGTCACGGATGATCGCGATGGCCGCCTTCTGGGTGAGCCCACTGACTGCGGCAGCAGGGTAGAGGGCACCAATTTCGATTCCCTCGTCAAGGTAGGGCATCGCTCCCTCAAGGTCCCCCAAGAGTGCAAGCCCGCACCCAGCCAAGTGGAGCGGAATGCAGCGGAACGGCGTCTCCGTGGGGTCGGTGGCCAGGGCTTCTCGCGAAGTGCGGACCATGGCTGAAACCCCGTGGTCGCAGATTAGCGCCTCTATGGTGTTCAGATAGAAGGCCAGCAGTGATCCATCCGGCAGTGCATGGTCCGGCGGGTGTCGCCGGGCCATGGAGAGCCAGAGTCGGGACTGTCGGCCATCGCCAGAAAGGCACGAAGCGAGTGCTCGGACGAGGGCGAACACCGGACTGGTGTCGAAATCGTCGTCGCCCAGTCCGCGGAGCCAGCTGGCCAGGGTGTCGCCCTGGCCGATGCCAAGCAGGAACGGGAAGTACTCCCAGACCAACTCGGCTGCAGCTCCTGCGTCACCCGAGGCGAGCGCGTGCCGCACCGCAGCCTCCCGTTCGCCTCGGGCGGCGTAGTGCTTGCTGGCGCGTGAATGAAGGATCTGAACGTCCTCGGGGTGCAGTCTCTCCAGCTCGCTGCGCAGCACCTCCGAGAGGAGGCCGTGATATCGATACGCCCCCGGGGTGCCGTCGACTGGGGTCACCAACAGGTGCGATTCTGCGAGGTCCCCGAGGATCACTGCGGAGTCATTGGCACGCAGGACGGCGTCGCAGCTCGGTCCGTCTTGCACGTCGAGCAACGAGGTTCGCATCAAGAACGTGATCGTGGTGCTGTCGAGACCGGTGAGCACCTGTTCACGCAGGTAGGCCCCGAGCCCCGTCGACGGTCGGAAGGAGGCTCGGCTGGGATTCTGTGAGGCGAGTGCCAACAGGTAGATCCCGGCAGGCCATCCCTCTGCTGCCTGGTGGATCCTCTGGAGGTCCCCCGGCTCGATCTCGAGCTGTGCGCATCTTGTGAGTGCCAGGGATTCCTCGAGCGTGAACGCCAGCGCCTCTTCTCGGAGTTGAAGGACCCGACGCGTCGTGCGGAGACGCTCGAGTCCGATTGCCGGGAGCGCGCGGCCGCTGAGCATCACGTGCAGACCAACCGGCGCGCTTTCGAGAACCGCCTCAAGGATGCGTAGGCACCGACTGTCTTCGATCACGTTGATCTCGTCGAGTACGAGGACGCCGGATCGCTCGATGGATTCGATCAGCCGGGACAACCGAGGCAAGAGGACAGAGATCTCTGAAGCACCCGGATCCGAGAGTTGGACGACCTGTTCTTCGGCAAAGGTCCATGCCGTGCGAAGGGCCCTGATCAGGTACGCCACGAGGGTCGCCGGGTCGTTGTCCTCCCGGTGCAGCGTCAGCCAGGCCCACGGAAGACGCGAACGGACCGATTGTGCCAGCAGCGTCGTCTTCCCGTACCCCGCTCCGGCCGTGAGCACCACGATGTCGTGATCCCTGATGGAGCGTTCGCTCAACACGTCACGACGGACGGAACGGACGCGCAGCTCAGGCGGCCTCAGCTTGAAGTCGAACGGAGCCAGCTCGACAAGCAGTCTCTCGAGCTCGACCTGTGACTTTCCCTGCTCGAGGGTGGTACCCACGGCTCCTGACACTAGTTGCAAGGGTCGATGTCGGCACCTGCGATCCAAGTGCATTTCACCCCGATCGTGTGATGAGATTCCCGGCGCGCCCTCCGTACGGTGTCCGAAGACCCGCCGGCAGTAGACCGGACGGGAGTTGGGAGAGTGCGCCATGTCTGAATCGACCATTGACGAGTTCGGGCCTGTCGATTACCTCGTCGTCGAGTTCCCACCCGAAACGTCCCACTTCAGCGGCGAGATGGCCAAGGAACTAGCGTCCCTGGTCGAAGCCGAGCTCATCCAGATCCTCGATCTCCTGCTCCTACGCAAGCACGAGGACGGATCGGTTGAGGCCCTCGAAATCGACGATCTCGATCAGATAGACGAGCTGCGCAAGATCGAGACCCAGATCGCCGAGGTCTTGGCCGCCGACGACGTCGCCAAACTGGCCGAGGCCATGCAACCGGGTACGACGGCCGGCGTGCTCGTGTGGGAGAACAGTTGGGCGGCACCATTCGCTTCGGCCGCGCGCCGGGCTGGGGGCCAGTTGATCGCCACGGGTCGCATCCCCATCCAAGCCATCGTCGCCTCGCTCGAGGCTGAGACAGAAGGAGACTGACATGCCACTTCGGCCAGCCCGAGCCGCCCGCCGGGGAGTCATCGGCGCGCCGGTCGTGCGAACTGCCGCCGTGGTGGGCACCACCGCCGTAGCGGTGCACGGGATCGAGCGTCGTCGTGACCGCCGCGAGGACCGCCGCGACGATCGCATGGATCGGCGCGACGATCGGCGCGACCGGTTCTGAACTCTGGCCATCGCCGCAGACAGCGAACCAGGGAGAGGAACGGGACACGATGGACTCCGTTTCGACGACGCACCCGTCGGTCGAGGAGCGCGCCGCGCTCGGGAAGGCGGCACGCCGGTTGGCCAGCCGGTCTTCGCATGCCGCCTGGTACCCCGAACGGCGGACCCACGACCCGTTGACCTTGCTCCTCGACCAGGAGGAGACCAGGGTCCCCGAGCTCGTCCCGATCCGACATGGCCGGATGGCCGCATCGGCGTTTGCCTTCTACCGGGGTGCGGCGTTGCCGATGGCAGCCGATCTGGCCACCACTCCGACGTCTGGGCTGCGCGTCCAGTTGTGCGGAGACGCGCATCTTTCGAATTTTGGTGGGTTCGCCACTCCCGAGCGCGAGCTCATCTTCGACCTGAACGACTTCGACGAGACGGCCTCAGGTCCGTTCGAGTGGGACGTCAAGCGATTGGCCGCGAGCATCGAGATCGCCGGGCGCAGTCGGGGATTCGACCCGCCCGTCAACGAAGGCATCGTGACCGAGTGCGTCCGGAGCTACCGGGAGACCATCAGACGGTTTTCGATGCAGCACAATCTCGACATCTGGTACTCGCGATTGGATGTCCCCACGATGGTCACGCTCTGGGGGGCGGAGGCCGGTCAGCGGACCTTGAAGCGACTCCAACAGACCGTCACCAAGGCGGAGTCCAAGGACCGGCTCAAGGCGAGAGCCAAGCTGACCGCGGAGATCGAAGGGGAGCTCAGGTTCCTCAGCGATCCTCCTTTGCTGGTACCGGTGGAGGAGCTGGCCACTGCCGACCAGGCGCAGCAGATCACCGACACCATTCATGAGGCGTTGCGCTCGTACCGGCGGACGCTCAACCGGGATCGCCAGCATCTGCTCGACGGGTACCGCTTCCTTGGCCTGGCTCGCAAGGTGGTCGGCGTGGGCAGCGTGGGCACGCGCTGTTGGGTCAGCTTGTTCGCCGGACGGGACAACGAGGACGTCCTGTTCCTCCAAGTCAAAGAGGCAGAAGCATCGGTCCTCGAGCGCTTCACCGGGAAGAGCGAGCTGAACAACCATGGCCAGCGGGTGGTCGAGGGACAGCGACTGATGCAGGCGGCCAGCGACCTCCTCCTTGGCTGGCAGCGGATCGTGGCACCTGACGGACAGACGCGGGACTTCTACATGCGCCAGCTCTGGGACTGGAAGGCTTCCGCGCTGGTCGACACCATGGATTCGGAGACTCTCCGGATCTACGCCGGCATGTGCGGCTGGACCTTGGCGCGGGCCCATGCGCGCTCGGGAGATGCAGTGGCCATCGGTTCGTATCTCGGTTCGAGTCCGACCTTCGATCACGCCGTAGCCGAGTTCGCCGTCGCCTATGCCGACCAGAACGAGGCAGACCACCAGTCACTCCTTGACGCCATCCGACGCGGGACTGTGGCTGCCGAGCATGACGTGTGAGACGGGCGAGATGAAGGCTCAGTGGTGATCCCAGGCCGACGTGGAGTGTCCCGTCGGAGTGGCGGACCAGGCGCACGGCAATGATCCTTGACCTGACCATCATCGGGTTGGCGATCACGCTGGAGCCGATCCCGTTGACCGCGTTCATCCTCATCCTCGCGTCGGAACGGGGAACCCGGAAGGGAGCAGCCTTCGTCTTCGGCTGGTTGGTCTCACTCAGCATCGTCGTGGCGGTGACCGTGTTAGCGACGGGGAACTCGCCTCCGAAGCAGAGCACGGCTCCTTCCGTTGGCACGCTCGCCGTCAAGATCGCTCTCGGTGTCGTGCTGTTGGTGATCGCGCTGCGACAGTACCGGCGCATGGGCCAGCCCAAAAAGCCCAAGAAGCAGCCTAAGTGGCAGGCCGGTGTCGACAGTATGTCGCCCTGGTACGCCATGGCCCTGGCACCCCTTACCCAGCCCTGGGGGCTCATCGCAGCGGGGGCAGCCACCGTGGTCGAGGCGAAGCTCTCCTCGTGGGAGGACTACTTCGCCCTCGTCTACTTCTGTCTGCTCGCCACGGCCTCGTATCTCCTCATGGAGATCTACGCGGCCATCCGTCCCGCCGAGACGCAGGACCTGCTCGCCCGTCTCCGCCAGTGGATCGATTCCCACACCGACCAGCTCATCGTTTGGGTGTCGCTGGTCGTGGGCTTCTGGCTGGTCGGCAAGAGCATCTATCTGCTCGTCACGTGACTGAGTCCGAGCCGACCGAGCAAGAACCGCGGCGTCCCGGTGGGAGCGCCCTCGAGTGAAACGCACTGTAAGGACAGGCCCATGACGAGCACCAGCGCTTCGGAACCGCCGGCCGGTCCCTCCGACCCGTTCGAGTTGCTGAAGAGCCGGAGCTATCTCACGCTGCTCGTCATGGGGGCGCTGATCGGTGTGCCAGTCGCCGCGGCTGCCTACTACTACCTGAAGTGGGTCAACGTCTCGCAGAACTGGGTGTTCACCACCCTGCCCCACGATCTCGGGTTCCACGGCGCACCGGCGTGGTGGCCCCTTGTACCACTCGGTCTCAGTGGGGTGGTCGTGGCTCTGAGCATCCGCTTCCTGCCCGGGACATCGGGGCACCGGCCGACCGAGGGGTTCAAGGCCGCCGGAGCCGTCGCTCCGGTGGATCTCTACGGCATTATCGTGGCCTCGTTCGCCACGCTGGCCCTCGGCGTCGTCCTCGGACCCGAGATGCCGCTCGTGGCCCTCGGGAGCGGCCTGGGTGTCCTGGCCGTCCATCTGGTCAAGAAGGATGCTCCGGCCCAGGCGGCCGTCGTCATCGGGGCCGCGGGCAGCTTCGCCGCCATCTCGACCATTCTGGGCTCGCCTCTCGTCGGGGCGTTCCTGTTGATGGAAGCGGCTGGCCTTGGTGGCCCGATGCTGGGGATCGTGTTCATGCCCGGTCTCCTCGCAGCCGGGATCGGCTCACTGATCTTCGTCGGCCTGTACCACTGGACGGGCTACGGGCCCTTCACGCTGAGCATCCCCCATATCCCGCCGTTCAAGTCACCGGATGGTTGGGAGTTCCTCTGGGCCCTCGCCATCGGGGTGGCTGCCCCGGTGTTCGCCGTGGCGATCCGCCGGCTGGCGCTGGCACTGCAGCCGAGGGTCGAGCGTCGCATGTTCGCCCTACTTCCGCTGTGTGGCCTCGCCGTCGCAGGGTGCGCCATCGCGTTTGCCGAGGCCACGGGTCGGGCGTCCTCCGAGGTTCTGTTCTCCGGGGAGAACGCACTGGCCCCGCTGGTGGAGCATGCGGCCAGCTGGACGGCCGGCGCCCTGGTCCTGTTGGTGCTCTTCAAGGGCCTGGCGTACGGGATCTCGCTGGCCGGCTTCCGGGGCGGTCCGACTTTCCCGGCCATGTTCATCGGCGCCGCTGGCGGGATCGCCCTCTCGCACCTGCCCGGGCTCCCCATGATTGCGGGTGTCGGCATGGGCATCGGGGCGATGACCGTCGCCATTCTCAGGCTGCCGCTGACAGCGGTCTTGCTCGCCAGCCTGTTCCTGCAGGCCGACGCTTTGGCCCTCATGCCGTTGATCATCGTCGCGGTCGTGGTGTCGTTCGTGGCGACGGCTCGGATCACTCCGGCTGAGGGCATCTCCGAACCGACCCCCGCTGCAGCTACGTAGCCCTGCTGCTGCGGCCGATTTGTGCGAGTTCCGATGAAGGATCGATCTGTCTCTCGAGAGGCCGCGTGAGGACCAAGGAAGTAGTCACGCACTTGCACTGGAGTGCGAGAGGCCCCCGACGAGGAGCCGATCGTCCCTGCAGGAGGCGAAATCGAGGCCTCGTCGGGAACAAATCGCATCCAGGCCGCCCCGGGGGGGGCCGGCCGAATCCATTGTGTCCATGTGCGGATTCCCGGCCCCTCACGGCACGGGGGCCACACGTGTCCCCCTCGGCTGCGCCGGCCTTGACCGGCCTGGTCGGTCGTGCTTGAGCTCGAGTGCCGTCCCGGGTCTCTGAGCTGGGATGTGGACACTCTTGTGGACGTTCTCGTGGACACCGCTGCATCGTCGGGCGTGGGTGGATCAGGCTCCGAGCGTGTCCGCCGGGTCGGGTGGTCGCTGGGTTCCGGTCAGGGCGACGAGGGCCACTTTGGGCACGAGGCGGCGCCGACCGAGCCGGATGACCGGAAGTTCGCCTCGGGCCACCAGTTCGTAGGCGAAGGCCCGGGAGATCCCGAGCAGTTCGGCTGCCTCGCTGACGCTGTAGACCAAGCGTCCCTCGGAGCCAGGGGAGCCCTCGACCCCGCTCGCCGGAGCTTCGCGCCCCTCCCGGCCCACGACAGTTCGATGCCGGCCGTCTCGCTCCTCGATCCTCATGGCAGTCCTCCTCGGTCGAGGACGAACTTCGTCCCCTACTCCTAAAGCCGCCGAGAACCCCCAAACCGAACAAGAGCCAGGTCAGGAAACCGAGAAACCG
>Ga0187784_10001674_pt1 | contig 17632 bp, 13 predicted proteins | sample 1015_SJ02_MP15_2_FD_132964 | JGI IMG/M metagenome (GOLD analysis project Ga0187784, IMG submission 132964) | Tropical peat soil microbial communities from peatlands in Department of Meta, Colombia - 1015_SJ02_MP15_20_MG | ecosystem: Environmental > Terrestrial > Soil > Wetlands > Peat | place...
GAGATGCGCGCGGCGCTGTCGATCTCGCCGCCCTCAAAAGCGATGATGAGTTTCGGCAGCACGGGAATCATGACGCCGAGCGCGAGCATGTCGAGGAACACCGTGATGAGGATGAAGATGATCGCGGCCTTGCGCCGCTGCGCCGTGATCGCCATTGCCTGCGCCGCCCGAGGTTAAGCCCGCCCGCCGTCGCATAGCAGGAAGGCTCGGGTCGGGGCAAATTTTGAGAACCTCCCAGGCGGCGCCTGTCGGCGGGCGGAGGCGTTAAACATCTCTGCGGGCGCGAGCTTGACGCCCCCGGCGCGCGGCGATAGAGCGGCCCTGATCCGCCTATGCGCAAAAATTGGGCTTCGCTCAATCGCGAAACCTCCGGCGTCCTTCGGTCTTCGCAGCAGGGGGGCAAGCGGACGCCTGACATGCGGAAACTCCTCGCCAAAGGCAATACGCTCTTTCTCGTCAGCCTCATCGAGTATGGCGCGCCACTGCTGCGCATGCTCGCGCTCAGCCACCTGCTGACGCTCAGGGAGCTGGGCTTTGCTTCCGCTCTGACTGCGACTTACACCGCCTTCGAGCAGATCACCGATTTCTCGATTTACCGTTTCGTCCTGTCGGCGCCGCGCGAGCGATACGACGAAGCCCTGGCGAGCGCTCACGCCCTCTCGATCATGCGCGGCGCCGCAGTCGGCGCCATCGCCGCGCTTTGCGCGCCGCTCGCGGCGCGGGCGTTCTCGCTCTCCGCGGAATGGCCGGAGTTCGCGCTTCTCGGCGCCGTGGCGCTGCTGCGCTCCTTCGAACATCTCGGACCTCGCGTCGCCGAGCGCGACTATAGCTACGGCGCGCAGTTCAAGACGTCCGTCGTCGCCAATGGCGCAGCCCTGGCCGTGCTGCTCATCGGGCTCCTGACGGGCGCCGGTCATCGCGCCGTGCTGGCGTCATTGCTGACGCAGGCGGCGGCGCAGGCGCTTGCGAGCCGCTGCTTCGCCGCCGACCCTTATCGGATCAACTGGCGCTCCAAAATGGTTCGGGACGGCTTCAACTTCGGCTATCCCCTGATGATCAACGGCTTCGGCCTGGCCGCCTCCTTCCAGGGGGATCGCTTCGTGGTCGGCGCGCTGCTCGGTCTGCCGGAACTCGGGATCTATGCGATCGTCACGCTGGCGGCGCTGCTGCCCTTGAACATGCTGGGCCGGATCGTCGGCGCGGTGCTTCTCGCAGCCCTGTGCAATGCGCCAAACGCCGACGCCTATCGCGCCCGGGTCAAGCTCTCGACCCGCGGAGTCGCGCTGCTCGCCGCGCTGTACGGCGTGGGCGTGCTGCTGTTCCTGAACTTCGTCACCCCTTGGGTGTTTGGCGCGAAGTTTACGCTCTCGGAAGCGTCGGTCGCGATCCTGAGCGTCGGCGTGTTCCTGCGCCTCGTGCGGGGCGAGCCCTTCACCTCGATGCTGCTGCACTCCGGGCGCACGCGCCGCCTGACGTCATCCAATCTCGCTTCCTCGTCGGCGCTCGGATTCGAATTCATCCTGCTGTCGATCTTTCGCAATTTCGAATCTTTGATGACGGGGCGCCTGCTCGGCGAAATCGTCGCGCTTTTCGTCTCCCTCCGGGTCACGCGCGAAGAATTCCGGGACGCCCGCAGGGACTTCCTCGTCTCGATCTTTGGAGCGATGGGGCTGCTCGCCGGCGCCATCGTCCTGTCGCATGTCTTCCGTCTGGAGGCCAGCCTGCCGCTGAGCATCGCGGTCTTCTCCAGCGCCGTTTCAATTTGCGCAATCTGGGCGCTCTATTTCGCCCCGCCCCTGGTGCGCGTCGCCTTTCCCGATGCGAGACATTGGGCGGCGCGTCCCTTGACGCTTCCGCGCTTCCGCAGGTCGCCAATTTCCCTCAAACAAGATTAACGCGGCGGCAAATCGGGCGGAGAGCGCGGTTTTCCACGCATATATCCAAGCGTTTACCAACCGTTATATTGACAGCGCGCCGCTGACGGATATCAAATCGCGAGAGAATCAGTAGAAAGGTCGAAGTGCTGCGGCCGCCTCAAGCGGACAGTCATTTGTAAGATCCGCATGCGCCTCGTGGGACGTCAACCGAATCCGAAGCGCGGACGCTCGGAACGGTCAGCCTGGCGGATCCCCTGGACCGGGCGACGGGATCGTCGCGAACGAATCTAGTTCATGAGGCGACAGCGATGTCTTTCGATCAGGTGCTCTACATCCTCTGGCAGCGAAGAGGAGTCATCGGCTTCTCTTTCGCGAGCGTATTGATCGGCGCCGTGCTGACGATGCTGCTCGTGCCCGCGCGTTACGACGCCGTGGCGACCGCGAGCATCGACGCGAGCGCTCTCGATCCGGTGGCGAACACGCAGCTCAGCGGACCGGCGACGGCCCTGATGCTCATGCAAGGCAATCTCGTCGCCCTCGCCAAAAGCAATCAGGTCGCGCTCGAGGTCGTCAAGCGCACCAATCTGGCGTCCGTCCCGGACCTGGTCAAGGAATATCGGAGCTCGAAAGACAGCGCCATCGTCGACGTGAACCAGTGGATCGCCAATCAGATCGTCCAGAATGTCGACGCCAAGTTCGGCGACAAGTCGATCGGGGCGAGCACCAGCAACGTGCTCAACCTGACTTACAAATCGCGCGATCCGCGCGACAGCGCGACGATGGCCAACGCATTCCTCGGCGCGTTCATCGACGCGGCCATCGCCATGAAGGCGGCTTTCGCGCAACAGAGCGCCGACTGGTTCAATCCGCAGATCGACAAGCTGCGCGGGGATCTCGCGAAGACGAAGAGGGCTCTCGCCGATTTCCAGGTGCAGAACAATCTCGTCGGGCCGACCGCCAACGCCGACGCCGAGAGCGATCAGCTCACAGCCGTCACGGCGGAATTGTCAAAAACCAGAGCCGAGCTCGTCTCGCTTAAGAGCCTCTATGCAGGCGCCCCCGCCGCCGTGACCGAGTCCAACGACGCGCAAACGGTCGACCAGCAGACCCTGACCGCCCTCAGATCGAACCTGTCGCTGGTCGAGGCCGAAATCACCAAGCTGCAGCGGGAGATCGGCTCCAATAATCCCAAGCTGCAGGAGCGCCTGTCGACCAAGCGCTCCTTGAAGGAGCAGATCGACACGCTGATCGCTGAAAATCGCCGGAGACTGGCCGAGCGCATCGCCGCGCATGAGGACAAGATCGCCTCGCTCGAAAAGGCGCGGGCCGCTCAAGTCAAGTCGATGATCGACGTTCAGAACAAGCGGGAGCAGCTCGCCGTCCTCAAGCTCGACGTCGAAACGCGCCAGGCCGAGCTGGAGCGCGCCAGCCATGCGGCGACTCAGGCCCGCATGCAGGGCCAGTATTCCTTCTCGAACATCACGATCCTCGACAAGGCGACGCCGCCGACCGAGGCGGCTTTTCCGAAATTGATCATCGTCGGACCGGTCGCCCTGATTGCAGGCCTGCTCCTCGGATTGACGTCCGCGCTCTTCGCCGAAGTGTTCGACCGCCGCATCCGCGCGTCCGCCGACCTCGACTTCGTCACGGAAGCGCCGGTGCTCGGAACCCTGGTCAACACCAGGGAGACCAGGAAACCGTCCCGAGCCGATCCAACGATCAGGAGACGGCTCGGCGGACTGGCGAAATTCGTGCAGAGGCTGTCATTGGGCGGCGCCGTTCGCGGTCGCGCGGCCGGAGCCGATTAGGCCCCGATGACATAGCCTATCGAGGCTGTGCCCGATGCAGGACGCGACCGCTCGTTAGCTCACCCACTTCAACAGGCGGATCACCCCCATGTCGGCCGCCCGGTTATGCGCCGAGACGTCGCGACGGGCGGCAATCGCCGCGCGGTTCTCGTGAAAGAAGCGGTAGGCGAGCCAGAGCATGTCCGAATTCGACAGGGTCGGACGCCATTGCAGCGCCCCCTTGATCTTGGTCGTGTCGAAGACGAAGTCCTCGGCGATCATGCGATATTGATACGGCCCGAGCGGCGAGAGCCCCAGCGCATAGGCGAGACGCATCGCGAAAAGGGTCGGACGGCGCGGCAGAGATGCGACCGTCGCGCGCGTCCCGGCCCTGCGGATCACCGAGCCGTAGACGTCGCAGAACGTCTCGACATTGTCCGAGCCGATGTTGAACACTTCCGAGCCCGGATATTCCGCGGCGGCGATGCAAGCGGCGATCAGGTCCTGCGCATAGATGAACTGGTAGCGATTGCGGCCGCCGCCCACCACCCACACCTTGCGCCCCTCGGAAATGAACTCGAACAGGATCGCGAGCAGCCCCAGGCGTCCCTCGTCGATGATCGTCGGGCAGCGGATCGAGATCACGTTGAGCCGGTCCGTGTATTCCGCGAGGACGCGCTCCCCCTCCCATTTCGACTGCCCGTAGATCTCGACCGGCGCGGGCTCGTCGTCCTCTCTGACCGGGCGGCCCATGTTCTCCGCCCACAGGCAGTTCGACGACAGAAAGACGATGGACCGCGTCCCGCGGCGAGCCGCCGCCTCGGCGACGTTGCGCGTGCCGTCGACATTGGACTGCCACAGGAAGGACCTGTCCTTCACGGCGTGGGCGAGGATGGCGGCGCAGTGATAGACCGTGCGGAAGCGATGCTGAGCGAAGAGCCGCTCGACCAGCGTGGCGTCGCGGATGTCGCCTTTGATCGCGGTCAGCCGCTCATGCTTCGTCTGGCAGGGCTGCAGGTCGATGACGACGCAGCGCTCGCCCTCGGCCAGAAGACGCTTGACGAGCAGGGAGCCGAAGAAGCCGGCTCCGCCGGTGACCAGAACGGGCGCATGGGACTCTAAGGACATCGGGAACGCTCACGGCTCGAGAAGATCAGTTGAGGTCTTGGCAGTTCCGCTTGTAGTAAGTGTTAAGCCGATCGGGCTGCAGATATTTCACGTAAATTCTTTCTTCCGGCGACGCTCCGGTTTCGGCGGAGGCGTCGGACGGTCCCGCTTCAGCGCGTCTCGGATTGCTTGGGCTCGGATTGCTTGGGCTTGCGCCAGGGCTCCAAAGCCTGCAGCGTCCGCCGCGTGTCCTCCTGGTCGCTCCAGCAGCGGCGCTCGCGGACCGGACGCGCGCCGTTCCGGCTGGCGTCCATGATCCAGGCGGGGATCCTAGCGCTCTCGACCAGATAGTTCGTCGGCGTGTCGCCTTCGCGGAGCGCTTGGCTCGCCTCGACCAGCGAGCAGTCGCTGATCGCGATCCGCTCGTGCGTGAATGCGCGCGCGACTTCCCACAGCGCCGAGGGCGCGGCCACGGCGAGCAGCGCGCAGCCCAACAGGAAACGCATTCGGCCCGTTGCGGGCCCCTGGAGCAGGATCTCGCCGAAGAGGAAGCCGACGACGACGAGCGCGGGAATCGATGCGCGCATGACCAGATCGTTGCCCGGGCCGAATTTGAACAACGGCAGCGTCGCGAGAACGAGGCAGGAGAAAGCCAGCAGGCCGAGATATTCGTTGGCGATCAGCGAGCGGTTGGCGATCACGTAGCCCGCGATGGCGAATTCCGGCAGGGCAAAGAGCGCGAAGCGCAGGAGGAAGACGGCGTCAAGCCCCGCTGCGCCGTGCTTGATCTCGCCCGAGGAGACGATGAGATAGAGAGCTATCGGGATGAAGCCGAGACCGAAGGCCGCCGCGCACAGATCGCGGACGGAAAGAGCCTGCCTACGCAGATCGGCGCAAACGGAAAAGAGAAGCCATAGCGCCGGCGCCGCTGCGCCGAGCGGCGTCCAAAACATCGCGCCCGCGATGGAGACGGCCGACGTCGCTCTGTCGACCTGCCCGCGCGCCTGCAGCAGAAGCAAAGTCGCCAGCCACCACCCAGGCAGCGCGTGGTTCGGCGCCCAGAAGAATTGCACGACGCTGCTGGAATATTGCCAGGCGGGGTGCCAGGCGACGAGCCCGTAGGTCTCGAGCCGCAATAGATTCGGAGGCCCCGCCAAGGCGGCGTAGATCGCGACGCCCGCCACCGAGAGTCCTGAGAGGAGCGCCATGACGAAGAGATGCCGCGGGCCGCGTCCGAGCGTCGCGAGGAGATAGAAGATCGCTCCGAGAAAGAGGCTGTTCTGCGCCCACAGCGCGACATGGGCCGCGCCCAGTCCGAGCGCTCTGCCGAAGGCCGCTGGCAGCATATACATGCCGAGCGGCGCCCGGAGCGCCAGTTGCGCGTCGTCGACGTCATAGACGATGGGGAGCGCGCCGGCGCTAAGGTCGGCAAGCACCGCGTCGCGCTGGCGCCAGTCGAGCGGCGGATATAGCAGATGCCCGGCTCCGCCGAGCACGAGCAGGAAGCCGGCAAGGCCGACGAACAGCGCGAGGCGGCGTATGTCGAGCGCAGCGTCGAGCGGCGAAGGGCTCGCCCGCGACGGGTCTCGCAAAATGAGTATGAGCGCGCCGGCGCAGCCCATGAAAACGACGGCCGCCGGGATAGGTCGCAGGGCGCCCGCGAAGAGCGCCGAGGGCGCGAGCAGCAGGATCGTGACAAAGATGACGACCGCGCGATTGCTTAGCGCGAAGGCGATCTCGGAGGAACGCCCCACAGTCAGCGCTTCGCTCATGCCGGGCTCCGCAGGACCGACGCGCCAATCTCCCGGAACATGCGGCAGGACCGGGGCTCGTGTCGCCTATCTGAGATCATGGCAATCATATTTGTAATAAGTTTTGATCCTGTCGGGATCGGGATAATTGACGTAGATCCGTTCCGCCGGCGATGTCCAGCTCTGAACGGGCGCGCCGGGCATGGCGACGGTCAGCACCACGCCGTCGAGGTCGGGCAGGTCGCGGCACGCCGCGCGAATGTCGTCGATTGATTTGGGGCTTGCAGCCGTCCGGTCGGCCTTTTCGTAACAGATCCAGTCTCCGCCGCCTGCGAAGTCGTGCGTGTTCAGCCGCGCAAGGGCGCGGCTGCGGCGCGCGTAATCGATCGCCGTCTCGCGATAGAACATGGCGCCCGTCCCTTGGAGGCAGGAATAGTAGGAGGGCCGCCCCAGCTTGAACCAGAGCAATTCAGGGCTGTCGTCCCAATAAAGATTGGGCTTGTCGCCGACAAACTGGACAAGGTCGGACGGCGCGCCCGGCCGGTCCAGAAAGCTCTGCCAATCGCTGCTCTGATCGTTGAGCGCCAGCGCCGCGGTTAGCGCGAGCCCGGACGCCATCGCCGCCGTGACTCCGCGCAGCAACTCCCGTTCCTGCGCCAGCAGCAGTCCGAATATCGCCACGCCGAGAATGAACAGGGCGATGTCGCCTGGAAGGGACGGCAGGCCGGCGTAGATCGACGCATAAAGAGGCGACGAGAGCGCCGCCACGGCGAACAGAATCAAGCAGGCCCGACGGATCCACGGGTGAACCGGCCGCTCGGATCTGGTCTCAAGCCAATAGAAGCCCGCGGCGCCGAGCATGGCGAGGTCGGCGATGAGCGGCAAGCACAAATGCAGCCGCGCGAGCACGGACAGCGCTAGGGCCGCGCCGAGCAGCCAACGGCTTTCGCCCTCCCGCGGCGCGCGGAGCGCCAGAACGCCAAGGATGATGTTCGCCATCAGCCGGCTGAGCCAGAGGCAGCGCCAGGGCTGGGAGTTGACGACGAGAATGTCGTGTCCGATGTCGCCGCCCAAGAAAGTGAGCGCGAGCCCCAGCAGGGATGCGACCGCGCAGGCGAGAGCAAGAGAGCGGAGCGCCTCGTCATGGCGCCATTTCAGGCAGAGCGCCGCGACGCTTAGCGTGGCGACGCCGGAGATGATGTGGCTCCACCACCAGCGCGTCATCAGGCCGAAGGCGCATCGCTGACGCACGATTTCGAACCACTCTGGGTCGAAGGCCTGGAACAGCCGGGCGAAGGGTTGGACCGAAAGCGCGCCCAAAGCGAGCGCGAGCGCCGCGCCCGCCGCGGCCAAGAGCAGAAGCCGGCGGTCGCGCTGCACGCCCCAGAGACCGAGCGCCGCAGCGCCGGTCAGCGCGACGATCGGATGCAAAGCGGCCGCCACGCCGATCGCAACGCAGGCGAACGCCCATCGGCCCGTAATCGAGAAGGTGAGCGCAATCACGACGAGAGGCTCGGCGAACAGGCGCGGCGTGGCGACTGGTTCGCCATAGCCAAAGAACCCGCCATATTCGGACCTGGCGGCGATCGCGGCGGCGATGGCGAAGAGGGCCTCCCGCCGATCGGGAAAGAGCGTTCGCACGAAGTAGACGAGGCTGCAAAGCCACAGGATTTCGCCGACGAAGGTCGTGAGACGATGCGCCGCGTCGAGCCCGAGCGCAGCGATCAGCGGACGATAGAGCAGGGAGAAGGTCGTGAAGGCGTCTTGCGATCCGTAGCGAAAGTAAAGATCGGAGACGTAGCGCTCGGGGTGCAGCGCGTTCAACGCCTGAACTGCATAATACCGTCCGTCGTTGACGACGCCGTGATAGGCGTGAAAGGCCAACCAGAGCGCCGCGACGCCCAGCGCGAAGGCGAGGGCCTTGAGGCGAGGCGAGTCGGGCGCGAAAAAGTCGAGCGCCGCGGATTTGCTTTTTTCTTCAGGAAGAGGCGGGGATAGAGAGGGCACGCCATATGTTTCTTTTGCAAGACTGGCGATCTGCGTCATCCCCGGCTCCAATTCTGCAACAGGATGTGCTTCGATCAGGCGAGAAATTTCTGCCCTGTCCGCTTGCTCGAGCGAAAGCATCCCGGATGTGCTAGATAGGCAATCTTCTTTTCGATGGAGTTAACCCTCTCGCAGAGAAACGCCGCCATTCCTCGGACGCCGAGAGCTTTCACGGCGTCTTGTAGAGCGCGCAGTCGATGACGGCGAAATCCTGCAAGGACTCCCAGACCTTCTCGCCGTCGACCTCGTGACGCACATATTGCGGCGGCCCGCGCCAGAGCTGCGCTTCGACGTCCGGCGGCAACGCGGCCCCAGACTTCACGGCGCCGATGATCCAGGCCGGCGCGTCGGCGCGCGCGCAGATCCGCTCGATCTTGTCGCGCGACAAGTCCGGCAGCGGGTTCTCCGGCGCGCCGCGCAGCAGCCAGATCGCGAAGACGCGCCGGTCCATCCAGCCGTTCTCGACGAGCGGAATCATGCGGTCGCGCCAGTTCATCGCGAAGTCGCGCGAGAAAACGACGCCGCCGCCGGACGCCCAGCTGCCGCGCCCGAGCAGCGACCACGCGGGCGCCATGTTCTGGCCGACCCACAGCACCTCGCCCTCATGCCGGGCGACAATGCGTTCGAGTTCCGGCGGATGCGCGTTGGCGGCGACGAGCTTGGTGAAGGGGTCGCCAGGGCTCGCCCAGGCCGCGAAGGCGAGCAGCGGCGCGACGGCGGCGACGGCGACCTGCGCGGGCCTCGGGAAACGCAGGGCGCTATTAACCCAAAGCAGCGCCAGCGCCATGACCGGCGCGCGCAGCAGGACGCTCGAGCCGAGCGCCTCCGGCAGGTTGAAGGCGCCCGCGGGCGCATTGCGCCAGGACAGATACAGGCTGTAGCCCTGGACTCCGATATCGGCGAGCGCGGCGAGCAAGGCGATCGCGCCCAAGACATAGGCCAGAACGCGCATGATCTTGTCCGAGATCACGCCGCGGAGCCTCGTCACCGCCACGGCCAGCGCGCAGACGAAGACGCTCTGCGACATGTCGGCGCCGATCCAGGCGAGCGCGAACAGCGCCAGCCCCGCGAGGCCGGCGGCGCCCTCGGCGAGCAGCGCCGGAACGATGAAGCACAGGGCGACGATCGAGAACAAGGTCAGCAGCCAGAGCGCGCGCCACGGCTGGACCTGAACCACGAGCACGAGCGGCCAGAGGTCGCCGAAGAGGATCGTGACGCCGAGGCAGGCGAGGCTCAGCGCCAGCACGATCGCGAAGAGCCGCCTGACCCTGCCCTGCGTGAGCAGCGCAGCGTAGCCGAGCGTCACGGCTTGCACGCCGATGGGCGCCCAGGATCGCTCGGGCCAGCGCAAGGGAAAGAGATAGGTCGTGTGCAGGCGCAGCACCGCGAGCCAGTTCCAGTCGAACTTGCGCGCGAGCCGACTGAACAATGGCGCGCCGAGGAGCGCGGCGGCGAGCGCGGCGAGCCCCCCGAGCGCGCCGGCATAGACCCAGCGGCGGTCTTCCAGGCAGAGATGCAGATAGACGATCCCCGCGCCGGGAAGCGCCATGATCGGATGGAACAGCGCCGCGACCGCAACGAGAAAGATGGCGCGGCGCGTGGCGCCCTTCAGCAGCGCCGCGAGCGCGGCGACGACGAAGGCCTCGGCGAAAGGACGCGGCGTCGCGAAGGACTCGGCGTAATTTAGGAGCCCGAAGCCGCCGTAGCCGCCGCCGCCTGCCGCGACGCAGATCAGAATCGCCCATTTCTGGCGCCCCGGGGCGAGGGCGCCGGCGAGCGCCGCGAGCGCCACAAGCCACAGCGCCAGTGCGGCGAGGCTCAGCGCGAAGGCGGCGTCGCCGAAGCCGAGCGCGGAAATAAGCGCGTCGACGATCCGCGAGAAGACGCTGAAGGAGGACTGGCCGTCGTAGCGGAAGGAGATGTCGGTTCCGACGCCCGTCGGATCGAGATCGGCGAGACCGCGGCCCATGTAGATGACCGCGTCGTGCCAGACGCCCTTGTAGGGTCGGCGCAGAAACCACAAGCCGGCAAGTGCGGCGGCTGCGAGCGCGGCGAAGATCCACCGACCGAACTCGGCGCGGCCCGCCGGCATGGCGGCTGCGGCGACGCGCCCGGCCAGATCGGTTTCCAAGCTCATGAGCGGCGTCCCCGGCGTCGAGGCTGAATTTTGAGGAATCGCCGGGACTATAGATTTGCGCCGTTTAACGCGCCGTTACGGCTCCCGCTGCGGCGTCAATCCTAAACGCTTTGCGATCAAGCGATCGATCAGCCGATCCGGCAGCAGGCGCGGCAGGAGCCAGTCGAGCAGCGGGCTCGGCGCGACCGGGATGCGCGTGGGCGGGCGCCTTTCCGTCAGCGCCCGCACGACCGCTGCGGCGACGCGCTCGGGGGCTAAGCCCTTGCGGCCCTGCTCCAGCGCTTGTGTCCGCAAGCGCTCTGCGCTGGTCGCGAAGGGCGTCGCCTCGTAGCGTTCGAGCCCGGCGCGCTCGGCCTTGTCCCAAATCGGCGTGGCGACGACGCCGGGCTCGATGACGATCACGTCGACGCCAAAGAGCATGAGCTCGCGCCGCAGCGAGTCGGAAAAGCCTTCGAGCGCGTGCTTGGAGGCGGCATAGGCGCCCAGAAACGGCATGGCCATCCGTCCGGCGACGGAGCTCATATTGACGATGCGCCCCGGCGCGCCGCGTCGCGCAGGGCCGGCGCCGAGCAGCGGCGCGAAGCCTTGAATCACCGCGAGCTGTCCGAAGAGATTCACTTCAAGCTGGCGCCTGAACTCTTCGATCGGCTGATACAGCAGGGGTCCGGGCAGCGCCACGCCGGCGTTATTGACGAGGCCCGCGAGCGTCGCGCCGACCAGTCGCGCTTCGACCGTCCGCCGCGCGGAATCGATCGCGACCGCATCCGTCACGTCGAAAAGCAGCGGGGCGAATTCTGCGCCGTGGCGTTCGGCGAGCCGCCTTGCGTCTTCGTCCCTGCGCACCGAGCCGAAGACGAAGAAGCCCGCCCGGATCAGCGCGCCGACGCAGGCCTCGCCAATGCCGGTCGACGCGCCGGTGACGACGACGCAGCGTTCGTTCGCCGTCATCGGTTCGACTCCAACATGGAAAGCAGCGCGTCGAGGGTCGCCAGGGTCGAGCGGTCGGCGCGTCCGTCGATGCGCTCGGGACGAAATCGGCGCTGGAACGCTTTGACCACAGCTTCAAGCGCCTCATCGAAAGGGCCGTCCGCCGCCGCCTGATAGCCATAGGCTGCGAGCTTCGCCCGCAGCGCCGCAACCTCGGCGCCGGCGGAGCCGAGCGTCAATCCCACGTCGTCGCCGATCGCTGCAGGCGTGGGATAGAGTCCGACCCCCGCGGCGGCGAGCCTTTCCCAAGGGAAGAACTCGCCCGGGTCGAGCTTGCGCGAGATCGCAATGTCGGAGTGCGCCAGAACATGACGCGGCTCGATCGCGTGGCGCGCGCAGACGTCCCGCGCGAGCGCTGTGACAGCGGCGATCTGCGCCTCCAGATAGGGGCGCGGATCGCTATGGCCGGGATGCTGGATCTCGACGCCGATGGAAGCGGAGTTCATGTCCGTCTCGCCGGCCCAAAAGCTCCTTCCCGCATGCCAGGCGCGGCGCGTTTCCGGCACGAGCTGCAAGACGCCGCCGTCCTCCTCGACGAGATAATGCGCCGAGACTTCCGAAGCGGGGCTCAGCAACAGGTCGAGCGCCGCCTGGGTCGTCGGCACCCCGGTGTAATGGAGGACGAGGGCGAAGACAGGGCGTTTGCGCTCGCCGTGACTGGGCGAAGGCAGCGCGCGCGCGAGGGCGCAGTCGGGCGTGAAAAGGTCGCGCGTCAATCTTTGCGCCTCGAAACGTCGGGATGGAGCGAAGCTTCCCGCCCCGAGAGAGTCGGGCGCGCCGCCGCAAAAATTGAAGCGCCTCCCGCGGGACGAAAGCCGACCACGACGAGCAGCGCCGTCGCGAACGCGACGGCGAGCCCCAGAAGAGCCCATGCCGAGAGGATCGCGCCGGCGAGCAAGGCGTCTTTCGCCGACGCGGCGCGCGCGAGCCAGAACCACAGGATCGACGGCGAATAGAGGTCGGCCATTTTCGCCCATGAGCTCAGCTCCGGGCTGTTGAACGTCTCAGCGTGGGGCAAGAGGCTTCCATTCACCAGATAGCAGGCGTTTCTCAGTCGCATGAGCGGAACCAGGCGCAACGGATCGTCGAGAAAATACTCCTGATTTTCAAGGAGCGGCGAATAAAGCAGGGCGAGCGACTGATTGCCGATGGCGACGCCGAGGCTCAAGAGGACGAAGCTCTTTCCGAAGGCCCCGAGGGATGAGAATTTCTCCGCGGCGAGCGCAAAGCCGATGAGGCAGAGCGCCTGCGCCGGCGGCAGATGATGGCGCGGTCCCCAGGATCCGGCGCCGCCGTTCCAGTAATAGGTCCCGCCGTAGACGAGCGCCAGCCCGAGCAGGGCGACGACGGCTGACGCGATCGCGAGCCTCTGCGCAAGCGGCAGGCGCTTCCAGCAGAGGGCGATGCAGGGAATGGTGAAGATGAGAAAGGGCTCGAACAGGAAGAGCGACCGGTCCGCCGACAGGAAGGGGCCGAGAGCGCCGGCGATCCTGTCGTAGCCGAAGGGATAGCCCGGCGGATAGCCGCCTGCGGCGGCGTAGGCCTCGGCGCATGGCTTCATATAGGTTCCGAACCAGTCGCCGAAACGATAATACTGGTAGAAGCGGTCGACGAGGAGAAAGCCGCAGAGGGGCGCAAGGAAGCAGATGAGCCCCCGCCCCGCCTCGCGAGAGAGCGCCCATCGCAGCCGCTGCGACCACGAGCGCTCTCCTTCCCCGCAGAACAAGAACACCAAGAGGATCGCCGGGAGAAATACGAGGTTGGGCAATTTCATCAGGGCGCTGAAGCCCAGGAAAGCGCCGGCGATAGCGCAGTTCCGGCCAAACCGGCCGCGCCTGGCCTTCAGCGCGAAAGCCAGAGCGCCGACGAAACAGCAATAGATCTGGTTCGTCTCCGCCACGTCCGCCATGTAGACGAGGAAGGTCGACGCCACGAGAAGCAGAGCCGACGCGGCCAGCGCTTGCGCCTGCGAAAATCCGAGCAGCAGCAAGAGCTCGAAGGAGAGGATTATCGCGAGCGCGTCGACGCTGTAGAAAGTCGTGAAATTCACGATCGTTTCCTGAGCCGATATGGACCACAGCCCATCGTCGAGCACGAATTCCGAATCCAATTTCCCGGTGACGAGCCGCCCGAGAATGTCCCCCGGCAGCATCAGCAGGGACTGCCCGAGGGAGAACTGCGCGTACGCCTCGCCGTTCTTTCCCGGCAGGCTGCAAAATCCCGGGCGCGCCATGATGTTCCAGCGCGTCGGATTGGCGCTTATGACCAGCGGGTGCTCGTCCGAGACCTGCGGCTCGCTGGTCCACAGCCAGTGCGTGACCTGCAGCCTGCGCGTCGTGTCCTCGTCCCCGAATTCGCCGTGCGTCACCGTCAGCAGCACGGCGAGCGTCAGAAGGGCCAAGAGCGCGCGGGGACGGCGTTGCGCCAACATGAGGGGTCTCCCGCCGCAGGAGTTCTATCAGCGCGCCGCGCCGGGCGCGCGGCCTCGGCGCTAGGGCTTGCGGCCCGAGTGGATTGCGACGACCCCGCCGGTCAAGCGCTCGAAGCCCGTGCGGCGGAATCCGGCCTTTCGAATCATGGCCTCGAAATCCTCCGGATGCGGGAACCGCCTGATCGATTCGACGAGGTAGCGATAAGGCTCGGAGTCGCCGGCGACCAGCCGCCCGACCTGCGGGATCACGTTGAAGGAATAGGCTTCATAGATCTTGTCGAGCCCTCCGATCGCCACCTGCGAGAACTCGAGGCACAGGAACCGCCCGCCGGGCTTCAGGACGCGAAACGCTTCAGCGAGCGCGACGTCGATGCGCGGAACATTGCGGATGCCAAAGGCGATCGTGTAGGCGTCGAATTCGGCGTCGGGAAAGGGCAGGCTCTCGGCGTTGGCCTGCACGAACTCCAGCCGCCCGGCCAGGTCTTGCTTGCGGGCGCGATCGCGCCCGACCTCCAGCATGTCGCCATTGATGTCGAGCACGACGACCCGCGCGTCCGCGGGGGCTTGCCTCACGATGCGGAAGGCCACGTCGCCGGTGCCGCCGGCGACGTCGAGGTGGCGGAACTGCGACCGCCGGACGGCGTCGACCTTGCGGACGAATTGGTCTTTCCACAGCCTGTGCAGGCCGCCCGACATCAGATCGTTCATGATGTCGTAGCGGCGGGCGACCTTGTGGAAGACCTCGTCGACTCGGCCCTGCTTCTCCTCGAGCCGCACGTCCTCGAATCCGAAATGGGTCGAGGTTTCGGCGTGTTGCGTCTCTTCGGTCATCTGCGGCTCGCGGCGGGTTGGGGAGGAAAAGCGTATAGCCCGCGCCGAGGGCTATGGCTACACCGCGATCGGCGCGGCGATGGCCGGCCAGGGATCGTAGCCCTCGATGCGGATGTCCTCATAGCGGGTCGAGAACAAGGAGCCGGGCGCGAGGACGAGCCGCGGCAAGGCCCGTGGCGCGCGCGCGAGCTGCTCCTTGGCCTGCTCGATATGATTGAGATAGAGATGCGCGTCGCCGAGCGTGTGGACGAAGTCGCCGACGGCGCAGCCCGTCTCGCGCGCGACGAGATGCGTCAGCAGCGAATAGCTCGCGATGTTGAAGGGGACGCCGAGGAACATGTCGGCGGAGCGCTGATAGAGCTGGCAGGAGAGCCGCTTTTCCCCTTCGACTTCAGCCACATGGAACTGGAACAGGCAGTGGCACGGGGCGAGCGCCATCTGGTCGAGGTCGGCCGGGTTCCAGGCCGAGACGACGAGCCGGCGCGAGAACGGATCGCGCTTGATCAGGTCGACGACGCCGGCGATCTGGTCGATCGCGCGCCCGTCGGGCGCCGGCCAGAAACGCCATTGCTTGCCATAGATCGGGCCGAGCTCGCCGGTCTCATCGGCCCACTCGTCCCAGATGCCGACGCCATGCGCGCGGAGATAGGCGACATTGGTGTCGCCCCTCAGGAACCACAACAGCTCGTGGATGATGGATTTTAGGTGCAGCCGCTTGGTGGTGACGAGCGGGAACCCCTGCGCAAGATCGAAGCGCATCTGCGCCCCGAAGATCGACAGGGCGCCGACGCCGGTGCGATCGCGGCGCGGGCGGCCCTCCACGAGGATTTTTTCCAAAAGATCGAGATATTGGCGCATCGGGGGCGGTTTTAGGCGATCGGGGCGGGGTCGTCCATGCGGGCGTCAAGGAGCAGAGGCATCGCGCCGCAATGCCCCGCGCGTTTACCCAGCCGGCTTCACGGGGGCGTCTCGCCTTGCGGACGGCGCGACGATGGCGCATATACTCGCGCGCCGAAGGCGGTCGCTGCGGCGGCCCTTGAGGCTTCACAGCCGCGCAGCGGATTTCGCGCAGGCGGAAGAGGCCACAGCGGGAATTTCGAACCGCTATCGAAGCGGAGCACGTTAACAACGATAACAAAAGAGGCGTCAGGCGGGCGGCGGGCTCGGCCTCGATAGGGAGCTGGAGAGCACATCTATGACCGACGCCAGAGTAGTGTTTGCGCAGAACCGCCTCGACGCGGCGCGCCGCGAGATCCGCGACGCCGTCGTCGACTTTACCGTGAGCGACGAGAAGCTGCTCGAGTTGCGCGCCAACGCCCGCGAGGCGTTCGAGGAGCTGCGCGCGCTGGACTCAAAGAACCTCAAGACGGGTCTCCTCGGCGCCTTGAAATTCTGGTGAACCTGCCTGGAAACGCACGCGGGCGAGCGCGACCCGACCCCAGCCCTTGCTGGGGGCGTCGCCAGCCGCTCGTGCTCGTCATCCAAAGAGGAAGGCTGCGGCGCCTCGGTCCTCCCTTCCCCTGCAAGGGGGAGGGCCGGGGCGGGGGTCGTCCGCCCGAAAAACCTTAAGGTTTGACCCATCCGGGGCGCGCGCCGCGAGCAGAGGCTCACTCGAAGGCCAGCACGACGCCGCGGCTTTCCGCAAAGTCCTCGATCGCCTCGCAAATCTTCTGCAGTTCGTCGATTTCGATCGGCGTGGCGTCGTCTGGCGCGTCCCAGCGCTCGAGCTCGTCGAGGCGCACGAGGAATTCCGCCTCGTCGTCTCCGGGCCGCGCCGCATTGGCGATCGTGAGCGCGCGTCCGCGAAAGCTCAGCCGCAAGGCCTGCTCCGTCATGGTGATTTCGATCGCCGCGCTGCGTCGGGCCATGGCGCGTTCCGTCACCCGAGGCGAAGTCCCGCCCGCAGCGCGGCTTTGCGCATGACGGTCGGCAAGGGTTCTTGCGCAAGCTCCGCCTCGTCGACCCAGCGGCAGCCGGGGATCGCCTCGGGCATCGGCGCGCGAGCGACGAAGACGCAGAGCTCCAAAAGGAAGTGCGTGAACACGTGGCGCACGGGCCCCGGCGCCTCGCGCCACGCGGCGCGCGTCGGCGCGTAATAAGCCACCGCCGCGAGACGCGCAGGAGAGCCCTCACACGCCTCTCCGAGCACGGGAAAGTCGCCATCGAGCGGCGTCGTTGGGAACTCGCTCATGCCGCCGAGCAGCCCCTTCTCCGGACGGCGCCGCAGCAGCACGCGGTCGCCGGCGCGAAGCACGAAAGCCGCGCCGCGCCGGCGCGGACGCTCAGGCTTCGCGGGCTTGACCGGAAAGGCCGTCGGCGTTCCGAGCCGTAGCGCCGCGCAGTCGCGCGCGAGCGGACAGGATGCGCAGTCGGGGGCGCGCGGCGTGCACACCGTCGCGCCGAGGTCCATCAGCGCCTGCAGGAAGTCGCCAGGCCGGGCCGGCGGCAGCAGTCGCGTCGCCGCGGCCTTGACCGCCGCCTTTGCGCGCGGCGTCGGTTCAGCGACGGCCTCGAAGCGCGTCATGACGCGCTCGACATTGCCGTCGACGGCGACGCAGGGCTCGCCATAGGCGATGGCGGCGATCGCCGCAGCCGTGTAAGGCCCGACGCCTGGAAGCTCCAGCAAGTCCCGCTCGCTGCGCGGAAAGCGGCCGCCATGGCGTTGTGCGACGAGTTGC
>Ga0187784_10001675_pt1 | contig 17630 bp, 14 predicted proteins | sample 1015_SJ02_MP15_2_FD_132964 | JGI IMG/M metagenome (GOLD analysis project Ga0187784, IMG submission 132964) | Tropical peat soil microbial communities from peatlands in Department of Meta, Colombia - 1015_SJ02_MP15_20_MG | ecosystem: Environmental > Terrestrial > Soil > Wetlands > Peat | place...
GCCCGATCGATCCGCCCTCCGGCTGCCACTTCCATACGCTCTGTCCTTACGCGGAGGCGCGCTGCCGCACCGAGGTGCCGGCGACGAAGGAGGTGCGGCCCGGTCATTTCGTCGCCTGTCATTTGCGCGAAGTCGAGACTGCCGCCGGACGATCTTCGAGCTTAGAATGAGAAGTACGGAGAAAAGACCCGCCGACAAACAGAAGAGGCCCGTCATGCGAAAGCTCTGGCAGATGTTCCTGGGGACAGCACTGCTCTTGGCGAGCGGTGTCGCGGCGCCTGCGGCCGACGCGCAAGCAGCAGGCACGACGCTCAGATTCGTTCCCGAAGCGGATTTGCGCGTGCTCGATCCCATCTGGACCACGGCCTACATCACGCGCAGCTACGGCTACATGGTCTACGACACGCTCTTCGCCTTCGATGCCAAATTCAAGCCGCAGCCCCAGATGGTGCAGAGCTGGAGCGAGAGTTCCGACCACCTGGCCTGGAGCTTCACTTTGCGCGACGGGCTCAAGTGGCATGACGGCCAACCCGTGCTCGCGGCCGATTGCACGGCCTCGCTCGCGCGCTGGATGAAGCGCGACGTGCTCGGCCAGGCCATGGCGGAGGCGATCGCCGAGATGAAGCCGAGCGGCGAGAAGAGCTTCACGATCACGCTCAAGAAGCCGTTCCCCTTGCTCTTGAACGGCCTGGCGAAGATCTCGAGCAGCCCGGCCTTCATGATGCCGGAGCGGGTGGCCAAGACCGACGCCAACACCCAGATCACCGAGACCATCGGCTCCGGCCCCTACAAGTTCGTCAAAGCGGAATGGGTGCCAGGAAGCAAGGCCGTCTTCGTCAAGAACACGGACTACGTGGCCCGCAGCGAGGCGCCGAGCTGGGGTGCCGGAGGCAAGGTGGCCAGGGTCGACCGGGTCGAGTGGATCTATATTCCCGATTCCGCGACCGCGGCGAACGCGCTCAATTCCGGAGAGGTCGACTGGTGGCAGCAGGCGCCCGCCGATCTCGTCCCCCTCCTGCAGAAGAACAAGGACGTGGTCGTAACCACCACCGATCCCCTGGGCAGCATGGGCATCTTGCGCTTCAACCATCTGATGCCGCCCTTCAACAACGAGAAGGGGCGCCAAGCCGTGCTCCAGGTCGTGGACCAGCGCGACTACATGACCGCGGTCGCGGGCGACGCCAAGAACTGGCGCACCTGCTTCTCCTATTTCCCCTGCGGCACGCCGATGTCGAGCGACGCGGGCTCGGAGGCGCTCGGGGGAAAGCGCGACTTCGACAAGGCCAAGGCGCTCCTCAAGGAGGCAGGCTACAACGGCGAGCGGGTGGTGGTGATGATGGCGACGGACCAGCCGATCGTGAACGCGCAAGGGCTCGTCACCGCCGATCTCCTGAAGCGGCTCGGCGTCAACGTCGACCTTCAGGCCATGGATTGGGGCACCTTGATCACGCGGCGCGCCTCCAAGGAGCCGATCGACAAGGGGGGATGGAACATCTTCTTCACCTGGACGGTGGCTCCGGACCTGATCGATCCCGCGGTGATCTCGGCCTTGCGCGGTAACGGCGCGCAGGCCTGGTTCGGCTGGCCGAGCGATCCCAAGATCGAGGCCCTGCGCGACCAGTGGCTGGCCGCTCCCGACCTGGCCGCGCAGCAGAAGCTCGCGGCCGAGATCCAGCGCGAGGCCTTCGTGAGCGTGCCCTACATCCCGACGGGCCAATTCACCATCCCGACGGCCTACCGCACGAGCCTCAAGGGAGTCATCGTCTCGCCCGTCAGCTTCCTGTGGAACGTCGAGAAGATGTGAGACGACATTCCTTGCGCCGACCCTGCCGCTTGAGGGGGCTATCGCATTCACACATCTTCGCGGATGTTCGCGGAGGCGCTGATCGGGCTAAGCCCCTCTCCCGCAAAGCGGGAGAGGGGCTTGGCGCCGTCGCCGTGATGCGTGAATCCGATAGCCCTTGAGGGGGGAGGGGCGGGGAGGGGGTGGCGCTCGTACCGATGATTCCGAGTACTACCGCACGCCCCAGGCTTTGAAGAAGGTGTAGCAGAAGACGCCGTCCGTGGCCGCGGTGCGGTAGAGGTCGCGCACGCCCGCATCGAACGCCGCCGCATCCATCAGCCCCCCCGCGATCGCCGCTTCGCGCACGCCTTCGACCATGGCGGTGAAGGTCTTGCGCGTGAAGCCGTCGATGAGCTCCGGCCGGCTTCCGTCGACGTAGACCATGCGCGGGCTGACCCTGACCTCCGCGAAGCCCGCTTGCACCAGGAGGGGATAGAGCTGGCGTCCGATCAGCCCATTGCCGCCGGCGCGCGCTTGCAGCTCCACCAGACATTCTACCGCGCGCTTGGCCTCGGGACTGTCCGGATGGAAATAGGTCGAGCCGTGATCGCCCTCGATCACGGTGATGCCCCCACCCGGCTTCAGCACCTCGCGCAGCAGCGCCAAGGCCTTGGCGGGCTCGCTGAGATGCTCGAGCACGAAGCAGACGAAGACGTGGTCGAAGCTCGCGGGTGCGAAGGGCAAGGCGAAGATGTCGGCGCATTCGAGCGTCACATTGGCGAGAGCGCTCGCCTCGACCTTGGCCTTGGCTTGGGCGAGGGAGTCCGGTGCCACGTCGATGGCGACGATCGCGGCCGCGGGACTCTGTCGCGCGAGCGTCACGGTCTGGGCGCCGATGCCGCAGCCGGCCTCGAGTACGCGTGAGCCAGGGGGATAGGCGGTGTCGCCCAGCAAGAGCTCGGCGAGCGTCGTGGCCTGGTCGTGCAGCCGCCGGCTCTCGCGCGCCGAATAACCGTGCACGTAGTCCGGCGGGACGGGTTCCTGGCTCATCGCTGTCCCATGGCAGGGGTCACGGCCGGCTATTCCCGCCGAGCTCCGATCATTTTTGCGCGGAGGAACTCATCGGCTCGAGGCCGCTTTTGATGATCGCAGCGGCCGCGGCGGGCGAGGCGAGGAATGCGATCAACACCTTCGCCGCCTCCGGCTCCTTCGAGGCGGAGACGATTCCCGCGGCGAACACCGTGACCTTCTGCTGGAAGCCCAGCTCCGCCTCGCCGCGCGCGCGAGACGAGCGATCTCAGTATGCTGAACAAGGACGTCGCCCCCGACGATGAATGTCATCGAGCACTTCGCCCCGATGCCGCTCGACAACGGACTGCAGGCGCGGGACGGACTCGAATTCGACGACGATAGCGTATCTTGGGCGAACGGCATAGGGCAGGCACCCATCGCCCGGCGTCCGAGATTCAGACTTTCGAGCTCTGCCTATAGAACGGCCGATGGGCTTGCGGATCGAAGTATCCGTCATAGAACGCCCTGACGTAGGGCAGCACGGCCTTGGCCAAGCGCCGGCGCTCGAGCTCGGCGGCCCCAAGATCCCGTTTCAGCATCTCCGACAATTGCCGGAGTGCCACGTCGCGGTCGAGGCGCGTGAATTTGCCGCGGTCGTAGAGCACCTCCCCTGCCACGATCACCGTCGCGACACCCTCGACTTTCGCCCTCTGAATGACCGCATCGAGCACCTTAGTCTCGGGGTCGAGATAAGGGTAGCTGACCTGCGCCCAGTCGATCAGCACCATGTCCGCCGCCCGGCCGATCGCCAAACTGCCGATCCGGGAGCCGAAGGGCGTGGTGAGCGCGCCGCCGGCCGTGGCCATGCGCAAGATTTGCGCCATCTTCGGCACGCCGTCGGCCATGCCCGGCTCGCGGTGCGCCCGCAGCACCATGCGCATTTCCTGCAGCATGTCCCGATCATCGTTGATGCCCGCCTCGTCGAGTCCGAGCGCGATATTGATCCCCTTCGCCTCGAAGCGGTTGAGGGGCGCCACTCCGCTGCGCAAGCGGAAATTCGAGCTGCAGTTGTGGCAGATGCTGGTGCCGCTCTCGGCCAGTCGCTCGATGTCCGACTCGGTCAACCAGACGCCGTGTCCGAGCGTCAGCTTCGGCCCAAGCATGCCGAAGCGGTCGATATACTCGACCGCCGTTCCGCCGCCCCGCCGACGCGCATATTCCTTTTGATACGCCGTTTCGACGAGATGCATGTGCATCGGGACGTCGTATTTGTCCGAGCAGTCCTTGAGCGCCGCCAGCATGCGATCCGAGCACCAATGAAGATTGGCGGGCGCCAACTGTATCTTGACCCGCTCCTTGTCGCGGTGCTTGTCGTGAAGGAGCTCGAAGAGTCCGATCGCGTCCTCGTCCCTTAGCTCGAAACGCGCGAAATGCCGCTCGAGCGGGCCCCGGACTTCGGCCGGCACGCGCTCGAGGAAACTCGCGTTGGCCTCATAGACGAGGTGGTTCTGGTTCCGCACCGCGTAGCAGTACGACACCCGCATGCCGATATCCTCGTAGGCGCGGATCACGGCGTCGGCGGTTGCCTCGACGCGAGGCAGATTTCCCGGCACCCAGCCGTGGATATGCTGGACCGTCGTGATGCCCGAGGCGATCATCTCGAACGCCGAGTAGAGCGTGTCGAGATACGGATCGAGATCGCGGAACACGAGACGGGTCGCGAACCAGAGCTCGAGCGGCATGTCGGGCGAGCCGAGCTGCACCGGGGTCAGGCCGATGTGGTGATGGGCGTTCACGAATCCCGGCAGCACGACCTGCTCACCGGAGCCGATCACCACCGCACCGGGATGCTGGCTCCGCAACGTCTCGAACGGGCCGATTGCGAGGACGGTGCCGTCGCCTTGCAGCACCGCGCCGTCGTCGATCTGTTCCCAGCGGTCGCCGTCGATGGCGCGCGTGATGACGTACTTTCCACGCACGATTGAGATGGCCATGTCAAGTCCTCCCGCCGGTCCCCGGCCGTGCTGCGACGGGCTCCCTTCGGGAGTACGCCGGTCGCGGCGCAGCGCAGAAGCGGCTTCGGTGGCCTTCGCCTTCGTGCGCCGCCTCAGCGCGGCTGGCGCGCGGCCTCGGTCTCGGGGCGATGGCTGATCCTGCGCAGGAACTCCCTGGTTCGGTCGTGCTGCGGATTGGCAAAGAGGGCCCCGGGCGCGCCCTGCTCGAGAAATCGCCCCATGTCCATGAAGATGACCCGGGTACCGACCTCTCTCGCGAACTGCATCTCATGCGTCACCACGAGCATCGTCATGCCGTCCCTCGCCAGGCTCCGGATGACCTCGAGCACCTCGCCGACCAGCTCGGGGTCGAGCGCCGACGTCGGCTCGTCGAACAACATGAGGACCGGACGCATCGCGAGCGCCCTGGCGATCGCGACCCGCTGTTGCTGGCCGCCCGAGAGCTGGGAGGGCTTCTTCGCGGTGTGATCGGCGAGACGAACCCGCTCGAGCAGCTCGCGCGCGGTCTCGCGCGCCTCGGCCAACGGGGCCCCCAGGACACGGTAGGGGCCGATCGCGACGTTGTCGAGGGCGGTCAGATGCGCGAAGAGATTGAAGCGCTGGAAGACCATTCCGATCTTCCGCCTCTTCCTGGCCGTCGCCACCGGGCCGTCCGCGACGAAACGGCCGCCCTGCATCTCGCCGGCCATGTTCACGCCGGCCACCACGATTTCGCCCTCGCTCGGCTGCTCGATGCGATTGATGCAGCGGAGCATCGTCGATTTGCCCGCCCCGCTCGGGCCGATGATCATCACGACCTCGCCCTGGGCGACTTCAAGATCGACCCGATCCACCGCCGGCACCTCGCCATAGAGCTTCGAGAGACCGTGAATGCGCAGCAGCGGCTCTGCCGTCGTCATGAGAGACGGGCCTCGACGTATTCCGACACCTTCGAGAGCACCGAGATGATGACCAGGTAGTACACCGCCAGCAGCGCGTAGAGCTCGAAGGGCGTGAATTTTTGGGCGATGATCACCTGCGTAGAGCGGGTGAGCTCGAAGATCGAGATCGCGGAAAGCAGCGACGAGCTCTTGACGAGAGTGATGACCTCGTTCGTGAGCGGCGGCGTAATGCGCCGCAGCGATTGAGGGAGCAGAATGTGCAGCAGGGTCTGCCGGTTGGTCATGCCGATCGACATGGCGGCCTCGGTCTGCCCCGCATCGATCGACTGCAGGCCGGCGCGGACGATCTCCGCGATGAACCCTCCCGAATTGAATGCCAGCGCGACCACGCCGCCCCAGAACGCCGAGATCTCGATGCCGATGACGGGGAGCGCGAAATAGACCAGGAAGATCTGCACCAGGGCGGGCGTGCCGCGGACGAAATAGACGTAGGCGCGCACGAGCCATTTGAGGGGTGCGAGGTCCGACAGGCTGAGGAGGCCGCAGATGACCCCGATCGAGGTGCCGGCCAGCATGGCGAGCGCCGAGATCTCCAGCGTCACCACGGCCCCCGTCAGCATGTAGGGGGCGGCGTACCACATCACGCCCCAATCGACGCCCCCCATGCGGCCTCCTCAGCCCTCGTTCCGCGAGGCGGCTACGGCAGGGTCGCCGGCAGCTCGTTCGGCGTGTCCATCGTGCCGCCGAACCACTTCTTCTGAAGCTCGGCCAGCTCGCCGCTCGCCTTCATCGCCGCGAATTGCTCGTTGGCGAACTTCAGGAAGTCGGTGTCCTCCTTGCGGAATGCCATGCCGAAATAGGCCTTGATGTTCTGGATCCCGCCGACGAGGCGATACTTGCCCTTCTGCTCGGCCAACAGCACGATGAGCGTCGAGATCGAGTTGACTACCGCGTCGGTGCGCTTGTTCGTGAGGTCGACGTAGGCCTCGGGATAATGATCGTAGAGCTTGTAGTCGCTGTAGCCCGGCTTGCCCTTCGCCTTCAACGCCGCCTCGAACTCCTTGGCCACCTTGTCGCCCGCGCTCGCGAGCTGCGCGCCCACCCGCTTGCCGGAGAGGTCTTCGGCCGTCTGGATCGAGGGGTCGTCCTGACGCACGAGAATGACGTTCGTCGCCTCGCCGTACGGCATCGAGAAGTTCAGCTTCTGCGCGCGCTCGCCGGTGACGGTCATGCCGGACAGGATGGCATCAAACTTCTTCGCAAGGAGCGAAGCGATGATGCCGTTCCACTCGGTATCGACGAACTTCGCCTTGACGCCCAGTTTCTCGGCGAATTTGTTGGCGATATCGACGTCGTAACCGATGATTTTGCCGTCCTTGAAGAATTCGTAGGGCTGATAGGCGACCTCCATGCCGATCACCATCTCGCCGCGCTTCTTGATGTCGTCGATCGCGCCGGCATGCGCTGACGATACCGAAAAGGCGAGCGCCAGGGTCATGAGCGCCGCCTTCGTCAACGTCCTGAACTTCATCGCTTGCTCCTCCTTTGCCAGACCACTGGACTACGCAACTTCGTCGTGAACGGGAATGCCGCCGAAGCGCCGGCCCCTGACCAAGAGGCGCGGCCGAGGCCGAACCGGGAGCTCGTTGCCGCTCATCGCTGCGCCGCCTCGTAGATCGCGGCATGCAGATCGCTCGGGTACCAGCCGGCGGCCGGATTGAATTCCTGCGGACATGCCGAGATCGCCACGACGCAGTCGAACCACGCCTTCAGGACCACATGGTCGCCGGGCTTCGAGGGATTGGCGCCCGTCTCGACGCGCCCGTCCGGCAGCACCGCGACGCTCATGAAAAAGTTGACCGGTTGCGGCACGTAGAACTCGTCGCGGAAATGGGCCTTCATCGCGAGGCGCAAATTCCCGACGCAGCTCGGATGCCCGCCCTCGACGCCATACTGGCGATAGCGATGCTCGTCGCAAGCCGCCGTCAGCAGATCGTGAACGCCGCAACTGTCAGCGATCAGTTGCAGAATCGGACGGCGATGATTGCTGTGGAAGGACTCGCCCGGGCCGGGGCACAGCTTGTTGAGCCACACCCTCGTGTGCATCGCGGAGAGGTGCTCATCGAGATCACCGGCGTTGAAAGCCCAAAAATCGGCCGCCTGCTTTCCGTAGGTGTCGGTGAGCCTGAGATATTGATTCGCGCGCAGCAGGTGCGACCAGCCGGTCTTGGCCGGAATGACCGAAGCCTTGATGAGCTCGAGCGGCAAACGCCGCTTGCCGTTGAGATCGACCTCGAGAATCTCCGACATGACGCGACCCCCGTCGTCTGGGCTGCAAGCGATGTGCCACGCCGCGCTTCTCAATCCCGCGCCTCCGCGGAAGGGGAGGCGCGAGAGTTTTGCACAAGAAACCGGCAAGATGCCCAAATTCTAAGCGCTTTTGGCCAGGCGAATGCTTGGCGCTGATCGCTTGCTCGCAATTGTGAGTTTGTGCTGTGACTTTTTCGCCTTTTCGGGCCGCGCAGACATTGGCGCGGCCTTCTTAGCCGGGCTCGAAGCCTTTCGCTTTGAACACGGGTGCAGCCCCAGGGCCTGTGAGGAAGCGGATGAGCGACTTCGCCTCCTCTGGGGCCGTGCTGCCGGCCCCGATTCCCGCGGCGAAGAGTGTCACGCTCGCGAGCTCCCCTGGCAGCGGGCCCACCAATTGCGCGCCCGCCACGGGCAGGATTTCCGACGCCTGTGCGACGCCGATCTCGGCTTCGCCCTTGGCCACGACATCGGCGGTCTCGGCGAGGGGCACCAGAATGGTCTTGGGCTTCACTTGCGCGGCGATTCCGAGGCGGTCGAGAACGCGCGCAAAATGGATCCCGCTCGCTCCACCTTTCGCCGGATCCGAATAGACGACCGATTTGGCGGCGAGGAGCGCGCGCTTGAGCGCATCGCCGGAGCCGATGTCCGGCTTCGAGGCACCCGCCCGCACCGCCACCGCCACCGGCGTACTCGCAATATTTGCGATGGTGCCGGGTGCCAACTTGCCCTGCTTCTGGAGCTCGTCCATCGCCGGCCGCGACAGAATGATCACGTCTGCGCCCTCACCCGCGAGAACGCGTTTTTTGATGTCGGCCATGAGGCTGTAGCCGATCGTAACCTTGTTGCCGGTCGTGCGCTCGAATTGCGGAGCAAGTTCGTCCAGTGCGGAGGTGAGCGCCACGGAAGTCAGCACTTTGACCGTGGGCGCCGGCGCAACGGCTCTTTTGGTCGCAGCGATCATGGTAATCCTCCCGTTACCGCTAGGCCCGACAATGCCGGTATCCGCCCGGCCTGCTCGCCCTCGAGCGGTCAGACGACAAACGCGCACTGCTCCTGGGGCGTCCGCGTATCCATGTTTCGCCCCCGGTTCAGGTGGTCATCGATCTCCGCGGCGGCGCCGATCATGCGGCCGTAAAGGAACACGTTGAAGGCAGCCGTCTCCAGATCCTTTTCGGTCAGCGCCCCCGAGCGATAGTCCTTCCAGAGGACCGCGAGAAGCAGTGCGGCGATGATGGCATCGACGTTGACGCAGAAGACGTAGCGCGAAGCGCCGGCGTCATAGAGCGCCTGCACGAGCTCGCGGTAGAATGCATGGAAGACGTTGTAGTCCCCGCGCCTCTCCATGAATTCCGCGATGAAGCGCTCGCGCGGATCGTAGTTCACGGGCTTCCCCTTGAAGATCGGGTGATGAACCCCCGGCAATGCGCGCGGCCCCTCGAAGCCGGCTTCCTTGGACTGGGACTTCTCCTCCCTGTACGCATCGGCGAAGCGCATAGCCATCGCCCTGAGGTCCAGGCCGTGCTTGCGATCGCTCGGGTTCTCGAGCGCGACGCCCTTGAACTGCTCCAGGAGAAAGGCCATGCCCTCGAATCCGTTGCCGCCGTGGCTGTAGCCGCTGTGCGTCAGGAAGCCGACCATCGCCTTGTTGATCTGCACCCGCCCCGGCGTCTGCGGGCCGTCGGCCGCAACCGCACCCTTGGCCCCCTGCGCCGTGATCGAGCCCGGACCGTTCGAGATCAAGAGCCCGATCAGGATTTGCAGCGGCCGCGCCTCCACCTCGGTCGGCCGCTTGCCGGTCAAAGCGAGAAAGAGGAATTCCGCCATCGTCCACCGGCCGAAGCGCTCGTCGCGGGGGATGCCCCTGAGACTGCCGTGCCGGTGATACTTGCCGGGGATCGAGGCGCCGATCATCACGCCATAGAGGCGCAGATACCACGGCAGCGTCTCCGCCGTGAGCCGCGAGATGCGCTTGCGCATCAACGGCCCCCACGCGATCGTCGTGGCAATGGCGGCCAGGATGGCGTCGCGCGACAGCCGTCCGTCGAGGGACTCGAGAAACTTGAGAAACAGCGATTTGCCGCCGCGCTCGCGCACCGCCTTGAGCATGGCCTCGGGACGCGGGTCGTTCGCCTCGGCGGCCGTGGCCAGGAAGAGCATGCGGGTCTTATCGTCGACCGCGATTCCGCGGAAGCCCGCGCTCTCGTCATGGGCATCGAGCACCCCGGAATGCCCGAAGAGATCGATGAGCCGCTTGGAGCAAAGCAAGGCGCGCTCGACGCGCTTCGGACCGATGAGGGCGGCCGCGGCCGCCATCACGGTGTTGGGCGAGTTTCCTGCCTCGCGCGCCGCGTCCGCCGCGGCGAGCGCCGCGTCGCCGACGAGGTTGATCTCCGCCGCTACGGCAATATCGAGCATGGCCCGATCGTTCTCCGAGGCGATCTCGTGCACGAGCGGCAGCGCGAAATTGGCTTCGAGCGGCAAGAGCGCGAGGTCGAGCACGGAATGGCCATGCACGCTCGTCACCTGCGTGCGCGGATCCATGACCGTGGCCCCCGATTTGTCCTTCATGGTCTGGCGCGGAACGACCGCGCCGATCTGGTCGCCGAGTGCCGTGATCTGGACGTTGTAGGGTGGGATGGCCTCGACCGTTTCGAGGGCTAAAGCCGGCGGCAAATTCAGGCCCTGGTCGTTGGCGATCCACGGCTTGAGCACAAGGCTGCCGCGCCGCGCGAAATCAGGCTTCGCCCCGTTGAGCTTCATCACCGCGCTCAGCGCAAGCGGGATATGCGCGATATTGGTCACGACCGCCCCTTTGGCGGAGACGAGGGGCGTCTCGGGCGTGAAGAGTCCGGCCACGCCGAACGCCTCCATGAACCAGCGCTCCTTGTCCTCGGCCCTGTCGCCCGAGCCCGCCATGGCGCCCGCGTGTCCCACGGCGCGCGTCAGCTTGGATTTCCATCGGCCGACGACGCAGGCGACGACCGGCTTCGCGAAATCGACGCCGTGCTCGTAGTAGCCGCCGGGCTCGGCATAGAGCACGGCCGCCTTGCTCCGCGCATCGTTCTTGAGCGCGTGGGCGAAGTCGCGCGCGGCATAGTGGATGTAGACGTCCTTGCCGGAGGAGATGAGCGTCGTCGTACCCCAGCCCTCGGTTGCGAGATACTGGGCAATCGTGGTGGTGAAGCCGCCCGAGTTGGAGAATATCGCGACCGAGCCTTTGAGCAGGACCTCCTCGGGATTGTCGCCGCCGAGCGCCCCGCCGATGCGCACGCGGTTCCAGGAATCGGCCATGCCGAGGCAATTGGCGCCGAAGATGTCGATGCCGTTGGCCTGGCCGAGCGCGCGGATCTCGCGGGAATCGTGCACCGAGATCTTCTCGGTGATGATGACGATCTTCTGGAGGTCCGGATTGAGCCGGATGAGCTCGGCCACGCCGTCGCGCACGCCCGAGGGCGGCAGGTAGACCACGCCGGTGTTGAACGAACGCCCGTCGTCGAGCCCTTCGCGGACATTGTTGTAGACGGGAATGTCGCCGACCGGCGTGGGCAGCACCTGGCCGCGCCTGCCCGGCGATGTGCCGAACGCGACGTTGCCGCCGGAAAAGGCGTGGCTGACCGGCGTCACCTGGCGGGACTCGCCGCCCAGGATATTGAGAACGCAGACGCGATCGACGCGCGTGGCCACCTTGTCGAGGGCGTCGACGCCGAGATAGTAGGGGAAGCCCTCGATGCCTCTCTTGAACATGCGCCCGCCCTATCGCCTGCCGTCCATCAGGCCGCACTCTTCAGGCCGCACTCTTCAGGCCGAGATGTGCCGCGATTTGCGCCCGGCCCCCGGCCTTCATCCATTCGTCGACCTTCTTGGCGTAGTTGACGACCTCGGAGATCGCGCTGTCGAAACCGAAGAAGCGGTAGGGGAGGTTGAGGGAGTCGCAGGTCTCGGCGAGCGCCCCCATCCCGCGCACGAGGTTGGGTCCTCCGCGGCCGACCACGACGTAGAGCGGGGTTGCGCCATGGCTGCTAAAATGCTCGCGCAGCGCGTCGCCCATCGCACGAAAGGTCTCGTAGATGTCGGTATTGTTCGACTTGCCGCCGATGATGAACAGCACGTTGGCCTGCTTGAGCCAGTGCTTGTAGCAGATGCGCGCGACCGCCTTCATCTTCTCGTACGGCGGATTGCCGCCGAAGTCCGAGGAGATGATCGCCGCCTCCCCCAGCACTTCCGTCACCAATGAATTTGCGCCGCCGCCGAAGGTCGGTGCGAGGATCGTTCCCCTGTCGTTGATGACGAAGACGTCCGACTGGCCCTGGTGGGTGCGCAGCTGGTTCACCTCATGCTCGAAGTCCGAGGTGTCCGCCGTGAACAGGTGATCCGGAAGCCCCAGGCGTTGCCAGCGCGGGTCGTCGCGATCGAAGCCGCACTTGAAATCGCAGGCGACCGGCGTCAGCCGGCCCTCGCGGCCCGGGCGCATGCGGATCGGATTCAGTTCCAGCGTGGTCATGCCGTAGTGATGCATCAGCTCCCACAGTTTCGGCAGGTGTTGCACAAGCGGCGAGATGATCTCCTTCGGTGCGCCGATATCGCTCAATGCGTTGGCAACGACGAAGGCCTTGAGCCCCGTCAAGGCCTCGAAGGGCACTTGCGCGATCTCCTTCTTGTCGAGCTCCTCGATGTCCACCCCGCCCCGGTGCGTCAGCGTCATCGTCGGTGCTCTGAACTCCGTCGCGTCGGTGATCGCGAAATAGACCTCGTGCTCCGCCGGCACGCCGCTCTCGAAGGTGACGCCGTTCGCCTTTGCCACCGCGTTCCCGTGCCTATGCTCGACGAAATAGAGCCGCTCCTTCTCCTTGAGCGCCGTCTTCAGATCCGCGGCCTTGCCGACCAGGCCGGCCTTGCCCTTCTTGCCGACCCCGCCCCGGAACAGCGGCTTGATGAAAATGAGCTTGTGCCGATCGATCAGACCCTGGATCTCGTCTTCGCTCGCTCCCGGACCCAAGACCTCGGCCGCCGGAAACTCGACGTGCTCGAGCAGGCGGGCGCCATAGAGCATTCCTGTGATCTGCATCCTAGCCTCCAAGTCGTCGTCAGACGGCCCTTGTGCACCAGGGCGCGCACCTATTCCTCCGCGCGACGCGGGAGAGGACCGCCGCTCAGCCCGCCGCCGCGACGGCCACCCGGCTCGCCTCGCCGCGGCGATAGACCATGAGCGTGGCGCCGAGGCCGCAGAGCGCGGCAAAGCTCATCCACAGGCCGGGGGCAGCCTTGTTCCCCGTATATTGGATGAGCGCCGTCGAGACGGCGGCGGTGAAGCCGCCGAAGAGCGCCGTCGCCAGGCTGTAGGCGAGCGAGAAGCCGGTCGTGCGCACGCTGGCCGGCACGATCTCGGTAAGCGCCACCACCATGGCCCCGTTGTAGCTGGCGTAGAGAAAGGAAAGCCAAAGCTCGACCGCCAGCATCTTGCCGAAGGAGGGATCGGCGACGAGCCAGGTGAGCGCCGGATAGGACGTGAGGAGGGTGAGCGTCGTGAAGGTGACGAGGATCGGCTGGCGGCCGACGCGGTCCGACAGCGCCCCCATCACCGGCAGCCAGAACAAGTTCGACAGCCCGACGCAGAAGGTCACGATCAAGCCGTCGACCTCGGCGAGCTTGAGCACGCTCTTGCCGAAGGTCGGGGTGTAGACCGTGATCAGGTAGAACGAGACCGTGGTCATGACCACCATCAGCATGCCGGCCAGCACGATCTGCCAGTTGTCCACGATCGAGCGGAAGCTCTCCCGGGGGCTCGGGTGATGCTTCCGCGCGAGGAACGCCTCGGTCTCCTCGAGCGAGCGCCGGATGACGAAGATGAAGGGCACGATCAGGCAGCCGATGAAGAAGGGGATGCGCCAGCCCCAGGCGCTGATCCCGGCCGGCGTCAGCAACTCGTTGAGAGAGAAGCCGATGAGCGCCGCAACCATGATCGAGACCTGCTGGCTGCCGGACTGCCAGGAGACGTAGAAGCCCTTGTTCCCCGGCGTCGCCATCTCGGAGAGATAGACCGAGACGCCGCCGAGCTCGACCCCCGCCGAGAAGCCCTGCAGCAGGCGGCCGATGAGGACGAGGAAGGGGGCGGCGAGCCCCAGGGTGGCATAGCCCGGCACGAAGGCGATCATGATCGTGCCCATGGCCATGATCAGCAGGGTGGTGATGAGCCCCTGGCGTCGGCCGACGCGGTCGATATAGGCGCCGAGCACGATGGCGCCCAAGGGGCGCATGAGAAAGCCCGCGCCGAAGGTCATGAAGGTGAGGAGGAGCGAGGCGAACTCGCTGCCTGCGGGGAAGAAGGCACGGGCGATGTGCGTCGCGTAGAAGCCGAAAAGAAAGAAGTCGAACATTTCGAGAAAATTGCCGCTGGTGACGCGCACCACGGTGGCAAGTTTCGACGATCTTGACGCGGACGCCATGGGCCGACCCTCCCCCAATGCCTTAGAACTGGCGTTTCCGAAATGACCCAAGCTTGTTTAGAACGATACGCCAAACCGGCGTTGCGGGCAAAGCGCGCGATCTTGGCGCCGATCTTTAGGTCGGCGCCCGCATGAAATTGGCGAGATCGTGGGCCGGCGCATGAGGCTTTAGCCGGGAGGCGTTCCCGGCGAGCGAGAAGCATGAGAGCTGCGTCCAGCCGATCGCGCGGGCCGCCGAGCCAAATGCGGCCCGAAAGTGGCATCGAGGCCCTCGCCAACGGCGCCGCGAGGTGCTAAATGCTCGGCGCCGCCGCTGGTATACAACACACAAGGCGGGTTATCTGCCGTCCGGCAGCGTGAAATCATGTTGAGGAGACGCGAATGGGCGAGGTCAAAAGCGACATCGAGATCGCACGCGAAGCGCGCATGCAGCCGATCGAGGCGATCGGCGCCAAGCTCGGCATCCCGGCAGAGGCGCTGTCCCGCTACGGACATTACAAGGCCAAGGTCAGCCTGGACTACGTGGCCGGGCTAAAGGGCCGCGCCGACGGCAAGCTCATCCTGGTGACCGCGATCACGCCCACCCCGGCGGGCGAGGGCAAGACGACGACGACGGTCGGCTTGAGCGATGGCCTCAACCGCTTGGGCAAGCGCGCTGCGATTTGTCTGCGCGAACCGAGCCTCGGTCCCTGCTTCGGCGTCAAGGGCGGGGCCGCCGGCGGCGGCTACGCCCAGGTGGTGCCGATGGAGGACATCAACCTGCATTTCACCGGCGACCTCCACGCCATCACCTCCGCCAACAACCTGCTCGCCGCGATGATCGACAATCACGTCTATTGGGGCAATCCCCTCAATATCGACGTGCGGCGCATCGGCTGGCGCCGGGTGATGGACATGAACGAGCGGGCGCTGCGCTCGATCGTCTCCTCGCTCGGCGGTGTCGCCAACGGCTTTCCGCGCGAGGACGGCTTCGACATCACGGTCGCTTCCGAGGTGATGGCGATCTTCTGCCTCGCGCGCGACATGACCGATCTCATCCATCGCCTCGGCAACATCGTGGTGGGCCAGACGCGCGAGCGCAAGCCGGTGCGCGCGCGCGAGCTCAAGGCCGACGGCGCGATGGCGGTGCTGCTCAAGGACGCGCTCGCCCCCAATCTCGTGCAGACGATCGAGGGCAACCCCGCCTTCATCCACGGCGGCCCCTTCGCCAACATCGCGCACGGCTGCAATTCGGTGATGGCGACGACGACCGGGCTCAAGCTCGTCGATTATCTCGTGACCGAGGCGGGCTTCGGCGCCGACCTCGGCGCCGAGAAGTTCTTCGACATCAAGTGCCGCAAGGCGGGGCTCAAGCCGTCTGCGGTGGTGATCGTCGCCACCGTGCGCGCGCTCAAGATGCACGGCGGGGTGGCGCGTGAGGAGCTCGGCAAGGAGAACCTCGCGGCCCTCGACAAGGGCTTCGCCAACCTGGCGCGCCACCTGGAGAACCTCGGCCGCTTCGGCGTGCCGGCGATCGTGGCGATCAACCATTTCACCTCGGACACAGCGGCCGAGGAGGCGCTCATCCGCAAGAAGTGCGCGGAGATCGGCGTCGAGGCTGTGCTTTGCACGCACTGGGCGGAGGGGGGGAAGGGTGCTGAAGCGCTCGCGCGCGCGGTGGTCAGGCTGGTCGAGAGCAAGCCGGCCAACTTCAAGCAGCTTTATCCCGACGACATGCCGCTTTGGGACAAGATGCGCACGATCGCGACCATGCTCTACGGCGCCCGCGACATCACGGCCGACCAGCGCGTGCGCGACCAGCTCAAGGATTTCGAGAAGGGAGGCTTCGGGCACTTCCCGGTCTGCATGGCCAAGACCCAATACAGCTTCTCGACCGACCCGCAGCTCAAGGGCGCGCCCTCCGGCCACACGGTGTCGATCCGCGAGGTGCGCCTTGCCGGCGGGGCCGAGTTCGTCGTCGCCGTCTGCGGCGAGATCATGACCATGCCCGGCCTGCCGCGCTCGCCCGCGGCCGAGCGCATCCGGATCAACGAAGCGGGCCTGGTCGAAGGGCTCTTCTGAGACAAACCTCGCGAGAAAATGCAGCGCAGGCCGAGGGCGGTGGCTTTATAGTGGTCGCGGCAATTTCTCGGGAGGAGGCCGCACATGTCGAACGGCCCTGCCGCTCGCATTGCCGAGCGCTGCGAGCCGTGGTTGGCCCTTCTTGGCCGCTTGGCCATCGCCGTGATCTTCCTCGGCTCGGGCCCCCTGAAGCTCATGAACATCCCGGGCTTTGCCGCCCTCTTGGCGACGATGGGGCTGCCGATGCCGTTCGCTTTGGCTGTTCTGGCCGGGGTGGTCGAGTCCTTGGGCTCCCTTGCCATCGCACTTGGCTTCAAGACCCGCTACGCGGCCCTCCTGATGATCCTCTTCGTCGTCATCGCGACGCTTTTGCGGCACAATTACTGGATGCTCGAGGGAGCGGCGCGCGCGGCGCAGCATATCCAATTCATGAAAAATCTCGCCATCGCCGGCGGCCTTCTTCTGCTTTACGCCCACGGCCCGGGGCGCATCAGCATCGACGGCATGGGCAAGAGTGCCGTCTAACATTCCGAGTCGGAAGTTCGTCTCGCCCGGTAACGATCGTCATTGCGAGCGCAGCGAACCCCGGCGTACGCCGGGGCAGGGCACCATCTGCGATACTCACCCTGGATTGCTTCGGCGTCCTTCGGGCGCCTCGCAATGACGAGGGCTTTCCTGATGTCGTGGGCTTCGGAACCAGGAGACTGGGGCGTCTTGCGATCCGCTAGCCTTCCGCGAACTCGCGCCGGATCGCTTGACTGTGCTCGCCGAGTGTCGGGACCTTGCCGAGGGAGCTGTCGGGCTCGCCGAGGTGCCGCACGGGGGGTGCGATGAGGTCGAGCGCACCCGCCTCGCTCGCGACCGTGGCGCGGCGGAGCTGGGGATGACGGCTCGCCGTTTCGATCGAGTTGAGCGTGCCGAAGGCGATGCCGAAGCGCTTGAGCCGCGCGATGAGGGCCTCGCGCGCGAGCGAGACGAAGACCCTGGCGATCTCGGCGTCGAGGGCAGCACGGTTCTGCGCGCGCTCGCCGGGGCTCGCGAAGCGCGCATCACAGGCGAGCTCCGGGCGCTCCAAAACACCTTCGCAGAAGGCGCGCCATTCGCGCTCGTTCTGGATCGAGATGAC
>Ga0187784_10001676_pt1 | contig 17626 bp, 14 predicted proteins | sample 1015_SJ02_MP15_2_FD_132964 | JGI IMG/M metagenome (GOLD analysis project Ga0187784, IMG submission 132964) | Tropical peat soil microbial communities from peatlands in Department of Meta, Colombia - 1015_SJ02_MP15_20_MG | ecosystem: Environmental > Terrestrial > Soil > Wetlands > Peat | place...
ATCTGCCCCTTGTCGAGCTTGAACGCGACTTCGGCGAATTCGGGCACCATCTGGTCCTTGGTGAAGTAGCCGAGATCGCCGCCTTCGGCGCCTCCCGGATCTTTCGACTTCTCCTTGGCCAGCGTGGCGAAATCCGCGCCGCCCTTCAGTTGCGCGAGGATTGCCTTGGCCTCATCCTCGGTGGCAACGAGGATGTGGCGGGCGTGTACTTCTTCCTCGTTCTTCACCTGCTTGATCGCCTCGTCATAGACTTCGTGTTCGGCCTGGTCCGACAAGGCGGCGCGGCCGGTATCCTGCTGCAGCGCTTCCATTAGAAGCCGGTTGTGGTCGAAGGTGAGCCGATGCTTCACGTCCGGCCGGTCGGCGAGCTTCTGCTGGTCGGCGGCTTGCGACAGCACGATTACGTCGACGAGATAATTGATGAGATAGTCGCGCCTCTGCTCGGACGGCATGTTCGGGACGTTGCCGCCAATCTCTTCTTCGGCGAAGGCGAGGTCGCTTTCGTGGATGTCGACGCCGTTGGCGCGGGCGACCACCGGATCATTGTCCTGCGCCGTTGCGACGTCAATCGGCGCGCACAGGGCGGCCACACAAGCGAGCGCGCCAAGCGCGCGGCAGAGGGATAGGCGAGTAAAAGCCATGGAGCGCTCTTCCTTCAGGGCAGGGGCAAATCGCGTTGTCTAAGGCGCCGATTGCTGGCGCGGACACTCGCCGAATCGCCCGCCCTTGGCAATGGCAGAATCGGGCGCCCGCTTAACGAGGCCGTGAAGAGTTGCGTCGCATTGACAGGAAAGCCACCCCCTCTTATCTCTCGCACGGAATCCAAGCGCCCCATGCCGCCTTGCCGAGGCCCAAATAGCGCTGCATTTTCCGCTGGTTGACTTGCACGCGCCAGCGCAGGGAATTCGATCATGTGGCGCGGCTTAGCCCTAGGATGACGCAATGATCGGCGCTGTCGCCCGCAAGCTTTTCGGCTCCTCCAACGACCGGCGCATTCGCGCTTACCGGTCGCGCGTCGACGCCATCAACACGCTGGAAAAGGAACTCGAACAACTATCCGACGAGGCGTTACGCGCGCGCACGGATGACTTAAAGAAGCAGCTGGCCGCAGGGGCGACGCTCGACGATATCCTGGCGCCCGCTTTCGCCACCGTACGCGAGGCCGCGAAACGTACCCTCGGCCAGCGGCACTTCGATGTCCAGCTCATCGGCGGCATGGTGCTGCACGAGGGCAAGATTTCCGAGATGAAGACCGGCGAAGGCAAGACGCTGGTCGCCACGCTTCCCGTCTATCTCAACGCGCTCGCCGGTCGCGGCGTCCACGTCGTCACCGTCAATGATTACCTCGCCAAACGCGACGCCGAATGGATGGGCCAAATCTACAAGTTTCTCGGTCTCAGCGTCGGGGTCATCGTGCACGGCCTCGACGACAGCGAACGCAAGAGGCAATACGACTGCGACGTGACCTACGGCACCAACAACGAGCTCGGCTTCGATTATCTGCGCGACAACATGAAGTACCGGCTCGAAGACATGGTGCAGCGCGGGCACATCTTCGCCATCGTTGACGAAGTCGATTCCATCTTGATCGACGAGGCGCGCACGCCGCTGATAATTTCCGGCCCGCTCGACGACCGTTCCGATTTCTACAACACCATCGATGCGTTTATTCCGAAGCTCGACAAGGCCGACTGTGAAGTCGACGAAAAGCAGCGCACCGTCACGCTCACCGAGCTCGGTATGGAACGGCTGGAGCAGAGACTGCGCGAAGCGAACCTGCTGAAATCGGACTCGCTTTACGACGTCGAGAACGTCTCCGTTGTCCACCACGTAAACCAGGCGTTGCGCGCGCACAAATTGTTCCAGCGCGACAAGGATTACATCGTGCGCAACGGCGAGGTCGTCATCATCGACGAATTTACCGGCCGCATGATGCCGGGCCGGCGCTATTCGGAGGGGCTGCACCAGGCACTGGAGGCCAAGGAACGGCAACCGATCCAGCCGGAGAACCAGACGCTCGCCTCGATCACCTTCCAGAATTATTTCCGCATGTATGAAAAACTCGCCGGCATGACCGGCACGGCAGCGACCGAGGCCGACGAGTTTCTCGACATCTACAATCTCGAAGTCTTGGAAATCCCCACAAACATGCCGATGATCCGGCTAGACGACGATGATGAGGTCTATCGCACGTCGGCAGAGAAATTCCGCGCAATTCTTGCCCTCATCGAGGACTGCAAGGCGCGTGGTCAGCCGGTCCTGGTCGGCACAACCTCGATCGAGAAATCGGAAGCGCTCGCCGAGATGCTGCGCAAACAGGGCTGGGAGCAGCACGATTTTTCCGATCCCAACGCTTTTGCTGCCCTCTATTCCGGCGACGAAGGTGCATCCAGGGCAAAAGTGTTCGCCATCCTCAACGCGCGCTATCACGAGCAAGAGGCCTATATCGTCGCTCAGGCGGGCGTGCCCGGCGCCATCACGATTGCCACCAACATGGCCGGCCGCGGCACCGATATTCAGCTCGGCGGCAACGCCGACATGCGCATCCGCCAGGAATTGGCCGACATTGAGGATCTGCGCGAGCGCGATAAGTCGCCGCGCGCCGTTGAAATTCGCGCGCAAGTCGCGCGCCTTAAGGAAAAAGCCCTCGCCGCGGGCGGTCTCTACGTGCTCGGCACCGAGCGGCACGAGAGCCGCCGCATCGACAATCAGTTGCGCGGCCGTTCCGGACGGCAGGGCGACCCCGGCCACTCGAAGTTTTTCTTGTCGCTCGAAGACGACCTGATGCGCATCTTCGGTACCGACAAGCTCGACGGCATGCTGACCAAGCTCGGCTTGAAGGAAAACGAGGCCATCATCCATCCGTGGATCAACAAGGCATTGGAGAAAGCGCAGCAGAAAGTCGAGGCGCGCAACTTCGACATGCGCAAGAACATTCTGAAGTTCGACAACGTGATGAACGACCAACGCAAGGTCATCTTCGATCAGCGCATTGAATGGATGCAGGACCAGTCAGCGGCGGAGGTTGTTGGCGACATGCGCCACAACGCCATCGACGATCTGGTTGCCAGGCACGTGCCGGAGAATGCCTATCCGGAACAGTGGGACACGGCGGGCCTGAAGCAGGCACTCAATCGCGTTCTCGGTCTCGATCTGCCCGTCGACCAATGGGCCAAGGAAGAGGGTATCGCCGAAGAGGAGATTTTCACCCGCATCGAGCGCCGCGCCGACGAGCATATGGCGGCGAAGGCGGCGCAATGGGGCTCCGACGTGATGCGCTACGTCGAGAAATCGATCCTGCTGCAGACGCTCGACCATCTCTGGCGCGAGCACTTGATCATGCTCGACCATCTGCGCCAGGTGATCGGTTTGCGCGGCTATGGCCAGCGCGATCCGCTCAACGAATACAAGGCGGAAGCCTTTAGTCTGTTTGAGGCCATGAGCCAAAACCTGCGCGAAGCGGTGACGGCGCAGCTCATGCGCGTTGAGATCCTGGCGCAACCGCCGCAGCAACCGGCGTCACTGCCGGCCATGGCAGCACACAAGATCGATCCGACGACCGGCGAGGACGAAATGGCGCTGGCGATGGCGGGCGCTGAGACGCTGGCACGCCACGGCATCGGCGCTGCCCGCGGCGTGGCACCCGCAGCCGCCGGGATCGTGCGCACCACAGCAGCTCCGGTCCGCAACGGGCCGCCGCCAGCGCGAAATCCGCAAGACCCGAACAGCTGGGGGAAGGTCGGCCGCAATGAGCCGTGCCCTTGCGGCTCTGGCAAGAAGTTCAAGCACTGCCACGGACGCTACGCGTAGCGGACGACGGACGACTGACGCACGACGGGAGGCTTGCGTCTTCTGTCGTCTGTTATCTGTCGTCTGATTACTGGAGCCCACTCCAGCGGCTGTCGAAGCTACCCGCGGCCACCGGTGCTTGTGCGCCTTTGAGGACGGAATTGGTCGCGGGCGGCGCGGCGGCACTGGCCTCCTGCTGCGCGGACGGCTTCGGCTTTGCCGCAGCGGTCTCTTGCGGCGCGGGCTTGGACGGCGAGGCGTTGTGCGCCTCGGCCGGCTTTTCAATCTTCTCGGTCTTCGGCCGGGCCGCGGCCGCGGATTCGTGCGGCGCAGGCTTCTCAGCCTTGCTTTTCGCCGCAGCCGATCCGCGCTCTTGCGTCGTCGAATCGACGGCGGCGACTTGTGCGGGCTCGGCCGGTTTTGAGCCGAGCAAGCCGCCGAACAAGCGAGCGGCGAGCGTGGGCTCTCCCGAGCTGTCGGTAACCGCCGGCTCCGGCTGCGGTGGCAGCGGCGCCGGCACCCGCGCCGGCGGTATGCGGCCGCCGACTTGTGCCAGGAACACGCGGTTCATGCCTCCGTCGAGGCCGCTCCGGATCGGTGCGGTTGAAACACCGGATTTGACCAAGGCCGCGTATTGGATTTCGTCGTTGTGTTGCTTTTCGAATGCCAGGCTGCCGATCTCTGGGTTTACCACGTACGGCGGGCAACGGCCGGTTGGACTAAACACCAGCGGCTTGGACGAATTCGACGCCTGCTGCGCGTCGAACACATAATGCTTGTTGCAGACATCGACCTTGGGCTCGAGGCGACTCACCTCGAAGTGGTCGTTGCCTTCCTTGATCATTTTCCAGAAGGCCATGTTTGGGTTGGTGCGGTGACGCGCCAAATTCTCCGGCGTCATGCGGAACGGATAAGCTTGGAGCTGGAATGATTGCTGGCCGCCGAGAAACGATTCACGCGCCAGCGAATAGATTTCGCCAATCTGCTCGTCGGTCATGGCATAGCAGCCGCGCGAGGAGCAGTCGCCGTGAATCATGAGAAAGGCGCCGTGGCGATCGTTTGCCCGGTCGAAGGCGTTGGGGAAGCCGGTGTTGATCGCCAAGTAGTAATTGGAATTGGGCTGCATCAGATCCGGCGTGATCGTGTAGAAGCCCTCGGGCGCCTGGCGGTCGCCTTCACGAACTTTTGGTCCAAGATCGCCCGACCAGCGGCAGATCGGATACACTCTCAGCAACTGGAAACGGCCGCTAGTGTCCTGCTTCCAGACCTCGAGCTCCGATTCCTCCTTGAAGATGCGCACAAGGATCGGGGAGTCCTTGGGCATGTGCTTTTGCTCGAGCAGCGACACCATCTGCGGCGACAATTCCTTCATCGCGCGCGTGGGCAGGTCGTAGGATTCTTCGCCGTAGCAGCCGGCAAGCGTGAGCGTGCCGGCAACGACTGCCGACAGCGTTAGCGCACGCGGGAGGCGGGCGCGGCTCAATGCTTTACTCCCCGACTGACCGACGGTCCCCGTGCCATCGCTCACCAATCGTTAGCCCTACGGGGTGGCTTTCGCAAGCCGACCGAGGCACCTGGTCAGGTGGACCATGCGCCCACTGAACGAATAGTAAATTTATCAGCAAATTTGGCAGATGAAACCAGCATCTTAAGCGCCTGCCGCATACGGCTAGACCTGCTTTTACGGGCGGACTTGGCATGGGACCAATCCGGGCGCGATTGTGGCGGACAACCACCGGAGGTCTAACCGCGGAAAAATCAGCCGAGTGTCCGGCCAATCGCCATGAACTTCTCGCGGCGCAAGCGCACGATGGTCGCCGGATCAAGCCCTTGCAATTCTGCCAGGGCTTCAGCGATCGCTTCTCCTGTCGCCGCGATAGTGGCACCCGGATCACGGTGGGCGCCGCCGGTTGGCTCCGGCACGATCGTGTCAACGACGCCCAGGCGCGCCAGATCCTGGGCAGTGATCTTCATGTTGGCGGCGGCTTCTTGCGCTTTCGAAGTGTCGCGCCAAAGGATCGAGGCGGCGCCCTCGGGCGAAATGACGCTGTAAATGGCGTGCTCCAGCATGATAACGCGGTTGGCGGTGGCAACCGCGATGGCTCCGCCGGAGCCGCCTTCGCCAACAATCGCGGCGACGTTTGGCACCCCGATGCGCAGGCAGGCTTCCGTCGAGCGTGCGATCGCCTCGGCTTGGCCGCGCTCCTCGGCCCCGATGCCGGGATAGGCGCCGGCGGTGTCGATAAGGGCAATGACCGGGATCTCAAAGTGGTCAGCCATATCCATCAGGCGGGCCGCCTTGCGGTAGCCTTCCGGCCGCGCCATGCCGAAATTGTGCTTGAGGCGGGTGTCGGTGTCGGAACCTTTTTCGTGCCCGATCACGCAGACGCTCTCGCCGCGGAAGCGTCCAAAGCCGCCAACGATGGCGGCATCCTCGCCGTAGGTGCGATCACCCGCCAGCGGCACGAAATCAGCGATGAGCTGGGCAATGTAATCGAGGCAATGGGGCCGCTGCGGGTGCCGTGCCACTTGCGTCTTCTGCCACGGCGTCAGCGCGGCATAGAGTTCCTTGAGCGCGGCATCCGCCTTGACCTCGATGCGGTTGATCTCTTCGCCGATGGCGATGGCGTCGCCGCTTGTTTGCAGCGCGCGCATCTCCTCGATCTTGGCCTCGAGTTCGGCCACCGGTTTTTCAAAGTCGAGATAGGAGCGCATGACGAAAAATAATATCTGTCTTGAAAGCTCAGTTATTAACGTCGCCCAGCGGATGCAAATCACGCACGAGGCTTTTTAGCCGCTCTTCGAGCACATGCGTGTAAATCTGAGTGGTCGAAATGTCGGCGTGCCCCAGCAGCGTCTGCACTACACGCAAGTCCGCGCCGTTATGCAGAAGGTGGCTGGCGAAAGCGTGGCGTAGCACATGCGGGCTCAATTGTGCCGGTCGCAAACCGGCTGTGGCAGCGAGCGCCTTGAGTTCGCGGGCAAAGTGCTGCCGGGTAAGATGGCCGGCCTCGCCGAACGAGGGGAACAGCCATTTCGATCCCGCGCCGGCGCCCGGTCCGCGTGCCTGCGCCATGAGAGCCAGGTATTCCGCCATCGTCCGCTTGGCAGCGTTGTTGAGCGGCACCAGCCGCTCTTTTTTGCCTTTGCCGCGCACGACGATGACCCGAGCGTCACGGCGGGCGGCGGATGCGGGAAGCGCCACAAGCTCGGAGACGCGCAGCCCTGTGGCGTAAAGGAGTTCCATCAGGCACGCGAGCCGCGCCGCCCGCAGCCGCACGGCGAGCGGCGCTGCCGCGTCGCACCGGCTCGCCGCGTGCAACAACCGGTCGACTTCGGCAAGTGTCAGCGTTTTCGGCAGCGCGCGAGTGCGTTTGGGTCCTTGCAGCACGGCGGCCGGATCGTCTTTGCGGTGCCCTTCGGCATAAAGGAAGCGATAGAGCTGGCGGATCGCCGAGAGCCGGCGCGCTACCGTGGTGGGCTGCAAGCCGCGCTTTGTAAGTTCTCCGAGGTAGGTGCGCAGATCGCCGGTCGCGGCCGTCGTCACGGAACGTCGTGTGCGCTTGAGCCAGGCGCCGAATTCTTCAAGATCACGGCCGTAGGCGGCAAGTGTATTTTTCTCCGCGCCACGCTCCGCCGCGAGCATATCGAGAAACAACGCAATCAGCCGCGTGTCGGAAGCCGCGCGCACCGTTCGCAGAGCATTTGCCCGCACCATGCTTGGACCTCAGCGGTTCTTGAAGAATCTGTCAGGTGGGATCGAGACGGTGATCTCGCGCGGCTGCGGCTGCACGAAATGTGCGAGCGCGTACAGGCCGCCATAAACGGCAGCGCACAGGATCGCGACGACGGCGAGAAACCGAAGCAGGCTCGGCATTCTTTTAGGCGCTCGGCGTTCATCCCATTGGTGGCGGGGAGCGGACCGAGTACGATCACGTTCGCTCCGGTCTGGCAAGCCGCCCGTGCGGCATCCGAGCCGTCGCGGGTGCTTAGACTTAAAGGCCTCGGCAGCTCGCCGCCGGTCGATTGCGGATGGGGTCTAAATGACTGATATTAACGCGGAGACCTCAGTGGCGGCCGTTTTGGCCCTGCTCGGCAGCCGTTCAATCGTGCTCGTCGGCATGATGGGGGTCGGCAAGTCATCAATCGGCCGGCGGCTCGCGGCCCGCCTCGACATCCCCTTTGTCGATGCCGATACCGAGATTGAAAAGGCTGCCGGCATGAGCATCGCGGACATTTTCGCGCGCCACGGCGAAGCGGATTTCCGCAAGGGTGAAGCGCGAGTGATCGCGCGGCTCTTGGAAAGCGGGCCGCAGGTGCTGGCGACGGGCGGCGGCGCGTTCATGAATCCGGCGACGCGCGAGGCGATCCGCCTCAAAGGCGTTTCCATCTGGCTCAAAGCCGATTTCGAGGTGCTGTTGCGCCGAATTAGCAAGCGCAGAAATGAGCGGCCGCTGCTGCAGACCGCCGACCCTGCGGAGACGTTGCGCGCTTTGCTTAAAGAACGCGAACCGACCTATGCGCAAGCCGATCTCGCTGTGCACTCGCGCGAAGTGGCCCACGATGCGATCGTCGCCGACATAATAGCGGCACTCGCGTCGTTCTTGCGGGCGGCACCGGCTCCTGTTGGAAAGGCCGGCACATGACGGCACCGCTGCGCGCGGATCCCGCGACCGTCAAGGTCGCGCTTGGCGACCGCAGCTATGACATCGTCATCGGGCGCGGCTTGGTCGCTTCGCTTGGCGCGCGCATGAGAACGCTGCGCCCGGGCACCAAGGCCTTCATCGTCACGGACGAGAACGTGGCGCAGAAGCAACTCGGCGCAGTCAAGGCGTCACTTGACAGCGCGCAGATAACAGCGAACGGCATTGTGGTGGCGCCGGGTGAAAACTCGAAGAGCTATCGCGTTTTCGAGCAGGTATGCGAGGCGATCATCGCGGCGCGCATCGAGCGCGGCGATCTCATCATTGCGCTGGGCGGCGGCGTCATCGGCGATCTTGCCGGCTTCGCCGCATCGGCGGTACGGCGCGGTATCGATTACGTACAGGTGCCGACTACGCTGCTGGCGCAAGTCGATTCGTCGATCGGCGGCAAGACCGCGATCAATTCCGCTCACGGCAAAAATCTGATCGGCGCTTTCCATCAGCCCGTCCTCGTCGTCGCCGACACCGCGACGCTCGACACGTTACCGGCGCGCGAATTCCGCGCCGGCTATGCCGAGGTCGCCAAATACGCGCTGCTCGGAGACGCAGCCTTTTTCTCCTGGTTGGAGGCGAACTGGCGCGATGTCTTTGCCGGTGGCAAATCGTCCGGAAGCTCCGCGCGCGAACACGCCATCGCCGTGTGTTGCCGCGCCAAGGCGGCGATCGTCGCACGCGACGAACGCGAAACCGGCGAGCGGCAATTGCTCAATCTCGGCCACACCTTCGGGCACGCGCTGGAAGCGGCTTGCGGCTTCTCCGACCGACTGCTGCACGGCGAGGCGGTGGCCGCCGGCATGGCACTCGCCTTCGCGTTTTCAGCGCGGCGGCAACTCATCGATCCAGCCGAAGCCAGGCGCGCCATACGCCATCTGGCCGAAGTCGGATTGCCGACCGCACCCAAGGATATTCCCGGCGGGTTGCCGGGCGTGGATCGGCTCATGGATCTGATCGCGCAGGACAAGAAAGTGAAGCGCGGAATGCCTACATTTATCCTGGTGCGGGGGATCGGTGCCGCCTTCGTCGACGATAGCGTCGATCGGGAAGAGGTGCGCACGTTCCTCAGCGAGAAGCTGGCCGAGAAATGACCATTTACGACTGGTTGACCCTGCTAGCGGTCGTCATCTGCCTGCTGGTTTCGGCGTTTTATTCCGCCAGCGAAACGGCGCTGACCGCTTCATCGCGCGCCGCAATGATGCGGCTGGAGAAGCACGGCAACGTCGACGCCACCATCGTCAACCGGCTGCTGGCGACGCGCGAGCGGCTTTTGGGAGCCGTTCTCTTCGCCAACAACCTGACCAATATCGCCGCCGCATCGCTGACAACCGGCTTGCTCTACGCCTTCTTCGGCCAAGCCGGTGAAATCTACGCAACGTTGGCGATGACCCTCATTATTTTCGTGGTCGCCGAGGTATTGCCGAAGACCGCTGCCTTCAACATGCCCGACCGCGTAGCGCTCGTCGTCGCCCAACCAGTCGAGCGGACGGTGCGCCTGCTCGCGCCGATCCTGCGCGCCGTCGAGTGGCTGGTGCGTCTCATGTTGAGCGCCCTCGGCACGCCGGTCGGCAAGCTGCAATCGATCTTGTCGCCGCGTGAGGAATTACGCGGCGCCGTCGATCTTCTGCATCGCGCCGGTGTCGTGGAAAAGCTCGATCGAGACATGATGGGGGGCGTGCTCGATCTGCGCGAGCTCGCCGTCTCGGACGTAATGATTCACCGCACCAAGATGGTAATGCTTGACGCCGACGAACCGCCGGCCGACCTGATCGATGCGGTTCTCGCTGCCGGCGTCACGCGACTGCCGCTGTGGCGGGGCTCGCCCGATAACATTGTCGGGGTGCTGCATGCCAAAGATCTGCTGCGCGCGCTGCATGCGGCCGGCGGCGACCCCGCCAAGGTGGACATTGCGTCGCTGTTGAAGCCGGCTTGGTTCGTGCCCGATACGACGCCGCTTTACGAGCAGCTGCGGGCGTTTCGCGCCCGCAAGACGGCGCTGGCGTTGGTGGTCGACGAATATGGCGAGCTTGAAGGCCTGGTGACTCTCGAGGACATCATCGAGGAGATTGTCGGCGACATCACCGACGAGCACGACATCGCGGTGCCCGGTGTGCGCATGCTGCCGGACGGCTCGGTCAACGTTGATGGCGCCGTACCGGTGCGCGACCTCAACCGGGCGATGGACTGGAATATTCCCGACACGGAAGCGACTACTATCGCCGGCGTGGTGATTCATGAGGCGCGCTCTATACCCGAACCCGGGCAGAGTTTCACCTTCCACGGCTTTCGCTTCCAGGTACTACGCAAGACGCGAAACCGCATCACCGCATTGCGCGTCACGCCACTTGTGCGCAAGCCGATGCCGACGGCGAAGGCCAGTTAAGTTCAGCCCGGGAAATTTCCACAACCGAGTTTTTACGAACTACAGATTTTCCCCCGGCGCCGCCGCGTGGATTGCCAGCGCATGCACGCCGCCGGAAAGCTCGTCCGCAAGCGCCGCATTGATCATGCGGTGGCGTTCGAGCCGGCTCTTCCCGCGGAAGGCTTCCGACACAATATAAAGGCGGAAATGGGTCTCGCCGCCGGGCCGATGCCCGGCATGGCCTTCGTGACGATGTGATTCGTCTTCGACATGGAGGCTCTCCGGCGCGAAAGCTTTGCGCAGCTTTTCCGTGATAGTGTTGCGCGTTTGCATGCACGGCAGCCTTAACCAGCGCGAAACGTTGGCGTCAATTCTCCGCCGCGCCGTTTTGCCGCCTGTCAAGTCTTGAAGGTTTAATCCACGCACCCGCATAATCAAAGCCGATGAAAACCAACTCGCCGCTGTTTGATCGCGTTCGCGTGAAGCCGGACCAGGACCGCCGGCTCGACGCCGATCTGCCGCCCTGCCAGTGGCCGCGCTGCGGGGCACCGGCGACCCATCGCGCGCCGAAAGGCCGGCTGCGGGCGTCAGAATATTGGCGCTTCTGCCTCGAGCACGTCCGCGAATACAATAATTCCTACAATTTCTTTGCCGGCATGAGCGAAGACGCGATCGCCAAATATCAGAAGGAAGACGTCACCGGCCACCGTCCGACCTGGAAAATGGGTTCGATCGGTGGCACCGGCCGCGGCGGCCGCCGCCGTACGGCGCGGCGCGGCGCCGATAATTTCGCCAGTTCCGAATGGGCTGCCGCGGACCCGTTTGGCTTGTTCGAGAGCATTGCCGCCGGCCGGGCCGGCCATGCGCGGCCCGCCGCTGACGGCCGCAAAATCCTCAACGCCCAGCGCCGGGCACTCGACGTCCTTGGCCTTGAAGCCGATGCCCGCCGTGCCGATATCAAGGCCAGGTTCAAGTTGTTGGTGAAGCGCCATCATCCCGACGCCAATGGCGGCGATCGTAGCTCCGAAGAGCGGCTGCGGGAGATTATTCAGGCCTATAATTACTTGAAATCCGCGGGCTTTTGCTGACCCTGCCAATGGCTTTCGCGGCCTTATGCGCTTCTGCTAAGTTTAGCGCGACATCCGATCGCCGGTGAGGGTCGTTTTGGCGCGTTCCGGGGTCACGGAGGTGCAATGACTCTCGTAACTGAAGCAGTGCCCGGCTTGCCGGACATGAAGGTTTCGATCCGGCAGGTCTTCGGTATCGACAGCGATCTGGAAGTGCCCGCCTATTCCGAGCCGGACGAGCACGTCCCCGACCTCGATCCCGATTACCGGTTTGACAAACCGACCACGCTCGCCATTCTCGCCGGCTTCGCCAGGAACCGGCGCGTCATCGTCACCGGCTACCATGGGACCGGTAAATCCACGCACATCGAGCAGGTGGCGGCGCGGCTTAATTGGCCGTGCGTGCGCGTCAACCTCGACAGCCACATCAGCCGCGTCGATCTCATTGGCAAGGACGCGATCGTGATCCGCGAAGGCATGCAGGTGACCGAGTTTCGCGACGGCATCCTGCCGTGGGCGCTGCAAAACAACGTGGCACTTTGCTTCGACGAGTATGATGCAGGCCGCCCGGACGTGATGTTCGTGATTCAGCGCGTGCTGGAATCGTCTGGGCGGCTGACGCTGCTCGACCAGAATAAAGTGATCAAGCCGCATCCCGCGTTCCGGCTGTTCGCGACCGCCAACACCGTTGGGCTGGGCGATACTTCCGGCCTTTATCACGGCACCCAGCAGATCAACCAAGGCCAGATGGACCGCTGGTCCATCGTCACGACGCTCAACTACCTACCGCATGACAACGAGGTCGACATCGTGCTGGCCAAGGCCAAGCACTATCGCACCGACCAGGGCCGCGACATCGTCTCCAAGATGGTGCGTGTCGCCGATCTCACCCGCAACGCTTTCATGAATGGCGACATCTCGACTGTGATGAGTCCGCGCACCGTCATCATATGGGCGGAGAATGCCGAAATCTTCGGCGATATCGGCTTCGCCTTCCGGCTGACCTTTGTCAACAAATGCGACGAACTGGAGCGGCCGCTGGTCGCGGAGTTCTATCAGCGCTGCTTCGGCCAGGAATTGCCGGAGAGTGCGGTGAACGTCGCGCTCTCGTGATTACGACCTCTCCCCGCTTGCGGGAGGGAGCAGAGCGATGACCTCGAACAACATCAAGCCCAAAAATCCGGCGAAGGAATCGCCGACCGAGCCGTTCAAACGCGCCGTCGGCATCTGCGTGCGCGCCATTGCCGGCAAGGGCGATGTGGAGGTCGCCTTCGCCGCCGAGCGTCCCGGGCTTGCAGCCAACAAAGTAAGATTGCCGGAGCCGCCGCGCCGGCTCAATGAACGCGAGGCGGCGATCGTCCGCGGCCATGCCGACTCGATCGCGCTGCGGCTCGCTTGCCACGATCCGGCCGTGCATCGCAAGCTCGTGCCCGGAGGCCAGCAGGCGCGCGCGGTGTTCGACGCGGTCGAGCAGGCGCGCGTCGAAGCCATCGGCTCGCGCCGCATGGGCGGGGTCAAGAAGAACCTTGCGGCCATGCTCGACGACCGCTTCCATCGCGGCAAATACGACGAGATCACTGACCGCGCCGATGCGCCGATCGAAGACGCCATCGCCATGATTGTGCGCGAAAGGCTGACCGGCGAATTGCCGCCGCCGACTGCGCGCAAGCTTGTCGATCTGTGGCGTCCGCTGATCGAGGAGCGCGCCAGCCGCAACCTCGATCGCTTGGAGCGCGTGCTCACCGACCAGCGCCGCTTCGGGGACGTAGTGCACGATCTGCTCGACTCGCTCGATATGGGGGAGGATCGCTCCAGCCAGTCCGAGGAAGAGGAAGGCGAGGAGGGCGATGAACAAAACCGCAGCGACGAATCCGGATCCGACGGCGAAGCGGCGGATTCCGCCGACAGCGAGCGTATGAGCCTGGAGGAAGCCGAGGCTTCGACCGAGGAAATGCCCGAAAGCGCCGCGGAAGCGGTCGATGCTCCGGCGGCCGAGATGGCCGATGACGCGGAGATGGGGGATTCAGAAACGGCCGCCGAGCCATGGCGGCCGCGGCAGATGCGCAACGAGCCGCGCGGCCCGGATTACCGCCCGTTCACCAGTAAATTCGACGAGGTAATCGGCGCCGAAAACCTCTGCGATCCGGAGGAGCTCACGCGCTTGCGCGGCTATCTCGACAAGCAGCTCTCCCATCTGCAAGGTGTGGTCGCGCGGCTCGCGAACCGCCTGCAGCGGCTGCTGCTCGCGCAGCAAAACCGCGCTTGGGAATTTGATCTCGAAGAGGGGCTGCTCGATCCAGCCCGGCTGTCGCGCGTAATCGTCGATCCACTACATCCGTTGTCGTTCAAGCGCGAAAAGGACACCGACTTCCGAGATACGGTCGTGACGCTGCTGCTCGACAATTCCGGTTCGATGCGCGGTCGTCCGATAACGGTGGCGGCGACTTGCGCCGACATTCTCGCGCGTACGTTGGAGCGTTGCGGCGTCAAGGTGGAAATTCTCGGCTTCACGACGCGGGCATGGAAGGGTGGACAATCGCGCGAAGCCTGGCTCGCTCAAGGCAAGCCCGCCAATCCAGGGCGGCTCAACGATTTGCGCCACATCATCTACAAATCGGCCGATGCGCCGTGGCGCCGCGCCCGCAAAAATCTCGGGCTGATGATGCGCGAAGGTCTGCTCAAGGAAAATATCGACGGTGAAGCGCTCGATTGGGCGCACAAGCGGCTGCTCGGCCGCCCCGAGACGCGCAAGGTTTTGATGATGATCTCCGATGGCGCGCCGGTCGACGATTCGACGCTGTCAGTAAATCCGGGCAATTACCTCGAGCGGCATCTGCGTTGGGTGATCGAGGACATCGAGACACGCTCGCCGGTCGAACTCATTGCCATCGGCATCGGCCATGACGTGACGCGCTACTATCGGCGCGCGGTAACGATCGTCGACGCTGAAGAGCTTGGCGGCGTGATGACCGAGAAGCTTGCGGAATTGTTCGCGGAGCACGCCCCCGAGGAACGGGGGCCGCGCCCCGTCCGAAGGCGTCTCAACGCCTGAGCCGCACGCACGCTCCCGAAGCCTTCGTCGAAGTTCATTCCCGGATACGGCTCCCGCATACGCGCCGCAGGCGGTCTGACGGTTGCGCGCGCTTAAGCCGTCGCGCGCTTCTTTGCGATCTGCCGCTTTATTTCGAGCGCCCGCCGCGACAAATCGGCGTCCTTCGCCGCCAAGAGGAAGGCATCGAGCCCGCCGCGATGATCGATTGATTTCAGCGCATTGGCGGAAATGCGCATGCGCACCGCACGGCCAAGCGACTCGGAAAGAAGGGTGACGTTGAGCAAATTGGGCAAAAACCGCCTTTTGGTCTTGCGGTTCGAATGGCTCACCTTGTGCCCGATCTGGCGGGTCTTGCCGGTAAGCTCGCAACGGCGTGACATCGTTCAAAATCCTGGGTGCGAATGTTGCTGACTTCGCGCTTTTCGCGCAGCGCGGCTGCGCCATCGGTTGCGCGAGGTCGCGGAGCTATAATTAGCATGCAGGAAAGCGTCAAGCACAGGTGGTGAGCGGCACCCGCTGCCGCGCCTGAAGCCGTATCAAATCACAGAAACGTCGCATTTTCCGACAAGACAATGCACGGGGTTTGAGGTATCGAACTGCGGCGGCTGACGCGGACATTTTCCGTTCCTCGTGGCTGTTGTGCCGCTAAGACCTTCGCCCGGTCACAAGGAGCCGTTGCCGCTGTGTCACGAGTGCCGCGCCTCAACGTTGTGAATGCCAGGTACGCCGCGTTCGCCGCGGCGGTTTTTGTCATGGGCGGGGCTTTTGTAGCGGATGCGAGCCACCTCGCCGCGGCGCAGGGACGGCTCGAGGCTGAATATACTGCGAGCCTCGCCGGCATAACGATCGGACGCGGCAATTGGGTCATCGAGGTTACCGAGGATCAGTTCACCGCCGCGGCGAACGGCGCGACCTCCGGCATTTTGCGATTATTCAGCCAAGGGCATGGCACCAGCGCCTCCCAGGGTATTGTCAGCAGCGGGCAGCCGATGCCGAGCAGCTATGCGGCCACGATAACCACCGACAAAAAGATCGATGACGTGCGCATGGCTTTTGCCGGCGGCAGCGTCAAAGATTTCACGGTCGACCCTCCGGTTGTGCCGCATCCCGATCGCATCCCGGTTAGAGACGAAGATCGCCGCAACGTGCTCGACCCGATGACCGCCGTGCTCGATCCGGTGAGCGGTGTTGGCGACCCGCTATCGCCGCAAGCGTGCGCGCGTACGGTTTCCGTGTTCGACGGCCGCGTACGTTACGATGTGCGCAGCGAATTCAAGCGCATTGAGGTCGTCAAGGCTGAAAGGGGTTATCAAGGACCGGCCGTTGTTTGCGCGGTTTATTTCGTGCCGATTTCTGGTTACGACCCGAACCGATACGCGATCAAATATCTTGCCGCGCTGCGCGACGCCGAAGTTTGGCTGGCACCGATCGCAGGTACACGGCTGGTGGTACCGTACCGCTTCTCGCTGCCGACTCCCGTCGGCACAGGCGTGCTGCAAGCGACGCAGTTTGTCACGGTTGCCAAGCCGCCGCGTGCCGCGGCGAATGTGAAGATGCAGTAAGGCCGAGGAACTGCCGGGCCGCGAGGGCTAGACCGCGGCTGCCATCCGCAACCTTGCGCAAAGATGGCGCCCTCGCCGGGCGTCCCCATTATCCACAGGAGGGCCTCCCTTGACTCGCGGCAAGAATCGTATCGGCGGTGGTGTTAACCGATTTGCGGCCAGGCGCCACGGCGATCAAGCGCCACAAACACCCGATCTGGTGTTGCATTGTGCCGGGGGCTCCATATGTCGCGGTGAACGAAGTCGAACAGCACCGAGGTCGCCGATTCGGCCGCGATTCGTTCCAGACTCGTTCCACACCTTAAACACAGAGCTTTCCCGCACGGAGCACAGGGCTTTCCAACGTGTTGTTGTGATACAGATGCGGTAAGCAGCCGCCGTTCCGCCGGCGGCCCGGGCCTTCGATGCCGATCTCTTTTTCGCCCTCCCTCAGCCGTGATGCGCGTCTTCGTGGCGCTGGCGTCACCGCTGTGCTTGGGCCCACCAATACCGGCAAGACCCATCTCGCCATTGAGCGAATGCTGGCACACTCGTCAGGGTTGATCGGCTTGCCGCTGCGCCTTTTGGCGCGTGAGGTCTATAACCGCGCGGTTGAACGGGCCGGCGTCGAGGCGGTGGCGCTGGTCACCGGTGAAGAGAAAATCAAGCCGGCCAACCCGCGCTTTTGGGTCGCCACCGTGGAAGCGATGCCGCGCGACCTCGACGTCGCATTTCTCGCGGTCGACGAGATTCAGCTCGCCGCCGATTTCGAGCGCGGCCACGTTTTCACCGACCGGGTGCTGCACCGGCGCGGGCGCGAGGAGACGCTGGTGCTGGGCGCCGCCACCATGCGGCCGATTGTCGAGCGGTTGCTGCCCGGAGTGAGCATGGTGAGCCGTCCGCGGCTGTCGCAGTTAAGTTTTGCGGGCGAGAAGAAGCTGACGCGGCTGCCGCGGCGCTCGGCCATCGTCGCCTTCTCCGCCGAGGAGGTCTACGCAATTGCCGAACTCATTCGACGCCAGCGTGGCGGCGCAGCGGTCGTGCTCGGCGCGCTGTCGCCGCGCACACGCAACGCACAGGTCGCGCTCTATCAGGCCGGCGAAGTCGACTATCTGGTG
>Ga0187784_10001677_pt1 | contig 17621 bp, 16 predicted proteins | sample 1015_SJ02_MP15_2_FD_132964 | JGI IMG/M metagenome (GOLD analysis project Ga0187784, IMG submission 132964) | Tropical peat soil microbial communities from peatlands in Department of Meta, Colombia - 1015_SJ02_MP15_20_MG | ecosystem: Environmental > Terrestrial > Soil > Wetlands > Peat | place...
GCTCGGCCGGGCTCGCCTCCCCGACCCGGGTCTTCCAGGAGAAGGTCACTTCGGGGCGCCCGCGGAACTCGCGGACCTCGGCGCCGACCGCGCGAAGAACGGCTCCTCGTTCGAGCCCCTCCCGGGGAGGGTCCCACCACGTGAACCGGACGGTCGCCGTCCCGTCGCTCAAGAGCCCGGAGGCCAACGGGCGTCGGCTCCCGTCCGACCTCCGTGTCACGTCGCGTCGCTCGTAGGTGACCACCCGGGCCACGAACTCGACCGGGGTCGTCGTGGGGCGGAGGTCGCGGAGACGCGTTTCCACGGGAGCCGGGGGTGCGGCATCGGCGGTCATCGGAGCTCGGGTCTCGGCAGAAACCCGCCTTGGTCATAAAAGCCTCCGGACGATAACGGACAGTGGACGGTGGGAGCACGGGGCGCTGCCCGGGAGCCGGGGCGAGCCGCACTCCGGCCCGCGGGTCATAATCCTTTTCCGCGGAGGGCCATGACCCGCGCGCGGTGCCGACGAAATTCTCCCAGAAGGTCGACCGGATTCTCTCCGCCCGGGACTCGCTCGTCTGCGTGGGCTTGGACCCCGACCCGACCCTGATACCGAAGAGCCTCCGCCGTCTCTCGCGACGGGCCCAGTTGGACCGTTTTCTGAACGGGATCGTCCAGGCGACCTTCCCACATGCCGCGGCGTACAAGGTGCAGCTCGGGTGCTATTTCCAATACGGTGTCGATGGGATGGAAGTTCTCTCGACTCTCTGCGGCCGAATCGGTCCCACCCGTCTACGGATCCTCGACCTCAAAGCGAACGACATCCCGAACACCGTTCGGATGGTGCGCGACGGGGCGTTCCGTCAGTTCGGCTTCGACGCGATCACCTTCACGCCCTGGCTCGGGTGGGAGACGCTTCAACCGCTCCTCGACGACCCGGCCCACGGAGTCTTCGTCGTGGCCCACTCCTCGAACCCGGGGTCGCTCGACTTCCAGGAGATCCCGACCCCGCGGGGTCCTCTGTGGCTCGCCGTGGTCGGCGAGGTACGCCGATTGGCGCATGCGCACGGGAACGTCGGGGTCGTTCTGGGCGCGACGTTCTCGGACGCGTTCCGCGCCGCCCGCGCGACCCTCGGCAACGGGATCCCCATCCTCGTCCCCGGCGTGGGGGCCCAGGGCGGTTCGCTCGCGACCGCGGTTCGGGAGGGCGTCGACGCCCACGGCCGCGCTCTCCTCGTGAACGCCTCGAGGAGCATCCTCTACGCGTCCGCCGGCGACGATTGGAAGAAAGCGGCCGGCGCCGAGGCAGAGCGACTCAAAGTGCAGATCAACCAGCTGCGAGCAGGCCTTCGTACAGCGTGACGAGGGAGTGGGCGACCGTCGGGAGGCCGTAAAGGGCCTCGGCCCGCTCCCGAGCGGCCCGTCCCATTCGCCTCGCGAGCTCGGGATCATCGAGGAGCGTCCGGATCTTCTCGCTCAGGTCGTCCGCGATCAGAGGCTCTGCGAGGAGGCCCTCCCGCCCCGGTTCGATCACCTCACGGACTCCGGGCATGTCGGCGATCACCACCGGGAGGCCTGCGGCCATCGCCTCGGCGATGACGAGCCCGAACCCCTCGAGCCGGTTCTGCGAGGGAAAGACGAAGACGTTCGCGAGGGCGAGATACCGGGGAAGGGCCTCGTCCGTCACCGCCGGGCAGAACCGGACCCGCTCCTCCACCCCGAGGCGGCGGGCGAGCCCCACCAGGCTCGGCAGTCGGGGTCCGGCGCCGACGACCACCGCGACGACGTCGGCCGGAAGGCGCGCGAGGGCCTGCAGGAGGACGTCGACCCCCTTATGGGGAACGAGGCGCCCGGTGAAGATCACGACGCGTTTTCCGTCGAGGCGCAGACTCGACCGCAGCGCGCTGGCGTCCAGACCCGGGCGAAACCGGTCGAGGTCGACCGCCGAGGGGATCACCGTGAGGTCCCGGCCTCGCAACATCGCGGAGGTATTCCCGTAGCTTTTCGTGTGCACGATGATCCGATTCGCCCGGTCGAGGGTCGCGGGCAAGAACACGGTCTGATAGATTCCCGAGAGCAACGCTCCCGCGACCCCGGGGAGATAGAGGTCGCAGTGGTAGGTGAGGCAAACCGGGACCTGCCTCCGGGCGAGCCCACGGGTCGCGAAGTAGGAGGTGAGGGGAGGGGGGTAGTGCAAATGGAAGATGTCCGGGGTCAATCCGCGGACGGCCCGACGGGAGCCCACGTCAATCGGAGTGCCCAGAAGGACTCCCAACGACCGGGTGCGAAGGATGCGGTAGCCCTCGAGCTCCTCCTCGGGAGCGAGACCGGGCGTGAAGCGCGAAGTGACCACCGTGACGTCGTGACCCTCTCGCGCAAGTTCCCGGGCGATGCCCCGGACGTGCGACTCCACCCCTCCCGCATGCGGGTAGAAGAACGGGGTGACCTGGACGATCCGCACGACGGCGCCCTAGCACGCCCTCCGTTTTACCGCCATCGTCTAAGGGGCGGCGGCGCCGGTTCACGCCTCGGGGGCCACGCGTCTTGGATGGGCGGAGATCGGCTCGCCTTCCCGGGTCTGCAGGAGCGCGTCCGTGGGCAAGGTGGCGATGTCCACGCCCTTCATCGCCTCTCCGAGACCGGAGGAGACGCGGGCGAGCACCGCGGGGTCGTCGTAATGCAGCGACGCCTCGACGATCGCCCGAGCGACCTTCATCGGATGCTGGGCTTTGAAGATCCCGCTCCCGACGAACACCCCGTCCACTCCGAGAAGACGGCAGAGGGCCGCGTCCGCCGGGGTCGCGATCCCGCCGGCCGCGAAGTTGACGACGGGGAGTCGACCGAGCGTGCGGACCTCGTTGACGACCGCCTCGGAGACCCGCTCCTTCTTGGCCCAGGCCGCGACGTCCTTCTTCGGGAGCCGCTGGACCTCGGCGATATCGTAGACCGTCTGGCGGATGTGCCGCACCGCCTCCACCACGTTCCCGGTCCCCGCCTCGCCCTTGGTCCGGATCATCGCCGCCCCCTCGTCGATCCGCCGCAAGGCCTCCCCGAGGTTGCGCGAACCGCACACGAACGGGATCTTGAACGCCTTCTTGTCGACGTGCTGGAACGGGTCAGCGGGCGTCAGCACTTCCGACTCATCGATCATGTCGACGGCGAGCGACTCGAGGATCTGGGCCTCGGCCGTATGGCCGATCCGACACTTTGCCATAACAGGAATCGAAACGCGATCCTTGATTTCCCGGACCTTCATCGGGTCGGCCATCCTCGCCACGCCGCCGGCGGCGCGGATGTCCGCGGGGACGCGCTCGAGGGCCATCACGGCGACCGCTCCGGCTTCCTCGGCGATGGCGGCCTGATCGGCAGTGGTCACGTCCATGATGACCCCGCCTTGCTGCATTCGGGCGAAGCCTCGCTTGACGAGCTCCGAACCGAACCGGAGCTTCTCGATGGGGTCGCTCATACCCGGTACCGGCCGAGTAAGGTGCGGCGCGCGTATAATACGGACGGATACTCCGAGCCAGAAGTCTTAACTCTCTCGCGGCCCTGTAGACCGTAGGCAGGGGGAGCTGGGCACCGGCTGAGAGGACGAGGGGAACCTCGTCGACCCCACGAACCTGCACGGGATAATGCCCGCGAAGGGAACGCGATGCGGCACGTGAAACGACTCTCCGCCGGCCCGCGGAGGCTGTGAGCGGCTCAGAGGAAAACTCGGGGAGAACGCCCCGGCGGTTGCGTCGACCGGGCCGAATCGGGAGGGCACTCCTGTGCGTCGCGATCGCCCTCGTGGTCGTGGTCGCGACCTTTGGGACGTACGAGTACTACGCTTCCGGTGGGACGTCCGGGGAGACGACCCTTGTCGTCTACACCTATCCGAGCCTGTTCAACGGGAACTGCGGAGCCGGAGCTGCGAACCTGAGCTTCTTGCTGGGCGAGTTCGAGCGTGCCCACGGGGTGCGAATCGAACTCGTCTGTCCGCCCTTGGGTGTGAGTCTCGTGAGCGCCCTGCAATCCCCGGGCGACTACGGCCCTCCCGCCGATCTCGTCGTCGGTCTGGATGAGGTCACCGCGCCCGAGGCCGAGTCGCTCGGACTCCTCGTGCCGTTCTCCCCTTCGGAGCTCGCCTCCATACCTCCGTGGCTGGTCGAGGAATTGAGCCCGGACCACGCCGTCGTGCCGTACGAGTTCGGATACCTCGCGATTGATTACACCGAGAGTTTTTACGAGGCCTCCGGCGGCGCGGTCGCGAAGGCGACGCTCCCGGAGCTGGTCGAGAACGCGAGCTGGGCGAACCAGTTCCTCACGGAGAACCCGTCCTTGGACATCACGGGGCAGGAGTTCCTCACATGGCAGGTCGAGTACTACGAGACCGTTCTCCATGAGAAGAACTGGACGGGGTTCTGGCAGCGCTTCTTCTCGGAGAGTCACCCGAACCCGGCCCTTTCGTGGTCCGACGCCTTCGGTGTGTTCGGAACGCCGGTGGGTCAGAATCAGCTGGTCGTGAGTTACTCGACGGACCCGGCCTACGCGGTGGTGAACGGGTACGGAACATCCGGACCGTTCAACTCGACGGTTTCCTGGTGGAACGGGACCGCGTACGGATGGAGGACCATTTACGGGGTCGGGATCGTGGCGGGGTCCCGGCACGTCTCGCTGGACGAGGAGCTCGAGGAGTGGATCCTCGGAGGGACGTTCCAATCCTACATCCCCGAAAACGAGTGGGAGTACCCTTCGAACGACAGTACCGCCCTACCGACGGCGTTCGCCGCGTCGATCGACCCCTCCTCGATCGTCGCGCTCAACAACGTGACCTCGCCCGCCGCGGTCGCCCAGAATCTGTTCGGCCCCGGCGGATGGATCTACACGTGGGAGTCTCTCGCCGGAGACGGATGAAGGCGCGCACCGAGGGAGTCGCGTTCCTTCTTCCGGTCGTCGGCTTCGTCGTGTTCTTCGCCCTCCTCCCGGTGGCCCTCCTGTTCGCGAACGCACTCAGCCAGGTCGGTGGCGCGAGCGGGTTCCTTTCGGTGGTCACGGCCGCGCGGAACGTGCGCGCGATCGACAACTCCCTTGAACAGGGATCGCTCTCCGCAACGTTCGCCGTCGTGCTGGGGTATCCCGCCGGGGTGTTCGTTGGACGGTTCTCGTTCCCGGGTCGGGCGTTGATTCGTTCGCTCCTCCTCGTCCCGTTCCTCCTCCCGAGCCTGGTGGTCGTGCTGGGCGTGCTCGACCTGTTTGGTCCGGCGGGGGTCGTCTCCACCGCAGTCCCCTGGACGGCGTTCTTCGGAAGCGGGATCCCTGCGATCATCGCCGCGAACCTCTTCTTCAACGTCCCCATCGTCCTCCTGCTGACGGCGACCGGTTGCGAGGGGGCCTCTGCAGGGCTCGAAGAGACGGTCGCGACCCTGGGCGGCTCCCCGCTCCGCGCCTATCGGGAGGTCTGGGCGCGGCCGACGTGGGTCGGCGCCGCTGCGGGAGGCCTCCTCACGTTCCTCTTCTCGGCCCTCTCGTTCGCCCCTCCCCTGCTCCTGTGCGGCGCGAGTGCGCGCTGCTATACCCTGGAGGCTCAGGTCTACGTCCTCGACCAGACGTTCCTCCAACCGAACGCCGCCGCCGTCCTCGCGCTCGGGATGGTACTCCTGCTGATCGTTCCCACCGCCGTGTATCTCGCGCTGGTCAGTCGGCTGCGCGCTCACCCGGGCCGTCGGACCTACCAAGCCCGTCCGGTCAACTGGCACGCGCCGGTCTGTTGGGCCCTCGCGGTCGAGACCCTACTCGTCTTCGGTGCCGAGGCGGCGCTCGTCGGGGCAGTCCTATATCGTACGGTCGCGCCGAGCGGAACATTCGGGACGGGGGCAGCTTGGACTGAGTTGTTCTCCTCGTCGACCACCGCGCACCTCGGCATCTCGGCGTTCGCGGCGCTCGGCAACACCCTCTTCTTTGCGGTGGTCGCCGCGCTCCTCGCCCTGCTCCTCAGCATCGCGAGCGGCTACGCGATCGTTCACCGGCCCGATCGGGCGGTGGCCCTGGGCCTGCTCCTCTTTGTTCCTCTCCTCCTCTCTCCGGTCGTCCTCGCCTTCGCGCTCCTCACGTTCTGGCGGCCGTTCCTCGGCACGATATCGAACGTCTGGGCGCTCGTGGTCGTCAGTCAGGCGATCCTCGCGATGCCGTTCGCGTTGCAGAGCCTCGAGATCCCTCTCGCGGGACTTTCCGCAACGGCACGAGAGACGGCACGCTCCCTCGGAGCGAGCGCGTTCGGGGCCTTTCTCGACGCGGACCTGCCCCGCGTTCAGGACGGCCTCGTCACGGTCGGGCTCTTCGCGTTCGCGTTCGGACTGGGCGAGTTCACGGCTACGAATTTCCTCGTCCCACCGGCGCTCACCACCCTGCCCGTCGCGCTCTACGCCCTCGCCGACGTCCGCCTCTTCCCGGTCGCCGACGCGGCGGCGGGCCTCCTCCTCCTCCTGAGCCTCGCGGTCTTCGCGGTCATCGTGCTCGGAGGTCGTCGTGTCGAGCTCTAGGCCGCTCCTCGAGGTCCAGGACCTCTCGTCGGCATGGGACGGGGTTCCGGTGCTCCACCGCATCGCCTTCGACCTCCCGGAAGGCGAGCTCCTGGTGCTGCTCGGACCCAACGGGAGCGGAAAGACCACGCTCCTCCGCTGTCTCGCCGGGCTCGAAACCCCCACCGCGGGTCGTATCACGCTGGACGGCACCGACATCACCCGCCGGCCCGCCCACCGCCGGGGGATCGCGCTCATGTTCCAGGACCCGGCGCTCTTCGCCCATCGTTCGGTCTACGAGAACATCGCCTACGCTCCGCTCCTCCAGCGTCGGCCGCGCCCGGAGGTCGACGACACCGTCGGACGACTGATCGAGCTCCTGCATCTCTCGGGATTCGAGGACCGACGGCCGAACCAGCTCTCGGGCGGCGAGCTGCAACGAGTGGCTCTCGCCCGGACCCTGGCCGCGCGCCCTCGCGTCGTCCTCTTGGACGAGCCGTTCGCTTCGATCGACGTCGAGCTCAGGGCGGAGCTTCGTTCGGAGTTCCGAGAGGTCCTCCGCGCCTCGGGAACCTCGGCGATCCACGTGACGCACGACCGGGAGGAAGGGCTCTTCCTCGGGGACCGCGTGGCGCTGCTCTTCGACGGAGTCCTGGAGGTCCCCCGTCCATCGGCGGACGTGTTTGCCCACCCCGGGACGGTCCGGGCCGCCCGATTTCTGGGCTACAACATTCTTCAAGGACCGACCGGCCCGGTCGGAGTGCTGCCGGTCGACCTTCGGGCTCGACCTTCCGGCACACCGGGAATTGATGCAACTGTGCTGGTCGCTGGGTCGGTCGGCAACGGACAGGAGGTCGTGCTGAAGACGACCGACGGTCAGCGACTCGAGATGCGGACCGCCGGGGGAGAGGACCTTCCGACACCGGGAACGCGCGTGAGGCTGGGTTGGGAACGCTCGGTTCCGCTCACCCCGGATTGACCGAGACGTCGCCAAAAGGCCAAGAACGCTCGCACCGTCCCCCCGTGCATGAATCCCTCCGACCCGTTCCACGTGACCGACTCGCTGAGCTGGGGACCCGAGCGCGCCACGATCTACCGAGTTGAACGACTCGCCGGGGTCGACCCGCACCGGTTCGCGCGCCGACCCCGGACGGTCCGGGTCTTGCTCGAGAACGCTCTCCGTCACTTCGACGCGCGAATCAGCGACCCGGCGACGCTCGTATCGCTCGCGAACGGAGAAGCGCTCCGAGAGGGAGTGGAATTCGCCTTCTACCCGGAGCGGGTCCTTCTCCAGGACTTCACCGGGGTCCCGGTGATCGTCGACCTCTCGACGTTACGCGCCGCGGCGGTCGACCGCGGGATCGACCCCGCCCGAGTGAACCCGGTGGTGCCCGTGGACCTCATCGTCGACCACTCGGTACAGGTCGACAGCTTCGGCTCGACCCGGTCGATCGGCATCAATCTCGACCGGGAGTACGAGCGGAACGGCGAGCGCTACCTCTTCCTGCGGTGGGCCCGAGGCGCGTACGCGAACATGCATGTCGTCCCGCCGGGGAACGGGATCTGCCACCAGGTGAACCTCGAGCACCTGTCCACGGTGGTGCAGACTCGCGCAACGAACGGTGGTCGGGTCGCCTTCCCGGACACCCTCATCGGCACCGATTCGCACACGACGATGGTGAACGGGGCATCGGTCCTCTGCTGGGGCGTCGGGGGGATCGAGGCGGAGGCCGTCATGCTCGGAGAGCCGTACTTCCTTCCCCGGCCCGAGGTGGTCGGGGTCGAGCTCCGTGGGTCGTTGCCCGAAGGGGCGACAGCGACGGACCTCGTCCTCACCGTCACGCGGCGGCTCCGCGAAAAAGGGGTCGTCGACAAGTTCGTGGAGTTCTTTGGGCCCGGAGTGGGCCACCTCTCCGTGCCCGACCGCGCGACCGTTTCCAACATGTGTCCCGAGTACGGGGCGACCTCGGCGCTCTTTCCGATCGACGAGGCGACGATCGCGTACCTGCGCGGCACGGGCCGGAACGCGGAACTGGTCGCCCGAGTCGAGGCCTACGCCCGGGCGCAGGGACTGTGGGGTTCGCCCGCGCCCGGCTCGGTCGACTACGACGACCTCCTCTCGATCGACCTCGGCTCGATCGTCCCGACGGTCTCCGGGCCGAAGAACCCGGACGAGAGCGTCGCGCTCGGCGACGCCCCGTCGTCGTTCCGAACAGCGCTCGCGACCTACCGCAAGGGACGACCTTCTCGGACCGCCGCGACTCCGGCGGCGGTGACGCCCCCGGTCGACGACGGCTCAGTGGTGATCGCCGCGATCACGAGCTGCACGAACACCTCGAACCCGACCGTGATGGTCGGCGCGGGCCTGATCGCGAAGCGGGCGCGCGAGCTGGGTCTCAAGGTCCCTCCCCACGTGAAAACGTCCCTCGCCCCGGGGTCCAAGGTCGTCACGGCGTATCTGGAACGGGCCGGTCTCCTTCCGTATCTTGTCCAGCTCGGCTTCGAGGTCGTCGGCTACGGGTGTACCACATGCATCGGGAACTCAGGCCCGCTTCCCTCGGCCGTGAGCGAGCAGGTCGCCGCGAACGACCTGTTCGTCGCGGCCGTGCTGAGCGGCAACCGCAACTTCGAGGCGCGCATCCATAACGAAGTTCGGGCGAACTATCTCGCGTCCCCGATGCTCGTGGTCGCCTACGCGCTCGCGGGGCGGGTTGACGTCGACCTCACCCACGACCCCCTCGGGCACACTCCGCAGGGTGCACCGGTCTACCTGCGCGACCTGTGGCCCTCCGCGGAGACGGTCCGCAAGATCGTCGAAACGAGCCTCGACCCGTCGATCTTCACCGAGAAGTATCGGAGCATCGAGGTCGGTGACCAGCACTGGGAGGCGCTCCCGGCGCCGTCCGGCCCGCAGTACCGTTGGTCGCCCCAATCGACGTACCTCGCGGTCGCCCCGTACCTCGACCTCCCGCCACCGTGGCTCCCGGACCGAGGGACGCTCGTCGAAGGAGCACGCGCGCTCGCGGTGCTCGGCGACCGGGTCTCGACCGACCATATCTCCCCGGCCGGGGAGATCCCCGAAGAGTCGCCCGCGGGCCGCTACCTCGTCGCGCACGGAGTGCCCGTGCGGGAGTTCAACACCTACGGCACTCGTCGCGGGCACCACGAAGTGATGATCCGCGGGGCGTTTGCGAACGTTCGCCTGAAGAACCAGCTCGCCGGCGGCAAGGAAGGAGGATGGACCGTCCATCTCCCGTCCGGGGAGCTGATGACGATCTTCGACGCGGCCGAGCGGTATCGCGCCGAACGGACCCCGCTCATTGTCCTCGCCGGTACGAACTACGGCCAGGGGAGTTCGCGTGACTGGGCGGCGAAGGGTCCGCGCCTCCTCGGCGTCGGAGCCGTGATCGCGGAGAGCTACGAACGGATCCACCGAACGAACCTGGTCGAGATGGGGGTCCTTCCGCTCGCCTTCCGCCCCGGAGAGGGGTGGAGGCAGCTCGGCTTGACGGGAAGGGAGACGTTCTCGCTCCGGGTTCCCCCCGGGGCGACGTTCGGTCCGAACTGCCCGGTCGAGGTCGTGGCACAGGGGACCGAAGGGAGCCCTCGGACCTTCACCGTCACCGGCCGGTTGAACTCGGCGACCGAGGTCGAGTACTACCGGGCGGGGGGAGTCCTTCCGTACGTTATGGCCCACCGCTTCGCGAAGTGAGCGGGGTCGCTCCTCCGTTACCGGGGCGCCGTGACTCCGGGGTCTGCAAGGTCCCACCGGACGACGGCTTCCCGACGTCGATGGGTGACGGTTCGATTCCCGACCCGGGCGCGGGCCTCGGCCACGGCCGCCGCGAGCACCTCGGGAGGGATCCTGAGCACGTGTCGGTACGCCCGCTTCTCGATCCGGTCGATGCGCTTCGAGAGGGGTTCCGTCACCTCCCGGTCGAGAAGGACCTCAACCTCGGCCGGAGGATGGTTGCGCAGGATCTCCTGCTCCTTGGCGCGGGGACCCGCGCGCAGAAGGTCGGGGTACCCCGCCTGGGCCAGAATCTCCCGGAGGATCCGTCGGGGCTCCTCCTCCGCTCCGGGTTTCTTCGACGCGTCCGGCGGGGGAAGGTCGAGGACTGCAAGTACCGCGCGCCGGGAGACCCGGGCGGCCTCCCGAAGCCCGTCATCGGGCCGGTCCAAGAGGTGGAGGACGTGGACGAATAGGGTGGCATCGAACGAGCGGTCGGGGAACGGAAGCCGATAGGCATTTCCCCGGACCAGATACGGGAGGCCCTTCGCGACCGCCCGGCCGAGCATGCCGCGGGACGCGTCGACCCCGACGACCTTCACGCCGAGGTCGACGAGAGGACGAGCGACCCGGCCCGTTCCTACCCCGACCTCGAGGAGCGAGCGAATCCCGTGTTGGTCCAGGAAATCCGAAAGGCCCCGGACCGTCTCCGGCTCGAGCGGCTCCCGGGTCTCATCGTAGACGGAGGAGAGCGTGTCGAAGTCTCGGCTCACGGCGATGGAGGCCATCGTGCTGCCGGCCGGCAACGGGGCGTTCTATTTGGCCGCGATGGCTGCGCGGTCGCGTTCGACCGTCCCCGGGACCCGACCGAAAGCTAAGAATCCCCCCTCTCCCTCTCGTGGCCCATGACGACTGTCCGTGAGCTGAATCAACTCGTCCGCCGACAGCATCTCCTTTCCCACCCGTTCTACACGGCGTGGTCCAAGGGCGAGCTTCCGATCGAGACGTTGAGAGCCTACGCGGGACAGTACTACCATTTCGAAGTGAATTTCCCGCGCTACGTCGCCGGGGCCTACGCACGGGTCACGAACCCGACGGACCGACGGGTGCTGCTGGAGAACCTGGTCGACGAGGAGGGGCGTTCCCCGACGCATCCCGAGCTCTGGCTCGACTTCGCCCGGGCCATCCGAGCCCCCGCTCCGCCGTCCCGGCCGGCCGCCCCGACCCGCCGCCTGCTTGACGTCTACGAGCGGCACGCCCTCGGCGGGAGCGCTCCCGCCGCGCTCGGTGCGCTGTACGCCTACGAATCTCAGTTCCCCGAGGTCGCTGCGGAGAAGTCCCGGGGGCTTCGTGCGCACTACGGGATCCACTCGAAGGCGGCGCACGAGTTCTTCCGGGTCCACACGTTCGCCGATGTCGAGCATTCGGCCGCGGAAGCTCGACTGCTTCGGCGCCTCCTCGCCACCAGTCCGACCGCCGGACGGGATGCGGAACGCGGGCTGCGGGATTCCCTCAACGCGTGGTGGGGGTTCCTCGACGGCTTCCCGGTCGCGTAGTCCGCGTAAGGCCGCGCAACGAGTCGCCCGGCTCGGTTCGCTCGCGGAGCTCGGGTCCTCGGTGAGCGTGCGCGCCCCCGTCCGGTCGCCGGTCCGCGCGCTCGGGACTCCCGTCGCGGAACGTCAAATACGGAGGGCGATTGGTCGGTCAATCACGACCGGGGGTTCACGTGTCCGGCTCCAGTTTGTCCCTCTATCACACCCTCGCGAAGCACTACGACGCCCTCTACTCTTGGAAGGACTACCGGGCGGAGTCCCGGCGCCTCGTCAGCCTCGCTCGTCAGTACGGTCGTTCGGGCGGGCGCACGTGGCTCGACGTGGCCTGCGGAACCGGTCGCCATCTTGAGTTCCTGCGCGCCCGCTACTCCGTTTCTGGGGTCGACGCGAGTCGCGAGATGCTACGCGCGGCCCGCCGCCGGCTCCCCGGGGTCCGGCTGGTCCGGGGGGATATGCGTTCGTTCCGAGTTCGGGGTCGGTTCGACGTCGTGAGCTGCCTCTTCAGCGCGATCGGCCACCTGCGCACCGAGAGCGACCTCCGAGCGACGTTCGAGAACCTGGCCCGTCACACGAAACCGGGAGGTGTAGTCATCGTGGAACCGTGGCTCGAACCGTCCCGATTCAAGCCGGGCCATGTCCACCTGACGACCTTCGAGTCGCCCCGGCTCACCCTGGTCCGTCTCTCCCGAGGCCTCCGGAGCGCGGACCGTTCGCTTATCCAGTACGAGTATCTCGTCGCCGAACCCGGCCGCCGAATCCGCCATTTTTCCGAGGTGGATACCGGGCTCATGGTCCCCCACCGCCGACTGGTCGAGCTCCTCCGGGGCGCCGGGCTTCGGAGCCGGTATCTCCGACGAGGTTTCATGAGAGACCGTGGACTGCTCATGGCGGTCAAACCGCTCTCTGTCCCGGTGGACACGCGCCGGCCGCCGGCGGGACCGGCTAGACCGTCGTAGTCGTTCCTTCCGGCTCGTCGGTCACCGACATCCGGCCGAAGTGGAAATGGTCCGAGCGCCGTTTCCACGCTTGCGCGAAGAAGAGGTTCTGGACGGCGGTGTCGTGCCAGCAGTAGGCGAGGGCCACGAACCAGGCCGCCGGCGCGTAGAACAGGATGGACGTGAGGAAGAGCGGGGCATTGATGGTGACCCCGGGCAGCAACGTGATCGCGAGCACCGTAATGCCGCCCACGACGAGCAGAAGGAGCATCAACCACAGGAACGGAAACTCGAGGGAGTCGGTGATCCGTAGCCTCGCCCGGCTCATCAGGTAGGGCCCCGCGGGGGAGAGGATGATTGCCAGGAGCAACCCCGCAAGGAACTCCTCCACGAAGAAAGCGAACGGACGGTCGAGGGCGAACCGGGGCGCGAGGTCCCCCCGTTGGAAGACCGTGATCATGTAGATGAGCTCAAACCCCAGCGTGACGACGAACACAATTCCAAACCGACCCCAGGTCTCCCGCGGCGTGTCCGGTCGGACCGGTGCTTCGACCACCGCGTGGCGGTTGAGTCCCGGGATCCGAACGATCGCAAGCAGCACCCCGAGCGGAACGAGGACGCCGAGGGTCCGGCTCGCGACGAGCGCCGCTCCGAACCATGCGAGCGAAAACGCAAGGGTGACCCCGAGCAGGACGATAACGATCCCGACGAAGTGGGCGTCGGTCCATCGGGCCTGGTCATGGAAGAACTCGAGGACCACGAGGCCGTACGCCGCGACGAAGGCGAGCGGGACGAGCCACAACCCGAGGACGGGCAGCGAGCGGGCGGCGCGGGGCGCGGACGGGGGCCGAGCCGGAGCCGGCGCGTTGCCGGTAGGGCCTGACGTCACGGTAGCTTCGACAAGACTCCCCTAGCTAATCGTGTCGGTGGATGCGAGAGAGCGAGCTCGGAGGTGCTCCGGTCGCCGCCGTCCAAGAACCCGCTCTCCGGGTCGCGCCGACGGCTCGCCCGGCGCGCAGTCGTCCCATTTCTCCGACCCAACCCGCCTCCGTCCCCGCCGTGGTAATTAATAACCGGCCCGCGGTGCAAGAGCCGTGGCACGAGACGACGCTTGGATCCGAGACGAGCGAGCTCCCGAGTGGCTCGCGATCGCGAGCGGCATCCGCATCCGTCGCATGGTCGAAGGGAACGGATGTTCCATCATCCTCTATCGCCTCGACCCGGGGCGTCGGTTCGTGCAGCACGACCACTCGTTCGCGGAGTTCATGATCGTGCTCGCCGGGTCCGGGCGCGCGCGGGTCGGGGACGAGAGCCGGGCCCTTCAGGAGGGGGACTCCATCTTCGTTCCCGGCGGCACTCCCCATGGGTTCGAGGTCGATTCGAAGTCGGAAGTGGTCGTGATGGACGTGGTCGTTCCCGCTCTGCCCGAACTCACGGAGCCACCGACGGCCGAGGTGATTCGGAAAGCCTTCGAGACGGCTCGGAGCGAGCCACGCGCCAGTGCTCGCGCCGGGAAAGTTTCGTAGTCGTACGTGGGTGCACGGAACGTCGGGGTCCGACCCCCCACCCCGAGGTCCCCCGTCACGCGAGCGAACGCTCGACGGGGGCGGCCGTCGGAGGTCGGACTCGCCGACGCGACTTCGGTCCCCGAACGGGTGCCGAGAACGGTTCCCCGGTCATCTCGCGGAGGGTTCTTCGAATGTACGCGCGGTCGAACACTTCGCTCAACAGCCGGGGCCTTCGGTCGGCGAAGACCTCGTCCGCGTACCATTTCGACCCGAAGTGCACCAGCGTCATCAGAATCGGGAGCGCATCCTCCCCCTTCTCGGTGAGACCCCATCGCGTGTAGTTCCGACCCCGCTCGACGGGCCGGATGAACCCTCCCTGCTCGAGTTCCTTGAGGCGCATCGCCAGGACGCGCTTCGTGAGCCCCGGAGTGATCCGCAGCATCTCGTTGAACCGCTGCGTGCGGTAGAGCCCGATGTTCCGGAGCACGAGCAGGGCCCACTTCCGCCCCAGAACGTCCAGGCTCGCCTTCACGGGACAGCCTCCCTCGAAAGGGACCCGGAGTTCGGGCGGAGCGAGCCGGTCGCGGTCCGTCTCCATGGGTATCCTTTCACTCACCTACCCCTTGATATGGTTTCCTTTTGATACCGAACCGAATCCGAGGACCGGTCGCTTCCATGACGAAAGGTGATGAGGAAGCGAGGAGTTCCAGCCTTGCTTCGGCCCCGCTCATGCTCGACGTACATCTCGATAGCTGGTTGAGGGAGTTCGGTCCCCGCGGAAGCGAGACGGTCGACGCCGACTCGGTCGAACATCTTCTCGACGTTCTCGAGAAGCGGTATCCGCGACTCCGGTTCAAGATTCGGGACGAGACCGGACATCTGCGCCGGTATGTCCGCGTGTTCGTGGACGGGGACGACGTGAGCGGCACGACCGGTGTCGCGACGTCGCTCCGGGGCGCTCGCACCATCGATATCCTCCATTCCATCGCCGGAGGATAGCAAGGCACGGAACATGGTGGGCGACAACAAGCTTCGGATTCTGGTCGGCACTCGGAAAGGAACCTACATCGTCGAGGGAGATGCGCGGCGGACCCGATGGAAGGTGGGTCCCGCGGCGCACGAGGGGAGCGAGGTCTACCACGTGGTCGCGGACCCCCGACATCCCGGGGACGTCTACGCTCTCGTGAACTCGTGGCTCTACGGACCCGTCCTTTATCGCTCCCGCAACTACGGGAAGAAATGGTCCGAGATCGGGACCCCGCTCATGGCCTCCACGAAGACCCGGCCGCCGAAGTTCGACGGGAACCCCGATACGCCCGCGCCCGTCTACCCGGTCGCGAACCTCTGGCACCTCGAACCCGGCCCTGCGACCGAGCCGAAGACGCTCTACCTGGGAGCGGACCCGCATCTTCTGTTCCGAACGACCGACCTCGGAGCGACGTGGGAGCCGATCCCCGGCATCAACGAACATCCGGCGAGGAAGAACTGGGGACCGGGCGCCGGCGGCGCCTGCCTTCACACGATCCTCGTCGACCCTCGGGACTCTCGGCGGCTGTACGTCGGGTTGTCCGCGGTCGGGACGTTCCGGTCGGAGGACGGCGGAACGACGTGGACGCCGACCAATAAGGGGGTGGAGGCTCCGTTCCTTCCCGACAAGTTCCCCGAGACCGGCCAGTGCGTGCATGACGTGGCGGCCGACGCCGCCGACCCCGACACCTTCTACCGCCAGGACCACGGGGGGATGTACGTCTCCCACAACCGGATGGACAAGTGGGTCCGGATCGGTAAGCCGCTTGGCGACGATTTCGGGTTCACCGTGGCCTCGCCTCGCGCCGCTCCCGGACGCGCGTACTTCATTCGGTTGGACGGGAAGGCCCGGGTCACCGGCGAAGGTCACTTCCAGGTCCACGAGTGGAACGACAGGACGCACACGTGGAGGAAACTGCTCCCTCGGACGGCCTTCCCCGGTCACTTCGGTGTTCAGCGCGAGGGAATCGCGACCGACGACCTCGACCCCGCGGGAATCTACGTCGGCACGACCACCGGGCAGCTCTTCGTGAGCCCGAACGCGGGGAAGACCTGGCACCAGGTCCCGTTCCAGTTCCCCGGGATCCACTCGGTGAGCATCTCCAATCCGGCGAAGCGTCCGCGTCGCGCGTGAGCGGGTGACCCGAGACGCCGGTACCTCGGCGTCCACGGTCTCCGGACCCCTGTCCCGGCCCGAGGATCACCGCCCCCCGCAGAGATGATGGCTTCGCGGCCGTTGGGTCCCGCCATGGGGACGTCGGGACCTCTTGCCGGAAAGGCGGGGTGGGTGTCGGGAGCCGGCCGAGGGATCGGCCGGGCGATCGCGTTGCGGCTCGCTGACCTCGGCGCGGACGTGGGAGTGAACTATTGGCACAGCGAGGACGGAGCGAAGGAGGTCGTCGCCGAGGTCGAGCGACGAGGATGTCGGGGAATTCTTCTGCCGGGCGACGTCGCGGAGAAACGGGTCGTGGACGAGGTCGTCGCGAAGATGACCTCGACGTTCGGCCGAATCGACTTCCTGGTAAACAACGCCGGCGGGTCGAGCGGTTCGAAGACCGATAACCCAATCGACGAAGCCGTCGTGGCGGATTGGAACCGGGTCCTGGCCGTCAACCTCACCGCGGCGTTCCTCGCGACGCGCGCGGTGGCACCGGTCATGCTCCGTCAGCGAAGCGGCCGAATCGTGAACATCTCCTCGATATGCGCGGTCACCGGCGACTGCGGTCCCGCGTACAGTGCAGCGAAAGCGGGCCTGCTCGGACTGACTCGACACTCCGCGGTGTGGCTCGCCCCTCACGTCCAGGTGAACGCGGTCCTCCCTGGCTTCATCGACTCGACACCCCACGACCCTGAGAAGGTCGCGAAGATCACCCCCGGACGAAGGATGGGACATCCGGAGGATGTCGCGGACGTGGTCGGGTACCTTGTCTCGTCGGCCCAGACATTTCTCACCGGCGCGTGCCTCACCGTGGACGGCAGTGTGACGAACGGGATCATCGCCCGGTCAATGGACTGGGACGACGTGAACGCCCGGGAACGGCGCCTGATGGGGTGACGCTCGAACGCCCTTTCTGTGGGGTCCCTACCGTTGCTTAACGAAGGGCTCCTGCGATGGCAGAGCCTGTACTAGGGAAGTCGCCCGTGCTGGGGGCGAACCCCCGGGGGCTCGAATCCGCCGTGGAAAATGGGTGGGACTATAGGGGTGGGGTTCGGTCACGCCCGAGAGGCGAAACTTCCGGTCGAGCCGGCGGGAGCGGATTACCAGTGGCGATTACCGCAATGAGCGCAGAAGCTGTTTCCTTTTGAGATTTCAGCCCCACACGCGGGACAGATTCCTAGGTTTCTTGCGAACTGCCATCTCGTAAAGATCAGAAGTGGTCCAAAAACCA
>Ga0187784_10001678_pt1 | contig 17620 bp, 15 predicted proteins | sample 1015_SJ02_MP15_2_FD_132964 | JGI IMG/M metagenome (GOLD analysis project Ga0187784, IMG submission 132964) | Tropical peat soil microbial communities from peatlands in Department of Meta, Colombia - 1015_SJ02_MP15_20_MG | ecosystem: Environmental > Terrestrial > Soil > Wetlands > Peat | place...
CATTTCTCGATTTCGCTCTCGGTCATGGACCGGAGCTTAGCACTTCTCACAAGCGAGGTCAATAACTTAACGTAGTAGTACTAGTGGCTAGTGGTCAGTGGCAAGTAGTTCGCGGTCAGCTACTAGCGCGGAGCTGCGTCTTAGGTCAACGGCTTTTGGGCGGGGCCTAACTACCCACGGATCTATAAATCGGATCCGCGCTATTTGCTAAAGTTGTCTATCATTGTCAACATGATCTGTTCCCAGATGCCCTGATGACTCGTTCTTGAGGAGTTGAGACCAAGACTTTCTGCGGTCTCGTTTTTCCTTTCGCGCCCACAGTAGGCCAACGAGAAATATCGCGATGCCGTAGCCGATGAAAACCAACCACTCGCTAGTCATGCTCATGGTCTCAACCTCTCCACCGTGACTCCTAAGATCCAAAACAATAAGCTGGTCACCATTCCCAATACCAGTGTTGTCGTGGCAACAGCCCTCCCGGAGAAAAACATGTCCAGAGGAAGGAAGACGGCCAACAATAGCGCGGCCTCCCTCAGGAACTCTCCGGCCATCTCCGGCACACCCTTTTTCTCTCGTGCCAAGTTCCACCCCACCCCGGAGACATTTTCAGGCTCAGCATCCCGGCGCGCCTAACCTCGTCGCTGTCAAGCTATGATGGTTAAACCCGGCCCGTGGTTTTCCAACCCAGAGCATCCCACTAATCACTAGCCACTATGCACTAACCACTGCCTTTCTCACGCCGGCTGCGGCCGTTCGCGCGAGGGCAGGCCCGGGGTGGGGCGAGGCTTCAAGACCTGCGTAGTCTCCGGTTGGGGAGGTTTTGGAGGCGCGGGCCGGACCACTTCTGGCAAAGGCTTTCCCTCCACGAGCAGCCCGACTTCACTCGCGTCGAGGACCTCGCGGACCAGCAACGCTTCCGCAATGCGCACCAGAGCGTCGCGGTGGGTGGTAAGAATGTCCTTAGCCTTCAGGTAGGCGGTGTTGACAAACTTCTTCACTTCCTGGTCGATCTTGATGGCCGTGTCCTCGCTGAAATCACGCGAAGTCGCCAGATCGCGCCCCAGGAAGATTTCCTGCTGATGCTTCCCGTAAGCCAGGGGGCCCAGGTCTGACATGCCCCATTCGCACACCATGCGCCGCGAAACCTCTGTGGCCTGCTCGATGTCATTGCCGGCGCCGGTGGTGAAATGGTTCAGGAAGATTTCCTCCGCCGCGCGCCCGCCCATCATAACGGCCAGTTGCGATTCGAGGTAATCGCGCGTGTAAGTGTGTTTGTCGTCCAGAGGGAGTTGCATGGTGACACCCAGCGCCATACCGCGCGGGATAATGGTGACCTTGTGGAGCGGGTCGGCGTACGGGACCATGGAAGCGACCAAGGCATGCCCGGCTTCGTGAAAAGCGGTGTTTTTCTTCTCCTCTTCGGAAAGGATCATGGACTTTCGCTCGGCGCCCATCAGGACTTTGTCTTTGGAGGTCTCGAAGTCATTCATCATCACCGTTTTGCGGTTTTGCCGGGCGGCGAGCAGGGCCGCTTCATTCACCAGGTTGGCCAAGTCAGCGCCCGAGAAGCCGGGCGAGCCGCGCGCCAGCACGGGGATATCTACGTCCTCGGCCAGAGGTATTTTCTTTGTGTGCACTTTCAATATGGCTTCGCGGCCTCCCACGTCAGGGCGTGGAACGACCACGCGCCGGTCAAATCGCCCGGGACGCAAAAGAGCGGGATCCAAAACATCCGGACGGTTGGTGGCGGCAATGAGGATGACACCTTCATTCGATTCGAAGCCATCCATCTCCACCAGCAATTGGTTCAGCGTCTGTTCCCGCTCGTCATGACCACCGCCCAAGCCGGCGCCACGGTGGCGGCCGACGGCATCGATTTCGTCAATGAAAATGATGCAGGGGGCGTTTTTCTTCCCCTGCTCGAAGAGGTCGCGAACCCGCGAAGCGCCCACCCCGACGAACATCTCCACGAAATCGGAGCCGGAGATGGAAAAGAAGGGAACGTTCGCTTCACCGGCTATCGCCCGCGCCAGCAGAGTCTTCCCGGTCCCCGGCGGCCCCACCAGCAAAACGCCTTTGGGGATGCGCCCGCCAAGCTTCTGGAACTTTTGCGGCTCACGCAAAAACTCAATGATCTCCTGCAATTCTTCTTTGGCTTCTTCTACTCCGGCCACGTCCTTGAACGTCACTTTCTTTTGTTGGCTGGAGAGAAGGCGGGCACGGCTCTTCCCAAACGAAAGCGCTTTGTTGCCGCCACTCTGCATCTGGCGCATGAAGAAGATCCAAAGGCCCAGCAAAAGGAGGATCGGAAGGCCGTTAAGCAGCAAGGTAGGCCACGAACTACCGGAGCTGTCCTTGATGACCACGCTGACCTTCTTTTCCGTCAGGGTCTTGTACAGATCGGGGTAATTCGTAGGAATAGTGGTTTTGAACTTGGCGTCGCCCTTTTTCAGCGTGCCGGTAACGTCCGTCCCCCTGATTTCGACTTCACGCACATTGTCGTTGTTAATTTGGTCGACGAAGGACGTGAAACTAAGCTCCTGGACGCTTCCCCCACCTCCGGACTTGACCACCGCCCAGATGAGTATGGCGGTGACCGCCATCACCACCCAGAAAACTATGTTCTTGACTGCCGAGTTCACTGGGCTTCCTCCTCCTGCCCCCTTAAACCTTGCGCGGGTCCCTTAACCCGCCCTTCTATTAGATGCTTCACCAGCTCTCGCGAGCCGGGCCACAAAAGGCAGATTTCTATACTTCTCCTCATAGCCGAGGCCATAGCCAACCAGAAACTTCTCTTTGGTCTTGAACCCCACGTAATCGGTTGAAACATCCACTTTGCGCTCACCACTCTTCTCAAAAAGTGAGGCGGTGCGGACGGAGCTGGGGTTCTGGCCCAGAACATAGCTGTAGAGGTGGTCCAGAGTAAGTCCGGATTGCAGAATACCGTCGACGAGAAGGACGTCCCGCCCCGCGGCCTCGACCTTGGGAGTGTACATGATTTCTCGCACCGCCGTCGTGCCTGCCGAAGTGTCATGGATCTCGGCTTTCATGAAATGGCACACCACCGGCATCGTGAGGCTGCGCACGAGGTCGGCCATAAAAACAAAGCAGTCTTCCAGAATCCCCACCACGTGCAGCGTCTTTCCCTTGTAGTCGTGGTCAATCTGCTTGGCCAATTCGCGCACGCGCTTATGAATCTGCTTCTCGGAGTACACACAGCGCAGATCGCTTTCCGAGAGGGCGCGCGCGCGCGGCTGAGAACTGCGCTTCGATGCCGAAGGTTTGGCGATCTTGCTTTTCATCTCATCCGCTCTGTAGGAGCGGCGCTCGTGGCCGCCCTGGGCAGCCATCCGCCGGTTGGCGGGTCGCCCCTACGATACGCTCCCAAAACTCGATTTCCTCACACCTTCTTTGGCCTGCGAGCTTCCTCAATCAAAAGGATCGCTCGCGATTCCGGGGAAGCTACCACGGAGGCCGCGGGTGGGAATCCCCTGACCCACACAATCTGTTCTCCGCATTCCAACACGGGCCAGAGCTTGCGTTGCCTCTGAGGAATCTTCCGCTGGCGGAACAGTTCCTTTAGTTTCCGCAGCTCTCGGCTTCCCGAAGGCCAAAACTGGTCGCCCGGTCGCCAATTTCGCAGGAACAACCCCCGCCGCAGTTTCTGCGGGTCCATGGCGCCGGTCTCTATTCCATTATACGCCTTAGAAACACCTTGGGGTTCAACAATCTTAAACCCAAAAGTACTACCTAAGGCGGGGACAGCTACCTCCCCAGGGACCTTGACGGGATAAGCGTATGCATTTTCCCCAGCGGAAATCGGTTGCGAACCCAGGATGAGCCAGTCGAATTCCTTTCTGGCTACCGCCCCGCCAGGCAAAGCGAGGCTTCGGCCACTTTGGGCACGGGTAGCGAAGCGCAGGAGCCTTCCAATGTGGGCGTAAGCCACACCTCGCAAACCCTCGCCGACGGAGTGAAGCATTTGCCGCAACACCCGCCGCTGAATGGCGGGCGCAAACCCGCGCAGGGCGCGCACTGATATCTTTTCTTCTGCGCCTTCGCGCACACGCCAAGGGCGGCCGAGCTCTTCGGCGTGTTGCTCGAGGTAGGCCTCTTCATCCCGCGCGCGGTCGGCCTGATGCTTGAGAAGCGGGATGATGGCAGGGTTGAATTCCCTTTCCAGCCAGGGGAGCAGTTGCAGGCGCACCTTGTTACGTCGCAGCCGGGAGTCGAGGTTGGTGGAATCAAGCCGGCACTCGAGCTTGCGCGCTTCGATCTCGCGCATGATTTCGGCGCGCGTGAGATCAAGAAACGGGCGGGCGACCTTGCCCTCCAGCACAGGATGAATTCCGCCCAAGCCGCGCGTTCCGGCGCCCCGCAATAGGCGCAGCAGCACGGTCTCTGCCTGGTCGTTGGCGGTGTGTGCCGTCACCACTTTGTCGAGGTGGCCTTGCTCCACCAGGGAGAAGAAAAACCGGTAGCGCAGCTCGCGGGCGGTCGCCTCGAGGTTTCGCTTTTTCTCACGCGCCACGCGCGCTACCTCAGCTTCGCCACAGAGGCAAGCGATTCCCATGAAATCCGCCAGCTTCCGCACGAATTTCTCATCTGCGTCGGACTCGGCCCCACGCAAATGATGATTGAAGTGCACCGCGGCCAGAGTGATTCCCCACTCCGAAGCCAGTTCTTTCATGAAGTGAAGCAATAAAACCGAATCTGGCCCGCCTGAAACCGCCACGCCCACGCGCTGGCCGGGATGGAAAAACCCCTGCCGCTTTACTTCCTTCACCCAGCGGGAGTAAATACTGGACTTCCTGAGCATCGGTTAAACCCACCACGAGGCAACGGTCACAGCCGGTCCCATCCGCGCTCACCATGGGCCGTCGCAGAGCGAAGCCCTGCGTTCGGCGGAATTCTAATGGCTGAAAAGCGCAGAGCTTCGCTTTCCGCCAGCCAGCGGTTGCCGGCGGGGTATCGGAGACGAGAGAAGTCGCGCAGGGCAGGATCAGGAAATCACTGATCGTGGCTACCCGCTCCTACGCCCCTTGAGAATTCAGGGCGGCCACCGTGGGCCTCTGCGGAAGGTGGCTGAGGGCTCTGCCGAGCGCTTGGCGGGCAAGGTCGAGCTCGTAGGTTTTCTGGAGGTTCATCCAGAGATCCGGCGTGGTCCCAAAGTAGCGAGCCAACCGCAAGGCCGTGTCCGCCGAGATGGCCCGCTTGCCGGCGATGATCTGGGAGATGCGGTTGGCAGGCACGCGGAGCGTGCGCGCCAGTTGGGCGGCAGAAATGCCCATCTCACTCAACTCGTCCGCGAGAATCTCGCCGGGGTGAACGGGTGTGCGTGCCATGGTTCTGGACCCCTTAGTGGTAATCGACGATTTCAACGTTTTCGGCGCCATCGGAGCCTTTCGGCCACTCGAAACACAGACGCCACTGAGGGTTAATGCGAAAGCTGTACTGGCCTTTCCTGTCACCAGACAGGGCTTCCAGCCGGTTGCTGGGGAGTTGCGCAAGGTCCCGCAGACTGCCCGCCGCTTCAAGCACTCGAAGCCGTTTTTCTGCCTGGTGGCGGAAGCCCTCGAAGGCGGGAACCCATTCGCCTTCCGCGAAGCGCGCACTCCTCCTGTCCCGGTAGCTCCGGATCACATAGCAGTGTGGCAGAAAATACGCTGTACGTCAAGCGGTTGGTGCAGACGCTAGCTGTCGAGGGAGATGCGGCATTAAGGATTGAAAAACGGCAGGACGCTGCCACGCCTGATTGCGGGAAGCTGGCTGGAGCGCGCCCGGCGCTATAGGAACCTGCGTTGGCGGAAGCGCTGTTCGATGGCCGGGGAGCGCGGGCCCACCACGGCTTGGGCCCGCGAGAAACGCTGGTGAGTGCAGGCGAGCTAGCGTTGCATTTGGACCCGCAGGTCCGGTTTGACGTGCAAGGTTTTGCCGGCCACGACGAAAATCCTCTCGCCGTATCGCGTATAGCCCGGCGCGCGCAGTTCGATGTTGTAACTACCCGGCCGAAGATGCATCGTCTTCAGTTTGCCCACCGTACCGGCAAAAGCCCCGTTGATAAACACCTCGGCGTTTTTGAGGCTGGTGTCGAACTTTACGCTCCCCGTCGCCGGACCGTAGTAGTAACCGCCGTAGTATCCGTACGGATACGGACCCCAGTACGGGCCATACCCCCAGCCGAAAGCCGGGCCGACGAAGACGCCGAAGCGGGCAGCCTGAGCTGCCGCCGGCATCAACAAGACCGCAGCCGTCATGCAAGTCAGTAAGAGCTTCTTCATAGCACACCTCCACTCCTGGTAAGGCAATCAGAATGCCATCGTAATTCGTTGTATTAAAATGGTTTAGTGCGCGGTGACGGTGGCCAAAAAGCACCACCGGTGGCCGAGAATCACCGCGCCTGGGCACGACTGGAGGAAAGTCGATTACAATCAGGGGTGGGTGGGGCATACGTCCCGAGAAAAAGAGCTTGTGAAAAAATCCCCGCGGGTGGCGCATACGTTCCGACGCTCTTTGTCGGAACGTATGCGCTCCATGGTGGTGCGCCGTGGAGGAATTCGCAAGCCGCGGATGCGCAGGCCAGGCGAACAGCGGCGCGTCTGCGCCACTCGCGGAACTGAGAGCTACCATCACGCGTACCTGAAGGCATGAGGAGAAGCTACGCCTATTGGTCTTTGGTCTTGCTGTTCCTTTACTATAACGTCGACCGGTGGACACCTCTCGGGAATTGGAAGGGGGAACACCGTTGGCCAGTTCAGAATGTGCAGTCTTCTCTGGATATTCTCGTTGGCGTGGTTTTGCTCGGTGCGATCGTCAGCTTTCGAACCGATTTTCACCCTGGCATGATTCTCGGTACAGCCCTTCTCGCCCTCCAGACCTATTTTCATCTTCAGGCGTGGTGGCTACCGTACTTTCGCGGCGTCACTTCGCCGCGTGCAATTGCCTTTCACACGCAATTCCTGGAACACACTCAGGTTTTACCAACATTTGGCAATCATTTTCCGCCAGACGCAGAGCACACCTTTATCGACTTCTTTGTGTTCCCTGCCTTTTTCTTCTGCCTCGTCGCTACCGCACGGAGGCTGTTTGGAAGATCCCCTCAATCTTCGGCTTCATAATAAGAGGTGTTTGGCCCGTCAGGGTTTTTCGGTTGCGCCAAGCGTGCAATTTCTTCGCGGCAGGCGATGAAAGCAGAGATGTCATTCTGCGCGAAGGGCGCTCACGGGGTCTGTCCGGCTCGCCCGGCGGGCGGGCAGAAAACTGGCGAGCAGGGCAGCGACGACGAGCACGCAAATCATCGTGGCGAAAGTGAAAGGCTCGACGCAACGAACTCCCTCTACCAGGTGCTCCAATAGACGCGCCGCAACGAAGGCTGCGGTGATGCCTACACCCACGCCGGCGAGAATCATTACCAGGCTCTGCCGCAGCACAAGCCGCAGGACGTCGCGAGGGCTGGCCCCGAACGCCACGCGTACACCGATTTCCGGCACACGCTGGCTGGTGATGTACGCCAGCACGCCATAAATGCCGATGCACGCGAGCAGCAACGCCAAGCCGGCGAATATGCCGAACAAAAGCAAGAGGAAGCGTTGCTGGGCAAGCGACCGGCTCGCGAGCTGCTGCATGGTGTAAACCTCGTAGAGAACTTGATCGCCCGTAGCGCCCCGTACTTCCCGCCGCAGTGGATCGAGCACATTCAAGGGCGGAATCTTGGTGCGCACCGCAATCGACATGAGTTCTGACCAGCGAGGCAAAAAGCGGTCCGGGACTTGGGCAAAGGGATAATAGAACTGATCGTGCACGTGGGCCTGATCGTCGCCGGCGAGCCCCCAGTAGCGGACGTGACCCACGACGCCCACGACTTCGTAAGGGTTCGTGCAGTCATAGAAGGTTTCCCCTTTAGGGCCGATGCAGGGCATATCCGGCATCCAGAGGTTCTTCCCGATAGGGTCTTGCGTGCCGAAGGCGTGTTGCGCCATTACGTCATCAATCACTATGACGGGTTTGCTGCCCATGCGGTCGTGGTCATCGAAGAAGCGCCCTTCACGCAGCGGGATGCCCATCACTTTCAGATAATCCGGCGTCACGCTGCTCGAAAGCGCCAGGGGCATCTTGTGCTTTTCCGGCATGGCTGGAGATGTCCAGTAGCCAATCTGGTTATTACCTTCGCGCATGGGGACGGTATCAACCGTCGCAACTGACTGCACGCCCGGCACGCGGCGAACGCCAGCCAACAGTTCCTGCCATGCCGCGGGTATGCGCGCCGGGTTTGCGAGCACGGCGGGCGAAAGCGCCGTGCGAGTAACCAGCAAGTTCCGGATGTCGATGCCCGGGTCGAGGGATGACAGCCGCAGCAGAGTCTGGCCGAGTATTCCGGCAGAGACCAGCAGCACGACGGCCAGGGCGATTTCGGATATAACAAAACTGCTGTGCAGACGGCGCGAGCTTCCCGCAACCGTCCGCGCTCCGGCGCGGAGTATTTGTTCCAGATCGCGTGTGGGCGCGCGCAGGGCCGGCGCCAGCCCGAAAAGAAAACCGCTCAACAGAGAGACGACTAGCGCAAACACCAGCACATGCCAATCGAGCCCTACTTCCTCCGCGCGCGGCAGACTGCCTGGCCAGAACGCCACAAACGGGCGGATGCCCATGGTCGCGAGCCAGAGACCGAGCCCGCCTCCGGCAAGCCCCAACAGCGCGCTTTCTGTCAGGCACTGGCGCACCAACCGGCCCCGGCTCGCCCCCAGCGCAACGCGCATGGCAAGCTCACGCTCGCGCGAAACGGCGCGCGCAAGCAACAAGCTGGCTACGTTGACGCACGCAATCAGCAGCACCAGACCGACCGCGCCCAGCAGCAGCCAGAGTGTGCCTCGATCATCTCCCACCAGCTCCGTGACCAACTCCTGACGAAGCCGCCGGGCAACGAAGCCGCGGCCTGCATTGGTTTTCGGGTACTGCGCCGCCAACCGACGGCCAATCACCCCCAGCTCCGTCTGCGCCTCATCCACTGTCGCGCCCGGCCGAAGGCGCGCCCAAACATCAATCCCGGGATGCGCGTCGCGCCTCTGCATGTACCCTTGAGTGTTCTGGCCAATCGGTGTCAAAACATCCGGCTCTAAGAAAGACAACCGGAAACCCGGAGGGACGATGCCGACAACAGTGTAGGAATTCCCTTCAAAAACCAGCGGCCTGCCGATTGCTGCCGGGCTTCCACCGTAGTGACGCTGCCACAGACCGTAGCTGATGATGGCCACGGGCGCGGCGCCAGGCCGGTCATCCTCGGGCAGGAAGGCGCGCCCTCGCGAGAGAGTAACGCCTAGGACGGGGAATAGCTCGGACGAGATCTCCACACCCTCAACATGCTCGGCTTCCCCGGGCGCACTCATCGTACCTCCGTTGTAGCGCCATGCCGACATATCCAGAGAACGGCTCTCGTGCTTGCAATCGAGAAAGTTGGGGTACGAATAGGCCCAGAGATCGCCCCAGCGGTAGTCGGTTATCCCTTTCGTCTGCTCGTTCAGCGTGACTAATCGGTCAGGGTCTGGAAAATGCAGAGGCTTGAGCAGAACACCGTCGATAACCGTGAACATGGCGGTCGTCGCTCCGATTCCGAGGGCCAGGGTCAATAGCGCCACGGCGGCGAAGCCAGGCCGCTGCCGCAGGGTGCGAAGCGCGTAGCGCAGGTCTTGCGCCAGATCTTCCAGCCAGCGCGTGCCACGGGCATCGCGGCACTCCTCCTTCACCTGCTCCGGACCGCCCAAAGCAAGCCGGGCCAGGCGTCGCGCTTCGTCCGGCGCGTGGCCACGCGCCATCAAATCGCTGGCGTGTTGTTCGAGGTGAAAGCTCAGCTCCCGTTCGAGTTGCTCTTCCATTTGCTTTCGCCGCCACAAGCGCTGCCACCAAGTCATTGCGCACCTCCCTCCGTCATTCTGAGGATTAGGCCGACGGCTTGCGTCAAGCGCTGCCAGCTCGCAGCTTCCGTTTCGAGCTCCGCCCGCCCTTTCCTCGTCAGGCGATAGAATTTGGCCTCGCGCCCGGTCTCGGTCTCCTTCCAGTCCGCAGCCAGTAGGCCGCGGTTTTCCAGCCGGTGCAATGCCGGGTAGAGTGAGCCTTGTGGAACCTGGACCACATCGCGCGACACCTGTTGCAGGCGCTGCGCGATCGCGTATCCGTGCACCGGGCCGAGCGCGACAATTTTGAGAATCAATAAATCCAGGGTGCCTTGCGGCAGGTCGGATTTTGCCGGCGTCATGGCTTATACCTCCAACTTCTACATATTAGCACTGCCACCGGTAGAAGCGCAAGGTATGCGCCAGGCGCGTCTTTCACTTTCTTGGATGACACGAGCGGTATGCCGCAAGGCAGAGTGAATCTCAGCCGGTGCGCAAGAGGAGGCAAGTGATGTCGTCGTGCTGGCGGGTGTGACCCACAAAGGCGTCCACAGCAGATAGCAGGTTTTTCAGCGTGGCCTGCGCACCCGCGGCGTCGCTGGATTTCAACACATCAAGAACGCGAGGTTCCCCAAATTCCTGGTCGGCGTCGTTCACTGCTTCAATCAATCCATCCGTGAAGATAACCAGCAAGTCGTGGGGAGCCATGGTGACGGTGCCGCTGGTGAAACGAGTGTGAGGGTCGATGCCGAGCGGCACATCTCCGGTCTCCAGCCGCTCGAGGCTGCCCGAAGCGCGACGAATGAAGGGCGCATTGTGCCCCGCCCGCACGTAAGAAAGCGCGCCCGTCTCGGGCACCAACTCTCCAAAGAATGCGGTGGTAAAGCGCCGGCCGCCCAGGCTGTGCGCGCAAGCGTAGCGGTTCAAACCTTCGACCAGCTCGAGGAGAGAAGTATTGGCTTCGGCCAGGGTTCGCAGGCTGGCTTGAAACGTGGCCATGAGCAGTGCCGCGGGAACGCTTTTCCCCGCTACGTCCGCCACCACCAGCAGCAAACGCTTCGAGTCGGAATTCGAGTTTGGGGAAGCGCGCAAGAAGGCGTCGTAGTAATCGCCCCCCACGGTGTTGGCGGGCCGCGAGACAAACGCAATCTCGACTCCGGGTACCACGGGCGGCGACGCAGGCACCAGCCAGCGCTGGATCTCGCGGGCGATTTCGAGGTCGCGCTTCATCGTGACCCGGTCGGCAAGCTCAAGCGCCAGCAGAAAAAGCAGGGCCGCGACGGAAAGCAGTATGGGCAGAAAATTGTTGGGCAGGTTTGCCTCGTAGTGATGGTCGGAAATCGTAATCCCGGCCTGGCTGCCGCCCAAGGCAACGATGGCAAAGAACAAGGCAATGAGCAGGAAAACGCGGCGGGCCGGCGAAAGCTTCATCAGCATGGCCCAAAAAAGCGCCGCAGTTGTCTTCATGAATCGCCGGCCCCGAGTTTCCTTGCGCAGCGCTTCCCAGTCGATCTCCCCCGAGTAAAGGCTGTAGCTCGCCCGCGCTTCCGCCATGAATTGCGCCCAAAGGACCTGCACCGCAAGGCCTTCGGTCACTCGCTGCCAAAAGCTTTCAATCCTTTTTCCGACACGCATGATAATGTCTCCCAAGCTCGCAGCGGCCTTTTCAAAATCGCGGCTAGAATCGGAGGACATGAACAAGCATTATAGGCGGAAGAGGTGTCAGGTGTCAGGTAGCAGGTGTCAGGTGTCGGGTCTCAGGTCCCAGGGGTAGGGGAAACTGTGAGTTGTGAATAGTGAATTACAAATAGTGAATGCGGAAAACGGACAACTGACCACTGACAACTGACGGCTAAACAAAATCCCGCCCAATCAGCCGTTCGATGCGATTGCGGATGGGCGGGTGGGTGGAAAACAAGCTGGAGAAAACCGCTCCGGTGGTGAGTGGCTGGCAGATGTACATGTGCGCCATGGAGGGCGAGGCTTGCATGGGGATGCGCTTTGACCATTGATCGATCTTGGCGAGCGCCCGCGCCAGACCTTGGGGATTGCCGGTGATGTGCGCGCCGGTGGCGTCGGCCTCGTACTCGCGCGAGCGGGAAATGGCAAGCTGGATGAGCGTGGCCGCAAGGGGCGCCACAATCATCATAGCAAGCACGGAGAAAATGCCTCCGCCGCGCCGGTTGTCGCTGCGCGAGCCGCCAAAGCCCCCAAACAGCTCGCCCCAATAAACCATCCGGGCAATCAAGGTGATGGCGCCGGCAAGCGTGGCTACCACCGCGCTGATCAAGATGTCGCGGTTCTTTACGTGGCCGAGTTCGTGCGCTAGCACGCCTTCAATTTCCTCGTCGTCGCAAATTTCCAGGATGCCAGCCGTCACCGCCACCGAAGCGTGGTGGGGATTGCGGCCAGTGGCAAAAGCGTTCGGCGAATCTGTCGGGATGTAATAGATTTTGGGCACTGGAATGTTGGCCTTGGCGGCCAAGCGCTCTACGATCTGGTAAAGGCGCGGGTTCTCTTCACGCGCAATGGGTTTTGCGCCACTCATTTTCAGCGCAATCTTGTCGGAAAAGAAATAGCTGCCCAGATTCATCACCGCCGCCAGCACCAGGGCAAAAATCAATCCCCGCTGCCCGCCCCAAAGCTGCCCTATTGCCAGCAGCAGGCCGGTCATCGCGGCAAGCAGAATCGTTGTTTTCAGATTGTTCCACATAACCTTAAGCTCCCATCGTCCTCATCGTCACACTCTACTGTGTTAGATGCTTCAGCTATTCTATGTGGCCAATGGGTCAGGGCCACAAGCGCAACAACTTAACGGTCGGATAGCTGGGCGAGAAGGCACGGAAGAGCTTCTCATCCGCGGTAACCAAATCGCACTGTGCCTCGAGCGCAAGCGCCACGTACAAGGAATCGTAGATCGAATGCTGGTGCACCAAAGCCAGTCTGAAGGCTTGACCCGCAAGATTCAAAAGGGGCTTCAAAACCGGGCGGATTCGGTTGAAGCGGGCAAACTGAAACTCCGCTTGGCTGGCTTTCATACTCCCCTGTCTGACCCTCTTCGATAAGACACTGCCAACTTCCACAAGGAGCAGGTCGGGGGCGATGGGGGCGTACTTGCCGAGTCGACATAATTCCAGCAGAGCCTGCGCTTCCTCGCTGCCGGGCTCTTTCACCAACCACTTGACTGCAACACTCGCATCCAGGACAAGATTCATCGGCTGTCGCGGTCCTCGCGAATCAAAGTCACGCTGTCGGGGGCGTTGGGATACTCTCTGGCAATCTCCTCGCGCATGCGACGAAGCTCGGGGAGAACCTTGGCTATTTCCAGCCGGCGCACTTCCCAACTGTCCTTCTCGGCGAGGATGTCGAGGATCTCCGCGTTCAAGCTGCGCCCGTAGGTCCTCGCGCGAGCCCGCAGCCGCTTGTAGGTCTGTTTGGGAATGTTTCGCACCATCACGTTAGGCATAACAACTCCGATAGCAAATGATGTCATGACCGAAATCGACGCACCATGATGGCCCACAGCGCTTTGCCGTGGGCACAGCGTGTCACGAACGAGATTCATCGGCTTTCCCTATCCTCGCGGATCAGTTCAAGCATCTCATATTTCACGGGAAACTTCTTTGCGATCTCTTTGCGCAGCCGCCGTAACCTGGGAATGGCAGATCGGCTTCGAAACCGCCGGAGCGCCCAGGCGTCCTCGTCATTCAAAAGCTCCAGGAATTCCGCGTTCAGGCTTCGCCCATGCTGCTTGGCACTTTCCTGAAGGCGCCTGTAAGTTTCTGCCGGAATATTCCGCACTACAAAATCTGGCATATCTCCTCCATCCGCGTACGTCAACCCCTATCTACTGTCCCGGTCCTGCCGGATCAGCTCCCGCATCTCGTAATTGACGGGGAACCTCTTCGAGACTTCCTCCCGGAGGCGGTCCAACTTCCGAATTGCCTTCTGCATCCGGCGTCGCCGCTGCGCTTGCTGAGCTTCGTTCCCCAAGACCACAAGAAGCTCCGCGTTCAAGCTCCGCTTATGCTGTTTCGCCCCCTCCTGGAGCTGCTTGTAAGTTTCTTCTGGAATATTTCGTAGTGTGTAATTAGCCATACTGCATCCGATGTCCGGTATCTCTCATCCCTTCCTACAACCCGGCCGCTATCGGCTATCCCGGTCTTCACGAATCAGGTCGACGCTATCTGGCTGGTTGGGACACTTCGCAGCGACTTCTTCTCGTATCTTCACGATCCTCTTCATCACCTTGGCCGCGTGCCGCCGCCGACGATTCATGGCCGCGTTGTCCGCGAGCAGAACCAGAATCTGAGCGTTAATGGTGCGCCGGTCTTGCTTCGCGTCCTGTTGCAGCTCGGCGCAGTCTTTCTCCGGGATGTTCCGCGCCATCACGTTTGGCATAAACACTCCGATAGCACAATGATATCACAAATCATCCGAGGGTGTCATTCCGATCCCACAGTCGCGGGAGAGGAATCTCGCTCTGCGCTGCGGCGGACCGGAGCTCGATGTGGGTTGCGAGGGGAAGAGAGAATCAGAGCAGGATTCCTCTCCGCCGGCCGACGGGTCGGAATGACATCGCCTGAGCGGGGAAAGTGACTTCGTAACGCGATTTCCAGTACCCGCTCACTGGCTGCGTCACCTGGATGGTCGATCAACGGAAAGGCAGCCCTCAATGGCTTCGTGGACATTCGCCAATAGCTCTTCCATCGTTTCTCCCTGACTTGCGCAGCCGGGGATCGCCGGTACCTCAGCCCAGTAGCCACCTTCCTCTGCTTCGTGAACCACAACATTTGTCTTCAAGCTGCCTCCTCCGCTGACTCCGTTACCCCTATTCTAGCATTGGAGCGGCCAAAAGCCGTCTTATCTGGCGTAGGGGCAGGAAGCGAATCCTTCCTGATGAAGCAAGTAGCGCGGACCCCCGGTTTTGGGGTCCGCGGCTTTTGCTTCGGGCCGGAGGAAGAGCCGCAGACCGCAAAGGCGGCGGTCTGCGCTACCATCAAGCTTGGACACCGGTGAGCCTGTCTCTCCATTACTGCGCTCCGCAGAGCTCAGGGCGCACTGGCGCGTGACATCATCCAGATGTTGCCCACAGTCTCGTCGAGTATCAAGCCGATTCGGCCGCCCCCTGTCGACCAACCATCACTCTGATAGGACAAACGCCCGTGAAAATGCCGTACCGAGAAGGGACCACCCAGCAGGCGATGGGAGGTTGCGTCGAGCCGCTGCCCCCATAAGCACTTGTGCCCATCCCGGCTAGACGTAAAGTAGAGCGTCTTCCCATCCGGCGACCAGTTGGCCCAATCTTGAGCCTCTGACGGCGCGATAGTAATCCAGGCGCTTTCGGGGATCGGTTTCGGCCCATCAAGGGGCGCAATCGCGATGTGTCCGCGATTTGGCTCCGTGCGGACCGTAAAGCTGACCCAGCGATTGTCGGGGGAGAACCGGCCGTAAAGCAAACTGTAATTGGGATGCTTCAGCAGCGGAGTCTGCTGATGCGAAGCGAGGTCCAGGACGTTGATCTGATACGGGCTGCCGCCGAACACCAATACGCTTTTCTCGTCGCGCGACCAATCAGTTGCTCGAAAGCACCCTTCGCAAAGCTTCTCCGGTGCGCCGCCCGGAGCAGACGCGTACACGACCCTTTTGTCTTTTTCGAACACTGAGTATGCGACCCTTGTGCCGGACGCATTGACCACGGGATACAGTTGGACAAACGGCGAGCTGGCCACACTCGACTCTTTCCCCGTCACCAGGACACGGATCCAGATATTGTCCTGACCCGACTGATCGGAGGAAAAAGCAACGTAGCGCCCGTTGTTCGAGAGCGACGGATACCCCCGGAGGGCCGGCCCCTGCGTGATTCGCTCCAGCGCGCCTGTAGCTTCTCCACGACTCAGATCGAAGGGTAACGCCCAGACGTCGGTTCGGGTTTGTAGGTTGGTGAAGGCGAACTCGCCCGAGGGTGCGCAGGATGCATGGATATCGTCCCCGACGCCGGTGGTCAATCTTCCGAGCGTGCCATTCGTTCTCTCGGCTCCTGGTGGCATGCCGATTCCCCAAAGGTTACGAGCATTCCCGCTGGCGAAAGAAAACAAAATCATGTTGGTGCTCGCTGACCAACAAGCCGGGATGGGGAAATCCGGCGTCGCGGAGGGCCGGAGCGCTCTCAGCCCGCCGTGGACGAAAGCCTGGTACGCTCCAGTCCTCCTCGCACTCCCCCCATTGGTGGGGACAAGCCACCAATCGATGGCAGACTCATCGTAGGCCTTCGCTGACGTGTATCCAACGATGAGCAGGTGCTTCCCGTCCGGGGACCAGATGGGATAGCGAGCTGCCGTAAAGTTGGGCCCCACCTGTTGCGGCGGGCCGCCGGCCACGGGGACAACCCAAACCGTGCCGGTCCCTGGTATGGCCTCAGCTACCCCTCGATCGCCCACCCAGTACGCCACTTGCGAGCCGTCCGGGGAAAACTTCGGGTTCCAACCGTCGCGGGCCAGGAGTCGGGCATCTCCACCAAACGCCGGCATCTCGAAGATGCCGCCGCCGTCGCGGTCCGACCGAAAGACGATCTTGCTGCCGTCGGGCGAAAAATCCGGCATCGTGTTGCCCATGCCGTCCGTTGTCAAACGAATCGGCTGGCCGCCGGCTACCTGCTTCACGTAGAGATCCGGCTCACCATCCAAGCCGCGATCCGAGGTGTAAGCCACCAGCTTGCCGTCCGGCGACAGGGCGGGGAAGTCCGAGAGTCCCGGATCCGCAGTGAGCCGAGTCACCTTCGAGGGAGTCTGTGACGCCTTAGTGCCATGCAGCCACCGGTCCCGCAACTCACCCACATTAAGAACCAGAAGGAGGGTCAACAGAGCTGTGAGGGCCAGCGACGCGACCACGATTGCCGTCCACACCCGGCGGCGAGGTGCAATGCGTATCGCCTCCTCAAAGGTGGGCGCTCGCCTTGAGTCCGAATCACGCTTGAGGCGCCTCAAGTCGCCGCGCACGTCTGACGCGTGTTGGTAGCGCAGGTCGCGGTCCTTTTCCAACGCCTTGTCGATGACGCGATCCAACTCCGGTGGTAAATCGGGGTTCAGCCGAATTGCTGGCGCGGGCACGCGGTTCAGGATGGAGTCGAAGGTCACGCCCGCGGTGTCCCCGCGAAAAGGCAACACCCCGGTCGCCATTTCGTAGAGCACCACGCCAAAGGAAAACAGATCAGTTCTTGCATCCACCGCCTTGCCGCGAACCTGCTCCGGCGACATGTATGCCACGGTGCCGAGCGTGGTCCCCGGACTGGTCAGATGCTCGGGTTCAATCGAACGCGTCGGGGTGTCTGTAGCGCCAGCACTCCACCCATGATTCCCCTCCCCGGATGGGGAGGGGAGCGAGGGGCGGGGGGAAGGCGTGACCTTGGCGAGACCGAAGTCCAGCACCTTGGCGTGTCCACGCTGGGTGACAAAGATATTCGCGGGCTTGATGTCGCGATGCACAATCCCCTGACTGTGAGCGGCATCGAGAGCATCCGTGACCTCGATGGCGATCTCCAGGAGTTGTTCCAACTCCACCGGACGGCCTTGTATGCGGTGCTTCAGCGTCATGCCGTCCAGAAACTCCATGGCAATGAAGGCTTGACCTTCGTGTTCGCCGATGTCGTGGATCGTACAGATATTGGGATGATTCAAGGCGGAGGCGGCTTGCGCTTCGCGCTGGAAGCGAGCCAGAGCCTGCGAGTCTTTGGA
>Ga0187784_10001679_pt1 | contig 17610 bp, 13 predicted proteins | sample 1015_SJ02_MP15_2_FD_132964 | JGI IMG/M metagenome (GOLD analysis project Ga0187784, IMG submission 132964) | Tropical peat soil microbial communities from peatlands in Department of Meta, Colombia - 1015_SJ02_MP15_20_MG | ecosystem: Environmental > Terrestrial > Soil > Wetlands > Peat | place...
AACAGGAGGTTCGCGGTGCTCGCCGATCCGCTGCCGCTGGTCGAGATCAGCACGCGGCCGTCGCTACCGACCGCAACGCCTTGGGGCTTGGCGGGCAGCGTCACGCGATTCACGACCGCCATCGCCGTCAGGTCGATCACGTCCAGCACGGAGCCGTTGTAGCAGGCTACGAACAGAGAATTTCCGTCGCGCGACAAAGCCGCCGAAAGCGGCGTCTGGTCGGTCGGAATCGCGGTCTGAAAATTCTGCTGCGCGATGGAGTAAATGTTCAGCGTGTTCTCGACGCTCGAAGGCAGATACACCCGGTCGCGCGTTTCATCGAGAACGAGGTCGGAAGCGCCGCCGACCAGCGCCACCACGCGGCCCAGCGTTGCCGCTGACCCGCATGCACTTACCAGGATGACGAATAAGAATCCTCTCATCGCTCAGGCTCCTGGATGGTGGTCACGATCCGGGAGCTGGCCTGCGCCGTTGCGAGCGAAAAGACCTCGACGACGTTCTCGCCCGGCCGGATGGTGGCCGGAATCTGCGCCGAGATTTGCGTGGGCGAAGTAGAAAGCAGCGGCAGCGCGACGTTGTCGAACAAAACGCAGGACCCGCCGAGCACCGTCGGCGCCGGAAGCGTGGTCGCCGTCGCCTGCGCGGCGAGATTGGTTCCGTTGATAGTGATAAACGAGCCTGGTTGAAAATTCGCCGATCCGTTAATAGCATTGACAATCGCGTGCGAACCGGCCAGTTGCGGCTGCGTCGCCGAGCCGGCCGGCGTCAGCGGCACTACGCTCAGGCCGGAGAGTGTGATCGCGTACACATTGCCCTGCGAATCCATCACCATCTGCCGCGGCGGCATGGCTGTGCGCGTGGTGCCGAACTCGGAAATGACGGGATTTTCCGGCATCTCCGCGGCCGTAGCCGTCGCGCCCGTGGTGGTGCTCACGGCTTGGAGCGTCGTGTGGGTGTCATCGCTGGTGGTCGCCGTCAGCGAATTGCGAACCACCGTGGTCATGCGCAAAAACGCGTCTTCCCCTGCCCCTAACACCGCGGCGACGTTGCGCAATCCCGTGCTGGTGACGCTGGTCCCTCCTCCTCCGCCCGGACCGGCTGGTGGAGTCACCGTGACTTGACCGGGACTCGCTGCGCCCCCGATCACGGTGAGCGAGTTGTTCAGAACCAGCCCGTTGGCGAGCAGAAAACTGCCGTCGCTCGCCAGTCCCAAGGGGCCGTAGTAGCCGATAATCGGCGTCGTGAAAAGCTGGCGATCGGCTGTGTATGCGTCGGCCAGTCCATTGTAAAGATACGCCGTGCCGCCTCCGCCGAGCAGCAGAATCGACGATCCGTCGGCTGATCCGAGCATGGTTTGTGGCGAAGTGATCGGCGTCTGCGCGCCGGTCGAGCTGACGCCGGTGATTGTCGTGCCGGTGCGCGGCTCGGCCTGGTTGCCGATTACCGTCCACAAATCTCCGTTGTTCATAACCAGTTGCAACCCGCTCAATCCGACGGCCAGCCCGGAAGGCGCAACAATCGCCGCGTTGCCGGCCAAGGGAACCGGCGGGAACTGAATGGTCCCGGTCACCACCTGTTGATCCAGATCCACGATCGAGATGGATTCGCCGCCCGTGTTGGCGACGTATAGCGTCGTTCCGTCCAGCCCCATGGCCATCTCGTGCGGAAGCTGGCCGACCGGAATCGGCGCTTGAAACGACATCGTCTGCGTGTTGAAGACCTCGATGCGGTTATAACCGGCGTTGGTGATATACACCAGACCGCGGGCCTCATCGAGCAAGATGTCTTCGAGTCCCTGATACGCGGTGGACGAAGAATTCGGAACCACGGGAACCGGGTAAATCAACCCGCGCATGCTGGTGTCGCGGTAATTCATGTACACCAGGATCGTCGGCGGAACGTTAATGGCATTCGGCGAGACGAGCTGAAGCGCGACCGCAGTCCCGTCGTTGGTGCTGATCGTCCCCGTGCCCGTGTACAGATTCGTCCCCACCGTGCGCTCCGCGCCGGACAATCCGGGATCCATGGAAAGCGTAAGCGTGGCGGACGCGAGCCCGCTCGAGGTGGTGACGATCAGGGTCCCGACCGCTCCGGTGATCGATTCCGGCACCGCGAAGGTGAGCTCGCCGCCGCCGATGTTATTCACGCTGATTCTCGCTTGCGCCACGCCGGGATGGCACGGGTCCTGCGCCAGAAAGACGTTGGTCGACGAAGGCATCAAAATCGGGTACGTGTACAGCTTCGAAAGCGGCAGATGGGTAATGCCGGAAGAGGAAAGGGCCCACGCATTGGTGCCGTCGGCGGTGATCACCATTTTGGCGACGATGCTCTCCGGAAGATTGATCCCCAGATTGATGGCCAGATTCTGTGGGTTCGAGATGAGCATGGTGGATGCCTGCGGCGCCGGCGGAGGGGTCGTCAGCGCCGCAGTGTTGAAGGCGCTATAGAGCGTGGTCCCGTCCGGCGAAAACACGCTGCCCCCGACGTTGTAGGTGGTCGCGAAGCTGCTCGACATCGTGAACGGAGCGTTGGCCGTGCTCTGCTGCGCGATCGCGTTGAGCGTCGCGGTGTTGAACAGGGTGAAGCCGGCCATGAAACTGGCGCCGTCGGGCGCAACCGACAGGGTGCTCGATTGCCCCACCATCGTTCGGCTGCGCAGCACCGTTCCCGAAGCCGTCTCGTAAACGAAGACCACGGTCGAGGTATTGTTGCTGATCGAATTCACGCCAATGATGTACTGCCCGTCGGGCGTGCGGTGAAGCTTTCCGTTGAACTGCGTCGTCGGCTTGGCGAGCAGTTGCTGCAAGCTGGGCGGGGTGGCCGCGGCCGGCGGAAACGCGACCGCCAGCACCTGATTCTGCGAGGCCTGGGTCTGATCGTAAATCAACAACGTATTCGACGCATTGCTGGTACCCGAGCCGTCGGTTGAAATCACCGCGCGTCCGTCGGCGCCCACCTCGACCCCTTGAGGATTGGCCGGGAGCGAAACGGTCGTCGCCGAATAACTCGGGTTGGTCAGGTCAATGACGCTCAGCGACGCGCTGCCATGGTTGGTCACGTACAGATAATGGTTGTCCATCGACATGGCCGCGCTCAACGGCGTCGTGCCCACTGTGATCGAACCGGTCACCTGCTGGCTCGCGTAATTGTAAATCTGTACTTGATTGGTCGCCGAATTCACCAGGTAGAGCTGCTGGCGGCTTTCATCGAGGACTATGTCGCTCGGTGTGCCTCCGAGCGGGATTACTTGGCCGAAGGTGGCGCTGGTCTGCGCCCACACGCTCGCGGAAGGGAGCAGCAATAAAGTTGAAATCAGCCACCGGCTTGAAAATAAATTTGCTCGCAATCACCCTCCCTAGCCCTATCCTGACGGAAATCCCCCGCCGGTGGTGTACGAAAAATGCGCCGTTCCTGTACTCCAATCGCGTCCGATCGCGTCCACAAGGGAACAGCAAAGAATGAAGATGCCGCTTCGTGCCCGCATTGCGTGTATGACGATCGTCACGGGTGCGCTTGCCTGTTGGTCTTGCGAACATCAGGTGAAATCGTGGGTGCCTGCCGATCGGCGCACTGCGGTTTCGGCGGTTATGGAGCGCCATATCTCCAACGCCGTGGATGCCGGCGATGGCGATCTCGAAACCCGGGCGCTGCGCCGGCGGCTTGCCTCGAATCCTCGCGACCTGGATGCCCGGATTTTATTGGCGCGGGTTTATCTGCGGCGCGGGTTTCCGGACTTGGCGCTCGAACACGATCGTCTGGCGGCGATGTTTTTCCCGGACGAACCCCTGGTCGCGCTGGAACAGGCGAAGGTCCTGCGGCAGATGGATCAAAAAGACGAAGCCTTGAGCGTGGTGGGAGATTTTCTGGGGAAACATCCGGCCGGGAACGCGGAGCTTTTTTCAATTAAAGGTGTCCTCGAAGACGAAATGGGCAATTTCCGGGAGGCGGAAGCCGCCTATCGCGCCGGCCTGGCGCTGGCGCCCTCAAGCAGCGCCCTGCACAATAATCTCGGGTATAACCTGCTGATGCAAGGACATCCCGAACTGGCCGCAGAACAGTTCCGGAGCGCCATCGCCATCGATCCGAGCCTGGCGGTGGCTCATGACAACCTCGCTCTCGCGCTCGCTTCTCAGCCCCAGCCCTCGCCGAAGGAAGCTCTGCGGGAATGGGAGCGGGCCGGCGACGCGGCTTCCGCGCACAATAATCTTGGGGCGGTTCTGATCGAGCAGGGACATTATCCGGAAGCTCGCGTGGAATTGGAAGCTGCGCTGCGGATCCGCCGCGATTTTCCGGCTGCGCTCGCTAATCTGGAGTTATTATCGGAACGAGACGCAAAACCGGCGACAGTACCGCCAGTTCCTGTAAACTTCTGGAAGCGGCTTGCGTCCCGATTAGGATATTTCATCGTGGGTGAAGACCCGCCGAAGCCTCCGTCGCCGGACGCGGCGGCCAAACCGGATTCCGGCGGGAGCAAATAACGAGGAGAGTTTACATGAAGCATCTGATGGGCTTCCTTCGCGGTTTTTATCGCGAGGAGCAGGGCCAGGATCTGGTTGAATACGCGCTGATTGTGGCGGCGATCGGGCTGGCTTTGGTCGCCACGGTAAACCAGCTTTCCGTCGCCATTGTCAGCCTGTACTCAAGCATCACGCAAGGCTTGGCGAGTATCGGCACCGGTGGCGCCTGACGCCATTCTCAGAAGACCGCCGGCCGTTCCGGGAATTCTCGCGCGATTCCTTCTTCCGGATGTAGCCGCGGTTCTGTCAATGACCACGCTGGCATACTGCCTGTTGGTGTTCGGGCGCGGAGGCGCGCTGTTTCGCGATTCCGACGCGGGCTGGCACATCGTCACCGGCGAGCGAATCCTTTCCGCGCGCACGTTGCCGCGCGTGGACCCGTATTCGTTTTCGAAAGCGGGGCAGGCGTGGATCGATTGGGAGTGGGGAAGCGATGTCCTGACCGGCGCGGCCGACCGCATCGCTGGCCTGCGCGGCGTGACGCTGCTGTTTGCTGTGGCCATCGCGGCGTGCAGTTGGATGGGGTGCCGCTTGAGCTTTGCCGCGGGGGGAGATTTTTTCCTGGTCGCGCTATTCGCGCCGCCCATGCTCACGACCGCGAGCCTGCATTGGCTGGCGCGGCCGCATGTGTTCAGTTGGCTGTTCCTGATCGGCGCGCTCTGGTACGCGGAATCGCGGCCGGTGCGATTCCGCCTCGCGCAGGGGGCGGCCATCGCCGGTGCCACAGCGCTGTGGGCGAATCTCCACGCGAGCTTTTTTCTGGCTCCGGCGATCGCGCTGGTCTACGCCGTTTCGCACATGGCGCGCCCGCTCATCTGGCCGCTCGATCGCGGCGCGGAATGGAAATGCGCGCGCTGGTTTTTCTGGGCCGCGGGCGCATCGGCAGCGGGAAGTTTGCTCAATCCTTACGGATGGCGTTTGCACCAGCATGTTCTTTCCTACCTGCGCGACACCGAGCTGACCTCGCGCGTAGCCGAGTTTCAGTCCTTCAATTTTCACGATCCCGGGGCGACACAGGTCGCGTTGGTGATGGCGCTGGCCGCGGCGGGAGGCATTTTTGCACTGACGCAAGGGCGGCTCGCGCATGCTTTGCTGGCTGCCGGATTTTTTTGGGCTGGGTTGCGATCGGCGCGCGTGCTGCCGCTGGTGGCGCTGGCGATTCTGCCTTTGGCGAACGCGGCCATAGCCGACGCGCTGCGCCACGCCGAAGGTCTTCGCTTGCCGCTGAAGCGGACCCTCGATCGCGCGCTTGGATACTCCCAAGGATTGCGGCGGATCGACCAGCGAATGAACGGCCTCGCGTTTGGTTTGGCAGCGATTTTCGTTTTGACCCTTGCCCTGCGCGCGCTCCCCGTGGGCTTCCCTCCGGATCGGTTTCCGGTCGAAGCCGCAGCCGCGCTTGAAAAAATTCCCGGCAACGCGCGCGTCGCCACCACGGACAGCTTCGGGGGCTACCTGATTTATCGCTTCGCTGGCCGGCGCAAGGTTTATTTCGACGGCCGCAGCGATTTTTACGGCGCGGATTTCATGAAGCAGTATTCCGTGCTGATTGGCGCCCGGCCCGGCTGGCAAACCATCGTGCGGTCGTTCGGATTTACGCACGCCCTGCTCCCGGAGGAAAGCCCACTTCGAGGCGCGCTCGAACAAGCCGGCTGGATCACGCTCTATAAAGACAGCGTCGCCACACTGCTGGAGGCTCACCCGGATGGAACGTAAGAAAATTTTGACGATTTTCGTCGCGGCCTGGATCTCGGCCGGTCTGCTCACCTGGTTTTTATACGCCTCAACCAAAACGCCGCGAGTGGAAAAAACATCGGCGATTCAGGCCGCCGCGCACGATATGCCCGCCGGCACGCTGCTGCGCAAAGGCGATCTGAAAACGGTGCGTGTGATCGAAAAGGACGCGCCGAAGGACGCCATCGTCAACCCGGATGCGGCGCTGAATCATCCGCTGCTTTATCCCGTAACCGCCAACGAACCGATCACTACTTCGGAAATCGCCGGCGCCACCGGGATCGAAGGACTGGCGGCGATCATCGAAATCGGCAAGCGGGCGATCTCGGTGCCCATCACGGATTCGAGCGGCGTCGCCGGATTGATCCAGCCGCGCGCGCACGTCGATGTCTTATTCACCAAACCCGGATCGGCCGTCGAAGCGGTGACCACGACGATTCTGGAGGACGTGGTTGTTCTGGCGATGGGCCGCGCGACGGAAACTGCCAGCGCAACTCCGGTGGCGTCCTCGATCGCGCAGGCGCCGCGGACTGCTTCGCAATCTGCGACGCTGCTGGTGACGCCGGACCAGGCGCGCAAGCTGGAACTCGCCAAGAACGAAGGAAAGATCAGTCTGGCGCTGCGCAATCCGCTCGATCATTCTCTCGGCGATCGCGGCACGACAACCTCTAAAGAGCTTTATCCGGTGCCTCCGGCTGCGCCGAAACCGGAGCGGATCGAACCCACGAAAGTGATCGTCGAGAAGCAGGCGCCGCCGAAGCCGAAGAGCGTGGTGGAGGTTTTCCGCGGCGATAAACACGTCCAGGAAGTGTTTCCATGAGAACTCGCGCCGCGATTTTGGTTCTCGCTTTGGCTTGCGCCGGCCGCGCCGCGGATGCGCCGGCGGCGCGCGATGTTGCGCTGATGGTCGGCAAGGGTGAGCTGCTGCGCTTCGACCGCGATGTTTCCAAAGTCGTCATCGCCGAGCCGAAAATCGCGGACGCCATCGTGGTTTCGCCTCGCGATGTGATGGTCAACGCAAAAGGCGCCGGCCACACCACGTTGATCATCTGGGACAGCGCGAACACGCCGCTCCGGTACGATATCACCGTCGTCAGCGACACGACCGAAGTCGAGCACCTGAACCGTGTTTTCGGCGCGCAGCTCAAATCCGCGCTGCCCACCTCGGAGATCTCTTTCAGCGGCAACTCGGAGCTGATCGTGTTGACCGGGAAAGTCGAAAATGCGGATCAATCGCGGCGTGCCGAGGCGCTGGCTTTAACCTTCTCCAAGAAAGTGCAGAACCTGTTGCAGGTTCCCGATCGCCGGGAGATTCTGCTGCAAGTGAAGTTCGCCGAAGTGGACCGCGTGGCGCTATCGCAGTGGGGTTTCAACCTGCTCAGCCGCAATACCACCACGCTGGGCGCTAGTTCCACGCAGCAGTTTCAACCGCCGCTGTTCACACAGCTTCAGTTCAACAACCAGCAACTGGCCAACTCCAACATCAACATGACGAACCTGCTCAACCTGTTTATCTTCCGCCCGGATTTGAATCTGGGCGCGACGATTCAGGCGATGGAGCAACAGAACGTGCTGCAAATTCTGGCCGAGCCGAATTTGATCGTGGTCGAAGGATCGGAGGCGAGCTTCCTCGCCGGCGGCGAATTTCCCTTTCCAACGATCACCACCACGCCGACCACCGCCGGGATCGCGCCGGTGGTGACGATTCAATTCAAGAAATTCGGCGTACAGCTCAACTTCACGCCGACGCTGACCTCTTCGGGAGCGATCAATCTGAAAGTCAAGCCGGAGGTGAGCGCGCTCGATTTTACCAACGCGGTCACCATTGCCGGCTACACGATTCCGGCGCTGTCCTCGCGGGTGGCGGAAACCGAAGTGGTGCTCAAGGACGGAGAAAGCTTCGCCATCGCCGGGCTGCTGGACAATCGCGTGACGCAGCAGTTGAACAAGATCAAGCTGCTCGGCGACATTCCGATTTTGGGGCAGTTATTCCGCAGCCGGTCCACGCAGAAATCGGCGGATGAGCTGATGGTGGTGGTGACGCCGCATTTCGTGAAGGGGCTCGCGGCGGGAGAGAAAGCGCCGCTGCCGGATACCGTGGTTCCTTACATGCCCACCGTCAAAGAGGAGCAGGCGGCAAAAAAGAAGAAAGACAAGAAAAACGAAAAGCAACCGGAGTTCGTGGGACCCAGTGGACACCAGGTGCCGAATCCATAAACGCGAGCGGGGCGCGACGGCGATCCAGATCCTGGTGATCATGGTGCCGGTAGTGTTCGCGTTCCTGGGCTTCGCGATCGACCTGGGAATCTTGTATTCGATGAAGGGTGAGCTCAAATCGGGCGCGAACGCGATGGCGCTGGCGGCCGCCGACCAACTCCTCGGAACCGATGCCTCGGCGGGCGCCGCGACCTTGGCCGCGCAGGCGACCGTCGAAACCGCCAGCGGCTTCGGCAACAAGTATTATTTCGACGGCAGGCCCATTGGAGCGAACAGCGGGACCCTGGTCAGCACGGTGACCGGTCCGAATTTTTACGCATCGCTCGCCGACGCGCTGGCCAGCAATGCGAGCACCGGAAGCGAAGCCGGCGGAGCCGACGGGCGGCACGTGCGCGTCACGCTCACCGGGCAGACGCAACTGCTGTTCTGGAGTTTCATCCCGATCGTGAGCGATCGGACCGTCTCGGTTGCGGCGACCGCGGTCGCCGGCATCAGCCCGCCGCTGTGCGAGGCCTGCGCCATCGAGCCCTACGCGGTCGCGGCGGTGAACCCCTCCGACACCACCGATTTCGGATTCGTCCCGGGGACCCAATATTCGTTCACGTTTTACTGCACCGGAACGCAACCCGGGCTGCTTCCCGAATCCTCGGTCGAGCTTCCCTACCTGCTGCTGAATCGCCTGGATCCGAACGCGGTGGTGTTTCCCGATGAAGCATCACAAATCTTTCGCGATGCGGCGGGTGGATTGCCGGGCAGTACCAACACGGCGCTGGCTTGTTTCGAGGTCGGCAACACGGAGGTGATTTGGGCCAGCGCGATTCCGGAAGCCTGCTTTCCAAGCGCGGTGCCGGCCGTGGTCATCGAGGCGCTGTGCGGCTTGGATACGCGCTTCGAATCGACCCCGCAGAGCGTTTGCGATGGTATCCCTGGAATCGATACGCTCGCGACCATCTATCCGCCCGACACCGACGTCAACGAATACGACACTTACACCGATTATGCCGGCGACGGCCGGCGCATCCTTACCATTCCGATTGTCGATGCGCTGAACCCGTCGTCCACCATGACCGTGCTCGGGTTCCGTCAGTTTCTGCTGATGCCGGCCGAAGGCGCCGTGGATTTGAATGCCGCCGATACGTTCGGACGCTTCGTCGCCATGTACATCGGCAGCGTCGCGCCGGTGAAGCAGGGCCGCTTCGATGGCTGTGAGCAATCGGCCGGGCCGGGAAAGGTGGTTCTGCAACAATGAAACGCCGGGGAGGGATTTTGGTAGAGACGGCGCTGATGCTGCCGATCATGCTCGCGCTGCTGATCGGCACGGTGGACCTCGGGCAACTGGCCTATACATATTACATGCTGCAGAAGACCGTGTACACGATGGCGCGTTTTCTCGGAACCCGGCAAGGCGTGAATTTCTGCAACGCGGGCGATCCGAATATTCAGGCCGCGATCGATTACGCGCTCACCGGCTCGACCGATTCGGCTGACAATCCGATTATTTCCGGGTTGACGCCGGCCATGTTTCAGATCCGTATCGAGCGCTACGATCCGGTCGCAGGCCAACTCGCCGTGTGCGATTGCTCGGCCAGCGGATGCGACGCCAGCCAGGGAGGATTGCCGCCGGATTTTATCGTGGTTTCGCTGGCGAATTATACGGTGCAGCCGGCGTTCTGGGGATTCGTTTCGCCGCAGTTTTCGCTCCGGCCGAGCGTGAGGGTGCCCTATGGCGGGACGTAGAGGCGCGGTGAACCTCGAATTCGCGCTGACTTACACCGGCCTGATTTTGCCGGCGACGCTCGGCCTGATTTACATTGCGCAGTTGTTGTGGACCTGGCACAGCGTGAACGAATTCACGCGGGAAGGCGCGAGCTATGCGAGCACGCATTGCTGGGAAAGCTCCGGCGCGAACGTGTTGACATTCATGCGCGCCAATGTTCCCGCGATGATCGGTCAGGACCAGTTTCAGAACGGACCGGTGCAGCTCAACGTGAATTATTTCGCGATCGATCCGACCACCGGCGCGCTGACGCCGTTTTCCTGCGACGGGGATTGCTCGGTCGGCTGCATTCCCGACACAGTCACCGTCAGCGTGACGAATTATTCGTTCGCTACGTTTCTCTCCTACCTGGGCTTGCCCGCCGTGCCGCTTCCGAATTTTCAAACGTCGCTCGCGGTGGAGGGCGCGGGCTGCGATCCGGAACAAGGAGTTTGTCTGCCGTGAATATTTCGCTGTTGATTGCGACGTCCGAAGAGCATTTTCGCGAATCGATCCACGACGGGTTGCAGAACGTGACCAACGCTAAGATCGTCGCCACCTATCCGGAGGTGTCGTCGAACCTGTACATCCGCGTGCTTCAGGATCTGGAGCGGTATCCGGAAGCGGCGCTGATCATCGACCTTGCCGGGGACGTGGAAGGTGCGCTGAAGTCGCTCGAAAAAGTAAAGCAGGCCGCGCCGGACGTCTACGTGATCGCGTCGAATTATCATGCCGATGGAGAGACGGTATTGGCCAGCCTTCGCGCCGGCTGCAACGATTTTCTGGTGCAACCGGTGGAGCGCACCGAATTTCGCAACGTGCTGACGCGTCTGGAACGTACGCCGCGGCGCGCCGCTTCGGGCGAAAGCCATCTGGGCCGGATCTACAGTTTTCTGGGTGCGAAGGGCGGCGTGGGCACCACCACGCTCGCCGTGAATTTCGCGGCGGCGCTCGCGCAGCGCGAGCAGCAGGCCGTTCTGGTCGATCTGGATTTTTCGGCCAACGATTGCGCGATGCAGATGGGATGTTCGCCGCAGCATAATTTGGAAGAAGTCGGCGAAAATCTTTCGCGCATGGATCAGGCGCTGTTTGAAGCTTTCGTCGCGCGCGATCCGCTGGGGTTTTATCTGGTCGGCCCGCCGGATCAGCCAGAACAGCATATTCGTTTCTCCGAGCCGATGTTCCGCGAGCTCGGAGGGTTTCTGGTGGAAAAATATCAGGCCGTGGTGATCGATGCGGGGCGTCATCTGGCCGACGAGATCGTGCTCGCGGCGCTGCAAACCTCCAGCATGACGTTTCTGGTGATCACGCAAAATTTTCCTGCGATTCGCGCGGCGCAGCGCGTCATCGGGGCGATGATGCGCCTGGGCTTTCATCAGGACCAGTTGAAAATTATCGTCAACCAGTCGCAAAAAAGGCCGGACGCGAACTTGGCGACGCTCGAGCAGATTCGCCAGACCCTGAATCAGCCGGTATTTGCGAGTATTCCCGCGTCGCCTGCGGCGCTCGCCGCGGTGAATCGCGGGCGGCCGTTTAGCGTGGACCGGAACAACGGCGGGGATCTGGAGCGCGCATTTCGCGGATTCGTGGATAAGGCCGTGGGAGTTCGCGCCGTGGCCCAGTCGGCATAACGGAGTAAACACGTGGGATCGGGTCCGATGGTTCGCGCGGGAACGGGAGCGGAGCGGTGGAATGAAACTAAGTCGCAGATTCATTCGAAGCTCCTCGATTCGCTTTCGCCCGATCAGCTCAAGACGCTGAGCAAGGACGGCGTGCGCGAGCAGATCGCCGAGGTCGTGGAACGGCTGATCAGCGACGAGCAGATCCCGATCACCGTCGCCGAACGCGGCCGGCTGATCGAGGAAGTGCTCGACGAAGTTTTCGGACTGGGGCCGCTCGAGCCGCTGTTCAAGGATCCGTCGATCAGCGACATTCTGGTCAACGGCTTCGACAATGTGTACATCGAGCGCGCCGGACGATTGGTGGAGACCAACGTCCGCTTCAAGAATCAGGCGCACGTGCGCATGATCATCGATCGCATCGTTTCCAATATCGGACGGCGCATCGACGATTCCTCGCCGATCGTGGACGCGCGAATCGACGACGGGTCGCGCGTGTGCGCGGTGATTCCGCCGTTGTCGCTGCTCGGCCCGGTGCTCTCCATCCGCCGTTTCGGCCGCAAGCTGCTCTCGACCGACGATCTGTTAAAAGGGCAGATGTTCAGTCCCGGGATGCTGGATTTCTTGAGCGGCTGCGTGGAGGCGCGGCTGAATATCGTGATCGCCGGCGGTTCCGGTTCGGGAAAAACCACGCTGCTCAACACGCTATCCCGTTTCATTCCCGAAGACGAGCGCGTGGTTACGATCGAGGATACCGCCGAGCTGCAACTCCAGCAGCCGCACGTGGTGCGCTTGGAGACGCGCCCGCCCAACATCGAAGGCGCGGGCGCCATTACCCAGCGCGACCTGGTAATCAACGCGCTGCGCATGCGCCCGGACCGGATCGTGGTGGGCGAGTGCCGCGGGCCGGAAGCGTTCGACATGATGCAGGCGATGAACACCGGCCACGACGGATCGATGACCACCGCGCACGCCAACTCGCCGCGCGACGCTTTCTCGCGTCTGGAAACCATGGTCATGATGGCCAGCCAGCACGTGCCGGATGTGGTGGTGCGGCAGATGCTGGCCTCGGCGGTGCAGATTGTGATTCATTGCGCGCGCCTGACGGACGGATCGCGCCGGCTTACGGCGGTCAGCGAAGTGAGTGGGATGGAGGGCGAGAATCTGCGTATGCAGGATATTTTTCTGCTGGAGCGCACCGGCGTCAACTCGCGTGGCCGCGTCATGGGCCGCTTCGCCGGAACCGGAGCCAAGCCGGCTGTGCTCGATCGCTTGAAAGCCTACGGCGTTCACCTGCCGTCTTCGATTTTTACGGAGCGCCACGAGATCAAGGAGCATTGACGAAATGTTCACCGTGATTGCGTTTCTGATTTTCACCGTGGCGCTCGGCGTGGCGGGATATTATGCGTGGAGCGTTCCCCGGCATCAGGAGCAGGATATCTTGCTGGGCCGTCTGCGCGAGTTGCGCGTCGGCGGCGCGCGGTCGGGCAATTCGGGCGATCTGGTGCGTCACGAGCAGCGCGGCAGCCTTGCCCCCGTCGGCGATTTTCTGGTCTGGATCGGCGGCGTGCGGCGTTTGCAGGACTACATCGATCAGGCCAATCTCAAATATCGCGCTGCGGACGTTTTTGCGCTGTCGGTGATCCTGGCGATGGCGGCGTTTCTGTTGTTCGCCTTGACCGGCCTCCAGGTGGAAATTTTGCGTGTTGCGATTTCGCTCGCGATTGGAGCGGCGCCAATTTTTTACATTCGCCGGGTGCGCAACCGGAGACTGCGCAAATTCGAAGAGGGATTGCCCGATGCGATCGACCTGTTCAATCGCTCGATGAAGGCTGGGCACAATATCCATGCCGGTCTGGAAGCGCTCGCCGAGGAGACCTACGATCCGGTGCGGATGGAATTTCGCAAAGTCGTCGAGGAACTGGCGCTCGGCGCGCCGGTGGATCAGACCTTGCAAGACCTGGGCCGCCGCGTGCCCCTTACCGACTTGAAATTTTTCATCACCGGATTGATTCTGCAGCGGCAGACCGGCGCGAATATGGTGCTGGTGCTCGAGAACCTGGCGCTGCTGATCCGTGAGAGGCTGAATCTGGCGGCAAAAATGAAAGCGGCGACAGCGCAGCAGCGTTTGTCGGCCGCGCTGTTGTGCTCGCTGCCGGTGGTGGTCGGCTTCGGATTCTGGCTTCTGAAGCCGGAATATGTCCGGTTGCTTTTCACCGACAGCTTCGGGCAAACCGCGCTCACCTACGCGGCGATCTCGGAGCTGATCGGCATTCTGATCATTCGTAAGATTGCCAATCCCAAATTCTGATGATCCATCTCATCCTCATCTTTTTATTGTTATCGGGCGTCCTGGCCGCGCTGTTCTGGTCGAGCGTGGAATTATTCGCAAAACAGGAAGATCCGCTCGCCGACCGTATGAACGAATTGCAAATGCACGCTATCGCGACGGCGACACGGGCACCGCGCCGGCGCGGCGGAGGTTTTTTCAACAATCTTCTGTATCTGATCAGCCTGGTCCCGGGCGGTGAGGGCTGGCTTAGCGATACCGAAGACGAACTGGCGCAGGCTGGCATCCGCCGCCGGCGCGCTCTGGCGGTGTACTGCTTGTTCCACATCAGCTTTCTGTTCGCGCTCGTCTTCGCGGCATTGTACGCCGAGCGCAATGGCGACGCCGCCGCCAGGATGGGGCTGGGCACCGCCGCGCTGATCCTCGGCTGGGTGCTGCCGCAACAGGTTCTGCATCGACTGGTGAAAAGCTATCGCCGGAAATTGCAGGAGGCGCTTCCGGACACGGTGGACCTGCTCGGGATCGTGCTCGGTACCGGCCTCGCGCTCGATCAGGCGATGCTGCGCGTCAGCGAGGAAATGCGCTATCTCTATCCTGAGCTCGCCGAAGAGTTTTCTACCGTGGTAATGCAGGTTCGGGCGGGCCAGCAGCGCACCAAGGCGTTCGAGCAACTGGTGCGGCGCACCGGGATCGAAGATATCAAGGCGCTCGCGGCGATGATCATTCAAAGCGAGCGCTTCGGAACCAGCCTCTCGCAAGCCCTCAAGGTCTATGCCGATTCGTTGCGCAATAAGCGCCGCTTACGCGCCGAAGCCGCCGTTGCCAAAGCCGGCATTAAAATGCTTTTCCCGATCGTGGTTTTCATTCTGCCGGCTCTGTTCGTGGTGACGCTGGTTCCGGGAATCCTGAGCCTTCTCCACGAATTGAGGCAAGGCTTCGGACCGCCGCGATGATGGTCCGTCGCAAGCGACACGCGATCGAAGCGAGACCCGCATCGGAGCCGAAAGAACTTGGTTTCCAGGTGCGTCAACCCTCGCATTCATCCCTCTTCGAATTTTGACAGTCAATCCCAGAAGCTATGGGAGATTAGCGCAATAAAGGAGAACCAGTTCAAAATCGGTATGCAGTGCGGTTCTCGAAGCGGGTTCGGCGGCGTGGCGATCGTTTGGCTAATTGCGGCGGCCGAACCGATGCCCGGAGGCGGGCCGGCCAAGCGGGCCAATTAAAGTCGGCCGAAAGCTGCAGCGTGAGAAGACATTCGTGCTCGTGGACGCGTGACTAAGAATGGAAGCCGGCCGGGTGCTTGTACTCCTTAAGGGCATCGAATATAATCCCGAAATGACTTTTTCCCCGTTACACTGCCCACCGACACAACTGTAGCGGACAAGGAGGAAAGCATGCCTCGTCTCCGGTTCGTGCGTCTTCTGTCCTTCGCGGTCGCCGGCGGCATTGCCGCACTCGCGCAAACCAACTCCCTGGTCGCGCCTAACTCGAATGCAGGCGTCGCCGGAAACGCCACTTCTACCTATGCCGCAACGCCAACATCCGTTGAGTTGCAGGAACTCATCGGGAGCGGGCAGTTTGCCACGAGCCCGATCACTATCACCGGAATCTCCTTCCGCGCGGCGCCCGGGATGGGACCGGTCAACGTTACCATCCCCAACCTGACCTTGACTCTTTCGACGAGCCCCAATTATCCGAATACGAGCGGAACTGGCAAGACCCTGATGAGCTCGACGTTCGCAAACAATGTCGGGCCGGATGCGACGGTCGTCTTTTCCGGCAGTAACGTCGTCCTGAAGGACAGCGGTTGCGCGGCGCCCGGTCCCTGCCCCTTCGATCTCAACATCGTTTTCCAGAAGCCTTTCACCTATTCTTCGAGCAAGGTGGGGGGCGGGCAATTGCTGCTCGATTTTGTGGATACGAATCTTAGCGGGACCAGCGGCGCGCTCGACGCCGAGTCGTTCACCGCGCCCGGCGGCTCGGTCGCGACGGTTTTGGGAGCTGCCGGCTCGCCGACCGGCACCTTCGCATACGAAGGGCCGATCGTACAGATCAGCTATACGACCTCGGCGCCTCTGATCACCGCGGTGGTCAACGTGGCCAGCAATATTCCCTCCGGGATGCCGAATTACGGAATCGCGCAAGGGTCGCTGTTTGCCGTGTACGGCAGCAACCTGGGTCCCGCGAACCTGGTAGCAGGGACGCTCCCGCTGCCCACTACAGGCCTAGCGGGGACTTCGATCTCAATCAACGTGAACGGAACCACGGTGACCGCGCCGATCTTTTTCACTCGCACCGATATCGTGGTGGCGGTAATGCCCTCGAATACACCCACGGGAAGCGGGGATTTGGGTCTGAGCTATAACGGGAACGGCTCGGCGGCAGTTACGGTGGCGCAATCGAACTTCGGAATTTCTTACAACCTAACGCCCAATGCCAATAACGGGATCGGCGTCTTCAACACGGCCGCTGTGACTCTTGAAAATTATCAATCCGTCACCACCACCAATACGGCGAAACCAGGCGACACCCTCGTCATTTGGGGTACCGGCCTCGGCGCGACACCCAATGGCAACGACATTACCGCAGCGCCCGCCGGCAATATCGGCCCTGCGCCATTAGTCTTCGTGGGCGGAGTCCAATCCCCGTCGGTCACGTATTGGGGCAGATCGCCGGGCACGTACCCCGGACTCGATCAGATCAACTTCGTCGTGCCGCCAAATGCTCCTTTGGGATGTAATGTCTCGGTCGTCGTCCAGACAGCCAACGGCGCAACCCCCGTCGTGAGCAATGCGCCCACAATCGCCCTCGCCGCCACGGATGGCGCGACATGCTCCGACCCCACTCAATTTGTCCCCTCTTCCGCCCTGAGCCTGAACAACGCCAAGGTGATTTACATCGCAACCAAGGAGAACATCTCCGTCAGCATTAACCCTAATGGAAGCCAAACGCAGACAGCCTCCAGCTACGCCGAGACCCTGTTGTTCGAGCAGACTCAGGCCCAGATCGCGGAGCTGGCCGGGTCAGTCAACGTCGAGCCCAGCTTCGGCAGTTGCTATGTAGGAATCACTGCCAATCCGAATGGAGGCTCCCCTCCGAACGCAACGTTCCTCAATGCAGGGTCCACGATCACGCTGACTCCGCCTTCCGGGCCGGCCCTCACGCTCACCTCTTCCTCAGGTGGAGAACTTTACCAATCATCTTCGAGTTCGCAAGCGATCCCGAGCGGAACCTGGAGTTTTTCAGACGGCTCTGGCGGGCCCGATGTCGGCCCTCTGAGCTTTAATTTTCCTGTTCCGCAGCCGGTCACCTGGAGCAACCAATCCACCATCACCGGCAGCACGATAGCCCGTACCAATCCGCTCACCATCACCTGGACCGGCGGAGATTCCAACGGATATGTTGATATCCAGGGCTTCGGGCAGGCGGCGGGGTACTACGTCGGCTTCGAGTGTTCGGCGCCGGTTTCCGCAG
>Ga0187784_10001680_pt1 | contig 17607 bp, 15 predicted proteins | sample 1015_SJ02_MP15_2_FD_132964 | JGI IMG/M metagenome (GOLD analysis project Ga0187784, IMG submission 132964) | Tropical peat soil microbial communities from peatlands in Department of Meta, Colombia - 1015_SJ02_MP15_20_MG | ecosystem: Environmental > Terrestrial > Soil > Wetlands > Peat | place...
GCCGGAACGCCCTTGCCACGCAGGCGCACGGTTGCGCCCGACTGCGTGCCCTCCGGCACTTTCAAGGTGTGCTCGCCGTCGAAAGTCGGCACTTTAATCTCGGTTCCCAACGCGGCCTGGGCAAAGGAAATTGGAATGACGCAGCGCAGGTCGTTGCCTTCACGGGCAAAGAACGGATGCTCCTTGACGTGCAACACCACGTACAAATCGCCCGCTGGTCCGCCAAATGCACCGGCCTCGCCCAGCCCGGCAAAACGAATGCGGGTGCCGTCCTCAACCCCTGCGGGCACCTTGGCGTCCACCACTCGCTGGCGCAGGACGCGCGCCGTTCCTTTGCACTTGGGGCATGGATCTTCGATCACGCTTCCCTGACCCTGGCACGTGGGACAGGTGCGCGTCATGCTAAAGAAGCCCTGCTGGTACCGAATCTGGCCGTGTCCGGCGCACGAGCGGCAGGTGACCGGTGTTTTTCCCGGGGCGACACCGGTGCCGTGGCAGTCTTCACAGGCTTCGTGCCGGCGGACGGTGATCTTGGCCTCGGTGCCGAAAATCGCATCCTCAAATTCCAAGGTGAGATCTTCCCGCAAATCCGGGCCACGCTGGGCCCGGGTGCGGCGTTTCCCGCCCGCGCCAAACAAATCGCCGAAGCCGAAAAACTCCCCGAAAATGTCGTGGAAGTCTTGGAACACGGACGCGTCGAAACCGACTGCGCCGGCTCCGCTCACGCCGGCATGACCAAAGCGGTCGTAAGCGGCGCGCTTGTCGCCATCGGCCAGCACGGCGTAAGCTTCGCTGCACTCTTTGAATTTCTCTTCCGCGTCGGGGTTGTTGGGATTGCGGTCCGGATGATATTGCATGGCCAGTTTGCGGTAGGCGCTCTTGATCTCCTGGTCGGCAGCGTCGCGGCCCACACCCAGCACGTCATAGTAATCGCGTTTCACTTTGCTTGTCAGAGTCTTCCTTCCCCTTCTGCCGGCTTTTTCCGGGCTCAGCCCTTGCGATTTCGCGCCACCCTCACCATGGCAGGACGCAGCAGACGGTCTTTCAGCTTGTAGCCGTGCTGCAGCTCCTCAAGCACCTGGTGCTCAGGAACCTCGGTAGTTTCCACCATTTCGATAGCTTCGTGGACATGCGGGTCAAACGGCTGGCCCAGCGCGGGAACCGTCCGCAACCCGATCTTGGCCAACGCATCCTGCAACTGCTTATAGATAAGCTCCACCCCACTGTGAAACTCGGATTTTTCGTCGGCTCCTATTTTGAGCGCGCGTTCAAAGCTGTCCAGAATCGGCAGGAGCGTCTTGACCGTGTCCGCCAGTGCGTATTCCCGGAAATCCTGTTGCTCCCGCGCTGCCCGTTTGCGAGCATTCTCAAATTCCGCTTGCGAGCGCGCCAGGCGGTCCAATAACGCGTCCCGCTCCGCTGTGAGTTTTTGCAGTTCATCGCTGCTGGGCACCGCAGGCGGGCCGGGCGTCGCAGTAGCCGGCGCCCCGGCTTCCGCCGCCTCCTCGGCTGCGGGCAACTCATGGTCCGCGTCCAGTTGGTTCAATTTCACTTCTGACTCACCATTCGTCCGCGCCATACACTCCATTCACTCCGCTTCATTCAGGACCCGGTCGAACAAGCGCGCAATATAGGAGACCGCCGTGATGGCGTGCTGGTAATCGATGCGCTTAGGCCCGATCACCGCCAGCGAGCCCATCACTTCTCCACCCACGCGGGCCGGGGCCCCAATCAAAACGAAATTGCGCAGCAAAGGCGGGGCTTCGTCCAGGCCAATCACCACCCGGACGGCTTCTTGTTTTGCCCCCAGATACGCGCTCAGCAGTTCGACTACCTTCTGTTTCTCTTCCAGCGTCTTCAACAGTTCCTGCAGCCGTTGCCGGTCCTGCTCGCCGGCCACCAGGTTAGCCGCACCCTCCACAAAGACCATTTGCGCGCCATCGTCGGTGGCCAGCGCTCCCTGTTTGAAGAGTCGTTCGACCGAGGCCATCAAGCGGTCGTATTCGCTGCGTTCGCGTTCCAGACGCCGCCCCAGCTCCGCGCGCATGGCCTCCATGGTCCAGCCACGAAAATTCTCGTTGATGAAACGCGCGGCTGCGTCCAGGTCCACCTGCGCCATGTCCATGCGCAAAACCCGGTCGCGCACGATGCCCGACCGGGTGACCACCACTGCCAGAACTTTCTGGTCGCCCAGCCGGGAAAAGTAAACATGTTCGAGGGCATTTCTGGGTCCGCCCGTAGCAATGGCCACACCAACATTGTGGGAGATCAGCGACAGCACGTGCGAGGTGCGCTCCATGAACTCCTGCACGTCGGCCACCCCGCTCAACGCCTCCTGGATCAGGTTCTCGTCTTCGCTGGAAAGCCGCGCGTTGCCGGTGATCTGCTCCACGTAATAGCGGTAAGCGGCAGCGCTGGGAATTCGGCCGGCCGAGGTGTGCGGCTGATCGAGAAATCCAGCGTCGGCCAAATCCGACATGACATTGCGGATGGTCGCCGGACTCAGTCCCTCCCGGCTGGAGCGCGCCAGCGTGCGTGAACCCACCGGCTCACCCGTGGCAATGAAGGTCTCCACGAGGGCGGTCAGGATTTCGTGTTCCCGTTCCCCGATTGGCGCTGCCGGTGGCATTTACCGCTCCCTGCTATCAATGTGAGCCACGACTCGAAGCCGCAGCCTGTTGTTGGACTCTACCGGGTGTCCGACAAAGTCGTGGTGTGGGTTGGGATGCTGCGAAAGGGCACGGCTTCGAACCACACTACCGCCCAAACCGCGCAACTGCAACCCTTAGCCGGTCAGGGCTCCTTTCTCAGACCCCAGGAAAGGCCGGATTTATAAGTTGTTTAGATGCAATACTTAGATCGATAAACTACACACGGCTCCCATTTGAATTCTAGGAAGACGCAGGGCTGCTGTCAAGACTCCGCTGGGGTGGGGTGGTGCTCCCCGGGAAAAATTTGGCCTCGCACCCAGGATACCGGGGACACCTGGCGGGGTGACCGGGTTGGGCCAGACCGCGCGGGGTCGGGTTTCATCCTCCGAGCCGACTCCCGCTTGGAAAAGGCAGTCGGAACAAACCGTAGAACGGCCGGCTTGGAACCAGCCCCAGAAACAGGGGTCAATGAGTAAAATCGCCTGGTTACGTCAACTGATGGTAGATCAACAAGTTCCTGCTCCCTGGACACGTTTGGCTTCTCTAGTGGCAATTTCGTGAAGCTTGGCGTTCAAGTCTCTCAAGCCGAACGGCTTTTGCAGAAAGGTCTCCCCCACCCCAAGGCCCCGCGCTTGTATTGCGCTGTCTTCGGTGTAGCCGGACGTGTAGACCACTGCGAGAGCCGGGAACTTGGCGATCAGCCGATCGGCCAACTCACGTCCGCTCATTCCAGGCATCACAATATCGGTGATAAGAACTTGGACCGGCTGGCTTAAGCTCTCTGCAATCTGCAAGGCACGTTCGCCGTTCCCCGCTTCTAGGACTGTATACCCCAAGTCCCTTAGAAACCCTGCCACCAACAGCCTTAAGTCAGTCTCGTCTTCCACAAGCAGAACCGTCTCGAAGCCTTTTACGTATCCCCCATTTGAGGCCACATCACTCGCGATCGCTTCCTGATTCTGCAGTGGAAGAAAGATATTAAACGTTGTACCATGACGCAGTTCGCTGTCGACCCTGATGTAGCCGTCAGCCTGACGTACGATGCCGTATACCGTCGAAAGTCCCAGTCCCGTTCCCTTCCCCAACTCCTTGGTTGTGAAGAATGGCTCAAACATGCGCACCATCGTTTCCTGGTTCATGCCGACGCCGTCATCCGTGACGGTCAAGCGTGCGTAGCGCCCAGCTGGAATCCGTTCGTGCTGGTCCGTCAATGACTCTTCCAGGTCGCAGGTGTCGATCGCGATTGTCAATCTGCCACCTTTCGGCATTGCGTCACGCGAATTGACTGCCAAGTTCATGATCACCTGGTCGATTTGATTCGGGTCCACTTTCACGGGAACATCCTGATTGCGGAGGGTGGCTATCAATTCGATGTCCTCGCCGATCAGCCTTCGCAACATGGCTTGCAATGAGTCCACAACCTTGTTCAGATCAACCACTCTTGGCTGGACAATCTGCTTGCGGCTAAAGGCAAGCAATTGCTGCGTCAAAGACGCGGCTTTTTGCCCCGCCAGCCCGATGTGCTCGATCTTTTGCACGACGGCCGGGTCGAGTGCGGTCCGTGACTTCAACAGCAGTTCGCTATAGCCGGTAATGATCCCCAACATGTTGTTGAAATCATGCGCCACGCCGCCGGCCAGTCTTCCAATGGCCTCCATCTTCTGTGCTTGTTGGAGTTGTTGTTCCAGGAGGGTTCGTTGCGTGACATCTTCGGCAAAGATGACAATCCCTCCTATCCCTCCGCCAGTTTCGTACCATGGCCGTACGTCCCACTTCACCCACTGCACTCGACCGTCAGCCCGGTCGAAACGGTCATGGTCCTCGTGCAGTATCTCGCCCACTAAGCCTCTGCGGTGGACCTCTCTCCACCGTTCGGGAAGCTCCGGAAACAGATGATAGTGCGAGATGCCAATCACTTGGTGGTCAATTAGGCCGTAGTCAGCCAGCCAGCGACGGCTCGCCTGCAAGTAACGCATCTGACGGTCGAACATCGCGAGCGCTGCAGGTGCGTGCTCGACGAAAAGCCGTAGTTGCTCTTCGCTGAAGCGCAGCTGTTCTTCACTCGCTTCCTTCTCTCTCAGCAGGCGGCGAAGCGAAACGTCGAGGAGATGCTGCTTGGAGAATACCCACACTCCTAAGGTCATGGTGGCGGCTAGGGTAATGGTGACGCGAAATACACGAATGCTGATGGGCGATCGGTCGAACAGCAGCGTCCACATACCGAAGATCGGAACTGACATGACCAGCAGCATGGCCAGTCGGGGAGAGAATCGGATCCAAGCCTCTGCGCCGGGTCCGGCGGGCGTCGCATCTATCTCCATGTGGTTTCCGACTTGGCCCATCCGATAGAACCAGACGAGTGATACCGCGAAAGGAACATCGTACAAGCTACCGCTGTAGTAGACCTTGTTGGTGACAGCCCAGTCCAACGCGGTGGATGCGATGGTGTAGGTCGCCATAGCTCCGGCGAAATGCAGGTACAGGCGGCGCCACGGTCCGCTGGTGCCCGTCGCGGCGAGAGCGACGATTACTACCACCACCCCTGTTTCTAGCAGGTAGAGAATGTCGAAGCTGTGGCTGTACGCCTTTATGTCCAGAAGAACAAATTCCCTTGGGAAAACAACGAAGACATAGACGTAAATCCACCACGTGAGCAAAGTCAGGGTGTTCAGTGCGCCGAAATAGAGTCTCCGGCTAGTCTCCGCCAAATGCGGCAGCAGCAGCGCCGCTGCCATAATGGGCACGACGTGCAGGAAGAGAATCGGATCGCCGACAGAGGGATCCGGCAGTTCCTGCTTCTTGATTACTTCATACCAGAACCAGATCCCTTGGTTGATCGTCCATAAGATAGAGCCAATGGCCATCCACGCCCAGAAGCCACGAATTACCCCGTTTGCGCGCAGGGCGTTGCCCAGTTGGACCGCAATGATCAACACCATCAGGATCATCGCACTGCCATCACTCCACACATCCTGGGCATAGCTGCGCGACAAAGCCCACGGCACCAGAACATAGGCCAGTGCCGTACCGCCCAGAATCAGTGGCGTGCGATATTTCTTCCCAAACATGCCTTCTCGATTATTCTCGGTAGTTCTCCCCCGAGGCTGTGATCGATGGGAGATTTTGGTTACGAAAGTGACCAACTCCGCCGCACAGGAACTTGAGGTCGACAAAGCGAGGCAGTTGCGACGCAGACGTTCGAGCAGCATTATCCCCCTGCAAAATCCGCTGCTCCATCGCTTGCGCCGTCTCAAACGCTTGATACCCGATCACGAACGTGGCGACCGCAAGGGTGAAAGTTGAGGAATGGGGGTTGGACAACTCAATGAGCGAAAGGGGGTTGCGAGCTTGAAAGTCAATTGATGATAAATCGCCATTTCACTCAAATCCCGTCCGGTTTCCCGTCCCATTCCTGCTCCCGCGCGCCACAGGGTGCCCGCGTCCCGCCCATCCGGTTGCGCCTCATCCGGTCCCCGGCCGGGAGGCGTAGCCAAATTTTTCCCGAGTGTAGCACCCCGTCAAAACACCACGGCCGGCCAGGGGGCGACGAGGGGCTGCGCCTTGCGTCTTCCAAATTCTCCTGTAGTTTGCCTCGGCAGGCAGTGGAACGTTGCAGGTTGCCTTTCGCTTGGATTCCAAGTATAAGCGTAAGTTGATCTGCTTCGAATACCATTTTCAGGGTGAGCCGCATCAAGTGTCTTTAACCCGGGTTCTACTCCGATATGCCCGTTAGCCTACGTCTCACCTTCCTGGGAGTTGCCGCGATGCTGTTCGCGGCGCAGGGTTTTGGTCAACTCCCGTCTTCCCGCTGCGACGGAATCTCCAGCACGTTGGCGGATTGCTCCTATGTAACTCGCAACGCGCAAACCGTGGTTGCGGTTTCCAGAGAGTCCGGCCTGGCGGCAGCCGAAGAACCAAACGCCGCACCAGTTCAGAGCTCCCAGTCCCCAGCCGTAAGCCAGGCTGCGAACGGTCCTGACCCCGGCGCTATTGCCCTCGCTGCGAAGCCGCCTGCCAAAGAGGGTTTTCATTGGGGGCCGGCGTTGCGTGAGTCGTTCACTTTTCTGGTGATTGAGCAGGCCTATGTGGTACACGACGATTTCAGATGGGTCGTGGTGGAGAACGGGATACCCTTCAACCATTATTGGCGCGATTACATGCAATCTCTGACCTCATGGTGGAAAGCCGGTTGGAGCGCCGGCGAAGATCCGATGTACAACTACGTTGGCCATCCGATTCAAGGGGCGATGACCAGCTATATTGAGATCCAAAACGATCCCGCGAGCGAGAATCTGGAATTCGCCAACAGCAAAGAGTATTGGCGAAGCCGCCTCAAGGCCACAATCTGGAATACGGTTTATAGCACGCAATGGAGCATTGGGCCGTTCAGCGAAATGACTGTGGAGAAATACGGGTCGAAGGCCCGGCCACCATGGAACTCGAACGGAAGCTGGCCGTGCACGACGAAGCATTGTTATTCCGGCGTGGGCAAGGTCAACCTTGTCATCACGCCAGTGGGTGGACTGGGCTGGGTGGTCGGCGAGGATTGGCTGGACAAGAAGATCGTGCGCCGGGTGGAACGCAACACGAATAACCGGCTTCTGATCGACACCCTGCGGTGCAGTCTCAATCCCATTCGCGGCGGAGCCAGCATGCTGCACGGCTGGCGCCCTGGTTTCGCATGCGCGATCAAAGACCAACGGATCTCATGGCGCAGAACCAGAGCGCGAACTCACTTCGGGCGGCGACTCAGTCCGCCCCTGCAGCCGCTGCGCTCTCTCCCACCCCCGACCGAGGGGATGTGTTCGCCGGATACTCCTATACAAACTCCGATGTGGTCGCCGGTGACCACACTCACCTGAGCGGCTGGAACGCAGCCGTGGAAAAGAAGTTCCTCCCCTTCTTTGGCGTGATCGGCGATATCAGCGGGCAGTACGGTTCAGCCAATCCTCCTGCCGACAGCACCTGCCGCGGTGCTGGCAGCTCCCCGGGCGGTTGCATCATCACCAGCAGCGGGGTCAGCCAGTACACTTATCTAACGGGCATTCGGGGAGGACACTCGGTTTGGAGGCTCCACCCTTTTGCTCAAGCCCTGTTCGGGGCAGTCCATACCCGCCAAAGCGCGTCTGGCAGTTCGAGTTCAACTACTGCCTTTACTGCCGACTTTGGTGTGGGAACGGACCTCCGCTTGGCTCCTCGCGTGAATTGGCGCATGCAGGCCGACTATCTGACCGCAGGCACCTTCGTCACCGGCTACCAACACAACGTGCGGTTATCCGTGGGTCCCGCCATCTGGTTCTAGAGCCCGATTGGGGTATCTTTCTGGGTCTGTCATCTCGAGCGAAGCAGGTTCCCTTCCGCTCGCGGAAGGGAATGCGGAGTCGAGAGACCTGGCGTTTTCTGCCACACCCACTGGGAAGCCACTGTAGAACACTCTGTCCAACTTGCAGCTCTGCGCCCCATAAGAAAGCTCAGCTGCTCACTGAATCTGTATCACGCTCGCGGCCGCCCTGGAGTTGATCTCGCCCACTCGCCTCACCACCTTGCGGGCGAATCCATACAAAGCTTCTGCTTGAGGAGATTTCTCTCCGTTCAGCGCCGTCGGTTTGCCGCTGTCTCCCGCCTCGCGAATGCCTGGATCCAGCGGCACACTGCCCAGGAACGGGACGCCCAACTGGAGGGCGGTTTTCTCTGCTCCGCCACGGGAAAAGATATCGACTTCATGCTCGCAGTGCGGGCAGATGAAGTAGCTCATGTTCTCCACCATGCCGACCAAATCCACCTTCATCTGGCGGAACATCTCGATCGCCTTGCGGGCGTCCTGCAGCGAGACGTCCGAGGGGGTGGAAACCACGATGGCCCCCGTCAGGGGGACGGTTTGAATCAGCGACAAGGCCACATCGCCGGTCCCCGGCGGCAGATCGACGATCAAATAGTCGAGTATGCCCCACGCCACAGAGCCAACAAACTGGCGCACGATGGAATGCAGCATCGGCCCGCGCCAGATCAGCGGCTTGTCACCCGGGTTCAAAAAGCCGACCGAGATCACCTTGATGCCGTACTTTTCCAAAGGCTCGATCCGGTTGTCGCCCACCATTCTGGGTTGCGCGTTCGCTCCCAGCATCAGCGGGACGTTGGGGCCATAAACGTCCGCATCCAGCAACCCAACTTGGTGGCCCATTTTCTCCAGCGCGATGGCCAGGTTCACCGCCAAAGTTGTCTTGCCGACCCCGCCTTTGCCGGAACCGACCGCAATGATGGCGCCGACGCCGGGCAAAGGCTGCGGTCCTTGTATCGGTTGCTCGGGATGGCTGTGCATGGGCGCGTTCAAGGTTTCACCTTCCTGATGAGAAGATTGGTGTGAGGCACAATCGCTTATTATACAAGCGTCACAGCAGGGCGTGACGGGCTCGGACGTGGAGTGGTTTTCGGTATCATCCGGCGGGGCCAGGCGTATAAGGTTGGGTATCTGTTGCGGGAGAAAAAGTATGCAGGCGAAAAACTTCTTGCGGGTCGCAGTTCTTTGCGGAGCGGTCATGGCAGTGGGGCAGGACCGTCCACTCATGGTTGCGCCCAACACGGTTTACGTTGGCGCCGACGGTAAGTTTGAGGCCAATCCTGACAGGGCGGTCATCCAGTTCAACATCGGCGCGCAAGAGAGCACGGCGCGCGCCGCTTATGACCGCGCTTCCCAGGCGGCCGATCAGGTGCGTGAGATTCTGCGCACAAACGGCATTGAGCCAAAGATTGCAGAAATCGGCTACTACTCGATTGCGCCGGTGCAGGAGTACCGCAACGGCCACGAAAAGGTGGTGGGCTACCGCGTGAGTTCCAGCGCGACGCTGAAGCTGAAGGAGTTTTCCAAAATTGCTCCCATCGTGCAGCAGCTGGCCGACGCCGATATTACCGGCAACAACTCCATCAGCTATACGCTCGAGGACATCGACGCAGCCAAGAGCAAAGCCGTGCAGGACGCGTACCGCCGGGCGCGCCAGTCGGCGGAAGCCGTCGCTTCCGCCGGTGGGCGCACTTTGGGAGAATTGTTGTCAGCCAGCGTAGATATTGCGGAAAACATCCGGGTGTATCCCATGCCCCGGGCGATGGTGAAGATGGAGGCTGGGCAAGCGGCCCCTGCGCCAACACAGGAATTCACGCCGCAGACGGTTTCCGTCACGGCTCACGTGAATGCGACTTTCACGTTAAAGTGAGGGGAACGACTGACTCGCGCACCGGTGATTGCGAGAGGCGGTCATCGCGTCGTGATTGCGGTATCGTCGTCAGTGTGAGCAAAAGCTTACTGCGCGGGCCGAGCCCGGCTTATGGGAAGCTAAATGATCTGGGCGTGCCGATTCTGCGGCGCGCGAAAAGCGTTGCTGTTTACAACCAGACCGTTGCCGGGGTACGCCCCGTGAGAGAATCTATCTTACTTTCATGACCAACCGCCTGAAAGAAGCCGCACGGCTCAAGAAGATTGTCGAATCGTTTCCCAAGGTCACGGTCACCGTGCTGGGTGACTTGGTGGCCGACGAATTTGTGTTCGGCGAAATTTCGCGGGTGTCGCGCGAAGCGCCGGTTCTGATCCTGAAGCACCGCGAAAGCACCGTGGTGCCCGGCGGGGGAGCAAACGCGGTCAACAACCTTGCCGACCTGGGAGTCAACGTGCTGCCGGTTGGGATCGTGGGCGCTGACGAAGCCGGAAGAATGCTGCTCCGCACCTTCCGCCACAAACACGTTCCCATCAGCGGAGTGCTCAAAGACAAGAGCTACCGCACCGTGACCAAAACCCGCATCCTGGCTGGGATGGCGCACACCTCCCGGCAGCAGGTGGTGCGCATTGATCGCGAGCCCGAAACCGATCCAAACTCGCACTTGATTCGGGAACTGATTCTGGCCGCGCGGCAATACGTCCCGGCTTCGGACGCGCTATTGGTTTCCGATTACGGCTATGGGGCGGCCAGTCCGGCGATCGTGAGCGCGGTGCGGGCCAAGGGCGCCGAGCGCGTGCCCATCATTCTCGACTCGCGCCACCGCACGCTGGAGTACTCCGGCATTGCCGCGGCTACGCCCAATGAGCCGGAGGTGGAAGCGGCGTTGGGCATGAAGATTGGCCATGACTGGGCCCAGCTTTGTGCGGCTGGGGAGCAAGTCATGGCGCGCATGAACTTGCCCTCTTTAGTGATCACGCGCGGGCGGGACGGCATGGTGGCGTTCTCGGGAAAGCATAAGCCGGTGGACATCCCGATCTTCGGCTCCGATCAAGTGGTGGATGTGACCGGCGCCGGCGACACCGTGATCGCCACTTTCACCGCTGCTTTTGCGGCGGGGGCGAGCACCGAGGAAGCCGCACACCTGGCAAATTACGCTGGCGGGATCGTGGTGATGAAACGCGGAACCGCGACCGTTTCGCAGCGGGAATTGCTGGAAGCGATTGACCAGGCGCCACCAGCCACGCGCCCGCATTGATGAGCATGTCCACCGAAAAAATCCTGAGTCGCGAAGAGGTGAAGCAACAAGCCGCTGCCTGGCGGCAACGCGGCGAATCTGTAACCCTGGCCAATGGGTGCTTCGATCTGCTGCACGTCGGGCATATCCGCTATCTGCACGCAGCCAAGCAACTGGGCGGACGGCTGATCGTAGCCGTGAATTCCGATGAGTCGGCGCGGGCGCTGAAAGGCGAAGGCCGCCCGATCATGCCCGCCCAAGAGCGCGCCGAAATCCTCGCTGCACTGGCGGACGTGGACGCGGTGGTAATCTTCTCCGAGCCCGATGTGCGGGCGCTGATTCGCGAAATTCGCCCCAATATTCAAGCCAAGGGCACTGACTACGCGAAAGAGTCTGTACCCGAGCGCGACGCAATGCAAGAAGTCGGCGGGCGAGTGGAAATCGTCGGCGACCCGAAAGATCACTCTGCCACGGAAATCATTTGCTCCATGGGTCTACGGCGACCGTGAGCATGACCAGCGCAGGCATTATCTCGCCTGATGGCCCAAAGCAGTGGGAGGAGCCTGAAAAGATCCTGATTGTGCGCCTCGGCTCCATGGGCGACATTATCCACACGCTGCCGGCGGTGTGCGCCTTGCGCAGAACTTTTCCCAGCGCACAAATTGGGTGGGTTGTCGAAGAGCGCTGGGTGGAGTTGCTCTGTGCTCCCAGTTGCGCGAGATCTGGACCGCGTTCGCCGATGCGCCCGCTGGTTGATCGGTTGCACTTGGTGAATACCAAGGCGTGGCGCAAGTCGTGGACGTCGGCAGAAACCTGGCACCAGCTCGCGGTGGCGATCAGCCATCTGCGCGGGTCGCGATACCCGATTGCCATCGACTTTCAAGGCGCAGTGCGTTCTGCGTTGATCGCGCGTTATTCGGGCGCCCGGATCATTTACGGCGCCGCGCAGGCGCGGGAAAATGTCGCCAGCATGTTCTGCACGCGTCAGGTCTTGACTCAAGGCGCGCATGTGGTGGAACAAAACTTGTCGCTGGCCGAAGCGGTAGCGCATCGGAAAGTCGACTTTTGTCCGGTGGAGTTCCCCCGGGACATTGCGGCGGAGCGGAAATGTCAGGAACAGCTCCGGCAGTGGGGGATTGGCGACTTCGTTCTGCTCAATCCTGGCGCCGGCTGGGGAGCCAAGCAATGGCCCGCGGAGCGCTATGGCGAAGTCGCCAGGGGGTTGGCAGAGTATGGCATCACATCGTTGGTCAACTTGGGACCTGGAGAAGACACTATCGCCAAGGTGGTGGAAGCGGCCGCTGGCGGGGCAGCGCGGCTAGTTTCCTGCCCCATTACCGAACTGATTGCCTTAACCCGGCGGGCGCGGCTTTTCATCGGTGGAGATACCGGCCCGCTTCACCTGGCAGCGGCCCTGCAAGTTCCAGTCGTCGCAATTTTCGGTCCGACCAATCCCCAGCGCAACGGGCCGTATGGGACGCGAAGCATCGTGCTGCGCAGTCCTTGGAGCGAAACTTCTCACGCCCGGCGTGTTGAGCCAGACCTCGGTTTGCTCCAGATCACTTCCCGCGAAGTACTACACGCAGCTCGCGAGCTGCTGGGGATCAGCCATGGCTAGCTGGTCCCACTTCGCCCGCCGCGCGCGGGTTCCATTAGGCTTTGTTTTCGCCGCTCTTTATTTGTGGCTAGCGCAGCCGACTGGGAAATCAATGGTCCTCGGCCTAGTGTTGATCATTCCCGGCTTGCTCATCCGGTCTGTGGCTTCCGGTCATGTGCAGAAGAACGAGCAACTCACCACCACCGGCCCCTACGCGTACACGCGAAATCCGTTGTATCTCGGCTCGTTCGCGCTGGCGGCGGGTTTCGCGGTCGCGGCTCGGAGCTGGTGGATCGGCGCTGCCCTGGTTGTAATGTTCGCGGCAGTTTATCTGCCGGTGATTCGTTTGGAAGAGGCTTTCCTGCGCAGCCGTTTTCCGGAATTCGACGAATATGCGCGGCAGGTACCATCACTCTTGCCGCGGCTGACCCCTTTTCGGTATCATGACGAGTCGTTTTCCTGCTCGCTCTACCGGAAGCATCGCGAGTACCATGCGGCCTTGGGAGCGCTGGCTATGTTGGCCGCGCTGGTTGTGAAATTGCTGTGGTTCCCGGTGTGAGGGAGGTAAGTTAGAGGTGAAGAAGCCGCGAATCGCCTCCGATCAAGTGATTAGGGCTCGCACCCCATGGGGACACCTCCTTCTCTATTATGTTTAGCTTTCGCTCCGGAATCGTCCACTGCGCGGCAATATTCCTGCTTGTCGGGGCAATCGGCTGCCTCTCCTCGACTAATGTAGGCTGGGTGTCCACTTGGGCCGCCAGTCCCGCTCCACCGCCAACCGGTTATCCGTATTTCAAAAATCAAACTCTTCGCGAGATTGTCCGCGTAAGTGTCGGCGGTACAGCGCTGCGCGTAACGTTCTCTAATCTTTTCGGAACTGAGGCGCTCGAGATTGCCGCAGCACACGTGGCAATCAGCGAATCAGGATCAACCATACTGCCAACAACCGACCGAACGCTCACCTTCACGGGTTCTCCAAACTGCCTTATTCCACCGGGTCAGTCTATAACAAGCGACGCGTTGGAAATGAGTATCCCCGCCTTGACAAGCCTGGCCGTCAGCTTCTACTTGCCCACGGAGGTCTTGAATCCCACCATTCACCCAGTTGCGCTTGAGACCACATACGTTTCACAAGGCGACCAGGTGGGGGATGCTGAGATTGCAGCAAACTCCACCATCACTAGCTGGCCATTTCTGACGACGGTAGAGGTGCGCCCTGGCGAGACCAACGGCGCTGTTGTTGCCTTGGGGGATTCCATCACCGACGGATTTGGCTCGACTTTGAATGCGAACCATCGTTGGACAGATGTACTAGCCGACCGCCTCCTTGTGCCGAACGGTAGAGGCACTGCAGTATTGAATGCGGGACTGAGCGGCAACCGTCTCCTGCATGATGCCCCTGAGGGCTACCCGTGGTATGGCCCCGATGCACTAAACCGGTTTGATGGTGACGTTCTGGGTCAATCAGGTGTCAAGTATGTGGTTGTCTTGGAAGGGCTTAACGATATCGGCCTACCAGGATACGTCGCTCCGGAGAGCGACCAGGTTACCTCCTCCCAGCTGACCGCTGGACTCCTGCAGCTTATTCAACGCGCACATTCTCGGGGCATCAGCGTTTATGGCGGAACTCTCACGCCTTTTGAGGGCGCGGCTTACCCGGGGTACTACAGCCCTGCGAAAGAGGCGGAGAGGCAGCAGGTGAATCAATGGATCCGTAGTAGCGAGTCATTTGATGCAGTAATCGATTTCGACCAAGCGGTGCGCGATCCCGACCACCCCGCGAGATTGCATCCGCAATATGACAGTGGTGACCACCTACACCCTAATGACGCGGGCTACCATGCAATGGGCAGCGCGGTCGAATTAGGCTGGTTCCAATAGCGCCGCCGAATCGCCGCGTTGGGCTCTACTGTTCCTTCGGCGAGGAGGCCGAGTGTATCGGGCCCGAGGCCGCTTGCGGCTCTCGCGCCAGGATCAGGCGCTATTAAGAAATCATTGGCGATGTCGCGCTTTTCTGGCCCGAGGGGGTCGCTATAATGTGCCATTCGTAACGAATGAATGAATCTCTCATGTTCCGGCTCCTTTGGCATTGGATATTGACGCCGGTCTTTGCCTGCGCTGTGCTGCCGGCGCAAACCCAGCCACCTGCGCCTTCCAGCCCGCCGCAGGAGCAACTTCCGACCATCAGTGCAGCGCCCGCCGGGCAGCTCGTGCCGCCGCCGCCCAACTATCGTTATCCCAACGGCCAGACCTACGTTTACGCCGTCGAGTGGCACCTGTTCAATGCGGGCACGGCGAAGGTCGGACTCGACAGCAGCGGGAACCAGGAGCATGTGACTGCAACGGCGGATTCAGGCGGCGTGGTCAATGCGCTGTACAAAGTGCACGATCGCTTTGAGGCGTTTTTTGATCCGCGCACCTTCTGCTCGCTGCGCATTTCCAAGCACACCGAAGAAGGCTCGCATTGGCGGCAAAGCGAGGCCAGCCTTGACTACCTCCGCCGCAACAGCGCGCTCGAGGAAAAAAACCTGAAGACCGGCGAAACCCGGCACCTTGAAAACGATTTGCCCGCCTGCGTGACCGATGTGATCAGCGGATTCTACTATTTGGCATCCTTGCCGCTGCAATCCGGCAACAGCTATGTTTTTTCCATCAGCGATGGCGCCAAGAGCACGCAAGTCACGGCTCACGTGGAAGCGAAGGAGCAGGTGAAAGTCCCCTCCGGAACCTACAACACGGTGCGCCTTCGCGCCGAGGCGACCTCCGGCCCACTACAGGGCAAAGGCACCGTCTGGGCGTGGTTCACCGACGATGCCAACCACATCCCGGTGCAGATGCGCTCGAAATTAGGATGGGGCACGCTGCTGTTCCGCTTGCAGCGCATCGACAAGCAGTGAGCCGCCGCCCGCCGGGCGTCCCTGCTCGTGCAAGCTTCGTGGAAGGGCACGGCTTCAGCCGTGCCGATCAGCCCCGACCCTTGATCTCCCCGAGCGGGCTTTTAGCCCGCGAGGAGCGGCGCTGCACTTCTTGCGAATAAGGTGAGCAACACCTACTGCAGCCGGAAACGCTCGTTCATTAGGCGTTGCAGGCGAGGTTTGTAGAGAATGTCGTAGGCCAGTTCTTTGTCGGGGAACATGGCCAGGGCGGCGTTCTTGGCGCCGGCGGCTAGCTCGGAGGCTTCCTCAACAGTCATATTTGGGTCTTGGCTGATGACCGACATGACCATGCTGATCATCACCTGCAGCCGACGCAGCTTGCGCCTCTCTTGCTCTGCTTCGCTAGCCGAGGAGTGCCGAACCGGTTCCATATCGCTCATGAAGTCCCCACCGCGGCTGCCGCCGCGCCCCACGTCAGCATTGGATGCAATGCCACACCCGCGTGATGCAAACGCACCTTCTAAGCTTATTTTCGGCGGGGCACAGCAATCCTGCAATGGCCTTTTTGTGCTGCCCTTTGGTAATGTCGCGTGACGTGCGCCTCAGGTTGAGAAAATCAAGCGTTTCTCGAGTTACTAGAACGAGATTTGTGGAAGGGCACGGCTTCAGCCGTGCCGATAAGTCTTGCTCCCAGTAGGCACCCGAGCGAGCGCCAGCGACCGAGGATTACGCGCCTTCTCCTGCGCGTACTGCCGTGCGAGAGCATTGGAGAACGCCGAGGGGCACACTTACACTATCTCGGGAAACACTCCAGGTGTGCCAGTTTGATGACAGGATGTGCAGGACAGCTCGAGTCGAGGTTGTCATTCTGGACGAAGTGAGAGCCTGCCCTGAGCCGTGTCCTGCTGATACAAGTCTGACTATCGCGGACCGATACTGCGGAATCGCTGCCGGTAGTCCTTACCGTGAATTTGCACCAACCGGCACATCTCAAACGAGCCGCGAATCGCATCCCTTCACCGGGAAGAGTCCGACGTCGGCCCAAAGCGCCTGAATCGAGTCGTTCATACCTGATTAGCACCGTCCATGAAGGGCCCCAGTTCATTAACCTCCCTGATCATGCGCTCAATGCGATCAGAGAGTCCTGTAACTGGATAATGCCGCTGCTGAACGCGCATGATTTCAAGTATCGACAGTACATAGTGTTTTGTCGTGAACGAGTCTCGATCAAGCTCCTGAGTAATGCGCTTGATGGCATCGGAAACTCCAGGTACTCGACGGATATCATCCTGCTTGCGCAGTGCGTCCAATATCGAGAAAAAGTGCTGGCCGATCGCCGGGGATTCCGGTCTGAGAACCTCTTGGGTGTTTTGGTCGATCCGCTCGGCGAGGCCCGGGATACGCCAGGCGGTTCCCTGCTCCTGCAGGGTTTCGAGTATCACTTGCAAGTAGCGCTTAGTTTCGTTTTCCAGCTGTGACTCTCTTTATGTTCCTCGCGTGGCATTCAGGCTGCGTCGCTGCCGGACCCGTTTCGCGAACGCTTCAAAAACTCTGCCTGGGCCTTCAGTTCTTCGCGGCGGGCTCGGGACTCCTCGGGAGTGCGATCGGTGGGTCTTTCCCCGTGAACTCGTGAGCCGCCCGTCACCGCGGCGGGGAGAGTTCCGTCCATTTGCATCTTCGCTAGTATGCCCGTTAGCCCGGGTAGCTCAGGTAGTTTGCTGGTTTCCCCAGTCAGAAGCCCCTTAGTTCCCGTAGGGGGCAGCAGTTGGGCAAAGTCGTTTCGTCTCTCGGGGGATACAAAATTGAGCGCATTTTCCAGACTCAACCGTTTTTGTTCGACTGCGCTGGCCAGTGTGGACAGCCGATGCTCAACGTCGTAGCCTACGCTCATAGACCATTGAACAGGCCTTCCCATAGAGCGCGCCTCCGCAAGCTCTTTCTCATAGCGCTCTTTGAAGGCCATGCGCGCACCAATGAGATCGTTTTCAAGTAACAGGGGTCGGCAGGTACCGTAGGCGATGCGCTCCTCCTCGCACCACAC
>Ga0187784_10001681_pt1 | contig 17605 bp, 15 predicted proteins | sample 1015_SJ02_MP15_2_FD_132964 | JGI IMG/M metagenome (GOLD analysis project Ga0187784, IMG submission 132964) | Tropical peat soil microbial communities from peatlands in Department of Meta, Colombia - 1015_SJ02_MP15_20_MG | ecosystem: Environmental > Terrestrial > Soil > Wetlands > Peat | place...
CACGCGTGTTGTCGCCCAGGCCCAGCCCGTCGCTCATCCCGGCTGCGATCGCCATGACATTCTTGGTGGCGCCCGCCATCTCGCACCCCACGACGTCAGTGCCGCGGTAGGCGCGGAAGGTGCGCGAGTGCACCAACTCCTGTACGCGACGGGCCAGCGTCTCGTCGGGCAACGCCACCACGCACGCCGCCGGATGCCCCAGGGCGACTTCCCGGGCCAGGTTGGGACCGGTGAGGACCCCGGCGGGCACGCCCGGCAGCACCTCGGCCACGACCTGCGACATCCTGAGATTGGTGCCCTCCTCGATGCCCTTGGCCAGACTGACGATGGCCTCGACGCCACGCGCCGGGCCTGCGGCCTGGCGCAGCACGTCGCGGAACCCGTGCGACGGGACGGCCATGAAGACGACCTCGACGTCCTGGAGCGCCTCGTCGAGCGAGGACGTCACCGCCAAGCTCTCGGGCAGGCGCACGCCCGGTAGGTACCTCGGGTTCTCGCGCGTCTCCGCCATGGCCTCGGCGAGCTCGGGAGAGCGCGCCCAGAGCGACGTGGGGTGGGCGGCCGCGACGATGGAGGCCACCGCGGTCCCCCACGACCCGGCGCCGATCACTGCCACCCGGTCCTTCATGGCACAGACACTACGGCGACCCCGCCGCACCGAGCGCGTGCACCCCTACACTGACGCCGTGCCCAGGGCCACCGCGCCGGTGACGAAGGACGTGACACACCAGGACGACTTCTTGGGGCCCGAGGTCGTGCTGGTCCCGGTCAAGGCGTTCCACCAGGCCAAGCGCCGGCTCGTGGCCACACTGACCGAGGCCGAGCGGGTACGCCTGGTCCGCGCCATGGCCGAACACGTGATCGCCGCCTGCGCTCCGCTCCCCGTCGCCGTGGTCTGCGACGACGACGCCGTGGCGCGCTGGGCGGACGCGCTCGGGGCAGCCGTGATGTGGGAGCCCGGACAGGGTCTCAATGGAGCCGTGCGGGCGGGCGTCGACCGCCTGGCGCGGACCGGCACGCGCTGGGTCACCGTGGCCCACGGCGACCTGCCGCGGGCGAGCGGGCTCGGCTCGCTTCCCGCGTTCGCAGGGCTGACGCTCGTGCCGGACCGCCGCGACGACGGCACCAACGTCCTGCGGCTGCCCGCCGACAGCACCTTCCGCTTCGCCTACGGCCCCGGGTCCTTTCGGGCGCACCGCGCCGAGGCGGCACGCTGCGGGCTCGCCGTGCGCGTCCTGCGCGACCCGGCGCTGGCCTACGACGTCGACTGGCCCGACGACGTGGCCGAGCTGGGTAGGGCCTGAACCTGGGCGGCCCCCGGACGCGGAGCCGGGGGCCCGTAGGCCCCCGGTCTCACACGTCCCTGGTGGAACAACGGGCTCAGCGCCGACGCGCCGCCTTGCGCGCAGGCGCCCGACGGACCGCCTTCTTGGCGGTGGCCCGCTTCTTGGTGGCCTTGCGAGCCGGGGCACTGGTGGCCGCGGCCCGCTTGGCGGGAGCCCGCTTCTTGGTGGCCTTGCGTGCCGGGGCCTTCTTGGCCGGGGCCCGCTTCGCCGTCCGCTTGACGGCCTTCTTGGCCGGGGCCCGCTTGGCGGGAGCCCGCTTCTTGGTGGCCTTGCGTGCCGGGGCCCGCTTGGCCGGGGCCCGCTTCGCCGTCCGCTTGGCCGGGGTCCGCTTGACGGCCTTCTTGGCCGGGGCCCGCTTTACTGCTTTCTTGGCCGGGGCCCGCTTCTTGGCGGCCTTCTTGGCCGGGGCCCGTCTCTTTGCGGCTACTGCCACAGGTGCACCTCCCTAGGAGCATGGTCACTGAATAGAGGTGAAGCCTGCGCCACGCCGCGAGTGGACATCCCGCGTTGTGCGCATCGCCGCACCGGATTCACTGTCATTCCCGACAGCCCGCGTCGAGACGACGGCATCAATCGATCCCGTCGGGCTGACGCGCTGCCGACATGTTCCCCAATCGTGACGTCACACCGGCTGTGTGCGACGCGACGCACGGACGCGCGATGAGAGCACCGATGCTCCTCGCTCTGCGCGCCACGCACTGTCGTGGTGCAGCACATGCCAGACCTCCCTCACGTTTGGGTACACACATTCTTGGTTGTGAAACCTCCTCAGGTCAAGCATTCTTTTTCGCTCGCGGTCTTTTTGTTGACGGATGTCTTCGATTCAACGTTCGCTCGTCGCGCAATTGCGCCGCATACTGCACCAGCGAAATGTCCGGCGCGTCGAGTCGTCGCTGCTTTGCGCGATATGTCCCGTTGATTTGTCTGTTTCCCAACGCAAACATCGCGCGCGTGCAACGTGACCCTGACGGACAAGTCGACCGCGTCGAAGCTCATCGCTTTTCGGCTGCCGCGCCGCGCCCGGTCGAGCCCATGGCGCACCGCGGGATCTACCTCGGAGACGGTGCCGGTGGATCGGCTTGGTCCGGCCCGGAGTGCTCCACTTTGGTGCTCGGGCCACCCCGCTCGGGGAAGACATCATCCCTGGTCATCCCCAATATCGTGCTGTCCGATGGGCCCGTCGTCTCGACGTCGACCAAGCCTGACGTCATGCAGGCGACCGCGCCGTCGCGAGCCGAGCGCGGCTGGGCGTTCCTCTACGACCCGAGTGGGGAGGTCGAGTGCCCGCCGGACGTCGAACCGGTCGGCTGGTCGCCGCTCAACGCCGCCGCACGCTGGGACTCCGCCGTGGTGACGGCGGACGCGATGGTGGGTGCGAGCCGGCTGCACGGATTGCGTACCTCGGAGCAACACTGGACCGAGCGCGCCAGCGCGCTCCTCTCGACACTCCTGCACGCCGCCGCGCTGGAGCAGTTGACCATGGCCGACGTCCTCCACTGGATCGACCGTCACGACGGGGCCCGCGCCCTCGAGATACTCGACGCGCACCGTGGCGCCGGGCCGGCCGCCACCGATCTGTTGGCTGGCGTCGTGGCCACCGACCCGCGTGAGCAGTCGGGCATCTGGTCGACGGCATCGGGCGTCCTCGCCGCCTACCGCACGCAGGGAGCATTGGACTCGACACGCCGAACGTCGCTCGACTTCGATGCCTTCTGCGACGGGCCACACACGCTGTACATCTGCTCCACCGGGCGCCACCAGCGGCAATTCGCCCCTCTCGTCGTCGGCGTGCTGGGTGACGCGCGCGACGCCACCTACGGGCGTGCCCGTGGCGGTCGCTCCGGCACCCCGACCTTGCTGGCGCTCGACGAGGTCGCCAACATCGCACCCGTCCCGGACCTGCCTGCCATGGTGAGCGAAGGCGGCGGTCAAGGACTGCTCGTCCTGGCCTGTCTCCAAGACCTCTCCCAGGCCCGCACCCGCTGGGGCGGCGCGGCCGACGGTTTCCTGTCGCTCTTCGGGACCACCGTGGTGCTCCGGGGGATCGCCGACACCCGGACGCTGCGGGACATCAGTGCCCTGGCGGGGGAGCGCGAGGAGACGGTCACCACCTTCAGCCGGTCGGTCGGCCGCTGGGGAAGGGTCCGCCCCTCGAGCTCGGTCGGCACCGCTCGCCACGCCCGCCTCCCGGTCGACGCCGTGGCGCGGGGCGCCCCGGGGCAGGCGCTGGTGCTCGGCCCCCACAAGGAGGTCGGCCGGGTGTCACTCACGCCCGCCTACGAGTGGGCACCGCGGAGGGAGGCCGTCGGTCCGGCGCGCCACGGGGCCGACCCACCCGCATTGGGCCGGTGACACGCCACCCGGGGCGCGCCGCCTCAGCGCCCCCGGGCGAGCTCCGGGACGCCGGGTCCGCCCCGGCCGAGGCGCGCCCGGGCCACGCGGACCTGGTGCTCGGTGCGGGCATGGTCGGCCAGACGGGCCGGGGACAGTGACGCCAGCCTCCCGGCCGAGGTGGGGCCGAGAGGTTCTGCGGCCCGCTCGAGGCCCCACCGGGCGCGGTACGCCTCCAGGGCCCGCGCTGCGCCGAGCCAGACCTCGTGGGCGCTGGGCTCCAGCGGGCGTGGCCCGAGGCTGTGCAGCAGGTAGTTGGCCGGCACCACGGTTCGCCGTTGGTGCTGGGTCTCGAGCACCCCGACCGGTCCCGGCGGCACCCAGGCATCGACCAGCCGCTCCAGCGGGACGGCGCGGACCCCGTCCACCGCCGCCCACGCAAACGCGGCCACCACGTCGCGGCGACGGGCGCCGCCGTGTGGGGTCGCCGAGATCTCGGCGGCGTAGCGGTGCTCGTCGACCAACCCAGGGCCCGCGGTCTCGACGCTCGGGTGCACCAGCGGGCCCTCGGTGGCCACGACGGCACGGGCCCGCCGGCGCCACTCCTGCGCCAACAGGCCGTAGGGCGTGGCGGGTCCCTTCGGCGCCCGTGTCGCCACCCAGGCCACGCGCGCGCCGTGGCCGCGCGCCGCACCGCGCTCATGACGGTAGCGGCGGATCTCCGCGTGGCGCGAGGAGTACTCCCCGAGGAGTTGGGGCGGAACCCCGGCCACCTCGAGGGCGCGCCCGGGCGGCCCCGACCAACGCAGGCCCAGCGCGGCGGTGACGCCGGCGCGCAGGTGTGCCGCGTACACGGCTGAGGCGGCAACCCGGTGGGCGTCGAGGCCGCGCCGGTCGCAGGCGCTCCAGCGGCCGTCCGCGCCGTGCACCAGGTTGGCCATGACCACGTGGCTGTGCAGGTGCGGGTCGCCGTTGCGGTTCACCCCGTGCGCGAAGCGCGCCGCCACCATGCCGCCAGTCGGCAGCACCAACCGCTCGGGGCCCACTCGGCGCACGGCGGCCAGCGCGTGTGCCTCCAGGTAGGCCAATGCACCGTTCACCGCTTCGCCGTGCGCGGCCACGACCTCCCGCGCCACCTCGCGACCGCCCAAGGCCAGGAGCACGCTGGCCGACTTGGGTGCGCTGAAGGTCAGGTCGTACCCCGCCACCCGGGTCCGGCCCGAGCCGAGCGGCCCACCTGTCACCGGGTGGCGTCCCGACAGCAGCCGGCGCAGCCCTTCATGGTCCGGCACGCCCTCGAGGTCCATGGCGGCGGCTCCCGCCCCCGCCCAGCACGGCGGCACGACCACCGGCAGCTCACGGCCCGCGTCGGACAGGTAGTACCCGGCCGCGTCCCGCCCCACACCGTGGATCCCGAGCACCGCATCCCTCCTGCCCACACCGACCGTCGGGGGAACGGTCGGTGACTGAGATCACGCGGTACGGCGGAGCTCGACCACCGGGATGACGCGGTCCGTGGCCTTCTCGTACTCGCCGAAGCCCGGCACGCGCGCCACCTGTGCGGCGTAGAGGCGGTCACGCTCGGAGCCGGTCACCGGGACGGCCTTGGCGCGGAACCTCTCGTCGCCGAACTCGACCTCCACCTCGGGGTTGGCCACCACGTTGTGGTACCAGTCCGGGTTGGTGGGCGCTCCCGCCTTGGACGCGAACACGTAGAGCCAGCCGTCCTCGGCCAGCACGGCCAGCGGGTTCACCCGCTTCTGCCCGGTCCTGGCCCCGGTCGTCGTCAGCAGGACCAGCGACGTGTCCGCGAACCCGCCCCCGACCTTCCCGTGGTTGGCCCGGAACTCCTCGACGACGGTCTGGTTGAAGTCGTTCACGTCGGTCATGCGCAGCACCCCAACGGGACGACGGTGGGGTCAGGCCGGCTCACGACAGCGCGTCGTAACGCGCCAGCACTCCCCGGGCCGCCTCCGCCGCCAGCCCGGTCAGCTCGGGCGGACGGACCACGCGTGCCTCGGGCCCGAGCTGGAGCAGCAGGCGCTCGAACCAGGCCATGCCCGAGACGTCGAGGACCACGTCGGTCACGGTCCCGTCGGTGGCCCGCCGCAGCGCGCGCACCGGCACCGACTCGGGAACCCACTGCGCCCCGGGCCCGAGCTGCAGGTGGACCTCGATCGCGCCGGGCCCCGGCACGAACATCTCGTCGAGCGGCCGCACCCGGGCGGGAGGGCGGGCTCCCGCCGGCTCCGCCACCGCAACGGGACGCACAGCCTCGATCCGATCGACCCGGAAACGGCGCATGTCCCCGGCCCGGTGACACCAGGCGTCGAGGTACCAGTGGCCGTCGATGGTCACCACCTGCACCGGCTCGACCGTCCGCGAGGTGACCTCGTCGCGCGAGCCCGAGAGGTAGTCGATGTCGAGCGAGCGACCCTCCTCGGCCGCCTGGCGCACCACGCCCAGATGCTCGGGTGCGTCCACGTCGAGGCCCACCGCCTCGCGCGAGCCCAGCGCGGCGTCGAGCTTGGCCAGGGCGCGGCCCAGTGCGTCGTCGTCGGACCCGGGCACGGCCAGCAACAGGCGGGCCGAGGCGGCCACCGCGAAGCCCTCGGCCGGGGTGAGGCGCCGCGGCCGCGCGTACTCGGCGGGGAGGAACGCCCGCACGCTGCGCTCGGAGACCTCGATCTCCATCAAGGTGTCGGGGGTGTAGGGGGGGGTCCCGCAGCAGGCAGCCAGCTCCAACTCGGCCACCAGCTCCTGCTCGGTCATGCCGAAGCGCCGCGCCGCCACGTCGATGGGCGCCTCGCCCACCTGGGCCAGCCAGCCCACCAGCGCCAGCAGGCGGCGCAGGCGGCGGCTCGTCTCGCGCCCCGGGGCGCTCCGTGCCGGCGGCGCGCCCGCCTCCTCGGGCACGGGCAGCGGGCGGCGGCCTTCCCCGACGGGCGGCGGGCCCTGGTCGACCAGGACGCGCAGCCACGCCACGAGCTCGTGGCGGAAGGCGGGAGGGGCGATGACCGTCGCGTGGTCGCCCAGCCCCAGCACCCAGGAGCGGATGGCGGCGAACGACGAGACGCCGAGCACCAGGTCGACGGACCCGTCGTGGTGGCGCGCCACCACCTTGTCCTGACCGACCTCGTCCGCCACACGGCGTGCCTCGAGCGCGTCCACCCGAATGCGCATCTCGACCCGGTCGGCGCCCTCGACGTCCCACGGTTCGTCCGGCAAGGCCGCCTGCACGTCGACGTCCTCGGGGACCTGCGCCCCACCGGCGTCGCCCCGCCGCACCTCCCCGGCGACGCGGTCAACCCGGAAGGTGCGCACGGCGGAGCGGTCGAGGTCCCACGCCACCAGGTACCAGTGTCCGAAGCGGAACCACAGGCCCACGGGTGCCGCACGGCGCGACTCGCCGCGGTACGCGAACTCGGCCGTGGCCCGGGTGCGCACCGCCTCGAACAGCTCGATGAGCGCGGCGGGCGGCACCAGCGACGCGACGGGACGGACGTCGCCCAGGCCGGCCGCGCCCAGCTTGAGCAACGCATCCCGACCGCTAGGATCGCCCAGGTGGACGCCGGCGACGGCGAGATGGAGCGCGACCTGCTCGTCGGGCTCGAGGTCCAGGTCGGGCAGGTAGAACGAGTCGCGGTCGATCCGGTACCCGTACTGCTCGTGCCCCGGCAGGCGTTCCGTGAGCACGGGGATGCCCTCGTCGCGCAGCAGCCGCTTGTCCCGCTCGAAGGCCTGACGTCGCGCCGCGTGCTCCGAGGGGTACCCGGGCACCTGGTGCGCGATGGCGTCGAGGGTCAGTGGCCGCCTCGCGTCGAGGAGCACCAGCACGAGGTCGGTGACGCGTTCGAGCCGGTCGAGCTTGGTGGGCGCTTCCATCGGCCAGAGCCTACGGCGGTCGCCGCGCCGTGAGGCCGGGCGGGCATCCCTTCGACTGGCACCTGCACCTGGTGTGGCTCTTGGCCGTCGTCGCGCTCGTCGGTGCCTACGCCTGGGGCACGCGTCAGGAGCGCTGCGCGCCCACCCGCAAGCAACGGCTCCTCTTCGTCCTGGGCGCCGTGGTCCTGCTGGCCGCCGTCACGTGGCCCTTGGCCGACCTGGCCGCGCGCTGGTTGCTGATGGCCCTCGTGCTCCAGCGCGTGCTCCTCACCCTGGCCGTGCCCCCTCTGCTGGTCCTGGGGACACCCCGGCCGCTGCTCGACCGGCTCACCCGCCCCGCACCGGTGGACGCCGTGCTGCGCGTGGTGGTCCGGCCGATCCCCGCCGTGGTGATCGTGACCGTGGTCGCCGTCGCCACCCTCACCACGGGTGCCGTGACCCTGGCCGCCCGCTTGGATCCGGTGCGGGTGCTACTCGAGTTGACCGTGCTCGCATCTGGCTTCGTCCTGTGGGCGCCGGTGCTCACCGAGCTCCCGGGGACGCCGCGCCTGTCCCCGCTCGGACGCGGCGGTTACCTGATCGTGCAGTCGGTGGTGCCCAGCTTCTTGTCCATCGTGTGGATCTTCGCCCGGCACCCGCTGTACCCCACGTTCTCCCACGCCGGCAAGGTGCTCGCGCTGTCTCCTCTGCTCGACCAGCAGCTGGCCGGGTTCCTGGCCAAATTGAGCACCATCGCCGTCCTGTGGACGGTGGCCTTCGTCATCATGACGCACGCGCAGGAGGACGACCGGCGTGGCGTGGACGCCGACCCGCTGCTGTGGTCCGACGTCCAGCGCGAGCTCGAGCGAGCCGACCGCCGAGAGCGGCGCCATCAGCGATCACCCGGGCCGTCGGCGGGCGGGCCCTCCTGAAGGGCGGTCAGGCCAGCGAGGCGCTGCGCAACTCGTCGAGCGACAGCTCGGCCGTCTGGTTGCCACCGCACTGGGCACAGTGCTCCACGTGGCGCCACGACCGAAGCAGGCGCGTCCCCTCCGGGTTCAAGAGGACCACGAAGGACTCCGAGATGGGGTCCGTCTCGAGGCCGTAGTACGGCCGCCACGCCGTGGTGGCCGCGTGGCTGTCGAGGGCGAGACCTTTGAGGACGCGCCGGAAGCGCATCCGCTCGGTGTCGAAGATCCATGTGCTGTGGCAGGACTCGAGGACGAAGAAGTCCTCGCCGGTGGGGGGAACCACGTCGCAGATCATGCCCGATCAATTCCCCAGATCGGCGTCGAATAAAGCGCAGGTCGGTTACGAAACGATGACATTTCGTGTCTCTCCAGCTCACACAGGGGCTGGAGCGTTCACTGCGGACCGGCGTCGTGCTTGCGGCCCATCACGAGCTCCCGCTTGGTGGCCAGCTGGCGCAACGCGGCGCACAGGACGATCCGGCTGTCGGCGGGGTCGACGACCTGGTCGACCAACCCGCGCTCGGCCGCCGGCCACGGGGTGAGGTAGGCCTCCTCGTAGGCCGCCTGGCGCGCCAACTGGTCGTCGGGCTCGAGGCCGCGGTGGAGAATCTGCACCGCGCCGGACGCTCCCATGACCGCCACCTCGGCGTCCGGCCAGGCCAGGCAGATGTCGTTGCCGATGCCACGGGAGTCCATGACGATGTACGCGCCCCCGAACGCCTTGCGCAGGATCAGGCACAGGCGCGGCACGCTGGCCTGCGCGTAGGCGAAGGCCAGCTCGGCGCCGTGACGGATCATGCCCCGCCACTCGAGGTCCTTGCCGGGCAGGAACCCCGGCGTGTCCACCAGGCTCACGATCGGCAGGTTGAAGGCGTCGCAGAGGCGCACGAAGCGCGCGCCCTTCTGCGAGGCGGCGATGTCGAGCGTGCCGGCCAAAATGCGCGGCTGGTTGGCGACGAACCCCACCGGCATGCCGCCCAACCGGGCGAACGCGGTCACGATCTGCCCGGCCCACCGGGGCCACAACTCGCGGAGTTCACCGTCGTCGCACAGGGAGCGCACCACGTCGCGCACGTCGTAGGTGGCCGCCTTGCGGTCGGGGATGACCGAGCGAAGCTCGGGCGTGGGCCGCAGCACCGAGTCGCCCACGGGAGCCAGCGGCGGGAGCTCGTCGGTGTTGGCCGGGAGGTACTCGAGCAGCTCGGCCACCGCACCCTCCACGTCGTCGGACTCCACGGCGCACAGGCCGCTCGCCGTGGCGTGTGCCGCCGCCCCCCCGAGGTCGGCCAGGCTGATCTCGATGCCGGTGAACTCCGCCACCATCTGCGGGCCCGACACGAAGGCGACGGCTTCGGAGCTCATCACCACCAGGTCGGACAAACCGAGCAGGAGGGCGGGGCCCGAGACCACGGCGCCGGTGGCGGCGGTGATCACCGGTACCTGACCGCTGCAGCGTGCGATGGCGGCGGCGGCACGGCCCCACCCGTGCAGCGCGGCGATCCCGTCCCCAACGTCGGCCCCGCTCGAGGCGATGAACAAGACGAGGGGGACGTTGAGGCGGCGGGCCTGCTCGGCGGCCTCGGCCAGGCGGACGCCGTCGGCATGGGTGATGGCACCTCGTCGCATGTTGCCGAGCGCGCGGGCCACCACGGCTTCACGCCCTCCGATGCGGGCCACCACCGACGTGACGGCGCCGACGATCCCCTTGCCGACGTCACGGGCTTGGGCGGGTGGCGCCTCGCCCGTCCGCAACGAGTCACGCCCCGCTGACGGCTCCATCGGGGCCGGCGGGGGCACCGGCGTGGAGGTGGCGCGCGTCAGCGTCATCGAGGCGAATGTAGACCAGCGTTCGGCGCGCGCCGAGCCTTCGGGCTCCGGGCGCCGCCGGATCAGCCTGGCTAGAGGTGCGGGTCAGCCCGGCGCCACGGGCCGGACCGCCCGCCGGACTTCTCCCACAGGGTGAGCTGCTCGACCGCCATCGTGCGGTCGGACGACTTGCACATGTCGTAGACGGTGAGGGCGGCCACGGCGCACGCGGTCATCGCCTCCATCTCGACCCCGGTGCGGTCGACCGTCTCGACCTGGGCCTCCACCTCCACGAAGTCGTCCCCGATCGAGAAGTTCACCCCGATGGACCCCACCAGGACCGGGTGGCACATCGGGATCAGCTCCGCCGTGCGCTTGGCGGCCTGGATCCCCGCGATCCTCGCCGCGGCCAGCACGTCTCCCTTGGTGATGGCGTTGTTGGCGACCTTGGTGGTCGTCTCGGGCAGCATCGACACTCGGCAGCGGGCGAGCGCCCGTCGGTGGGTCGGCTCGCGGGGCGTGACGTCGACCATGCGCGCACCGCCCAGCGGGTCGAGGTTGGCCAGCATCCGGTCGCTCATGTCGCCACCGCTCGGGTCACGAGGCGCAGTCTACGACCTGGGGCGACGGTGGTCGGGCGCCGCCCTCCCGGTCGGCGGGTAGGATTGGCACTCTCAGGCAGAGAGTGCCAACTGCACCCACGGAGGAGTCCATTGCCGACCTACGAATACGCGTGCACGGCGTGCGATCACCGGCTCGAGGCCGTCCAGAGCTTCTCGGACGAACCCCTGGCCACCTGCCCCGAGTGCGACGGCGACCTGCGCAAGGTCTACGGGGCCGTCGGGATCGTGCTGAAGGGCGCCGGCTTCTACAAGACGGACTCGCGGGGCACCGCGGGTGCCAAGGGTGCGGACGCCTCGGGCCCGGGCGAGTCGGCCGCCTCCTCGGACAACAACAGCTCGGCGACCAAGAAGGAGGAGGGCTCGAACGGCAGCTCCGGCTCGTCCCAGGAGGCCGCGCCGGCGGCCTCGACCTCGTCGGCCTGAGCCACGGCCCGGTGCCGCCCGGCCCGGGCCGTGGCCCTTGTGCACGGTGAGCCCTAGTCGCCGCTGAGCGCCATGTCGGCCACGGCCAGCGTCTGGCCGGCCGCCACCCCCGGGAGCCAACGCAGGTCGCCACCGATCTCGACCACCGACTGCAGCATGCGCTGGAGCGTGGAGGCCACCGTCACCTCGCGCACCGGGCGGCCGAGCGCGCCGCCCTCGATGAGCAGCCCCTCGGCGCCGACCGAGAAGTCGCCGCTGACCGGGTTCACGCCCGAGTGCACCCCCGTGACCGACTGCACGTAGAAACCGTCGCCCACGGTGGCCAGGATCTCCTCCTGGCTCTTGGCCCCGGGTGCGAGCACCAGGGCGCGGCATCCGGCCGACGGCGTCCCGGCGAAGCCACCGCGCACCGCCGAGCCCGTGGAGGCCGTGCCGGCTCGGCGGGCCGAGACGGTGTCGTAGACGAACATGCGCAGCCGGCCGTCAGCGATGAGGACGTTGCGCCGCGAGGCCAACCCTTCGCCGTCGTACGACGACGCCGTGAAGGCGCGTTCGTCGGTCGGGTCGTCGACCAGGGTCACGGCGGCCGCGGCGACCGACTCGCCGATGCGGCCGGCGAAGAACGACCTGCCCTTGACGACTGCCTCCCCCGAGAGCGCCGTGGCCACCACGCCGAGCAGCGTGGAGACCACACGAGGGTCGAAGACCACGGTGCAGTGGGAGGACTGCACCTTGCGCGCCCCGAGCATCCGGGTGGCCCGGCGCACGGCGTCGTCCATCGCCTCGTGGGGCACCAGGCCCGAGGGCCCCCTGCCCACGGTGAACCCGGTACCGGTCTGTGTCTCGTCGCCCTCGCCGGCGATGGCGTCGACGGCGAGGAAGGCAGTCGTGCGCCGCCGGGTCGACGAGATGCCGGTGGTCGAGGCGAGCGCCACCTCGGTCCGGCTGTCGGAGTAGTCGGCCGACGACACCTGCCGCACCCGAGTGTCCGCGGCGCGCGTGGCCCGCTCGAGCTCGAGGGCCAAGGCGATCTTCTCCTCCATCGGCGTGGAGGCCACGCCCTCGTCCCACAGGTCGAGCTCCACGGCGGTCACCCCGTCGGGCTCGGCCAGCGCCACGTTGGGGTCCGGCGTGGCAAAGCGGGCGTTGTCGCGGGCGTCGGCCAAGGCGGCGGCGATCACGGTGGGGTCGAGCGAGCCGGCCCAGGCAAAACCGGCCTGGGTGCCCTCCCCCGCCGGGCTCTCGACGAGCACCCGGACGCCCACCCCCGAGGAGTCGGCCGAGGTCAGCGACTCCACGGCACCCTCGTAGGCCCGCACCTCGGTCTCTGTGCCCCGGGCCACGTAGACCTCCATGCCCTCGCCCGGGCGTGCCTGGGCGACGACGGCGTGCGCCAGTTCGAGGAGGTCGTCGCTCACGCCGTCCCCCCGAGGGTGACACCGCTGATGCGCAGCGTGGCCTGGCCGCATCCGACCGGGACGCTCTGGCCGTCTTTGCCGCAGGTGCCCGGTGTCATGTCGAAGTCGGTCGCCACCGCGTCGATGCGCCGCAGCACCTCGGGCCCGTTCCCGATCAGGTTGGCGTCGCGCAGCGGCTCGGTGATGCGCCCGTTCTCGATCAGGTACGCCTCGGACGTGCCGAAGACGAAGTCGCCGGTGGCGGTGTTGACCTGGCCGCCGCCAAGCTTCTTCACGTAGACGCCGCTGGGCGTCTGGGCCACGATCTCGTCGGGGTCCTCCGTGCCCGCCAACAGGTAGGTGTTGGTCATGCGGACCATGGGCAGGTGCTGGTAGCTCTGGCGGCGCCCGTTGCCCGAGGACTTGCGCCCCTCCTTGCGCGCCCGCAACCAGTCCCACATGTAGTCGGTGAGCACGCCGTTCTCGATGAGCACGTTGCGCGCCGGCGGGCAGCCTTCGTCGTCGACGGCGAAGTACCCCCACTCCCCGAGCACGGTGCCGTCGTCGACCAACGTCACCAGCGGGCTGGCCACCAGCTCCCCTACCCGGCCCGTGTAGACCGAGGCGTCCTTCACGATGTGGTCCGCCTCGAGCCCGTGCCCGCACGCCTCGTGGAAGAGGATGCCTCCACTGCCGCCGGCCAGCACGATCGGCACCTCGCCCGACGGCGCGGGCCGTGCCGCCAGCTTCACCAGTGCGCGCTCGGCCGCCAGCCGCGCAATGTCCTCGACGCGCGAGCGCTCGAAGATCTCGAATCCCTCGGTGCGCGCCAGTGCGTCGTATCCCGTCTGCATGCCCGTGTCGCCGTTGGCCACGCACGTCACGTTGAAGCGGGTACGGATCTGGTCGTCTTGGACCAGGAGGCCTTCGGAGTTGGCGATGAGCACGCGCCGGCGACTGTCGCCGCAGCCGGCCATCACCTGCGTCACGGAACCGCCGGCCCCGCGCGCCGCCTCGTCGGCCCGGGTCAGCAGCTCGAGCTTGCGCGCCTTGTCGACCGACTCTGGCGGCGTGCGCCCACCCGGCCCGTGGTTGTCCAACGGACCCAACGCGACGGTGCGCACGCCAGGACCACCCTCGCGGGCCACCGCCGCCGCGGCACGCGCCGCGGCCAGCAGCCCGGCCTCGCTGAGGTCCGCGGTGTGGGCGAACCCGGTCGTCTCACCTTCCACCACTCGGATGCCCGCACCTCGCGAGCGCCCCGAGGAGAGCTCCTCGATGCGCCCGTCGTCGAGGGTGGCCCCGCCGGTCACGGTGTCCTCGGCGAAGACCTCGGCCATGGCGCCGCCACCCGCCAGCGCGGTCGTCAGCACGCGTTCGAGCACGTCAGGATCGATGAGGGCAGTGTCGGTCACGGCGGTATCGTAATCGTCGTGCCTGCCGACCCATCCTCGTCCCAGGCTGCCGCGGGGCACGGTCCCCATGCCGGGTTGAGCGCTCAGGTCGAGCTGACCGTGGCCGGCGAGGACACCGCCGAGCACTTCCGCTCCGGCGACGTGCCCGTGCTGGCGACGCCGCGCCTCGTCGCCCTCTGCGAGGAGGCCACGTGCCGGGCCACCGACGGGCACCTGAGCACCGATCAGTCCAGCGTGGCCACCCGGGTGCAGTTCGACCATCTGGCACCGGTCGCGGTGGGGTCGGTCGTCCTGGCCGAGGCCACGCTGGTGAAGGTGGAGGGCCGACGCCTGACCTTCACCGTCTCCGCCGCCCGCCTCGAAGGGGACGCCGGGGGTCTCGTCGGCGCCGGACGCGTCACCCGGGTCGTCGTCGACCGCGCGGCCTTCCTGGCCAAGGCGGGCGCCGGCGGCTAGCCCTGAGCACCGACCCGCCCCACAGCCCGGCCGCCGTCCCGGGCGCGCGGCTCCTGGCCGGCGCCGGACCGGTCGTCTCCTCCTTCGCCGCCTTCGGGCTCTTCTGGGGCAGTTGGTCGGTCATGCTCTTCGACATCCAGCGGGCGTTCTCGCTCAACGACGCCCAGCTCGGCCTGTTGCTGGCCGTCGCCATCGCCGTGGCCGGCGCCTCGAGCGCGGTGGCTGCGCAGTTCTGCGACCGGGTCGGGGCGCGCCGCCTGCTGTGGATCTCCCTGCTCACCTGGGCGGTGCTGCTCTGCGCCCTCGCCGTCGCCCGGGGTCGGTGGGCCTTCGCCGCCGTCCTGGTGCTCGTGGAGGTGGCCGGCGGTTGCATCGACACGGCCATGAACGCCGAGGCCTCGCACCGTTTGGTGGGCCACCCCGCCGCGCTCGTCCGGCTGCACGCGCTGTTCAACGTGGGGGCACTGTGCGGCGCCGCCGGCGCCGGACTGGTCATTCACGCCGGGGCTTCGTGGCGCTGGGTCTGGCCGGCCATCGCGGCGGTCGCCCTGACCCTCGGCATCTGGGCCCTGGTCACCGACCCGGGCACGGCGCTGGCCCCCCGGACCCCCGATGGCGCTCCGGGCCGTTCTGGCCCGGCCGCCCGAGCGGGGCGCTCCCGTCCGCTGCGCCGCCTGCGCGGCGACGGTCTCCTGGTCCTGCTGGCCGTGTTCGCCCTGGCCGAGGTCACCGAGGGCGGCGTCGACACCTGGGGCGTGCTCTACTTGCGCAACCACCTGGCTGCCGGCGTCCTCCTCGGCGCCGGCGCCTACGTGGTGGGCCAGTTGGTGGCCGCCACCACGCGCAGCGCCGGCAGCCCGCTGGTCGCCCGGCTCTCGAGCCACCGTGCCCTGGTCGTCGGCGGATGCGTGGCCGGCGGGGGGATCCTGCTCGAGTCGCTCACCTCGCTGTCGGGCGTCGCCGCGCTCGGGCTGGCCCTCGGTGCGGGCGGCGCGTCCCTCTTCTGGCCGCTCGTGATGAGCGCGGTGAGCACCCGGGCCAGCCAGGTGGTCAGCGCCGTCGGAGCCTTCACCGCTGCCGGCTACGTCGGCTGGGTGGCCGGCGCGCCCGTCGTCGGGTGGGTCTCCGAGACGCTGGGGGCCGCGCACGGTTTGCAGGTCCTGGCGGCGGCCGCGTTCGGGGTCGCCCTGTGCACGGCGCTGAGCAGGACCGCCGGACCGCGGAGCGTGGCGAGAGGTAGCCTGGGCGGGCACCATGATCCTGCACAGCATCGAGACGCCCGCTGACGTCAAGGGCCTGGACCACGAGGAACTCGCCGAGCTGTGCGAGGAGATCCGGGGCTTCATCGTCGACACCGTCACCACAACCGGCGGCCACCTCGGCTCCAACCTCGGCGTCGTGGAGCTGACCCTCGCGCTCCACCGGGTGTTCGACTCGCCCCGCGACGTGATCCTGTGGGACACCGGCCACCAGGCCTACGTGCACAAGCTGATCACGGGCCGACGCTACGGCTTCAAGACCCTCCGCCAGGCGGGCGGCATGTCGGGCTACCCGAACCGGGCCGAGTCCGAGCACGACTGGATCGAGAACAGCCACGCTTCCACCGCGCTCTCCTACGCGCACGGCATCGCCAGCGGGTTCGCACTGCGCGGCGTCGGCGCCGAGCGCCGGGTGGTCGCCGTGGTCGGCGACGGCGCCCTCACCGGCGGGATGGCCTACGAGGCCCTCAACAACCTGGGGCACTCGCGGCGCCGGGTGGTCATCGTCCTCAACGACAACGGTCGCTCCTACGCGCCCACCGTCTCGCAGCTCTCGCAGAGCCTGACCGCGCTGCGGCTGAACCCCACGTACACGGCGGCGCGCGAGCGCCTCCGCCTGCGTCTGCGCGAGCTGCCCGCCTTCGGCGAGCTGGCCTACTCGGGCGTGCACTCGCTCACCAGCGCCCTGCGCGAGATGGTGGCCCCGCACACCTTCTTCGAGGCTCTGGGCGTCCGCTATGCCGGCCCGATCGACGGCCACGACATCGAGCACATGGAGCAGGCGTTCACCCACGCCGCCGAGTGGGACGGCCCGATCGTGGTCCACGTCCTGACCCAGAAGGGGCGTGGCTACGCGCCGGCGGAGGAGGACGAGGTCCAGCGGCTCCACGACGTCAAGGCGACCCCGCCGGCGGCGCTCGAGAACACCGTCGGCAGCTCGGCCGGCTTCGCGGTGGGCGGCTCCACGGCATCCGACGAGGGCGGCGTGGACTCGCCCGGCGCGACCCCCGAGGCCGAGGTCGGCGGGCTGCCCCAGCGCAGCGCCACCTACACCGACGCGTTCTCCCGGGCGCTCCTCGGGGCGGCCGAGGAGAACCCCCGCGTGGTCGGCCTCACCGCCGCCATGCCCGGGCCCACCGGGCTGCTGCCCTTCCAGGCGCGCTTCCCCGACCGCTTCTTCGACGTGGGGATCGCCGAGCAGCACGAGGCCACCGCGGCGGCCGGCATGGCCATGGCCGGCCTGCGCCCTGTCGTCGCCGTCTACTCGACCTTCTGGTCACGCGCGTTCGACCAGGCCAACCTCGACGTCGGCCTGCACGGCTGCCCGGTGGTCTTCGTGCTCGACCGCGCCGGCATCACCGGAGACGACGGGCCCAGCCACCACGGCGTCCTCGATCTGGCCCTGGCGTTGTCCATCCCGGGCATGACGGTCTTCGCGCCCTCGGCCGCCGAGGAGGTCGGCCCCATGCTGCGCGCGGCACTCGCCCTGCCTGGGCCGTCCACCATCCGGGTGCCCAAGACCACGCCACGGCACGTGGACCCTGACGACGTCGGGCACGGCCTCGAGGCCCGCCGGCTACGCCGGGGCGACGGGTCCGTGTGCCTCCTGGGCGTGGGCAAGATGGTCGCCGCCTGCCTGGACGCGGCGGACGAGCTGGCAGCCGAGGGCATCGACGCCACGGTGTGGGACGTGCGCGTCGTCTCCCCGCCCGAC
>Ga0187784_10001682_pt1 | contig 17581 bp, 16 predicted proteins | sample 1015_SJ02_MP15_2_FD_132964 | JGI IMG/M metagenome (GOLD analysis project Ga0187784, IMG submission 132964) | Tropical peat soil microbial communities from peatlands in Department of Meta, Colombia - 1015_SJ02_MP15_20_MG | ecosystem: Environmental > Terrestrial > Soil > Wetlands > Peat | place...
AGAGCACGATCGTGTTGCCCTGCTGCTCATAGGCGCCCCAGAACAGCGCCCCGGGAACGAACAGCAGCGCGAGGCCGAGCAGCGCGAGTCGCAGCGCCGCCGGATCGGACGCCGCGCGCTGCTGCGCGCGCTCCGCGTCTTTCGGCAGGCGCCTGAGGCCAATGAGATAGGTCGCGAGGCCGATCGTCATGCCGACGCCGGCGCTCGCAAATCCGTATCCCCAGCCCACGCGCTCGCCGAGCGAGCCCGCCACGAGCGGAGAGAAGAACGCGCCGATGTTGATACCGACATAGAAGATCGAATAGGCGCGGTCGCGGCGCGCGTCTGCGGGCGCATAAAGCCCGCCGACCTGGGTCACGATGTTCGGCTTGAAGAAGCCGTTGCCGAAGATGAGGAGCAACAGCGCCAGGAGGAAAAGCTCTTCGGACGCCATGACGAAATGCCCGAGGACCATCAGCGCCGCGCCGAGCGCCACCGTGCGCCGCCGCCCGAGCCAACGATCGGCGAGAAGGCCGCCGAAGATCGGCGTCAGATAGACGAGGCCCGTGTAGAGCCCATAGATATGCGACGCGAAAGGCTGCGGCCCGAGCGGCCCGAAGAGACGCTCGAGCGCGCGTTTGAGCGCAGCGAGCCCCGAGACTTGCGACGCATGCTCGGGCAGCAGCAGATAGTCGACCATGTAGAGCACGAGCAGCGCGCGCATCCCGTAATAGGAGAAGCGCTCCCACATCTCGGTCGCGAACAGGAAGGCGAGGCCCTTCGGATGTCCGAGGAAGTCGTCGCCTGCATTAGGGGATTGCTGCGTCACGCGGCCTCTTGGAATTGCGGCGCCTGCGCCTCCAGGCGGCGCGACTCGACGGGATCAAACAACCGAAAGCGCGCCACGTCCACCTTGTTGAAGACGACCAGCGCCTCCTCGACGCCTAGGCGGTCCAGCGCCTCGTCCACCTCCGCGGAAGACGTCTCGTCCCACGCGACGACGCAAAGCGCGAGGTCCGCTTCACGCGCCAGCAGTCGCGCATGCCCGCCGTGCAGCGCCGCAGGGCCGTCGATGACGACGAGATCGAACCACTCCCGACAGACCTGCAATGTCGCCCGCAGCGTCACGCCGCTCATCAGCGCAGCGGTCTGCGTTGTGTCGTCGACGAGACGCCCGCCGAACGGGAGCAGCGTGTAACCCTCGGACGCGCGCTCGATGAAGGCCTGGCGCAGCCCCTCGCCCTGCTCCAAAATGTCGATGAGCCCGAAGCGGCGCTTCGCCAGATCGTCGCGCCCGCAGTCGGCCTCGATGAGCAGAACGCTCGCGCCGCCCTGCGCGAAGTGACGCGCGACGTTGACCGCGATGGTCGTGCGGCCCTCGCCGGCGCGCGCGGAGCTGACGAGGATCGCCCGCGGCTCGCCCTCGTCGATGGCGCTGGCGAGCGCCGCGCAAATGTCGCCGAGCCACGGCGCGAGATCGGGCGTAAACCGCCCCGCCGCTGCTGGCTCCGCCTCGACGAGCAGCGGCGCGAAGCCGGCGACCGTGACGCCGGCGAGCCTTTCCGCGTCCTGGGGCGTCTTGAGGGTGTTGCGCAGCATCTCCCGCGCAAGCGCATAGGCTAGGCCTCCGATCAGACCGAGCGCCGCGCAGCCGGCGGCAAGCAGCGACAGCTTCGGCGAGGTCCTGGCGGGCGGAACTGCGGCCGAGACCAGGCGAATGTCGCTCTGTTCAAGGCTGCCGCTCTCTGTGAGCTCGCGCTGGCGCTTCAGCAGCTCCTCATAAATCGAGCGCTCGGCCTTGGCTTCGCGCTCGAGCTCGTCGAGCCTCGCCATTTGCGGCCCAAGATCGCCGCTCTCTTTCTCCGCCTGCTTCAACGCAGCGGCGAGCTGCGCCTCGCGCTGCTCCGCCTCCAGCGTCTCGGTGCGCGCCGTCGCCAACATACGGGCGAGCTCGGCCCCGATCTGGCGTTTCACGTCGGCGAGCTGCGCCTTGAGACTCAGGACTTCTGGATGGCGCGCGCCGAGCACCGTGGACTCTTCCGCGAACTTCTGCGTAAGGCGCGCGAAGTCCTGCCGCAAGGTGTTGAGCACGGCGGACTGTTTCGAGGGCGCAACATCGTCGTGAGCGCTGTCCTGCGCCTTGCGCAACTGCGCGAAGCGCGCCCGCGCCTCCGCAGTCTTGGCGGCGGCGAGCGCCCACTGCTGATTGAGCTCATAGACGCGCCGCTCCAGCAGCGTCGAGCCCTGACCCGCGTCGGTCACTTTCAGCGTCGCCTTGAGCTCGGCGGCGGCCTCCTCGGCGCGGGCCACGCGCGCGCGCATGTCCGAAAGACGACCCGCTATATCTTGAGCGGCGCTCGAATCGGCGCCCGCACGGATCTTGCTCTGGTCGTCGATGATCTTCTGCGCCGCAGCGTTCGCGAGCTTCGCCGCCTGCTCGGCGGAGGGGGAATTGAAGGTCGCCTCGATGAGCCAGGTGGTTCCGTGACGCGAGACATTGGAGTTGTTGCGCAGCTTCTCGATGGTCGCGTCGCGGATCGCGGCCTCGTTCGCGCCCTTGCCGCGAAAGAACGAGTCTTGCGTCAAATCGTAACGGTCCACCAGCGCGCCCAGAAAAGTCTCCGAACGCGCAATCAGCGCGAGGCTTTCGATCGCGTTGCCGTCGGGGCCGATGCCGCCGATCACGCCCGCGCGCTCGGTGACTTTGCTTTCGCGCGGATCGACCATGATCAGCGCAGTCGCCGAATATTTGTCGAAATAAAAGAAGCACGCCGTGAACAGCGCGAGACCGATCGGCGTCCCTGCAAGGGCTATGTGCGTGAGATTGCGGCGCAGGAACAGCAGCGCGCGAGCCGCGGCCTGGGCGAGCGTCGGCGGCGCGCCCGAAAGAGGCTCATTGATCGGTCTTTGCTGTTGCGGGCGCTGCATCAAACCCAATCGTAACTTAAGAAAGGCTCGGCGCGGCCCGCCGCCTTCATCAACCTAAACGATTAACCCTAAGTTATCGTTACTTCCCTGCCTCGCGTCGCGACCGCTCCGAGCTGCGCGTCCTCGCAGCGGCCTGATTTTACGCGCCAAGAGCGCCGCGCTCGGGACAAAAGCGGCGGCCCCGCGCCCGTCGCGACTCGCCGCGCTGGCAAGCTTCTTCCTGCCCGCCCGGCAAAGCGACTGCGGCTGTCTCAAAACAGGACGGCCCGGCGGACTGCACGATCGAGGGAGGGCCGAATGGACACGCTGTCGAGAGCGCAGTCGCTGTCGCGCGTCGAATGGGCCACGGTCGGCGGGGCGCGCGTCGCGCGCCTCGACCTGACGGCTACGGCGCGGCTGATGATGGAGATCGCGCAGGCGCCGTCATTCGATCGGGGCGCGCGAATTCTGACCTCGGTCAACGGCGAGGTTCTGGCGCTCGCGAAGCACGATGCGCGCTTTGCGGCGTTGATCGCCGGCGCCGATCTCGTCAGCGCCGACGGACAAGCGATGGTCTTCGCTTCGCAGCTACTGTCCCGCAGCCCTCTGCCCGAGCGCGTCGCGACCACCGACCTCTATCCCCTCGTCGCCGCGATGGCGCAGGAAGAGAGCGTCAGCTTCTATCTTCTCGGCGCAAAAGAGCCGGTCAACCGTGCTGCCTTCGAGGCGACGCGCCGCAGTTTCCCGCGGCTCGACATTCGCGGCCGCTCACACGGCTATCTCACCGGCACGGCGCTGGAGGCCAAGCTCGACGAGATCAACGACCTCGCGCCTGACATTCTCTGGCTCGGCCTCGGCGTGCCGCGCGAGCAGGAATTCGCCTGGCGGCATGCGCCGCGACTATCGAACGTCAAGATGATCAAGACGTCCGGGGGCTTGTTCGACTTCGTGGCTGGCGCCGCGCCGCGCGCCCCGCTCTGGATGCAACAGGCGGGGCTCGAATGGCTGTTCCGCGTCGCCCGTGAGCCGCGCCGGCTCGCGAGGCGCTATGTCACAACCAATCCGGTGGCGCTGGCCCTGCTCGTGCTCGAGACAAGATGACGGACGCGGACATCGCCGAGGCGGGCTGCTATCGCGACGCCGGCGGACTGATCGGAAAGCTGCGGCGGCTGGCCTTCGCGGCGCCGATGCTCGCGCTGGCGGACCAGGCCGTCGTGAGCGGGGCGAGCTTCTGCACGACCGTCATGGTCGGACGCTGGTCCAGCCCCGGCGAGCTCGGCGTCTACGCCCTCGCCACATCGATCATGATCTCCTGCGTCGCGATCCAGGACGCGCTGATCTCCCTGCCCTACGCAATTCTGCGGCATGAGCGGGGCGATGCGGCCGCCGAGCACGCAGGCAGCTCGCTCCTGCACAACACGGTCTTTTCCGCTCTGTGCTCGCTCGCCGTCGCGCTTTGCGCCGCGCTGCTCGACGCGAGCGGCAAAGCGGATCAATTCGTCGCCGTGCTCGCGGCGCTCGCCTTGGCGGCCCCTTTCTCGCTTTTGCGCGAGTTCGCGCGGCGCCACGCCTTTGCGCAGCTCAACGCGCCGCGCGCGCTGGCGCTCGATTGCGCCGTCGCGGTGCTACAGATCGCCGGACTGTGCCTGCTCGGCGCCGCGGGGCGCATGTCCGCGTCCGCCGCGCTTCTCGTCGTCGGCGCCGCCTGCGGCCCGGCTGCGCTCGCCTGGGCTTACGCCTCGCGCCAGGAGATCGCTGTCAACCTCCACGCCGCCAGGGCGGCGCTCGCAGCAAACTTGCGGCTCGGGCGCTGGCTCTTCGCGAGCCAAGCCGTCGTGCAGATCCAGACCTTCTCGACCTCCTGGCTGACCCTGGCGCTGCTCGGCGTCGACGCCGCCGGCGTGCTTGCGGCGGCGACGAGCGTCGTCGCCGCGGCCAATCCCTTCATCGCCGGCCTCAACAATTTTTTGACGCCGCGCGCGGTCCTGATTTGGAACAGCAATGGCTTGGCCAGGCTCCTGCGCCAGACGATTCTCGATGCGGCGCTGCTCGCCGGCGTCGTCGGCATGTTCTGCGTCGCCGCCGGCGTTGCGGGCGAAGACGTCGTGCGGCTGCTGTTTCATGGCGGGTCGTTCGAAGGCCAGGGGAGGCTCGTCTTGCTGCTGACCTTCGCCCTGCTCGCGGCGGTGGTCGGCGCGCCCGCCGCCAATGCGCTGGCCGCCATGCAGCGTCCGAACGCGATTTTCGGCGCGAGCGTCGCGGGCGCCGCCACGACGATCCTTCTTGTCTCGACCCTGATCCTGAAGTTCGGCCTCATCGGCGCGGCCTGGGGCTGGCTCGCCGGGAATCTCGCAGGATCGGTCGCGCGGTGGATCGTCTTCGGAAGGCTGACGGAGCGCGGAAAGTCGAATTAGCTTCGGCGACGCATCAACAGGCCGATACCCGAAACGGGCAAGTGGCTTGCGTGCGTCGTCGGAGGCTATTTCGCCTACCACGCCGTGCCGAAAAATGCTCCGGCGCCGGCGGCATTCCGGCATCACGTGAGCATCTTCTGGCATCGGCAGCTATAGCGCCGCAGCCAGTGGCCGCACGTGCTCCGGACACGGATGGCGAAATTGGTCGACGAATATCTCCCCAAGCCGCGCATGCTTCATCCTTGGCCCAGCGTCCGCTTCGCCGCCAGACACCCGAGGTCGCAGCCGTATGCGGGAATCCCGCACGTACGGATCTGTCCGGGGGGCGCTCAGATTTTTGCGTCTCATCGGCGGGCTTCGGCTTCTGACCGCGCCGGCGCGGCTTTAGCTGGCGCCCGAGCGGACGCTCGGCGCTCTCGATAAACTCCTCCGACGCCAATGACGACACTCCTCAAAAATCAGTAAGTCGAGCCGCCTGAGCGCACAACTTTGGTTCACGCCCCGGCGCTTGCCTTGCACGCCGCAAATCGACGATAAGGCGCGAAGAATTTGGTAGTCGCGAGGGGCCGGGGAGCCGGGGCGCTGCCGCGACCGTGGTCGAACGGCGGCGGCAGCATCGCATTCGGAGCTGAACGCATGGCGGGTTTCTCCAGCGGAGCCGACGCCGCGCCGCTACCTGGCGCGCGCGTGCTCGTCGTCGCGGCGCAGTTCAACGAGGAGATCGTCGCGCTGCTGCGTCAAGGCGCGCTCGCCGCGCTTGAAAAAACGCAAGCGCAGGCGCATCTCATCGAAGTTCCGGGCGCCCTGGAAATAGCGGTGGGCATGGCCATCGCGCTCGATCTCGCGCAAGAGGCGGGCAAGCCCTATGACGGCGCGGTCGCGCTCGGCTGCGTGATCCGCGGAGAGACCTATCACTTCGAGATCGTGGCCAATGAGAGCGCGCGCGCGCTCAGCGATCTCGCCCTCGCGCGGCGCCTGCCGCTCGGCAATGGGATTCTCACGGTCGAGAACGAAAAGCAGGCGCGCGTCCGCGCGGATCCTGCGCTGGGAGACAAGGGCGCAGACGCCGCGCGAGCGGCGCTGGCCCTGATCCGGCTGAAACGCGAACTGGAGATTTAAGGCTTGGGGATCGAACATCGTTCCAATGCGCGGCTCGCGGTCGTTCAGGCGCTCTACCAGATGGAGGTCGCCGGCAAGGGCCTGAACGACATTTTCGCCGAGTTCGAGACGCATTGGATCGGGCGCGAGATCGAGGGCGCACAATACAAGCCCGCCGAGGTCGGCTTTTTCCGCGAGATCCTTACGGGCGTGCTCGAGGAGCAGGTCCGGCTCGACCGCGAGGTCGACACGGCGCTCCAGGGCGGCTGGCCCCTGGCGCGGCTCGAGACCGTCATGCGCGCGATCCTGCGCGCCGGGGCCTATGAGCTGCTGCGGCGCAAGGACATCCCGGCGAAGGTCGTCATCAAGGAGTACGTCGACGTCGCCGGCGCCTTTTTCGGCGCGACCGAGAGCGGCATGATCAACGCGGTGCTCGATCGCCTCGCCCGCGAGTTGCGCGCGAAGGAAATCGCAAGCAGCTGATGTCCTTCGGCCGGCTGTCGCCGCGAGCGTCGCAGGCTAGCCACGGCGGCGAAATTGTTGTATGCGCGCGCTTCGCTTTTTCGCGGCGTCCCGGAGAACCCCGGCGGCGGCGCGCCTTGGGGAAAGACACGCAGATGGCCGTTCCGAAAAGAAAAACCTCGCCGATGAAGCGGGGCTTCCGCCGCTCCGCCGACGCGCTCGCCGCGCCGACCTATGTCGAGGACAAGGATTCCGGCGAGCTGCGCCGCCCGCATCACATCGATCTCAAGACCGGCATGTATCGCGGTCGCCAGGTCCTGAAGATCAAGTCGCAGGAGGCTTGACCCACGAGCTCAGCGCCCGTTCTGCGCAAAGGCGAGAACCGGCAACAGGATCGCGCGCGGCGTCGCCCGCACGAGCGCCAGCACGATCCGGTTCAGCAGTCCAGGAACGACGACCCGCCGTCCCCCCATGAGCCCCGCATAGCCCTGCCTCGCGACTTCGGCGGCGGGGAGCAGCGCCGGCGTGATCGCCGCCGCCGGCCCCTGGAACTTCAGCCCTGCTCGCGCCTGGAACCCGGTCAGCACCGGCCCCGGACACAGGCAGGAGACTTTGACGCCATGCGGCGCCATCTCCTGCGCCAGCGCCTCGCTGAACGACAGGACATAGGCCTTGCTCGCATAATAGACGGCGAAATTTGGTCCTGGCGCGAAGGATGCGACCGAGGCGACATTGAGCACGCCGCCGCTTGCGGCGACGATCTGAGGCAAAAAACGCAGGGTCAGGGCGGTCAGCGCGCGCACGTTGAGATCGACCATGGCGACCTGCTCTGCGGCGTCGAGCGCGAGCATTGGCCCGAGCAGGCCGAAGCCGGCGTTGTTGACGAGCGTTTCGACCGAGAGACCCGCCGCGGCGACCGCCTGCGCCAGATTTTCTGCGGCGTCCGGCGCGCAGAGGTCCAGCGCCACGACGAGCGGCTTTGGCGCGCCGGCAGCGGCTATTTCTGCGCTCAGGGATTCCAGCAGTTCGCGCCGGCGCGCGACGAGCACCGTCTCGCGCCCTTCGGCGGCAAAGACGCGCGCGAGCTCAGCGCCAATGCCCTCGGATGCGCCGGTGACGACGACCGCTGGGCGAAGCTCAACCCTATCCATTCGATGGTCTCAGCTGTTTCGGAAGACGAAGGTCGGACGGCGACTCAGATTCGCGACTCCCCGCCGGAGCCCAGTTCGGGCGCACCGCTCACGCCGAGCAGATCGGCGATGCGTTTGACAACATTTTCCTCGAACTCGTGGATCTCCCCATCCGCAGACGCCATCTCCCAGAGCATCGCGACGACTTGACGACGCTCCGCTTCGCTCAGCTTGCGCTTGAGGACGCTCGTGAAGCGCTGGAGATCGACGGCGTCATGCTCGCTTTCGGCCGCCAGTCGGATCAGCTCGCGCGCCTGCGCCCCGCCGAGGCCGAATCGCGCTTCGACGATCGCCTGCAGGCGCGAGCGCTACCCTGGGTCGAAATCGCCGTCGACCTCGGCGATATGGACGAGCAGCGCGACCGCGGCGAGACGAAAGTCATTCGCTTCGAAATTCGTCGGCGCGGAAGCCTCGCCCGAGAGGCCCGTGAGGAAGCTCCTGAGGGATTCGAACATGTCGCTTTCCCCGTCGCGCAGAACGCGCAAAGGCTCGGTGCGCGGACTTACGCGATCCGCGCAAGCGGCTCAAGCGCGGCGCAGACACAAAAAAAGCCCGGCACGCGCGCGCCGGGCGGTAGGGAGCCGTGACCATCGAAAGGCGGGAGGAACCTTGGGAGCCACAACGAAATTCTTATAGCCCATTCGGCGCGCCGCGTCCTGCACTTAATTTAATGAGACTCCTTGAAAAAAACCCAATTTTGAGATTTTAGCACGGTCCATGATTCGGTCGGCGCGCCATATCGCACGTCCATCAGTCACTTGCGGCTTCGCAGGGCGTCAAGAAAGCCATTGTGACCCAATTGTCACACTCCCCGAAAAAACTGTTGAATGATCTCTGGCTTCGGCGCAGCTCAAGGCTCGAGCACCATCGCGCCGCTGGTCTTGCGTGATTCGAGCGCCGCGTGGACCGCAGCGGCCTGATCGAGAGGGAATCGCTGCGGCGATTCGAAACGAACGAAGCCCTGCTCCGCGGCGGCTATCAAGTCCGCGAACATTTCCTCGTAGACGCGACGATCGGCGATGTGCGTAAAGAGAGACGGCCGCGCCGCATAGAGTGACCCTTTCTGCGCCAGCAGACCAAGATCGAAGGGCGGAATCGGCCCCGAAGCCTGGCCAAAGCTCACGAAAAAGCCGAACGGCGCGAGACAGTCCAGAGAAGCGGGGAAAGTCGCGGCGCCGACCCCATCATAGACCACATGACAGAGCTCCCCCTTGGTGATCTCGCGCACGCGCGCCGGAAAGTCCTCGTCGCGATAGAGGATCGTCGCGTGCGCGCCAGCCGCGCGGGCGATCTCCGCCTTGGCCGGGCTTCCGACCGTGGCGATGACGAAGGCCCCGAGCGCGCGCGCCCAACTGCAGAGCAGCTGGCCGGTTCCGCCCGCTCCCGCATGCACGAGCACGCGATGCCCCTCACCGACTCGAAACGTCCGCCGCAGCAGATATTGCGCAGTGAGGCCCTTGAGCATCATCGTTGCGCCGGCTTCAAAGGAGAAAGCGTCCGGGAGCTTGACGAGCGCGCTGGCGGCGACGTTGCGCGCCGCGCAATAGGCGCCGATCGGCCCGACATAGGCTACGCGATCGCCGGCCTTGAAGTCTGTGACGCTCGCGCCGACGGCGACCACCTCCCCTGCTCCTTCATGGCCCGGGACGAGCGGAAACTGAGCCGGATAGAGGCCTCGACGCCTGTAGACGTCGATGAAATTAACGCCGACGGCGCGATGCCGGACCTGGACTTCTCCCGCCCCCGGCGGCAGCAGCTCGACCTCGGCGGGCTCCAGAACCTCGGGGCCGCCGGGCCCTCGCGCTAAAATAATCTTGACCATCGGTTTTCTTCACCTTTCCGGCGGCGCGCGGGCGCGGCGACACGCCCTCTCGCGCCTCGCCCGCCCGACGGCTATATACGCGGCGGGGAGGCCAAAGGCCATGACACAGGCAAGCTTGGGCGCGGCCCGAACAGATCCACAAATCCTCGTCGCCGGCGCCGGCGCGACCGGAATAGCGGCCGCTCTGGCCCTGTCTCGCGGAGGGTTCCGAGTCGTCCTCGCAGGGCGCAGCCCCCCGCCGCTGCCCGGTCGCACAGTCGCCCTGTTCGAAGGCTCGCTGCGCTTCCTCGCTGCGGTCGGCGCCCTGAACAAGATCAAGGAAAAGGCCTGCCCGATCGAAGCGATCGAGATGATCGACGACACGGGCCAGCTGCTGCCGACGCCGGATCTCAAGCTGCGCGCCAGCGAGATCGGGCTCAAAGCGCTCGGAATCAACATCTCCAACGACGATCTCGTCGCCGTGCTGCGCGACCTCATCGCCGAGAGGAGCGACTTTGAGGTCGTCGAGGGCGACATAGCCGACTACGTCTTTGACGGCGCCGGCGCCGTTGCGACCTTCAAGGATGGACGGACGATCACTGCCGATTTTGTCGTCGCGGCCGACGGCAAGCAGAGTCGCGCCCGTGACATGGCCGGCATCGACACGAGAGAGTGGAGCTATCCGCAGGTCGCTCTCACCGCCGTGCTCGCTCACGAAGACCCGCATCGCAATGTCTCGGTCGAGCATCACACGCGCTCGGGCCCCTTCACGCTGGTGCCGCTGCCGCCCGGCCCGTCGGCCCCGCACCGTTCGAGCCTCGTGTGGCTGATGAGCCTCGCCGACGCAAAACGGCGGCTTTCGCGCCCGCGCGAGGAGCTGGCCTATGAGCTCCAGGACCGCTCGCACGGGCGCTTCGGCGCGATCCGCATCGAAAGCGACATCGGCCAATTTCGCATGGGCGGTCTACAGGTCACCCGCCACGCCCAGGGGCGGATCGCCCTCGTCGGCGAGACCTGCCACGCGTTCCCGCCAATTGGCGCACAGGGACTGAACCTCAGCCTGCGCGACGTCGCGGATCTCGAGGAATGTCTTGCGGGCGTCGACCTGCGCAAGGCGCGCTCCCTCGCCTCGGCGCTCGCGCGCTATGACCGACGCCGGCGCGCCGATATCGGTTTCCGCACGCTCGGCGTCGACATTTTGAACCGCTCCTTGATCCTGCCCTATCTGCCCGTGGATCTGTTGCGCGGCGCGAGCTTCATCGCCATGAACGCGCTCGGGCCGTTGCGACGCGCGGTGATCCGCGAGGGCGTCACGCCGCATCTGCTGCTGCCGCGGCTCATGCGCGCATAAAAAAACTCCGCGTCCTTCCCACGCGGAGTCGCCGCAGACCGGCAGTCGGCACGATACGATTGCATGTGCACGGATCGAGAGGCTTCAGGCTTTCGCATCGACCGGGGACGCCGAGACGGATTTGCCCGAAGCACGCGGTACGCAACGCGGACGCTACGAGACTAGTGCGCGCCCCCGCCCGCTTCGCGGACAGGGAGTGCGATTGTGCGGCTGGGAAGCAGACGCCCGTCAGCGGCGGCCGCGCCCTCTTCCCGTTCCGCATTTGCGCGGCGAGGCTCGCGCTGACGACCTCCATGCTTGGACGTCGCTTCTTGCGCCCGCCGATGCTCTCTCGTACCCTGTTTGTGTGTAGCTATTTTGCAATTCTCGTGAATGAACGTCCGTGATTCGCCACGCCAATTGTGATCGCAGGGTGACCGTCCCATGAAGAAAGCGACACGGGGCCGCGGGGGTTGAAAATGGCGGGGTTTCAGATGAATGCTTGAGCCCTTCGGGCGCAAAAACCTCGGTGATCCTCCCCCTTTGACGTCCGACCCCGCCGGCTTCGCCGCTCATCGTCCGCCTCTTGCAAGCGCGTCTGAAGCGCCCGATGTTCTGGAGCGGACGGAGACTGCCTTTCGAGGAGCTCGAGCGCGTGATGACGAACCTTCCTGTGGCCCTGAGGAGCATGCGCGCCGCTGACGCGGCCGCGCTCGAAGCCGCGGTAGAGGCGTTGGAGCGGACGAGCTTCGCTCAGCGCATCACCAAGATTGTCGGGCGGCGCGTGGATCTCGCCGGACGCCTTCTGCCCGAAAAATTCCAGCGCGCCGGAACGATCGCGGCGCATCGCGCGCTGCATGGCGCTCTGCGCGTCGCCCTGCTCAGCCTTCGCGGCAAAGCGATCGACACGCGCAACGGCCACAAAAGGCTCGCGATGGCTTCGGGCGCGCTGGGCGGCGCCATGGGGCTCGCGGGACTGCCGCTCGAGCTGCCGCTTTCGACCACGATCATGCTGCGCGCGATCGCCGACATCGCCCGCAGCGAGGGCGAGGATCTGAGCGACGCCGCGAGCGCCATGGCGTGCCTGGAGGTGTTCGCGCTCGGCGGCCACGGGGAAGACGGCCGCGTCATGGAGGGCGGCTATATCGCGATTCGCGGCCTGCTCGCGAAATCTGTCTCTGACGCCGCGAGCTATCTCTCCGCGGGCGGCGCCGTGGTGGGCGCGGCGCCTGCGCTGGCGCGGCTCGTCTCCGTCATCTCGTCGCGTTTCGGCGTCCTCGTCACGCAGAAAACCGCTGCTCAGGCCGCGCCGCTGATCGGCGCCGTGAGCGGCGCGCTCGTCAACCTGGCTTTCACCGAGCATTTTCAGACCTTGGCGCGCGGTCACTTCGCGGTGCGACGGCTCGAGCGCGAATACGGCGTTCACGAGGTGCGCGCCGAATATGCGCGGATTGCCCGCGCCGCAGGCTATTGGCCTCCGTCCGCCTAGTGGATTGCGTCAACTAAACAGATGGGTTTTCGGGCGAGCCTCCAGGCTCGCATCGCCGCCCTCAAATTGGCTGACGCAAGACATCAGGCGCGAGGAAATCCCTGTTCCATTGTGGCGCGCTCGCGTGGCAGAAGAGTTGCTGGCGCCCCCCGGACGCGCGTTGCGCGCTGGCCCTGGGGACTGCACATGACGTCGATTGGTTCGATTTTGGAACAACACAAAGGTTACGGTCCCGGTTTTCACTATATGCGCGTCGCGTTGGCCATCCTGGTCGTCGCGTGGCATGCGCATTATGCCTATGCGGGCGCAGCGCCCGACAGCATCAATCTCGAGAAAACCTGGATCCTCTGGTTTGCGGGCTACGCCGTCCTTGTGATGTTCTTCATTCTCGGCGGCTTCCTCATCGCGGGCAGCCTCGTCCGCCTGAGCCTGAAGGATTACACGATCAACCGCTGCCTGCGCATCATGCCGGCGCTCGTCGTCGAGGTCGTGCTGTCAGTGTTCATTCTCGGTCCATTGTTTACAGTCCTGCCGCTTACGGAATATTTCGGCGACTATCACACCTACCTCTATTTCACGAACGTCATCGGCGTCGTGAACTACTTTCTCCCCGGCGTATTCGCCCACAACCCCGCCCCCGAGGTCAACAACTCCCTGTGGACCATTCCCTTCGAATATCTCGGCTACGCGGTGACGGGTTCCTTCGCGATCCTCGGTTTCACGCGCCGTCCCGCCCTGATCCTGGCGAGCGCGGCGGGGGTTGTTGCGATCGGGCTCGTCTTGCTCGGTTCGGGCGTTGCGGCGCCCGAGCAGTTCCTCCCTTCGCCCTCTGCCGCCGCCGCGCCCGGCGCAAAGGTCGCCGCGCTGTTCCTCGGACGCGGCGCGCGGCTCATCGTCGCCTTCATGCTCGGGGTCGCCGCCTATTTCTACCGCGACCAAATTCCCTACGATCGGCGGCTCTTCCTGGCCGCGACTTCACTGTGCGTCCTCATCGCGGCGCTCGGACCCGCGCCATGGCTGAACGTCCCAGCGCTCAACGCGATCGCCTGCCCGGCCCTGGTCTACGTCACCCTCTATATCGGCGTTTCCGAAATGCCGCGCTTGCCGCTGTTCTGGCGCGGCGACTATTCCTACGGCGTCTATCTCTATGGCTTCCCTATCCAGCAGGCCGTGCGGACGCTGCTGCCGAGTTCCGACGCCTCGACGCATTTCATCGTCGCCATCGGTCCGATCCTGCTGCTCGCGATTCTGTCATGGCACTTTGTGGAAGAGCCGATCCTCAAGGCGAGGCGGCGCTTCTCGCTGCTCGGCCGGCAGAGCGAAGCGGCGGCCGCCTCAAAGTCGACTAGAGCGATGGTCGAGACGCGCCGGCGAACGGCCTGAGCAAGCGCCCGCGCGAAGACATTTCGCGGGTCTTCGCACGCCGGCTTGAGACGCACCCGCGAATGTTGCTATTGCTGCGGCGCTTTCGAGGAGCCCCCGCATGCTCGCCGCCGCCACCGACTCGTTGCGTCAGATCCTCACGCCGCCCTTTCGCGCCGTGCTTTACAAGAGCCTCGGGCTGACGCTGCTGCTGCTCCTGCTCGCCTGGGCTGGACTGGACAAGCTGGCGCTCAGCGTGGTCGTCGTGGATCATCCGCTGCTCCATAGCGTGCTCGCCTTCGCGACGGGCGCCGGGCTCATCGTCCTGCTCGCCTTTCTGATCGGGCCCATCTCGATTCTCGTCGCGGGATTCTTCGTCGACGACCTCGCCGCGATCGTCGAGCGCGGCGTCTATGCGGGGCGCGTCGGAACGCCGGCGCCCGCGGCGCAGGCGATGACGATGGCGCTACGCTTCTCGCTGGTCTCGCTCGGCGTCAATCTCATTGCGCTGCTGCTGCTGCTCGTGCCCGGGGTCAATATCGTCGCCTTCTTTCTGGCCAACGCCTATCTCTTCGGGCGCGAATATTTTGTGCTTGCCGCGACGCGCTTCCGCTCCCGCCGCGACGCCGAGGATCTGCGCGCGCACAACAGCTTCCTGATCTTCATCGCAGGCCTCTTCATCGCCGTCTTCGTCGCGACGCCGGGGCTCAATCTGCTGACGCCGCTGTTCGCGACGGCCTTCATGGTGCGCGTCCACAAGCTGCTGTCGCCGGACCTCGCCCGCGCCTGACCCCGCCGCCGCGAGACGCGACGGTCGCGACCTTCAACGGGTAGGATCTGGCCGCGTCCCGCCGGGCGACCAGCGGGGCTCGCAATTTCGCACACTGCAACCATCTTGAGCGAGGAAGCTTGCGCGGCCTCGCGCGAAAGCTTCGTTCCAAACTGATAGCCAGGATTCAGGAGCACCGATGTCCCACGCCCGACATATCGTCTTCGTCCACGGCCTGCTCGGCTGGGGGCGGCAGGACTTTTGGGGCCTGGCGCCCTACTGGGGCGAGGCGCTCTCCTGTTTCGGGCCGCAGCTCGCGCCGCACGAGGCCAAATGCGGCCCCCTCTCCTCGCTGCATGACCGCGCCTGCGAGATCTTCGCGCAGATCAAAGGCGCCCGCGTCGACTATGGCGCCGAGCATAGCGAGGCCTGCGGCCATGCGCGCTTCTCGCGCGACTATGCCGGACGCGGCTTCGTCCCCGGCTGGTCGGCGAAGAGCCCGGTGATCCTCGTCGGCCACAGCGCCGGCGCCCCGACCTGCCTCAAGCTGCAAAGCCTGCTCGCAGAGGACTTTTGGGGCGTGGGCTCCTCGGCGGATTGGATCGAGGCCGTCGTTTCGATCGCAGGCGCGCTCAACGGCTCGCTGCTGGCTTATCAAGTCTGCGACGATGCGAGCGGTCGCGTCAGTGAAAGGCTCAGCGAGCCGGTCGCCTCGACGCTCGCCGTCGCCGCCAGACTGCTCGACGACGGCAATCGGGTCTTTGACCTCCATCTCGATCACTGGCGCGAGGAGGAACGAGGCTCGCTCAACGCCGCGAGCTTCGTGCGCGGCGCCGACAATCTCGCCTGCGACTCGACTTTGCACGGCGCGCGCCGGGCCAATGAAAAGCTCCTGACCAGCCCGGACACCTATTATTTTTCCTTCGTGACCTGCGCGACGCACGCGGAGGGCGACGCGCAGGCGGTCGACCGCGGCATGGCGCTCAAGCTGCGCGCGGGCGCGCGCTATCAGGCGCAGCGCGCCGATTTCAAGGCGCCGCCGCTCGACGGCTGGGGCGACGGAGACCTCGCGATCGCACGCTGGCGCGCCAATGACGGCGCGATCAGCGCCGTGTCGCAGCGCTTTCCGCTCGGCCATCCCGTCGGGGGCGAAGGCGTCTTCGGACGCGAGGCGCTCTCGCCCGGCCGCTGGTATTACGAGAACATCGCCGACGCGATGGGCGTGAGCTTCGACCATCTCGATCCCGTCCATGGCGGAAAATGGAAGGCGTCGCGCGCGACGCGACAGGCGCACCGGGAACTCTATCGCAGACTGGATGAGCTGCTGGCGCGGTTGTGAGTATCTGGTTCAGTGCAAAAACAGCTTGAGCGCGAACGCCGACAAAAGCGCGAGCGCGAACCCCGTCATCCACTTGAGAACGAGCAAATCTCCCTTGACGAGCGCGAGTTCGGCCTCGATCTTGCCGAAACGGCTCTCACGAATGGTCAACGCCGACGCCGCGCTCCGCGCCTTTTCCGCCGGCGGCGACAAGGCGTCATAGATTTCGGAGATCAGAAGACTCATGGGACAGGCGTCCGTTCCGCTCCAATGGCAAGATGGACTGAAGGGGTTCAATTTTCAATTGCTTCAGCCGATCGAGGCTTGGAATCGGCCCTGAGATCATTGGCGTAAGAGGCCTATCCGATGAGACCCGCCTCGTTTTGCTGGATGCGCCGCTTCAGCAATCGACCGACGAGCTCGTCGACAGACCTTGAGCCTCGGCGCGAGGCGCGAGAAAGTCGAAGACTTCTGGTTCGAGACGCACCGGCGAAACCAGCCGCGCGCCGGGTCAGAAGAATTGCCCCGCGTAGCATACGAGAAGTCGTATTCATCCTTCATCGCTTTTTCGAATATAGAAAGGGGCGGACGGCCGCCCCCTCCATCTTTGAGTTGATCGCTGTTCTGATCAGTACGAATAGTACATGTCGAACTCGACCGGGTGCGGCGTCATTTCGAACCGGTACACGTCCTGATACTTCAGGTCGATGTAGCTATCGATGAAGTCCGGGCTGAACACGTCGCCCTTGGTCAGGAACTCGTGGTCGGCCTTGAGGCTGTCGAGCGCCTCGCGCAAGGAGCCAGAGACCGTCGGGATCGCCTTCAGCTCTTCCGGCGGCAGGTCATAGAGGTCCTTGTCGGCCGGCTGGCCCGGATCGATCTTGTTGGCGATGCCGTCGAGGCCCGCCAACAGCATCGCGGCGAAAGCGAGATACGGATTCGCCGCCGGATCGGGGAAACGGACCTCGACGCGCTTGGCCTTCGGGCTCGTCACATAGGGAATGCGGCAGGAGGCCGAGCGGTTGCGCGAGGAATAGGCGAGCAGCACCGGCGCCTCGAAGCCCGGGACCAGACGCTTGTAAGAGTTGGTCGTCGGATTGGTGAAGGCGTTAAGCGCCTTGGCGTGCTTGATGATCCCGCCGATGTACCAAAGGCATTCCTGCGAGAGCCCGGCGTATTTGTCGCCCGCGAAGACCGGCTTGTCTCCGCTCCAGATCGACTGATGCACATGCATGCCCGAGCCGTTGTCTCCATAGACCGGCTTCGGCATGAAGGTTGCTGTCTTGCCGTAGGAGTTCGCCACCTGCTGAATCGCATATTTGTAAATCTGCAGGTGGTCGGCGATCCTCGTCAGCGTGTTGAATTTTAAGCCGAGCTCGTGCTGAGCGGCCGCGACCTCATGATGGTGCTTCTCGACCGAGGCGCCCATCGCGGCCATCGCCGCGAGCATCTCGCCGCGCAT
>Ga0187784_10001683_pt1 | contig 17580 bp, 16 predicted proteins | sample 1015_SJ02_MP15_2_FD_132964 | JGI IMG/M metagenome (GOLD analysis project Ga0187784, IMG submission 132964) | Tropical peat soil microbial communities from peatlands in Department of Meta, Colombia - 1015_SJ02_MP15_20_MG | ecosystem: Environmental > Terrestrial > Soil > Wetlands > Peat | place...
TCGGCTGGATGGAAGAGGTGCTGATCTAAGTTTCGTTAGGGGAGGTGAGCGCTTTTCTTTTTTTTGGGGTGAGACTATGAAAAATCGCCCGATTAAGGCCATATGGATCATCCTGCCAATCGTTCTTTTCTCTTTAGTCTCGTGTGCCTCGACTCAGCCAAAACAAAATGAGTCGAGGGATGCTAAGTTCTACAACAATCGAGGGACTACCTTCGGAGAAAAGGGACAGTATGATCAGGCGATCTCAGATTTCAATAACGCTATTGAGATAAATCCGAGATATATTAAGGCTTACAACAATCGAGGAATTGTCTATAGGCTTAGGGGACAATCAGACAAGGCGATTTCGGACTTCAATAAGGCTATTGAGATAAACCCGCTGGATGCGGAGGATTACAATAACCTGGCATGGCTCTTTGCAACGGCTAAAACGCCAGGTTTTCGTAATGGGAAAAAGGCTGTAGACCTTGCACTCAAAGCGTGTGAGCTGACGAATTGGAGAAACGGAGAATACGTGGACACGCTTGCGGCCGGTTATGCGAGAGCTGGAGACTTTGACAATGCGGTGAAGTGGCAGGAGAAGGCTTTGGGATATCCCAAATTGGCCAGGCCGTCGGAGTTCCAGCAGCGACTTAATTATTATCGGGAGCATAAAGCTTGGCCGGCAGAATAGATTTGCGGATCATAGGTTCCCCGTAAAAGTCGCGGGACCTGTGACCGGCCGTGCCCCGCAAGCCCCGCCCTGTAGGCAGGGCTTCCCTTCCCTCAGATCCCCTTCAGCGGGGCATCAAATAGATTCTATCCTTACGGCAGACTCCTTTCTGGATTCGTATTCCTGAATTTCCCTAAGCTATGCGACATCCCGGATAGAAGTGAGACGCTCTGGTACCACCGCTGTCGATGGGTTATCCGGGGGTACTCAATTAGCGGAGTACAATTTCTACAGTAGAAGTTTGCTCCTGCTGACTCATCATCAACCCTCGTTTTAGGGGGAGCTATTCGGTAACATAAATTATGAGTGAACGACCCGTTTCGAATCATTCTTTCCGTAGCATTTTTTATGGGGCAATTCGTGCTTTCCATTGAGAGGTGTTATAAATTACTGTTAGCTCACAAAAAGGAGGTTTCAATGAAGTTGGTTTCTATTGCCTTACTTTTAGTCCTTCTAAGCCTTTTCCCGCAATCGATATTTGCTGCTTCTGGGAACAAGGCCGGTCATCTTTTCTTTATTGAACGGAGTAAAAACAAGAACCTTGTTCAGTATGACATCCGTCTGGGGGAGAACAGTGTTCCTCCTGATTTGAGGCCTGTTAATGCTTACTGGATTTTGGAAAATGGCAGGCGTGAGGAACTTAATTCGATTGAGAGGAAGTATGCATATGGTATTGCTCGTCAAGAGAAACTCGACAAGGACAAGTTCAAAGTCATGCTGGCCGCTTTCAAGGGTCTTGAGATCATCGTTGAGAAATTAAACGATTCTTTTAAAGCTGTGGTCTCCATCCACGGCAGAGAGAGTATCCTCCAAAAAATCTACATAAAATCCGAAGAAACGCAGGCAGGGCTTCCCAGGGTTCTTTATGTCGAACTTTTCGGCCGAAGTAAGGAAACGGGCCTTCCCATCAGGGAACGAATTTCTGCCAGATAACTCGCAGGACGGGTCGCCGCCGAGGGTTCACTTCCTATCTCCTTCATCGTCCAGCTTCTCCTGAACGCCGGAAGACGGGGATCCGCCCATGGCTATAAAGGAGGTTGTCTTTCCGCCCCCTTCTAAGTTGGCGATAGTACGGATCCTCTTGTCAAATCCCTTCAAGTTGGTGAGTTTTTTCTCCAGGTCTTCGATTTTTGAAGAAAAGAGTTGGATGTGGGATTCCTGAATCTGCGCCTCCTGACGCAATTGATTCACGAGAAAGGTTTTTTTTCTGACCTGGATGTAATCACAAAAGAAGAACGTAATCGAGAGGATAAGAAAGGCGAGAAGATAGGCGCCAATTTTAAAACTTTCCTTTTTGATCCTCAGACGTCTGATCCCGAAGGTGGTATGGCCCAAAATAAGGATATTGTAATATTCTTTATCCATCATTTATCCCAAGACATTTTTCAGAACGCAATAATGAACCCCACTCCTTTCTCAAAAGAAGGGGATATCTTCACTTCTGGAAGCATGTGTGTGTTTTTCTGGCCAAAAGAAAAACGAAATCCCATAAATATTTCGTTGAATATTTCTTCCCTCTTCGATTGAAGAAGTTTAAGTGTTGATTGGATCTTCCCTTCTTCAAAATATTTTTCCCCTTCTGGATTTAGATACAGCTTTGGAACAGACTGACCGAAATTTGAATCTGGAGAATTGGTTTCGTTGGTTTCCCGTGAGCTTAAGAATCTATCTCTCCATGGATGCTGAAAAAACTCATAAGAAGAGATGACTCTGTGCAGAGAGTCTGATAAATGGAGCTTCTTCTCTTCTTCCAAGACTTTTAGAAAGTTGACGCGTAGCTTGGCTCTGCTGCCTGTGATCGTCCCATGATTTGTGACGGAATATGAAATCGTAGATTGAAAACTGGCTTTGAGTTTTTTCAAGGACGTAGCGGGTTCTTTTGCAGGTTCCATTCTTTTCAGCACGCCTGCTCTACTCTCATCCATTTTCATTATCGTGTCTTGATTAGCCGTGTTTTTCATTGATTTGACATCATCATCAGCCGCTGCTTGCTTGACTATTACAAATATGAAAAAAGTTAACAAAATTGAAATTATTTTAGGGGTCATTTTCCTTCCGTTTTCCAAAAATCCCTTGGACCCTATTGAAAATAAAGGGCTAATTCGTTCTTACAATTTTGAGGAAGAATCGAAAATGACAAATCACGGGGAAAAGTGCAATTAAAATGCCAAAAATTCTTCATTGTGATAATCGGCGAAATGGAATAAAATTGATCAGTTTAATTGAGAGGCGGTCATCCATTTTGAAAAGAAAAGCGGAGTCAACGGTACTCATGAAGCAGTAGACACGGCGGAGCTATCAGAGCGGATGCGAAGAACAAACACTCCGGAGAGCCCGCCACACCAGGAAGGAGAGGTAGCATGGAGAAGAGAAGATCAAAATGTTCAAGAGTGTTTTTTGTTGTTGTTTTTGTGTCTCTCGCCATCTTTGTTCAGGATGCTCTTTCTCAATCACAGAAGAGTTTCTTATGGAAAGTCCAATCCAAAACGAGCACGGCTTATGTGTTAGGCTCATTACACCTTGCGACGAAGGATATCTATCCTCTCCATCAGAAAATCGAAAATGCTTTTGAGCAATCTGATTCCTTGGTGGTCGAGGCGAATGTGAACGACATCAAAAAGATCGATATCCAAAAATTAATGGAGCGGGCTATTTATCCAGATAATGATACACTGGAAAAACACATTTCCTCGGAGACGCTTGAATCACTCAAGAAAGAGACAGGCGAGCTTGGCATTCCTTTTGAACTCCTGAATAAACAAAAGCCATGGTTTCTGGCCATGACCCTCGTGTCGTTGGAGAGCATAAAATTGGGGTTAGACCCAAACCTCGGGATCGATCAGTATTTTCTTTCAAAAGCCGAAGGGAAGAAAAAAATATTGGAACTGGAAAGTATGGACTATCAGATCAGCCTCCTTTCCGGTTTTTCCGATAAAGAACAGGAGCTATTTCTCATCTATACTTTAAAGGATTTGCATATCATGGAGCAAGAAGTGAATCAATTGATCCAGGCATGGACCTCAGGAGATACAAAAAGCATGGAATCGCTCCTGACGAGAAGCGTTTCGGAAGATAAAAGATTATCTACGATTTTTGAAAAGCTGATTTTCGAAAGAAATAGAAGGATGGTCTCCAAGATAGAAGATTTCTTGCAGACGAAGGGGACCTATTTTGTTATTGTGGGGGCTGGTCATCTTGTAGGGGACCAAGGGGTCATCGAACTCCTCAAAGGAAAGGGGTATCTCATTGAACAATTGTGAAAATGATAAGGCTTTTTAATCCCTGATCGGCTTATCTCTTCAATCTCACGGGATTTATTTTCAAAATATTTTTGTAGACAGCGGTGATAAATTTCTGTTATATAAAGGAAAATTTTCATTTTATTTCGGAGAGAAACGCATGTTCCATATCGCAGACCCTAGGGAAATAAGGGAAGGGAAATTAACGGATGTCTATTTTGTGAGGACGATGGAGGTCCTCAAGGCAAAGAAGATTGACAAATGGGTGAAAGCCGAATTCATTGCCAAACGGTTTCCTGAGGATTATGGATGGGGGGTATTGGCCGGAGTCGAAGAAGCGGCTTACCTTTTGAAAGACCTGAAAGTCAGTGTCAGAGCGATGAAAGAGGGGACGATCTTTCGGGCCTTTGAGCCCGTCATGGAGATTGAAGGGATGTACACGGATTTTGGCCTCTACGAAACCTCTCTTCTGGGGCTGATCTGCCAGGCCTCAGGCGTGGCCACGAAGGCTGCTCGCTGCAAAAAGGCAGCCGGGGAGCGCGGGGTGATCAGTTTTGGTGCGAGGCGGATCCATCCGGTGGTGGCCCCTATGGTGGAACGGAATGCCTTCATAGGGGGTTGTGATGGCGTTTCGGTCGTGAAGAATGCTGAGTTCATTGGCGAGGAACCCGCGGGCACCATGCCCCATGCCTTGATTCTGATCATGGGGGATACGGTGGAGGCCACCCGGGCTTTTGACGAAGTCATCCACCCGAAAGTGAGACGGGTTTCCCTCATCGACACCTTTAACGATGAGAAGATAGAAGCCATCCGAGTGGCTGAAGCGCTCGGAAAGAAACTTTTCGGGATTCGGCTTGACACCCCCAGTTCAAGGCGGGGAGATTTCCAGAAGATCATCGAGGAGATTCGGTGGGAGCTGAATTTAAGGGGATTCGGACGCATTCAAATCTATGTCAGCGGCGGGTTGGACGAGAAACGAATCCTCGCTCTCAATCCTGTGGTGGATGCCTATGGGGTGGGGACTTCGATCACCAATGCACGGGTGATCGATTTTGCCATGGACATCGTCGAGATCGATGGGAAGCCTCTCGCGAAGAGGGGGAAGATGTCGGGTTCGAAGAGTGTTTTACGGTGCTCGAAATGTTTTCAAGACAAAATGGCTCCGTTCAAGAAGAACCGAGGACGATCTATCCTGGGTGCGGATCGATGCTCATGTAGGGGCAGGTTTAAAGAACTTCTCATCCCGTTTATCCAAAACAGAAAGATCCTTTGGGACCTCCCCAAACCACAGGCCATACGAGAATATGTTCTTGAGCAACTTCCTCATTACGATCTTTAGGTACTGCCCGTATTTTAATCAGGACCTGTCCTGTCCGGAAATAGGAAAGAGAATATGAAGGAAGCCATGCTTTACAGTCCTTTAGAGGATGGGAAGGTGCAATGCTTCCTTTGCAACCATCGATGCGTCATCTCCCCTTCCAAAAGGGGGGTCTGCGGAGTGCGGGAGAACCGGGAAGGCAAGCTTTACACCCTCGTCTACGGTCGTGCGATCTCCCTGAATGTGGACCCCATCGAAAAGAAGCCCCTCTTTCACGTCTTTCCCGGCTCGAGCTCTTTCTCCGTCGCCGCCGTGGGATGCAATTTCCGATGCCTCCAATGTCAAAATCATGAGATCTCTCAGATGCCGAGGGATCGGGAGGGTCGGATCGAAGGGTCGGAGGTCTCTCCCTCTAAAATTGTTTCGTTAGCGAAGCAATACCAGTGCCGATCCATCTCCTATACCTACACGGAACCGACCATTTATTTCGAATATGCTTATGACACCGCTCGACAGGCCAGTCAGGAAGGAATTAAGAATGTTTTTGTCACCAATGGCTACATGACCGGGGAAGCCCTCAAGACGATCCAACCCTATTTGGATGCAGCGAATGTGGACTTGAAGAGTTTCAAGGAAAAATTTTATAAAGGAATCTGCGGAGCGACATTGAAACCGGTTCTGGAGAATCTAAAACAGATGAGACAGATGGGAATCTGGGTGGAAATCACCACCCTGGTCATTCCCACCCTGAATGACTCCGATCAGGAGTTCGTGGAAATCGCCCAATTCATTGTCTCCTTGGGGCCGGAGGTGCCCTGGCATATCTCGGCCTTCTATCCAAACTATAAAATGCTGGACCTCCCGAGGACGACTGCTTCGGCGCTTCATCGAGCGAGGGAGATTGGAATGAAAACAGGACTCCGGTATGTCTACTGTGGAAACGTCCCTGGTGACGAAGGCGAAGATACGTTCTGCCCTCATTGCGGCCGAAGGTTGATTGAGCGGATAGGATTTCGAGTAACCCGGAATGATGCGGTGAATGGAGTGTGCCGTCACTGCTATACAAAGATCGACGGAGTCTGGAAATAATTTTTCTCACGGGCATGGATTACGATTTTACAAAATGGAGCGGGATCAGAGTATCCATCGGAAGATGATCTGGACCATCGGGGGTGGCAAGGGAGGAAGCGGGAAGAGTTTTATCACCGCCAACATGGGTGTCTGCCTCTCCAAACTGGGTGTCCGGGTTGTCCTCATCGATGCTGATTTAGGAGGAGCAAACCTCCATACCTTTCTCGGGATTTCCCCTCCCGCCCTCTCCCTTTCTGACTTCATCAAAAGGAGGGTTCCCCATCTCCGAGACGTGCTCATCCCAACAGCCGTTCCCAACCTTCAACTGTTGACCGGCGCACAGGATCTCCTGAATGCCTTGGATGCGAAGAGCGTTCAGAAGCGGAAACTGGTCCGCTCCATCCAAAGTCTGGATAGCGACACGATCCTGGTGGATCTGGGAGGGGGGAATTCGCTGAGCGTTTTGGACTTCTTCTTGATGTCTGATGGAGGGATTTTGGTGGTCACCCCTGAACCCACTTCCATCGAAAATACGTATCGGTTTCTCAAGAGCGCTTTCTATCGGAGGCTTAAACAATCGGTTTGTTCCTCGTCGGTTAAGGCCCTCATCGATGACGCCCTGGATCGAAAGAATGAGATGGGAATTCAAAACCCCCATGACCTCATCAGAGCGGTGAGGCAGATGGACGAGGGGGATGCCCAAAGGGTTGTCGAGGAAGTGAAGACGTTTCGTCCGAATCTGATTCTGAATCAAGTCCGGTTAAAGAAAGATATTGAGATCGGTTTTTCAATTCGGAGTGCCTGCCTGAAATATTTTGGAATCCGCCTCCACTATTTGGGGTACGTCGTCTACGATCAGGAGGTGAGTCATTCCATCCGACGAAAGAGGCCTCTGGTTTTGGAAAATTCCGTGTCCAGGGCTGCCCAATGCGTGATGGAGATCGCCTCCAAATTAGCCAGTAGTCATTCCATGGCCAATCGAGATTAAAGGGCACGGGTATGAAGGACATTAGAGACCAGACTTATTATGAGATCTTGGAGATCAGCCCGACCGCTACGTCCAAAGAGATCCAGAGGGCTTATGAACATGCCAAAGAGACTTTTCATGCCGATTCCGTGGCTGTCTATTCTCTTTTTTCCGAAGAAGAGGTGAAAGGAATAGAAGAGGCCGTTGAAGAGGCCTATCGGGTTCTAATGGATGAGACCTTGCGGAGGGATTATAACCAGTCGCATCTCCAAATGCCTCCAATGGCTGAGGGACAGCCAACGGAGACCTGTTCTGAAGCCCAAGGGATTCCCGGAGAAGAAAAGCCCCCCCTTTCTTTTACAGGCCTTTCGTTCAATGCCGAGGAGCGGCCCTATCGTGGGAAGACATTGAAGCAGATCCGAGAAGGAATGGGAATTGAACTCCAGACCATCTCCGAGGAGATGAAGATCAATACGAAGACCTTGGAGTGGATCGAAGAGGAAGCCTTTGAGAAACTTCCGGCCCTGGTTTATCTCAAGGGTTTCTTAAAGAGTTATGCCCGATCCCTCGGGTTGGATCCGCCCAAGGTCGTTGAAGAATACATCCGATCCAAGGAAGAATCTAAAAAGAAATAGTCCCATCGCTCCACTTATATCTCAAATCCTTGGCAGATTTGATGCTCGAGATGTCAAATGTCGCACGAAGTGATAAACCGAATGTGAATCAAGTTCAAATGCCAAATCAAATCCAAAGCTCAAAAATTACAAACTGCTAATTTTGAACTTTGGCATTCTTTTGACCATTGGATTTTTGGAGTTCTACGGTTTTTCTGAGGTGAGGTTTGCCACTTGGGTAGCTAAGTGACGAGCCATGGTGCTATTAAACCCGGCCATCCTTTCTCGAATCTTACCTTCCTTATCGATGAGAAAAGTTGCTGGGATGCCGGTCACCCGGTATCTCCTGACCACATCTTCCGGCGCGGTCACGACGGGGTAGGGGATATCCATGGACGTGATAAAGCGCCGAACGACCTCTCCATCGCCTTTATCAACGTTCATTCCAACCAACTCAAATCCACTTTCTCGATAGTCCTTATAGAGCTGAACGAGATGGGGGACGAATTCTTTGCAGGGTCCACACCAGGTAGCCCAAAAGTCAAGAAGAACAACTTTCCCTTTAAGCTGGGAAAGGGTGATCTCCTTCCCGTCTAGAGTCTTGAGGGTGAAGTCGGGGGCTAAGCCCGCCTCGTTCTCTTTTTTGGCACAGTGGGTGAGAAGGAATAGCCATACCAGACAGAGGCTAAGGATGATGAGCCATCTGAGAAGTGATTGTTTCATGTCAGAAATGGCATTTGGATTTTGGTTAGCACTATAAGGCTTTTTCAATCATAGCCTTCAAGCGCGCCTTCGGCACCGCGCCGACAATTTGATCGAGAATCTTTCCGCTTTTGAAGAGAATCAGGGTAGGGATTCCCCTCACCCCATATTGACTCGGGGTAGCAGGACTTTCATCCACATTGAGCTTGGTCACCTTGATCTTACCCAGAAACTCTTTCGCTAACTCCTCAACGATGGGACTGATGCTACGACAGGGCCCGCACCAGGTGGCCCAAAAATCGACCAGCACCGGAAGATCCGCGTTGAGCACCTCAGAGGCAAAACTCTTATCATCGACATGAACCAGACTCGACTCATTTGCCATTTTCTGCTCCCCTGCTTTGTGTATTCCTCCAACTTTCTTATAACCTTAAAATCTAAAATCTGCAATTCAAAATTCCTTACAGCTTCCTTTCCAATACGTAATCGGCCAGGGTGCAAAGGGCTTCTTTCTCCTTCGAATGGGGAAAGAGACGGAGGGAATCCTTCGCCTTTTCCACGTACGCTTTGGCTTTCTCCCAGGTATAATGGACCCCGCGATACCGCTCGATGATTTCCGCGACGCGAACGAAGGCTCTCTTTGTGATCGGGTGGGAATTTACAGTCTCATGGATAAACGTTCTCTCGTTCCCATCACACCTCCTCAACGTAAAGATCAGCGGAAGAGTGACCTTGCCCTCCTGAAGGTCGATGCCGATCTTTTTCCCGGATTTATTGGAGGTGTAATCGAGATTATCGTCGATCAATTGGAAGGCGATCCCCACATCCATCCCAAACTTCGCCAGGGCAGCCTCTTTTCCTTCCGAGACATTTCCGAGGATGGCGCCAATCTGTGTGGCCGCTGACATAAGATGACCGGTTTTACGGGCGATGATGGAGAGGTAAGTCTCCTCCGTCAGAGAAAGGTCATTGGTTTTAACCAACTCTTCCAGCTCTCCCTCCGCGATCAAGGTGGTCGCCGCGGAAATGGTATGCAGAATCTTCCAATTGCCGCTTTCCACCATCCGTGTGAAACATTTCGTGAAGAGGAAGTCTCCGACGAGAACGCATGCCTCATTACCCCATTTGGCGTTGGCAGATTCAACGCCTCTCCGCAACTTGGCGTTGTCCACGACATCATCGTGGAGTAGGGTGGCAGTATGAATAAATTCGATGAGGCTCGCCATGGGGATATGATTTTCTCCAGAATAGCCGCATAATTTCGCTGAAAGCAATAAGAGCTTTGCCCGAAATCGTTTGCCGCCGCTTTGAAGGAGATGTTCCCCGATAGCAGAGATAATGGGAACATCGGATCTTAAGTTCTTTTGAAACTCGTGATCCACTTTTCTTAAGTCCTCCTCCATCCCTTCCAGGACCCCCTCCGCCATAGGAGAGGTTTTCTCTTCAAAAAGGGGAGGCAACGTGATCAATCCGCTCATATTAAAAATTATTATCCTATCCAGAGGACATTGTCAAAATGTTTTATCTCCCCGATCAGAGGGCAAGCTCTTCCCCTGGTCAGACTCGTGAAGAATTAGGGGATTCATGATCTTTAATTCGACACCACTGGTTTTAACGGATTCGGTGAGGATGAGTTTTGCTTCTCCTTCGATACGGGGATGAACAAACTGCAATCGCTTTGGCTCTAACTTTCCCTCTCTCAGGGCGACGAATAGATCGACGGTTCTCAAAGCCGGAAAAATCAAGTAGCACCTCCCCTGAGGGGGAAGAAGGTAGGAGGCGATGACGATCAGGTCCTCCAGCGTTCCTTTGATCTCGTGGCGTGCGACCGCCTTTTCAACCGAAGGGTTGATTCTCCCGGACCGATATCTTCGGTAAGGTGGGTTCGAAAGAACGACATCGAAAGAACCTGGCGGGAAGGTCCCTCCTAACTTTCTGAAATCCTGCCTGAGAATCGATATCCGGCCGTCAAGATGATTCAAGACCACATTTTTTCGGGCGCACTCGGCTAACCCCTTTTGAATTTCAACGCCCACAAAAGAAAGGGCTTTTGTGGTATGTGATAATAACAGCGGCAAGATTCCGCAGCCCGTGCCCAGATCGATGGCTCTTTCATTCTTGCGAATCCTGACGAATTGGCTGAGGAGAATGGCATCGAGAGAAAATCGGTACCCTTTTTTCTTCTGAAGAACATGGAGCTTTCCATTCAAGAAGGTATCTAATGTTTCATCGGGTGAAGAGAGAAGGTTCATGGGTGAACAAGCGAGGCCGAAGCGTTGACTTTTTTTACCACGGGGAGACTTTGTCTGTCAATGGGGGTTTTCTTCCAGGGCTAAAATGTGTTCAAAAATATAAGAAAGTTGCACAAAAATTATCCACCCCGCAACAGCAGGGCGAATGAATATTTTTTTCAATTTCCAAGAATCTCTAATACTATCAGCTAATTAAAAAGAATAGTGTGAGGTTTGGTATAGATATTGCTTCGATATTTTCCTTGACAAAATAATGTTAAGGGGCTAATTTCTAACTAAATTTTGTTTTTACGAATCTTATAAAACCGTTTTGAAAAAAGAGGAGGTATTTATGAGAAGATTCTTTGGTTTCTTTTTAGCCATGATTTTGGTGCTCTCCTTCTGTTTTGTTCTTTCAGGATTGACACAAGAAACAAAGGAAACCGAAGGGGTTTATACCATCAAAAAAGGGGATACGCTCTGGGATATCTCCGCTAAATTTCTGAAAGACCCCTTTCTTTGGCCGAAATTATGGGAGAGAAATCCTTATATTACCAACCCTCATTGGATCTATCCGGGAAACCCCATCCAACTGACCGCGGTTGAGCCGCCAAAGAAAGAGGCAGCTAAGGAGGAATCCAAGAAGGTCGTCAAGGAGAAGCCAAAAGAGGTCGAAGAGAAACCCAAAGAGGCGGTGAAAGAGCAAGAGGTCAAGAAGGCAGAGCCAGCTCCGGTAGAAAAGAAACCAGAAACAGTTGCAGAACAAAAGCCTGCTCCGCCGGAGATGAAGCCCGTCCCGTTGGAAGAAGAAGCTGCTGCGGAGGAAGAAGAAGCTATACCGGAGGAGAAACCTGTCAAGGCGGAGAAAAAACGCGTTTACTTCCGGGAAATTCGGTCCGCCGGGTTTATGAGCGACATTGAATATCGGGGAATCGGGATTGTTTTAGAGAGCAAGGAAGGCAAGAGCCTTATGGCGGAAGGAGATATTATCTACCTGACTTTCAGAACCTCAGAACCTATCTCGATCGGAGATAAATATACGGTCTTTCGTGCTGCGGATGAGATAGAACATCCCGTTACCGAAAAAAGGATCGGAAGAAAGTATAACATCATAGGAAATATCCAACTCATTGACCAATATGGCAGTTTCTTTACAGCGAAAGTCATTGAATCCTATGACGCCATTATGCCAGGGGATTATATCCAACCCTATTCGAAAGAAAAAATGGAAGGTGTCGTAGAAAAATAGCACAAACGCGTTAAATCGTTATCGTCGTAACCAAAGTCCAAGCACCCATCACCAGATAAGCAGCATCTATTTGGGATTTGGTGACCGGAATTTTCATCTGGGCTTCGGAGATCTCCTTTCATCTCCCGAGCCTTTTTTATTCGCCTTCGCAGTAGGCCATGTAAGTGCTACCGCGGAGGCCGCCTCCCGACGGATAATCCGGCGAAGCTCTTCAGCGCCCTGGGGCGGAGGCGCGTATTCCATCACCGTGGTGTTACGGGCTTGCCCGTGTGGCTTTATCACCCGTCCCAGCTTCAGTCAACAAGGCATTCTCTCATCTGAGGATCTTTATGGCGGAAGATATTTTTTACTGGTTGGCCTTAAGCCTTACCTCTGGGGTGGGGAGCATTCTCATCAAACGGCTCCTGGATGAGTTTAAAACTCCAGAAGCTGTTTTCCACGCTCCGCTGAAAGAATTACTAAAAATTGAGGGGTTGGGGGAAAAGGGAGCCGGTGAAATCCGAAAAGGCCCATCGGAGAAAGCCGTCAAAAGAGAGTTGTCTCTGTTGGAGAAGACGGGAGGAAAAATTGTCACTTTGAGGGACGATGACTATCCGAAGCGTTTAAAGGATATCTACGATCCTCCTGCGCTGCTTTATCTCAGGGGAGAATTAAAAAAAGAGGATGAATTGGACGTGGCCATTGTCGGGAGCCGAAAAACGTCCGCCTATGGGAGAGAGATCACGCAAAGGATAGGAGAGGATCTTGCCGGTCATGGAGTAACCGTTGTCAGCGGAATGGCAAGGGGCATCGATTCAGTGGCCCACAAGGGAGCGCTCCAAGGAGGGGGGAGAACGATTGCGGTGCTCGGTTGTGGCATCGATGTGATCTATCCTTCCGAGAATCGAAATCTCTTCCATCAAATCATCGAACGAGGGGCTGTCCTTTCTGAATTTCCGATGGGTTCTCCTCCCGAGGCGGGACATTTTCCAAGAAGGAATCGGATCATCAGCGGTCTCTGCATGGGCGTAGTGATCGTCCAGGCCAGCGCGGAGAGCGGCTCCCTGATCACGGCGGGCTATGCGTTGGAGCAGGGGAGAGAGGTCTTCGCCGTTCCGGGGAATGTCGGAGCCGAGGGCAGTCGTGGCACGAATCAGTTGATCAAAGAAGGGGCAAAGCTGGTGGAGTCTAGTGAAGACATTCTTGAAGAAATTTTGCCCCAATGGAGAAGGGAAGGGGAGACGATCCGAAAGGCAGAGACGGCGGCCCCCAGCCTCACGGAAGCAGAAAAGATTCTCTATGGGCTTTTAAGCGAGACCCCATTGCATATCGATGCCATCATACGGGAGAGCCATTTGGATCCGGGAAGCGTCTCCAGTCTCCTTCTGAATTTGGAGCTAAAAGGATTGATCTCTCAGTGGCCGGGCAAATGTTTCAGTAAGAAGATGTGAAAAAAAGAAAATTATCAGTTATTAGATAAGAATAGGGAATTTAGAAGAAAGGGCTGACAATTCGATGTCAAAAGGTTTGCTTGTTGTCGAATCCCCTGCAAAGGTAAAAACTCTTCAGAAGTTTTTAGGGGCTGATTACGTCATTAAGGCGTCGGTGGGACATATCAAAGACCTCCCGGAGGGCGAGCTGGGAGTGGATCTTCAAAAAGATTTTCAACCCGGGTATGTCACGATCCCCGGGAAAGGGAAGGTCATTCGCGAATTGAAGAAGGCGAGCAAGGGTGTGAAGAATATCTACCTCGGGCCAGATCCGGATCGCGAGGGAGAGGCTATCGCCTGGCACATTGCCGAAGAGATTGGAAACGGGGACAAGAATATTTACCGAGTTCTCTTCAATGAAATAACCCAAAAGGCTGTCTTGGATGCCATTCATCACCCCGGGAAGCTGCAGCAGTCCAAGTATGAAGCCCAGCAGGCGAGGCGAATCTTGGATCGCTTGGTCGGCTATCAGGTGAGTCCGATCCTTTGGGAGAAGGTCCGGAGAGGTCTGAGTGCGGGTCGGGTTCAATCCGTTGCTGTTCGAATCGTCTGTGATAGGGAAAGGGAGATCCAGGATTTCGTCTCCCAAGAATATTGGAGCCTTACCGCAACGCTCAAGGGTCAAAGTTCCTCCGTCTCCTTTGACGCGAAATTGACGAAATGGAAGGGGAAGAAGGTAAAGATGGCCAACGAGGCTGAAGCCATGGCCATTCGGAAGACTTTAGAGAGTGTCCCTTATTCTGTTTCAAAGATTGTTCAGCTAGAAAAACAACGCCATCCCTTTCCTCCTTTCATTACCAGCCGGCTCCAGCAAGAAGCCTATCGGAAGCTCTCCTTGCCCGCCAAGAAGACGATGTGGATCGCCCAGAAGTTATACGAAGGTGTGGACCTCGGTCCGCTCGGGACCGTTGCGTTGATTACTTATATGAGGACCGACTCGGTGAGGGTATCTACGGAAGCCATTCAAAAGGTCAGGGGATGGATCAAAGAGCGGTTCGGGGATGCTTATCTTCCTCCCAAACCGAATGTCTATAAAAGCCGCAGGGGAGCCCAGGAGGCCCACGAGGCGATCCGGCCCACCTCGATTGAAATGGAACCTGAAAGGGTGAAGCCTTATTTGGACAAAGATCAATGGGCGCTCTATAAGTTGATTTGGGACCGGTTCGTGGCTTCTCAGATGCCTTCCGCAGACTTTCTCCAGACGACCGTCGAGATCAAAGCAAATGACGCCGTGTTTACAGCCGTCGGCACGGTTCCTGTTTTTCAGGGTTTCATGATCCTCTACATGGAAGGAGAGGATAACCAGGAGAACGGCAATGGCGAGAAGAAACTTCCGCCACTTACGGAAGGGGAAGTTCTTGAGCTATTAGCCCTGACACCCAGACAGCATTTTACACAACCGCCCTACCGATTCTCCGAGGCGACATTGATCAAGGAGTTGGAAGAGAAGGGCATCGGAAGACCTTCGACGTATGCCACCATTTTGGCTACCATCAAAGAAAAGGAGTACGTTCGTTTAGAAAAAGGGAAATTCTTCCCCACGGAATTGGGGTGCCTGGTGAATGACCTCCTCGTCGTCAATTTTCCAGATATTTTTGACGTCGAATTTACGGCGCAGATGGAAGAAAATCTGGATCAGATCGAAGAGGGTGAAAAGGATTGGGTGGAGACGCTGAAAGAGTTCTATCTTCCTTTCGAGAAGGACCTGGCGATGGCCAAGATCTCGATGCGGGATGTGAAGCGAGAACTCATTCCAACGGACATCGTCTGTGAACGATGTGGTTCAAAGATGGTGAAGCGCTGGGGCAAGAGAGGCTATTTCTTGGCCTGCTCAACTTATCCTAAATGTACCTATACGAGAGAAGTGGAAGAGAACGGAGAGAATCAAGTGGAGACCGAAGCGAAGTGTGAGAAGTGCGGAAGCGCGATGGTCATCAAGAACGGAAAGTTCGGAAGGTTCCTCGCTTGCTCCAATTACCCGACGTGCAAATCCACCCGATCCCTGGATACGGGAGTCCAGTGCCCACAGGAAGGGTGTGATGGAATGATTGTCGAAAGAAGGACCCACAAGGGAAGAACTTTTTACAGCTGTTCCAACTACCCCAATTGTACCTACGCGCTATGGGATAAACCCGTTCCGGAGAAATGCCCTCAGTGCGGTTTTCCATTCCTGGTGGAGAAACAAGGGAAAGGCGGGATTACCAAGCGATGCCCCCAGAAAGATTGTGGTTATCGCACTTCAGAATAAACCTGTCGTGTCCTAACCCACCTCCACCCTACCCCTCCCCCCTGAAGGGGAGGGTAAAGTGGGAAGACCTCCTCCCCTTTGGATGCCTATCTCCCCCCTTCAAGGGGGAGGTCAGGAGGGGGATGGGGACATTTGACATTGCCTCATCCCCGGTATCTTCTCCTGCCCCCGAGGATTTTCTTTTTTGTAAACCGGTGCTGCATCACCTGAAAAGGAAAATAGCCGATTCGGTTGATCAAGGTGGCTGAATATTTCCAGTGGAATCGTCTCCAAATGGAAGGAAAGGAATAAAACTCCTCCCAGGCCTTTTTCCAGCCCTGCCGGAGGGCCTCGGCAGTCATTTTCATCGGAAGGAAATGGGGAGCGGAGTCCTCCGGTTTTTCCAGTAACCACCACTGATCCTGAACCAAGCGTCCCTCATTTTTAACTCTACAGTAAAAGGCCGTTTCTGGGTAAGGAGTGAGAATCATAAAGACCGCAGAGAAGAGTTTGGTTTGAATGGCGAAAGAGACCGTCTCTTCAAATACCGAAGGGTCATCCTCATCAAACCCAAAGATGAAAGCGCCGCAGATGGCAATTCCAAATCGATGGAGGGATTCAATGATTTCACGGTACTCCAATGGATCATTCTGAAATTTTTGGGATCTCACCAGGTTTTTCTTGGAAAGAGATTCGAAACCGATGAAGAGGCTGATACACCCGCTCTTGGCCAGCAATTCGACATTTTCGACCTTTCTCAGCCCCGATAAGGAGGCCTGGCCGAACCATTTCTTCTTAAGAGGGACTAACGCTTTGAGCAGCTCTTTTGAGTAGGCAGGGTTTCCGATAATGTTGTCATCGCTGAACATCATCCAGCGATGAGGGAGACGGCAAACCTCATCGACGACATCGGAGATGGGTCTGAACCGATGAGCTTCTCCAAAAAATTTCTGGACGGTACAGAATTCGCATCGGAAAGGACATCCCCGTGACACCTGCACCACATCCAGAGGAAGATACCCGCTCCTGGGGAGAATATCTCGCCGGGGCCTTGGCATTCTCGACAAATCTGTGTACCCTACCTGCCGGTAAAAGGGCTTGAGATTTCCCATTCTCGCGTCCTCGACCAAATGAGGCCAGACTTCCTCAGCCTCTCCGAAGACAACGGAGTCGGCATGTTCTTTAGCTTCCTCCGGAACGGCGGTAGGATGAATTCCGCCGAGAACGACGGGTATTCCCTTTCTCCGATAAGCGTCCGCGATGTCATACGCCCTCATGGCTGTTTTAGTTAAAACCGTGATGCCGACCAGATCGACCTCCTTTAGATCCTTGTCCAAATGGATTGGAGTTAAGAGGTCATCGGTGAAAGAAATTTCCACATCCGTTGGAGATAGACCGGCCAGGATAGGAAGGGCAAGGTTAGGGACGCGAGCATTTTCCTCAACCGCCGGCACGATCAATTCGATCTTCATAAAAAATAATCGTAACAACCTTTTAAAGGAATTGTCAAAGGCGTGAGAAGTAAGTTGTATTGAATCAGCAGACGGGTGCGTCCAAACTTTTACCAAACTGTGCCTTGCGACGTCTTATGAGTCAGATGCTGCCATTTACTAATTCTCGTCGACGAGCCTCGGTGCATTGGCTAACATGCCCTCATACAGAATATTATGAGTTATTCCACAAAACCCGGGAAAAGATAAAACAGGAGGGGTTGTTGAATGTTGAAGCCTGGCCCCTTTGCCTGACTTAGAAATACCCAAGGCTGAGGATTTCACCTACAA
>Ga0187784_10001684_pt1 | contig 17579 bp, 16 predicted proteins | sample 1015_SJ02_MP15_2_FD_132964 | JGI IMG/M metagenome (GOLD analysis project Ga0187784, IMG submission 132964) | Tropical peat soil microbial communities from peatlands in Department of Meta, Colombia - 1015_SJ02_MP15_20_MG | ecosystem: Environmental > Terrestrial > Soil > Wetlands > Peat | place...
CGCCGAAGCCGGCGTGGACTCCATTGAGCACGGTTACATCATTCCCGACGACGTGCTGAAGATGATGGTCCAGAAGCACATCTTCCTGGTTCCCACCGATGGCACCGTCGAAGAGTTTCTGAAGATGATATTTGGCAAGCGGCAGCCTACTGCCCAGGAGCGCGCAGAGCAGGAAAGCTGGATCAGAAAGTACGTCGAAGGCAATCGTGACCGTTTGCAGCGCGCGCTCAAATTCGGCGTTCCCATAGCCGCCGGCTCCGACATGTATCTGACCATGCCGGATCAGGACCGCGGGCAAGCCAGCCTCAATGTGTTGGACGCCTACGCCGCCGAGGGCATGACTCCCCTGCAGATTATCCACGCCGCCACCAGCAACGCCGCCGAACTGCTGGGCTGGCAGGATCGGATTGGCGCCCTCGAGGCCGGCAAGTTCGCCGATCTCATTGCTGTGCCTGGAGATCCGCTGAGGGACATTAGCGTCCTGCACCACGCCCAGTTTGTGATGAAGAGCGGCGTGGTCGTCAAAAACACAAAATAGTATTCTTGCGCGGGTTCCAAAGTGCCTGCGGTTCCGGTCTCACCCTCTTTCACGCGAGCGGTCGCGGCCAATCCCCTTCGTCTATCCCTTGCCATTACTTCGGTTTGGCAAAGACTGCTCTTGCCGTGATTGCGATCACGGTTCGCCGTGATGCGCGCCCTTTGCCCTGCCGATGGCTTCGCTGAAGATGTGTTTGAGCAGGCGAGATGTAGCCGCAGAGGCACATCCCACTGGACTCCCAGGGGCAGTGTAGGGAGGAGAGTCAGGGAGGTTCCTATGCCCACCGTTGAAATTCATGAACCGGAGGTAGAGAAACTTAAACCGGCCAATGCAGCAGCACCGGTTCTGCCACGGAAAGAACTGATAACGCAGTCCCCAGCGGCGCCGAGGATGATGTTTTCCGACAGCCTGCTGGAGTTTGGACGGCAACGCAAAAACAAAACTCTGGCCACAACCGCGTCGTTCATCCTGAACTGCCTGGCGGTGGGGATCATGCTGGCTATGCCGTTGGTGTTCACCGATACCTTGCCCAAGGCGCAGTTGCTGACGTTTCTGACGGCGCCTCCGCCGCCTCCACCGCCGCCACCACCGGCGGCTGCCGAGCAGGTGCAGAAAATTGTGCGGCAGATTCAGACCGACCTGCTTTCCACAGGGCAGTTGCGCACGCCCTCCAGGATTCCGCAAAAGGTGCAGATGATCCGGGAAGACGAAGCGCCGCCACCGATGCCGGTGGGAGGAGGCGTGGTGGGAGGCGTGCCCGGCGGGATTCCGGGCGGGACCCTGAACGGTGTGCTGAACAGCATCGTCAGCTCGTCGAATAGCGTGGCGGTGCCGAAGTTTACGCCGGTGGCGCCGCAGCGCGTGCGGATTTCTTCGGGCGTGACTCAGGGCCTGCTGATCCATCGCGTGGAGCCGGCGTATCCTCCGCTGGCCAAGGCGGCCCGCATCCAGGGCAACGTGGTGCTCAGCGCGGTCATCGACATCAACGGTCAAATCCAGAACCTGCAGCTGGTGAGCGGTCACCCCATGCTGGTCCCGGCCGCCCTGGCGGCAGTGAGGCAATGGCGGTACAAGCCGTACCTGTTGAACGGAACACCGGTCGAGGTGGAAACCACGATTACCGTGATCTTTACCTTGTCAGGATGATCATTTTGAAGGGAGGAGGAGGGCGCGCCCACTGCGCCGACCCAAACTATGGCTACAGAATATACTTATCGTGTTTCCGCCTGGTGGACCTCCGGGCGTACGGGACTGGCTAAATGCGAGTCCTCCCCCAACACCATCCACTTCTCCGAAGCCGCGGAGTTGGGTGGCCTGGAGGGCCGGTGGACGGCAGAACAACTGCTGCTCAGTTCGCTGGCAGGCTGTTTTACCACTACGTTTGCCAACCTGGCGCGCGCCGCCAAGTTCGATTACACCGATCTCGAGGTCGAGATCGAAGGCAGTGTGCGCCGCAGCCGGAGTGCGGGATGCGCTTTCAACGACATCCTGATTCGTCCCATACTGACGGTGCCCTTACCGGAGCAACGCGAAGACGGACTTGCGCTGCTGCGAAAAACCAAAGCGCTGTGCATGATCTCGCGCGCCATCACCATTCCCCAGACGCTCGAACCCACGGTGGAGACCGTGAAGATGCCCGTCGAAGGCTGGAGCGATCAGGACGCCGTCCTGAAATTGGGGGTCTAAGCGGTCCCCGGCGCGCGCAGGGAAGGGGGTGGTTATGATGTTCTCCTACCGATTGGTGCGTTTGATTGAAACCAACGCCGATGCGCTGGCCACTTCGCTGGAACAGAAAGCCGAGGCCAGCTCCCAGGTTCCTCATTTTCGCGCGATTCCCTCGCATGAACTGCGGGAGCGCGTCTATGAGATTTATCGTCATCTTGGCGAGTGGCTGCTGGGCAAAAACGAGCTGGACATCGAACAGCGCTACCGCCAGATCGGCGCGCGGCGGGCGCAGCAGAAGGTGCCGCTCAGCGAAGTCATGCAGGCCATCGTGCTCACCAAGGAAAATCTCTGGGATTTTCTGAAAAGCGAAGCGGTCATGGACCGCGCCATCGAAATCATGGGCGAACTCGAATTGCTGCAGATGCTGGAGATGTTTTTCGACCGGGCGATATATTATGCAGCGGTAGGGTATGAAGAGGAAGCCGCCCGGGCGGCGCGGGATGAGGCCGCGCTGAGAACGGTCTAACAAAAGGGGTTCAAAACGATGTCGATGTCGTGGGAGATGGATTACAAAAAACGGCTGAAGACTGCCGAAGAGGCGCTGCAGTTGGTGACCAGCGGCATGCGGGTGTACATTCAGCCGGGCTGCGCCGAGCCGGAAACCCTGGTCGAGGCCCTGATGAAGCGCGCCCCGGAATTGTACGACGTGGAAATCGTCCACATGATGACCATGGGCTGCGCCCCCTACGTTGCGCCTGAGATGGCCGGGCATTTCCGGCACAATGCCATGTTCATCGGGGCTAACGTCCGCGATGCCATCAACGATGGCCGCGCCGACTACACCCCTATTTATCTCAGCGAGATTGAGGGCCTGTTCGAAAGCGGGGAGATGCCCATCGATGTCGCCCTGATTGAGGTGTCTCCGCCCGACTCGCACGGCTTCTGCAGCTTTGGCGTGGGCGTCGATACCACCCTGACCGCGGCCCAATGCGCCAATTTCGTGATCGCCCAGGTCAACGACAACATGCCGCGCACTTACGGCGACAGCTTCATTCATGTCGGCGAGATCGACGCCTTTGTCGAGTCGTCGCGGCCCTTGTGCGCGCTGAAGAAGCCGATCGTCACCGATCTGCAAGTCGCCATTGCCCGCAACGTGGCCAGCCTCATCGACGACGGAGCCGTGATCCAGACCGGCATCGGAGGCATTCCCGATGCCGTGCTGCCCCTGTTGATGGACCGCAAGGATTTGGGCGTGCACAGCGAGCTGGTTTCCGACGGCGTCATTCCGCTGATCGAAGCCGGAGTTCTCACCGGGGCGCGCAAAAGCTTCAAGCCCCGCAAGATCATTTTGGGATTTGCCCTGGGCACCAAGCGGCTGTTCGAGTTCGTGGACAACAACCCCATCTTCGAGTTCCATCCCACGGCCTATACCAACGATCCGGGATTGATCGCGCGCAACGACAATATGGTGGCCATCAATTCGGCGTTGCAGGTCGATCTGACCGGGCAGGTCTGTTCCGACTCGATCGGCAACCAGTTCTACAGCGGGATCGGCGGGCAGGTCGATTTCCTGCGCGGCGCGTCACGTTCCAACGGCGGCAAGCCCATCATCGCGATCTCCTCCACCGCTAAGAGTGGAGCAATTTCGCGCATCGTGCCCATGCTCGACCCGGGAGCGGGCGTGGTGACTTCCCGCGGCCTGGTGCGTTATGTCGTGACCGAATACGGCGTGGCTTATCTGCACGGCAAGTCGATCCGGGAACGGGCCAAGGCTCTGATCGAGATCGCCCATCCCCAGTTCCGCGAAGGTTTGTACGAGTATTGCGAGAAGACCAAGTGGTTGCAGCATCCCCAGAACGCAGAAAAGAAGGCGCAAATGGCGGTGCCAAGGTGATTCAGTCAGCGAGGACGAATGTCAGCTCAAGCGCGCGGTAATGTCATCATCGATGTCGAAGAATGCAAAGGATGCGGGCTGTGTGTGGACTCCTGCCCGCCCAAATGTCTGGAGCTTGATCCCGAGCTAAGCCCACTAGGCGTGCATCCGGCGCGGTACACCGGCCACGATTGCACCGGATGCGGCATTTGCTTCTACTGCTGCCCGGAGCCGGGTGCCATCGCCGTCTACCGGCTGGCGCCGCCTCCCAAAGCGGTGGTGACCACAACCCAGGCAGGAGGCGAACATGCGGCAGCTTTGTAAAGGCAACGTCGCCGTCATCAAAGGCGCTCTGGTCGCCGGCTGCAGCGCCTACTACGGTTATCCCATCACCCCGGCGAGCGAAATCGCCGAAGCCGCCGCGCTCTACCTTCCCGAGGTCGGCGGCACATTTATTCAGGCGGAAAGCGAAACCGCATCCATCAACATGGTCTACGGCGCGGCCTCGACCGGCCAGCGTGTCATGACCGCGTCGTCGGGCCCCGGTCTCAGCCTGATGCAGGAAGGCCTCTCCTATCTCGCTGGCTCCGAATTGCCCTGCGTGATCGTTGATGTGGTGCGCGGCGGGCCTGGGCTGGGCAACATCGCTCCCGAGCAGAGCGACTACTTCTGCACCGTCAAGGGCGGCGGACACGGCAACTATCGCAACCTCGTGGTCGCTCCTGCCTCGGTGCAGGAAATGGCCGACCTGACCATCCTCGCCTTCGAACTCGCCGATAAATACCGCAATCCGGCGATGGTGCTCACCGACGGCTATGTCGGCCAGATGATGGAGCCGCTCAATCTGGAATATCGCGACATCGCCGCGCCGGAAAAACCCTGGGCGGTGAAGGGAACCGCAGAAACGCGCAAGAACATGATCAGTTCGATCTATCTCGAGCCCGACGAGCTGGAAATGCACCAGCGCAAGCTGGAGGCGAAGTATATCCGCGCCCAGCAGACCGAGTCGCGCTGCGAACAGTACCGCACCGAAGATGCCGAGCTGATCGTGATTGGCTACGGCATCGTCTCGCGCGTGCTGCGGTCGGCGGTCGATGAAGCCCGCAAGCAGGGAATCAAGGTCGGATTGTTCCGTCCGATCACCTTGTGGCCGTTCCCCACCAAACAGCTGGCGGACGCGGCGCTGCGGGCGGAAAAAGTTCTGGTCGTGGAACTGAGCAACGGGCAGATGCTGGAAGATGTCCGGCTGGCGCTGGACGGCAAGCGCCCGGTCGAGTTCTACGGCCGCGTCGGCGGCAATGTGCCCGGCGTGGAAGAGTTGCTGGCGAAGATTGAGGAGTACGCACCGGCGCCGGCGTGAAACGTGTAGCCCCGGACGCATTCGTCCGGGAGGCAGGAGCATTGACGCGGGCGGCGAATGCGACGTCCCCGCAGGACATGGAAGAGCGGCCCTTTAGAGCCTGCCCTGAGCAAGCGACGGCGCGCCGAAGGGGCCGCGTTACGAGCGGCAAAATAATGCGGCTTTAGCCGCTGCGCGAACCAAGGAGCCATCATGGCGAAAGACCCGGTAACTCTGGAGGAACCGAAGGTGAGCACCGAGAAGTACGAAGTGGTGCACCAGAAATCAGAGGTCTTCTATCCCGAGTACGAACGCAAGACGGACCTGCGTCATCAGACGCACTATTGTCCCGGGTGCGGCCACGGCGTGGTCCACAAACTGATTGCCGAAGCTCTCGAAGACCTCGGCCTGCAGGATAAGACCATCCTGGTGAGTCCGGTCGGCTGTTCCGTTTTCGCTTACTACTATTTTGACGTGGGCAACGTGCAGGTGGCGCATGGCCGCGCTCCCGCTGCCGCTACCGGATTGAAGCGCGCCTGCCCGGACAAGATTGTGATCTCCTATCAGGGAGATGGCGACCTCGCCGCGATCGGCACGTCCGAAATCATCCATGCCGCCAATCGCGGAGAAAAGATCGCCGTTTTCTTCGTCAACAACGCGATCTACGGCATGACTGGCGGCCAGATGGCCCCCACCACGCTCGTCGGCCAGCGCAGCACCACTTCGCCCTGGGGACGCCGCCCGGTGAACGAAGGCTTCCCCATGCACATGGCCGAGCTGATTTCTACGCTCCAGACACCGGTCTACGTCGAACGCGTCGCGCTCTCCGACAACAAGAACATCATGAAAGCGCGCCGGGCCGTGCGCAAAGCCCTCGAACTGCAGCGCGACGGCGCGGGCTTTACATTCGTCGAAATTCTTTCTCCCTGCCCAACCATCTGGGGCAAGGATCCGGTCGACGCGCGCAAGTGGGTTGCGGAAAAGATGATTCCCAATTTCCCGCTGCAGGTGTTCCGCGACCGCAAGGTGGAAATCCCCAACAACAATGTTCCGCCGCATAAGACCGTTGCCGAGTTGGTGGAAGGCGAGCGGCAGGCCGCGAAAGACGCGATGGTCACCGGCCGGCATCATCACTTCCAGCATCTGGGCATCAAGATCGCCGGATTCGGTGGACAGGGCGTGCTGCTACTCGGCCAGCTTCTGGCAGAGATGGGCATGCGCGAAGGCCTGGAAGTCAGCTGGCTGCCGTCCTACGGTCCGGAGATGCGCTCCGGCAGCGCCCACTGCCACGTGGCGCTGTCGAAAGAGCGCATCGGCTCGCCCGTGCTCTCGCATCCCGACGTGCTGATCGCGTTCAACGAGATTTCGCTGCGCAAATTCGCCGCCGAGGTCGTGCCCGGCGGCACGATCCTCTACGGCCGCGAAAAACTGCCCGAAGACCTGAACATTCCGCAGGCGCAGGTCATCTGCGTTCCCGCAGCGGAAATTGCCGACAAGCTGGGTTCGGCCAAGGTCGCCAACATCGTGTTGATGGGCGCGTTGCTCGAAGAAACCGAATGCCTGGCCGCAACCACTGCCAGACAAGTACTGGAAGCGAAAGTGAAAAATCTGGCGCTGCTCGACCTGGACTGCAAAGCCCTCGACGCCGGCCGCGTCTACATCGACCACACCGTCTCGGTGGGCGCGGTAACCCAAGCCGACGGCTTCGCGCAGTAGCGTCTGTTGATTCGGTCGAAGATAAGTTCGTTAACCACAAAGGACACGAAGTCACACGAAGGTTGATCCCATGTTTCCTTCGTGTACCTTCGTGCCCTTTGTGGTTTATCTGGAACATCACGGTTCGAAGAAAGCTTCGGGCTACTCCCGCGCGGTCGATGTCTCCTCATATTGTTCCATCCGCTTCTTGAACAGCAGCAGCACGCTCGGCCCGAACGACATCAGCATGATGGCGATGCCGCTGGCGATGCCGAAGCCGGTCGCGAGCGGGGCGGAGCACTCGTTCCTCCGGCGCACGATCACGTGAGCCGGCACGCTGCCGCGAAACAGCCACGCCACCGCCCGTGTCACCGGATCGTCCGAATGTTTATAAAACAGATAGAACAGAACGCCCCAAACCATCCAGGGGACAAAGATTAGCGCCAAAACGCGGGCCAGGGTTCCCAGCACGGGAACGTCGTCGAGCTTGAGAGCCACAAGCGCGGACAGGAGGATCGCGCCCGTCACCACCATCAGAAACAGTCCGACGGTAATGGCCGAAAGTACAATCGGCGAGCGCCGCCGCATGCGCTTCTGCGACGTGTCCACGCTCAAGAAAAGCAGTACGAACTGGCCCAGAACGAACATGCCGCCGATGACCCAAACACCCCAATTCTGGTAGAACGCCGTGAAGTCCGCGAGACTGGGAGTCGAGCTCGAGACCATCGTCAGGAAGGCCGGCGTCAGCAGACCCATAACGATCAGCGCATAAACGAGAGTGATCACCAATCCCCACTTCTTCATGTCGCCTCCTGGGTAGAGCGTATCCAACCCTGACAGGTTTTCAATCAACAATCAACAATCAAAAATCAACAATTTCTCATTCTTAACTGCGTCCCCAGCATAGTGTTTTGCCAGGTCTGTGATTCAAATCACAAAAAATAGTGATACCCGCCATACCGGCGTCACCGTTTCCGCGGGATGCTTAAGCCGGGTGCAGGAGGTGCGTCTATGGCACTCGCCGAAGCCAAATCCGAAGAAAAGCTGGGCACAGCCGTTCCAGAGACTAAGCAGGTCGTCCCCGTGTCGGTGAAGAACGTTCTGTTCGCCACCGATTTTTCCGTTCCGTCGGAAGCCGCGCTGCCCTATGCCGCCGCCGTTTGCCGGCGCTTTGAAGGCACGCTGCACACCGCCCATGTGCTTTCCGACACCAGCCTGCTGATGATGACCGGCGGAGTGGATTACGTCAGCATGGGAACGCTCTACGAAGACGCGAGCACTGCCGCCAAAGAGAAGCTCGAACAAATCTCCTCTCGCCTGGAAGGAATTCCGCTGCGCAGCTACGTGCGGCACGGAAAAGTTTGGGAGAATCTGGCGGTCATCGCGCAGGAGAACCACATTGATCTAATCGTCGTAGGCACGCACGGCCGCACCGGCCTGGGCAAGATTCTGCTGGGCTCAGTGGCGGAGAATATTTTGCGGCATGCCTCGTGCCCGGTGTTGACGGTGGGACCCAACATTTCCGGCCGCAACCGCCTGCCCGCCATTCCGGCGAAAGGCCACGATCTGGCTCCGCCCCAACTGGAGTGCCGGCAGATCCTGGTCGCCACCAACTACCTGCGCAACGCGCAACAGCTGGTGCAGGCTGCGATCTCGCTAGCGGCGGAGTTTCGCGCGCGGCTCACACTGCTGCATGTGATCGAAGACTACACTGAGCTCGCCGCGCGGCCCAACTCCATGGAGGAAGGACTGCGCCGTTTGCAGGCTTTGCTGCCATGCGATGTCACTCTGCCGTACCCGCCGGAGACCGAACTGGATTTTGGTTCTCCCTCGGAGCTAATTCTGAAAATTGCGCAGGAACGCGAAGCTGATCTGATCGTGCTGGGCGCGCGCACCGCCTCCGAGATCGGAGGCACGCACATGCCGTGGTCGACCGCGCACGACGTAATCGCGCACGCGCATTGCCCGGTGCTGACGCTGCGCGCCTGAAGCGCAGCCAGAGCGAAGTCAGACCAATGCTCGGGGAGGCAAGCTTCCTGTGGGGAAAGCCGCCTCGGGTGTCCAGGGGAGTGAAGCTCTACAGGCGCTGGAATCAGGTGCTCGCACGTCATAGAATCACAACAGCGTTTTGCCTGTGACGGCGAGGCCATGACGGTTGTACCAAAATCCACGACCGAACGTCTGCGCCTCACTTTACGTGGAGCCGTGCAGGGGGTCGGCTTCCGTCCGTTCGTCTATCGGCTCGCCACCGAGATGTCCCTGACCGGCTGGGTGCTGAATTCCTCGGCTGGCCTGGTGGTGGAAGTCGAAGGGCCCGCCGACGACCTGCGGCGGTTCGAAGAGCGCATCGAGAGCGAGCGCCCGAAGGCTTCCGTTGTGACCGCGCGCGAATCGGCGTGGATTGCGCCGGAGGGTTCCACCCAGTTCGAAATCCACTTGAGCGACTCCGGCACCAGCAAATCGGTCAACGTGCTGCCCGATCTGGCCACTTGCGCCGACTGCCGCGAAGAACTGTTCGATCCCGCCAACCGCCGCTTCCTGTATCCGTTTACCAACTGCACCAATTGCGGCCCGCGCTACACCATCGTCCGCGACATTCCCTATGACCGCCCCAACACGACAATGCGGGAGTTCGTCCTTTGCCCGCAGTGCCGCGAAGAGTATGAGAATCCCGCCAACCGGCGCTTCCATGCCCAGCCCAACGCCTGCCCGGCGTGCGGGCCGAAACTGGACGGCACCATCGAGCAAGTGGCCGAGGCTTTACGCAACGGAGAAATTGTCGCGCTGAAAGGCATCGGCGGCTTCCAATTTCTGGTCGATGCCCGCCAACCCGAGGCCGTGGCCCGTCTGCGTCAGCGTAAGCATCGCGAGGAAAAGCCCTTCGCGCTGATGATGCCGTCACTCGAAAGGGCGCGCGAGTATTGTGAAATCGCGCCAGCGGAGGTGGCTCTGCTCGAATCGCAGGCTGCGCCCATCGTTCTTCTGCAACCGAAACCGAATACCGATATCGCCTGGAACGTGGCGCACTGCTCTCCGTATCTGGGAGTGATGCTGCCGTATTCGCCGCTGCATCATCTGCTGATGCAGGAATGCCGCTTTCCTGTGATAGCAACCAGCGGCAACCGCAGCGACGAGCCCATCGCGATTGCCAACGAGGAAGCGACCACGCGCCTGAAAGACATCGCCGATCATTTCCTGATACACAACCGCCCCATCGTCCGCGCCTGCGACGATTCGGTGGTGCGATTGACCCGCGGGCGCGCCGGAATTCTCCGCCGCGCGCGCGGCTACGCTCCGCTGGGCGTTCGCGTGAGCCGCGATCTGCCGCCGGTGTTGGCCGTCGGCGGACATCTGAAGAACACCGTCGCCATTGCCGTGGGCCCCGACGTTTTTCTCAGCCAGCACATCGGAGATCTGGAAACGCTCGAAGCCCGCCAGGCGTTTGAACGTGCCATTGACGACCTGTGCCGACTGTATAGCTTCAAGCCGGAGGCGGTGGTCTGCGACCTGCATCCCGATTACGTTTCCACGCAGTGGGCGGAAAAGTCCGGCTTGCCGGTGATTCGCGTGCAGCATCATCAGGCGCACGTGGCCGCTTGCGCGGCTGAGAACCATCTGCAGGGCGACTATCTCGGCGTCTCCTGGGATGGCACCGGATACGGCCTCGACGGCTCGATCTGGGGGGGCGAGTTCTTTCGCGTGAGCGGGAGCCAATACGAGCGCGTGACGCATCTGCGTTCGTTTGGCCTACCGGGCGGCGATGCCGCAGTCCGCGAAGGCTGGCGCTCCGCCGCCAGCCTGCTGTTCGCCGTCCTCGGCGCCGAGGCTTTTGAGAGTGGAATGCAGAAGTTCCCGGGTCTCGCAACCCCGGCGAGACCCGGGGCATCCTCACTGTCTGACCACACGCAAAGTGGGATGCCCCACGTCTCGCTGCCTTTGCGAGACGAGGGAACCCGAGACGTGGGAACCGGAGAATCGAAAGCAGGGAAGCCCCGACGGGAAGGGACACAAGTTCGCACGATGCTGGAACGCAATATCAATGTTGTACCGACCACCAGCGTAGGCCGGCTGTTTGACGCCGTCTCGTGCATCGCAGGGCTTGCCCGCGAGAGTCGCTTCGAAGGACAGGCCGCCATGCTGCTGGAGAATGAAATCAGCCGCATCCCGCCGCATGAGCGCAACGACGAGGCGTATCTCCTGCCGAAGGGAGACTGGGCGCCGCTGATCGCCGCGGTCGTGTCCAACCAGCGCGCGGGAGTGCCGGCGTCAGTGATCGCCATGCGCTTCCACAATGCGCTCGTCGACTGGATCGTGGAAGTCGCGGAGCAGACCGCGGTGAAGCAGGTCGTTCTCAGCGGAGGATGCTTTCAAAACCGCTATTTGACCGAACGTGCCGCCCAGCAGCTTGAATCTCGCGGCTTTTCGGTGTATACCCACCAGAATGTGCCACCTAACGACGGCGGCATCGCTCTGGGGCAAGCCGTGATGGCGGGCGGCGCGTGAATGCAGAAACCAGAATGCAGAAGTTAGAATTCAGAATGCAGAAGTAAGAACCATAGCAGAGCCATCAAGTGAGAAACTGCAGTAGCTCCGAGATCAGCCAGGAACCGATTTTCATTCTGCATTCTTACTTCTAACTTCTACATTTGCTGGCGAGAGGGGATCAACATTATGTGTCTTGCCGTTCCAGGCCGTGTCGTAGAGATCATCGACGGGGGCGACCTCGCCTTCCGCGTCGGCAAAGTCGACTTCGGCGGCATTCGCAAAGACGTCAATCTCGCCTACACGCCCGAAGCGGAAGTCGGCAAGTATGTTCTGGTCCATGTCGGCTTCGCCATCAGCGTGATCGACGAAGCTGAAGCCAAACGCGTCTTTGAGTATCTGGAGGAATTGGGCGCAGTGAAAGAGGAACTCGGTGAAATTCCTCAATGAATATCGCGATCCGCGGGCGGCCGAGCGGCTCTCCAGGCAGATCTGGAAAAAAGTCTCGCGCCCATGGACCATCATGGAAGTCTGCGGCGGACAGACTCACACCATCGTCAAAAGCGGCTTGGAAGATCTGCTGCCGCGCGAAATCACGCTGGTGCACGGCCCCGGCTGCCCGGTCTGCGTTACGCCCGTTGAGTTGATCGACAAAGCCGTCGCCATCGCCAAGCGCCCCGACGCCATCTTCTGTTCGTTTGGCGACATGCTGCGCGTACCCGGCTCGTCGAAAAGCCTGTTCGACGTGAAGGCGGAAGGCGCCGACGTCCGCATCGTCTACTCTCCGCTCGACGCGCTGAAGCTCGCGAAGGCGAATCTGCAAAAACAGGTGGTCTTCTTTGCCGTCGGTTTCGAAACCACCGCTCCCGCCAACGCCATGGCTGCCTGGCAGGCCGATCATGACGGTGTGGAGAATTTCTCGTTGCTGGTTTCGCACGTTCTCGTGCCGCCGGCAATGGAAGCACTGCTCAGTTCGGAAAGCTGCGTCGTCCAGGGCTTCCTCGCCGCCGGCCACGTCTGCACCGTCATGGGATTCGAGGAGTATCTTCCGATCTCAGACAAATACAAAGTCCCCATCGTCGTTACCGGCTTCGAGCCGCTCGACATTCTGGAAGGCATTCTCATGACGGTCACGCAGTTGGAAGAAGGCCGCCACCAAGTCGAGAACCAATATGCGCGCGCCGTCCGCCGGGAAGGGAACCGCCCTGCCCAGAAGACCATCGCCGAGGTGTTTGAGGTGAGCCCGCGCGAGTGGCGCGGATTGGGCGAGATTCCCGCCAGCGGATTTCAACTGCGCGGACGTTTCCAGAAATACGATGCCAACCGCCGCTTCCCGTACTCCGGCGAACCCGTTCATGAGTCGCCGGACTGCATCGCCGGACTGATTCTGCAGGGCATCAAGAAGCCGCACGAATGCCCGGCGTTTGCCGTAAAATGCACACCCGAGAATCCGCTGGGCGCCCCCATGGTATCGTCAGAGGGCGCGTGCGCGGCCTACTACCACTATGGCAGACGCCAAAACCTTTCAACTGAATTGCCCAGTCCCGCGGGTCGCTGACGACCGCATCGTTCTGGCGCACGGCGGCGGCGGACGCCTGACCCATCAATTGATCGAAAAGATTTTCATGCCTGCGTTCGGCAATTCCATGCTGGAGCAGCGGCATGACGGCGCGGTCTTTCCGGTAGCAGGGGCGCGCCTGGCGTTCACGACGGATTCGTTCGTCGTCCGCCCGCTGATTTTCCCCGGCGGCAACATCGGCGACCTTGCCGTCAACGGCACGGTGAACGACCTCGCCATGTGCGGCGCGCGGCCTTTATATCTGAGCGCGGGATTCATTCTGGAAGAAGGCTTGGAGATGGAAACGCTGCGCACCGTGGTCACGTCGATGCAAAGGGCCGCCGCCGCAGCGAATGTGAAACTGGTTACCGGCGACACGAAAGTCGTGGACAAGGGCAAGGGCGACGGCATCTTCATCAACACGTCCGGTATCGGAGTGATCGAAAGCCCAGGTCTCGCAAAGGCAGCGAGACCTGGGGCATCCCAAGTCAAGGAAGAAGGGGAAGAAAGGAAAGAAAGGGAAAAGGAGCATGGGATGCCCCACATCTCGCCGATTTTGCGAGATGTGGGAACCACGGAACCCGAGATCGGTCCCGCCTCCGTTCAGCCTGGAGACGTTGTGCTCGTGAGCGGAGACCTCGGTCGCCACGGCATCGCGATTCTCTCCGTCCGCGAGGGCCTCGAATTCGAGTCTCCCATCCTGAGCGACTGCGCCAACCTCTGGCCCGCGGTTGAAGCTCTGCTCAAGGCCGGAATCGAAATCCACTGCCTGCGCGACCTGACGCGCGGCGGCCTGGCAACGACTCTGAACGAAATCGCGTCTGACCGCAATGTCTGCATCAAGCTGGAAGAAGCGCAGATTCCGGTGGATGAAGTCGTGCAGGGCGCTTGCGAGATTCTCGGTCTAGATCCGTTGTACGTCGCGAACGAAGGCCGCTTCGCCGCATTCGTTCCCGCTGTGCAGGCCGATGCCGCGCTTGAAGTGATGAAGAAAGTCGAAGTGTCGCAAGGCGCAGTCCGCGTGGGCAGAGTTGAAGAGACTCCCGGCCGCACGGTAGTCCTGCAAAGCCGCATCGGGGGCAACCGCGTCGTGGATATGCTCAGCGGGGAACAGCTGCCGAGAATTTGTTAAGGGCCGCGTTGTTAAAGCCAACCTTGGGGGGACGGCCATGAAACCTGCACTCGAGCATATCTTTCAGGCGCAATGTGCGCCAGATTTTCGAGGCCATCTGAAGTCCAGCCCGTCCCTGAGACTAACCAGATATTCCGTTGGCCTGGTGACAGTCCTCACCATTCTCCTCGCCAGTTGTGGTGGATCGGGTGGGAGTCAGCAAACCCAGCAACAGCAGGGTCAGCCGTTCACCGTGTCACCGTTGCTGCAGGCGCCGCTGCTCATGCCCGGAAATTCTGTGCAAGTTCCGATTGGCGTGGTTCAGTTCCCGGGGACGAGCGGGACGGTCAATATTAAGATCAGTGGACCGTCCGGTATCACCGTGACTCCCAATAGCCTCTTGGTCACTGCCTATGCGAGCCAACCCACCGTAACTCTAGCCGCGGCCAATCCGCTAGCGAGCGGCACCTACACCTACACCGTCACCAGCACCGATGGAAACATGACAACCAGTTCGATCATTGTCGCAAGCGTAGTGCAGCCACCTCCCTCACCCTCTCCTTTGCAAGCGAACATCTTGTATAGCTTCGGCACACAGGAGGGGCATCCAGGAGGACCGTTGGTCGCCGACAGTGCGGGTAATCTTTACGGCGTTGCAGGCTTGGAGATATACAAACTTTCTAACTCAAACGGCGCGTGGCAGGAGAGTGTGCTGTATACCTTTACCCAAGTCGATACGGGGCCATTGCCATGGGGTTCTCTGGTCATCGATGCCGCTGGCAATTTGTATGGTGTGACCACCAACGGCGGGTCAACGAATCCCAACTGCGGCCCGCCGGGGTGTGGAATGGTTTACGAATTGAGTCCCTCCGCGGCAGGCTGGCAACTCACCGTGCTGTACAACTTCCTGGGAGGGGCGGATGGCTCCGAGCCAGGCGCGGGTTTGGTTCTGGACAAAGCCGGCAACATCTACGGGACGACCGAGAATGGCGGGTATTCCAACGGTCCATGCTTTGGCGCATGCGGGACTGTGTTTACCTTGACACCCTCTCCATCCGGCTGGATGCACACAGTCATCTATGAGTTTCAGGGACTGACGCAAGGCTTCATGCCCAACAGCACTCTCGTTTGGGACCAACAAGGAAACCTGTACGGTACCACCCAGGGTGGTGGATATGAATCCTCAAGCCTGGGCGGAAACGCGACGTGTGACGGCGGCTGCGGGACGGTGTTCGAGCTCAGCAACTCCGGCGGCGCGTGGCAGGGACAGACGATCTACAGTTTCGCCGGCCTCGGAACCGATGGAGTTGATCCCAGAGGTGTTGTGATCGACTTGGCAGGCAATCTCTACGGAGTCACCAATCTCGGGGGCTTTAGCAGCCTGCAATGTGGCGGCTCGATCGGGAACGTGTTTGAACTCAGTCCCGCGGGCACCAGTTGGAACATCAGCCAGCTCTACTATTTTCTCGGTTGTAATCTCGGCTCCCAGCCTTGGAATTTGATTCTCGAGGATGCCGGTAACCTTTATGGCACCGCGGGTGCAGGGCTTTCCGCATGCTCAAATGGAGGCTGCGGCGTGGTGTTCAAGCTGGCGGAGAACGCGCAACAATGGGGTATTACCGAGGTCGACGATTTTCCCGGTGGCGCCGGAGGGGAGGGGCCAGACTATGTGACGCTTGTCTCGGGAAAGCTCTACGGCGTGAGCGGAGGGGGCGGCGCGTCGAATATGGGGACGGTTTTCGAGATTACCCCGTAGAGTACCGGGAACAGGAACCATCGCCACGTGAGACGAATTACCGCGCGCTAGTTGCTCGCGCTGGCCTTACCCCTCCCACGGATTCACCAGCCTTACACCACACCCTTCGAACACATAGGGATTGCGCGTGGCCAGCGTGGCTCCGTGGACTCGCGTGATGGCCGCGATCTGCGCGTCGAATACGGATATGGGCTTGCCTTGCCGCCGGCGTGACGAGGCAATCTGCGAGAACACACGCGCGGCTCTGTCCTCAAATACAAGAATGTGATCCGCAAACACCACGCCGAACATCTTTTCGGCCCCCGTCCGCAGCACGTCGCGACGCCTGCTGGTAGAGACGAGTTCAAGGCCGTAAAGAATTTCCGCCATGGTGATGGCGGTGATGTGCAGGTCTTCGGCGGCCTGGTTGCTGAACCAGCGCAGAACGTGCGACTCCGGCGCAGGGCGCATCAGTTCAGTGATGACGTTGCTATCGAGGATGATCATCGGGAACGGAATTGTTGATTTTTGATTGTTGATTAAAACCCTCCGCTGCTCCGGAGTCCGGCTTTTCAATCAACAATCAAAAATCAACAATTCTCCGCGCCTCCGTGGTGACAACTCTCTATTCCTGTTCGCCGAGCCAAGCTGGATCACGCACGGGTTCGCGGGGAACGCGTTCCAGCTCCACGCCTCCCAACGGACCGAAAATCTCGCGGATGCGCTCGGCCAGATTCGCTTTTTTCTTCGCAGTCTGAGCCAGCACGCTTTTCAGAATCTCGCGCGCTTCCTGCTCCATGGATCGACCGTTCATGGCGGCGCGAACTTTCAGCTTGCGCTTGGTCGCCTCTTCCAGGTTGCGGATGGTAATGCTCGCCATGCCATCAATGATAGCACTGCAATCATTGATAGCGATGCAAAATTTTGCCGGCTGGACCTTCCTGGCGGGACGCGGCGTACCCTGGCAATCAACATGTTCCATTTTGGAGGTCCATGCAACTAATTGATTACACAATGCTTACTCCAGGTGACCCGAATCACCCCCAGCCGTGAGAATTATCACTGCCACTTCCCACTGGCGGAGGACAATGAATCACGGCATCATGTTCAAGTTGTACCTACGGAGGTAGGACTATGTCTGTAATGACACCCCCGGGGATTAAGGTTCCCGGGGATTATCTTGAAGCGGTAATGGTCAGTGTGAAAGCGAAGAATCCTGCCGAGCCCGAGTTCCACCAGGCGGTGCAGGAAGTGTTTGACTCTCTGCGGTTAGTTTTGGCGAAACATCCCGAATACCAATCGGCGCGGCTGCTCGAAAGAATTGTCGAGCCCGAGCGCGTGCTGATGTTCCGTGTGCCGTGGTTCGACGATCAGGGCAACATTCAAGTCAACCGCGGATTCCGCATTGAGATGAACTCCGCCATCGGCCCCTACAAGGGCGGACTGCGTTTCCATCCCAGCGTGAATCTCGGCATCCTGAAATTCCTGGCGTTTGAGCAGGTCTTCAAGAACTCGCTCACCACGCTGCCCATGGGCGGCGGCAAGGGCGGATCGGATTTCGATCCCAAGGGCAAGAGCGACAA